>Ga0190275_10004499_pt1 | contig 10011 bp, 6 predicted proteins | sample Popmic550T_FD_133745 | JGI IMG/M metagenome (GOLD analysis project Ga0190275, IMG submission 133745) | Populus adjacent soil microbial communities from riparian zone of Yellowstone River, Montana, USA - 550 T | ecosystem: Environmental > Terrestrial > Soil > Riparian zone > Trees stand | place...
AGCCCAAGGGCTTCGTGCTGACCGAGGAGCCGCTCACCGCGGTGGCCTTCCATCCAGGCGGCCGCTACCTGGTGGCGGGCAGCGCGCGGGGGCTCCTCTCCGTCTTCACCGTGCCGCAGCTGTCCTTCATCTATGAGGCCCGGGCCCACGTGGCGCTGGTGAGCGGGCTGGCCTTCACGGCGGACGGGACGCTGTACACGGGGAGCTGGGACAAGCGCGTGCGCGCCTGGGACACGCGCGAGGAGGCGCTGCGGCCGGATCAGGCCCGGGTGATCTTCGAGCGACGCGGAGGCTTCTCCGTGGTGCGCGGCGGAGTCAACGGCAAGGCGCAGGCCTCCTTCGCGGTGGACACGCGCGCCCCGGCCATCATCCTCACCACCGAGACGGCCCTCCAGGCGGGCATCGACGTGGCCTTCCTGAAGGACACCCTCACGGTGCCCACGCCGCTGGGCAACACCGTGGCGAAGCTGGCGCGTGGCCAGTCCCTGCGCTTCAAGTCCCTGCCCGTGGAGGGCGTGGACATCGCCGTGTGTGACGTGTGCGTGCCCGCGGGCGCGCAGGGAGTGCTGGGCACCCCCTTCATCGAGCGCTTCGACGTCTCCTTCGACGAGTCCACCCGAGAGGCCATCCTCACCGCGAAGGCGGGCTCGGTTCCGGGAGCGGAGACGCAGGGGCTGTCGCTGGCTCCCAAGGCGGACTTCGCCTTCGAGGCCTACGTCAACGACGTCACCGTGGACGCGAAGGGACAGCGGCTGGGCGTCGCCTTCTCGGAGGAGAAGGCGGAGCGCTCGCGCAGAGTCTACGAGCGGGAGCGGAAGAAGGAGGTGGAGCCTCAGGCCCCCTTCAACGCGGGCGCGCTGGTGGACGCCGCCTCGGGAAGGATTCTCCAGAAGTGGTCCGTCCACCAGGGCGTGGTGTCCACCGCCAGCATCTCCCCGGATGGGCGCTCGCTGGCCACGGGCGGCTGGGACAAGCGCCTGCTGCTCTTCACCGAGGGCCAGGAGCTGCCCCAGGGAGAGCGGGAGTTCGGCTGGTCCGTGCGCCGGGTGCGCTTCAGCCCGGATGGACGCTGGGCCGCGGTGGCGGCGTGGACGCCGCAGAACCCCATCGGCGATCAGGAGAGCGATCCGGCCGCGGCGCTCTTCGAGCTGGAGTACGACAAGCCCACGGTGGAGCGGCGCTGACTAGAAGTTCTGGCAGATGGCGCTCGCGGGCAGCCCCCGCGCCCGCAGCGCCTGGATGACGCCCTGCACCATCTCCTGCTGGCCACACACGAAGGCCAGGGTGTCCGGCGCGAGTGGCTCCCCCGCCAGGTGTGCCTGCACGTAGCCGGTGAGGCCCTGCCACCCGCTGGCGCCGGGCTGGCTCACCGTGGGCACCACGTGGATCTGCGCCTGCTCCCAGTCCTTGAAGTCCCGCGCGTAGGCGAAGGCCCCAGGCGTGCGCGCGCCGAAGTACAGCGTCACCCGCCCATAGGCGTCCCGCTCCTGCCGGATGCTCTCGATGACGGAGCGGATGGGAGAGATGCCCGAGCCCGTGGCGAACAGGAGCAGATCCTTGCCCCGGACCTGCTCCAGCGGGAAGCCGCGCCCCTCTGGCCGGCTCACCTCCACCAGCGTCCCCAGCGGCAGGCGGACCAGCGCGTCCGTGAGCGGGCTGCTCTCCTTCACCAGCAGGTCCCACTGGGCCTTCCCGGGCGGTGAGGCGAGGGCGAACATCCCCTCCGCGTCCTCCGCGACTCTGGGCAGGCGCAGGCGGACATACTGCCCCGGGTGCTGATGAGCACCCCGCAGAGGCGCCTCCGAGAGGTCGAGCGTCAGGTCGGTCAGCCCGTCCGCGGCGGGCGATCGGGCTACCAGGGTGGCGGGGTACCAGTCCGTCATGTCTCTCCCGTTTTAACCCGCGAGCGAGTTTGGCGCCTCCCTGGTAGCCTGGGAGTCGTGAAGGCCATCATCTGGATATCGCTCTTTCTGCTGGGGCTGAGCGGGGTGCTCTTCCCCGTCTACTACCTCTATAAGGCGAGCAAGCTGCCCGCGATGGACAGCGAGTTCGACATCGAAAAGCAGCTCAAGCACAGCATCGAAGGCGAGCGGATGAGCCTCGTGTCCGGCATGTACGTGAAGCCGGACCGGTCCATCACCTTCAACCGCCCGGACTTCACCCGGCTGCCCAAGGACCTGGTGGCCATCTACATCACCCAGATGGGGTGCCCCAAGTTCTTCCAGACGCCGCGCGAGGATGGGCTCGCCTGGGGCTGGCGGCTCTTCCTCGGCGCGACGGTCGGGGGCGTGCCTCCGGGGGATGGTGGCTGTGAGCGCCTGCTGGCCTTCCGCATCGCCTGGAAGCTGGGGGTGCGCGACGACACGGAGCTGAACGTGGCCGCCAACAAGCTCCACGCCTTCCTCCAGAAGGATCAGCTCATCGCTTATGACCTGGCCATCATCCAGTTCGAGCGGGGCGTGGTGGGCGTGGACGACGCCGCCTTCAAGCTCTTCGGGAAGGAGCTGGACAAGCTCTCGCTCTCGGAGCTCGCCGAGCTGCAGCTCGCGCTGCCGCCGTACGGCTACTACGACGATCTGAAGACGTGTCAGAACGCCGCCATCATGAAGCAGAACCGGGATCTGATCCTGAAGTACACCGGCGGAGAGGAGCTGATCAGCCGGGACAAGGTGAACAACGCCATCGCGCAGCCGGTGTTCTGCACCCAGCGCAAGTGAGGCGCTGCTCACCGGCGCCTGCTAGCGCTTGAGGTACGTCTTCTCGAAGAGGGCCATCACCTTCTCCACCTTGCGGCCGTCCTCGGTGCTGTTGGCAGCCTTCGCTTCCTTGCGGATGCGCGCGAACATGTTGCGAGCGGACTGCTCATCCTCTTTCTTGATGAGGCCCGACTGGATCAACCCGTTCATGTCGCGCTCCAGCCGGTCGACGCTGGTCATCAGGTCCTGCTGGCCTGGGAAGCGGGGGCCGCCAGGGCGGTGGGGGTTCTTGCCGGAGGGCGGCTTGGGCGTCTCGGGCTGAGCCACGGTGTCCGGCGGCTTGGGTGTCTCGGGAGAGACGGTGGGCACGGGCGGGTTGGCCGGGTTTGGGTTCGGGTCCGGCGTGCCCGGGGGAGGCTGGGCCACGACCGGGTTGGACGGAGGCGGCTGCGGCGTCGTGGGCGTCTCGGGCTGGAGGACGACGCCCGGAGGCTTGTCGTCCGTGGGCTCGGGGCCGCTGTCCCGGAACAGCAGCACGCCGACGGCGGCCAGCAGCGCCGCGGCGGCCAGGAGGATCGGCACCAGGCGCCGCAGGGGCGAGCGCCCGCCCACGGCCCGCGCCTCCGCGGCAGAGAGCCCCCCCGGGAGGGAGGGGACCTGGGTGGTGGGCATGCGCGAGCCCGCGTCCTCTGCCCTCAGGATCGGATTAGGCGCGGTGGCGTGCTCGGAGGAGTCCAGGGCGACGGCGGGCACAGCCGGCGCGGAGATGGGGGACGCGGCAGCAGGGGCGGCCTCCAACAGGGGTGAGGACACGGGCGCCGTGATGGGCGAGGGCACGGGCGTGGGCGCCCGAGTGGCCGCTCCATTGGCGGCGGCGGCGGCGGCCTGGGCGCGCGTGGGCCGCAGCATGGTGCGCCGCAGCCGGTGGAGCTGCTGGCGCAGGGCGTCCGCGGAGCTGGGGCGTGCCTCCGGATCCTTCGTCAACATCTGCAGGATGAAGGCGTCCAGCGCGGGCGGCAGCTCGGGCACGAACTCCGAGGGGCGCGGAGGCCGCGCGTCCACGTGCTTCATCAGCAGATCCACCGGCGAGGTGCCGATGAAGGGCAGCCGGCCGGTGACCATCTCGAAGGTGACGACGCCCATGGCGTACAGGTCCGTCATCGGCCCCACGGCCTGGCCGCGGGCCTGCTCCGGCGCCATGTACTCGGGAGTGCCCACCACCATGTCCGTGCGCGTCTGCGCGGTGCGCGCGGCGGCCCCGCTCTGGCCCTGCTTGGCCAGACCGAAGTCCAAGAGCTTCACGTAGCGCGTGCCGCCCGGCTCGCGCACCAGGAAGATGTTGCTCGGCTTGAGATCGCGGTGCACCACGCCCGCGCCGTGCGCGGCGCCCAGCGCGGCCAGCACCTCGTCCAGGATGGAGAGCGCCTCGGTGGGCGGCAGCCGGGCCTTCTCGGCCAGGTAGGCGTCCAGCGGCTGCCCGTCCAGGAACTCCATGACGATGTACTGCCGCCCGTCCGGCACCTGCCCGAAGCCGAAGATGTCGATGATGCCGCGGTGGCGGATGGCGTTGACGGCGCGGGCCTCCGCCAGCAGCCGGGCCACCTGCTCCGGGGCCTGCGCCAGCTCTGGCCGCAGCACCTTCACCGCCACGCGCTTGCCAATGAGCGGCTGGATGCCGTCATACACGAAGCCCATCCCACCCACGCCAATACGCGAGCGCAGCTCGTACTCGCCGAGCTTCATTCCGATGAGCGGATCCCTCGTGGGTGGCTCGTCACCCCACACCGGCGAGGGGGCTGAGGACTCCTGGGAGTCCCCCGCCTGACTGCGCGGAGGCGGCTCCTCGCCCCAGGCAAAGGGGGCGTTGCGGCCCCGGGAGGGAGGCTCGGAGCCCCACACATCCCTGAGGACTTCGATCTGTGTGTCCTCGTCGTCCCTCGCCATGAAGGACGAGAGGATAACCGTCCCGTCCCGGGGGCACACGCCGGCGCCGGGCGGAACTTCCAGACCACAGGTTTCACACGTGCGCGCAGAGGCCATCGGGGAATTCAGGGCTCGCAGCCTACCAGACAGCGAGACTGTCGCCGATCTGCCGTCTCCAGGAAAGCAGACCAGCAGACAAGCGCCTAGGAACGCCTACCCATCCCCCTTGGCGGGTAGGTCTCCGAACCCTGACGCGGGAGGACGGGTGGCGTTCAGGGACAGCCCTGGTCGGGAACAGTCGCCCCCGGCAGGCCCGGGTTGCCGCCGGGGGCTGGGGTTCCGCCTACACCGCCGTCTGCAAGCTGGAAGGCCGGACTCCCAGAGACACCTGCATCCGTGCCGCACCACACGCCCACGGAGGGACCGCCGCCGCCACCCCCGCCAGGGCCGCCGGGGCCGCCCATTCCGCCCGTTCCGCCCATGCCACCATCTCCACCGTAGGAGTTGTACGAAGGGGAGGAAATGACGCCACGCATGCCTCCAGGCCCGCCAGGTCCACCTACACCGCCCGAGCCACCCTCACCCCCCCTGCCACCCCTGCCGCCCCCGCGCGTGCGGAGCACCGTGTCCCCCTCGAACTGGACGTTCGAGCGAACCAGCAGCACGGCGATGGAAGCACCTCCACCGCCACCCCCGTTCCCGGGCTCGCCTCCACAGCCTCCTCCACCGCCACCCCCGCTCCCACCGCCCGCGGCTCCTTCGACGGTGACCGGGTTGGTCTCCCGCCGGCACGAGCCGCCACTGCCACCGCCACCTCCTCCTGTGCCTGCGTCGCCCGCGGTCCCGTTGCCGCCCTGCTGGTTGGCGACCCACAGGGTGCCGGTCAGCTCACCAAGTCCCTCGCCGCTGGGGCCGGGCATGCCGGCACCTCCTGGCACGCCGGGCGCGCCATTGTCGCCACTCCCTGCCGTGCAGGTCGTCAGGGGAGGAGGGGGGCTCGTCACACCCGCCGTGCCCCCCAGCCCACCCACGCCTCCCAGCGGGAGCGGCAGGCCCCGGTCTCCCTCCAGCCCCGCCTGATTGCCACCACTCTGGCCGTCCTGGCCGTTGCCCCCCGAGACGTTCTCCCCTGCGCAGAGGCTGGCGCCGCCGGCGCCATAGGTTCCTTCGCTATCCGCGTTGGCATGGGTGCCTGGACTGCCCACGCCGCCATCGAGACCTTGGGCGCCAGGGCTTCCGGGGGCTCCGGGCGCCCCGGTGCCCGCCACGAGGGTGTCGTAGCGCAACCGGATCCCCTGCGAGTCGATGACGTGCAGGGCAATGGAGGGCATGCCCGCGTCCGTCGCGTTCGCCGAGGTGATGGTCAGCCGATCCAGCACGGTGTCCGGGGCCGCGGAGAGGCCGCGGATCTCGAGCCCCACCGTGCCGCCATTCAGCTGGGTGATGTGCTCGTCGGCGCGCTGCCAGTCGCCGCGCCCACCGTAGGCGCCATACAGCGAGACGTGGGTGTCGAGGACGAGCCCCTGCTCGTTGTAGGAGCCCTTCGCCAGGTACACCAGCCGAGGCGCCCCCCCTGACCGCACCTTGTCGAGCGCCTCGCCCAGCGTCCTCAGCGGATCCGCCGCCGTGCCCGCGGCTCCGTCACTGCCATTGGCCGGATCCACGAAGAGGCCACCGTCCGCCATGCCGTCGACGCCGTCGCAGTTGAGATCCTTGAAGTCGTCATCGGGTGAATCGTCATCGCCCTCAGGGGTGCAAGGCTTGCCCCCGTCCGGGAGGAAACAGCGGCCAGTGGTCTCGCAGCGGGTCTTCGCATCCTCGAAGTTGAAGCAGCCCGCGGCGGCGAGCACGGCCACGAGCGATGCCCCGACGAGAGGCTTCCAGGTCTTCAGCATAGATCTCCTCACGGCCACGTCCCGACCAGACCCACCATGCCCCCACCGGGGCCCACGGTGACAGTGGGTTGCACCGGCTTCTCATCTCCCGGGAACAGATAGAAGACCGCGGCTGTCACGAGCCCGGCCGCGCCGATCCCGAAGGTGATCCGGCTCAGGTTCTGGGCGGATTGCCCATCCTTCACGATCTGAGCCGCGTCCCGGTGCGGGTCGTCCAGGGTGCCTCCGGAGTCGAGCTTGGTGTAGTGGCTCCGCGCCTGAAGCAGGAAGTACGTCCCCGCGCCCGCGAAGGCGGCGCCCCCAGCAGCCGGCACCCAGGCCCAGCGGCGCAGGTTGGGCTTCGGGGCAGGCGTCGGGGCCTCGGGCTTCGACGGTTTGGGCGTCACCTCATCGGGCGGTTTGGGCGTCGCCTCGTCGGGCGGAGCGGACGAGGGACGCAGCTGCCGGATCACCTGAGGCACCACCGTGTCCAGGGATTGGCTGAGCGCGTCGAGCATCCCATCCTCGCGGACACCTGGGATGAGGTGCTCGGCCACGAGCCCGCCATCTGCCGTCTTGTAGATCTTCGTGCCGACGCGGTAGCCGTCCATGCGCTGGAGCAGCTCCGCCACCATCACCACCTCGCTCTTGGCCGCCTCGCCGAGCGCGATGAGGCACCGCAGCTCCGTGCGCTTGCACCTCAGTAGCGACCGGCGCTTGGCGGAGGGGAGCTTCTTCAGGAAGTCCTTCATCCGGATCACCGTGAAGCCCTTGGACCGGGCCTGCTCGGCGACATGCTCCTGGGCAAACTCAACGACGTGCCCGGGCACGCCCGCCGTATCGGGTGGGGCGATGAGCACGGTGATGGGCTCTTCCGGCGCAGCGGGCGCCTGGTGGAGCAGGACCAAGGTGAGGAGAAGGGGTGTCAGCACGGGGGGTGACTTTCTCCTCATGCCGCCACTAGAGCAAGACTGTGACCGCGCTCGGGGCTCGTCCAGGTGAGGGGACGTCCCCGAGGTACCGCTCTGCGTCGAAGCCAGCCACGCTCCCCGTACAGGAGGGGGGTGGGAGAATACCCTACGTATCTCCTGGGTTGGCTTCGAGGAACAGGGGGACCCAGGTGCCGGGGCTCCGGCTCACCGGCGCGGCCGATCCGGGGGAGGAGAGCGGATCTGGGTCTTCTCCCCATTGCCCGAGCCGGAGCCCGCCTCACCGTCCTCCGCGGCCACGGAGGGGCGCGCGGAGGAGCCCGGAGCGGGAGCGGGGCGGCGGGGAGGCACGGCACCCGGCGGCCGCACGGCGGCATTGGAGGAGCCGGTGGTCGGGCGGGCAGGCGCGGCGGACGGGGGAGCGGGGCGGCGCGGTGGGACTTGCGCGAGGCGGGAGGAGGCGGCCTCCGCCAGCAGATCCTCGGAGATCTCCACCTTGGGCTCGTCCTTGGGCGGCATGCCCGAGTGGGTGGAGGTGTCGTCCGGCGCGCTGAGGTCGTCCTCTTCGCTGCGGGCGAACGGGTTGCGAGTGGGCGGCGGCGTCTTGTCCTCGTCCGTCAGGCCATCCTGTGAGGGCTTGGGAGCGGGCCGGGCCTGCGCGGGAGACGGAGGAGCGGGCCTGGCGGAGGCCGGAGCGGGCTTCGCGGCACCGGGGAGGTTGGCGGGCACCTGCACCTGCACGGGCGACGCGGGGAGGGCGGGCTGGCCGTCCTTGGCCTGGCGTGCGTCCTCGTGCAGCTTCTTCTCGAAGTCCTGCCAGTGCTTCTTGTACTCGGCGGGATCGGGCCGACCCTGCTCACGGTGCTTGAGCGAGGGGGCCCAGCGCACCTCGTACGAGGTGCCCACCTGGAACGTGGGCGGCGGCGGCACCCCGTAGGTGGCCGGGTCGAAGAAGGACTCGTCCAGATCCGAGAAACCGTACGCGCGGGCCTTCGCGACGAAGGTGGGGATGATGCCCGTGGGCGCGTGGTAGCCGAGGATGTGGCCGTCCTCGTCCTTGGTCACCGGCGTGAAGACGAAGATGTCCTGGGTGCGGTAGTCGCCCTTCTCGTTGAGCGGGAGCACCTCGGACAGCGCGATCGTCTTTCGGCTGCCGTCGTGGAGGCGCTCGCAGCAGATGACGAAGTTGATGGCGCTGGCGACCTGGGCCCGGACGGCCACCATGGGCAGCTCCACCGCGGACATGAGACACAGCGACTCGATGCGGCGCAGGGTGTCCGTGGGCGTGTTGGCGTGGCAGGTGGCCAGCGAGCCGCCGTGGCCGGTGTTCATCGCCTGCACCAGGTGGAAGGCCTCACCGCCGCGCACCTCGCCCACGACGATGCGGTCGGGGCGCAGACGCAGGGCCGAGTGGAGCAGATCTCCCATGTCCACGCCGCCCTTGCCGAACTTGTCCGGTGGACGGCTCTCGAAGGCCACCAGGTGGGACTGGTTGAGCTGGAGCTCCGCCGAGTCCTCGATGGTGAGGATGCGCTCATCGTCGGGGATGAGGGAGGAGACGATGTTGAGCAGCGTCGTCTTGCCGGAGCCCGTGCCGCCAGACACCAGCATGTTGAGCTTGGTGTGGATGCCCGCGTCGATGAGCCGCGCCATCTGCGTCGTCATCGAGTTGTACTTGATGAGGGCATCGATCGTGAGCTTGTCCTTGAAGAACTTGCGGATCGAGATGGTGGTGCCCCGCCGGGCGATGGGCGGGATGACCACGTGGATGCGGCTGCCGTCGGGCAGGCGCGCGTCCAGCCGGGGGCGCTCATCGGTGAGCATGCGGCCGACGAACTGCGCCATGTTGCGCGCGGCGCCGATCAGGCCCTCCTCGGAGAAGAAGGCGTCGGTCTTGCTCAGGCGGCCCTTGCGCTCGATCCAGACATCGGCCGGGCCGTTGATCATGATCTCCGATACCGACGGATCATCCAGGTACGGGAGGACCGGCTTCAAGAAGGCTCGGAGCGACTCGTTGTACATCGACATGGCGGAGCCAAGGCTAGCCCGAGCCGTGCCCTGAACCCAAGATCCGGTGGACGCTTCCCTGGTGGGGAGAGGGGCGGCCTACATCCACCCGAGCGCGTGCACCCCCATGCCCACGGCGGCCGCCGCGGCGAGCACGGCCATGGGGGCCAGCCGGGCCTTCGAAGCGAAGAAGACGGCCAGGGAGGCGACGAAGACGAGCCCGGTGGTCACATCTCCCACGGCGGCGCGCAGCAGGGGGAGCGCGGTGCCGCCGATGAGGCCCACGACGCCCGCGGTGATGCCCTCGAGGAAGCCGCGGGCGCGTGGGTGGTGGAGCAGCCGCTCCAGCGGGTCGTGGGCCAGCAGCGTCATCAAGAAGGCGGGGGCGAAGATGCCGGCCGTCATCGCCAGCGCGCCGGGCAGGCCGCCCCCGAGGTAGCCCACGAAGGTGCCGAAGATGATGAGGGGGGAGGGGAGCACCCCGCCGAGCGCGAGTCCGTCGAGGAACTGGGCATCGGTCATCCACCCGCCTCGGGCCACCGCATCCTGCTGGAGGAAGGGAATGGCGGTGTAGGCGCCGCC
>Ga0190275_10004500_pt1 | contig 10009 bp, 5 predicted proteins | sample Popmic550T_FD_133745 | JGI IMG/M metagenome (GOLD analysis project Ga0190275, IMG submission 133745) | Populus adjacent soil microbial communities from riparian zone of Yellowstone River, Montana, USA - 550 T | ecosystem: Environmental > Terrestrial > Soil > Riparian zone > Trees stand | place...
CGCTTGCCGCTACATCCTCGACATGAGCCGGCGCGAGCGGCTGCGGAAAGCCGGAGTCCTCTCAGGAAACTTCTGGCTGACGAGTTGAGATAGTTGTCAAAGAACTTTTTCGGTTCTACTTAATTCGGCAGCCTGTCGGGTTATTTTATATTCAGTGCGCGGATAATTATTTTACGAGGCCGGATCAGCTCACCGTATTGCGCGGGTCGCTCTAGGGATTGTTTTATATTTCGTAGCGGCAGTTAACGGGCTAAGCCGCCTCGACTCAATGCTCATTACCGCGCGACGATAATCCGTCGCTCCGTTGACTTAACCCATGCCGAGATCAACCACAAAACGACCGGCTGGTGTCACCAGCCCTCTGGCCAAGAAGATAACTCAGTTCCGCAATGACACTTCCGGGGAGAGGAATCTCTACCCGTTCATCCGCGACCTGCTCGTCACTCCGGCCTTCGGCATCGCATTAAAATCCGACCAGGTGGTGGTGGACACCGCAATGGCCGGCAGCCGCGACATCCCGGATCTCACAGTCTTCAGCACCAAGGCGGGCCGCGCCATCAAGACCCCCGACCATGCGTACGCCGTCATAGAGGTGAAGCGCAGGCGAGACGTGTGCGACAACTCGGCCGCCATATATGAGGAGAAAAAGAAGTACATCAAGGCGGGCACGCGCTGGCTCTTCATCCTGGACCAGGAGGAAGTACACAAGTGGGACGTGATGGCCAGGACGGGGCCGTCCGTCCACCGCTGGGAAGACCTGACGGACCCGGACAAGTTCGCCGAGTGTTTCGCGGTACTTCGGCCGGAGGAGGTCGCGCTCGAAGAGCAGTTGAACGCTTTCAAGGCGGGCAAGACCCCCTTCGCCATCCAGTCGATAGAAGAGCTGGGTAGGCACCACTTCATCGACACCGTCCGGGAGACCGCCTCCATCCTCAGCGCGTCCGTGACGCAACTGGTGGACACTAAAGTCGTCCCCGACCTGACGACGGCCAACGACTTACTACAGCAGATGGAGGTCAGGTGGGGCCCCGCGGTTTATGACTGGAATACCGTAGGATTTCCTATCGAGTTCACCAACGTCATCGACGAAGAGATCGCGCGCACCCTCACGCCTGAGGAGGTAGCCGAATACCCGGAAGCGCACGACCGATTTACGGCCGACATACAGCCCTATGTGTACGCCCTGCACATTGAAAAACACCTTCTGGGTGAGTACGCCACTAGGCTGGGTATCGAAGGAAGTATTTCTTTGCTGAAGCCGAGGCGCGCCGGCAGCAAGCTGACTGACAGCGGCAAGGTGGTCGAATCTTTTGTTTACGAGACGGCCTCGCTGATCGTTTCGCGCATGCTCATGGTCAGGTTCTCGGAAGACCACGGGTTCCTGAGGCGCTACATCAGCAACGGCGGCGTGGAAGTATTCGCGCGGTACGCCGAGTATTACTCCAAGCCGATGCAGGCCTTGCTGAAGGAGACCTACCGCCAGTCGGCCGAACTGTACCGCAACCTTTTCGACCGGAACATCCTGGACTGGGCACTCGACAGTTCGGACGAAGGCTTCAGCAACGCGCTGCTTCACGCCATGTACCTGCTGTCGCGCTGGGACTTCAAGGCCATTCACGGCGACATCCTTTCCGGCGTTTACGACCATTACCTGGACCCCCAGAAGCGCCGCGCGCTGGGCGAAGTGTTCACCCGACCGGAGATCGCGCGCTACATGCTGGAACAATGTCAGTATGGGCCGACTAAGACCGTGCTGGACCCGGCATGCGGGACTGGGACGTTTTTAGTCGAAGCGTTGAACCAAGACGTGAGGAGGCTCCGCTCGGCCGGGATGCTGACGGAACAGACCGTGATACGGACGCTAAAACGGCTGCACGGTCTGGACATCAGCATGTTCTCAGTCTCCCTCGCGCAGATCCAGTTACTCTGGCACAACATCGACCTGTTCACCGGCAAGACTGCCGCCGAAATTCGTTCGCTGGCGGCGGCGCTGGTTCCAGCCATCCAGGTGCAGGGCGGGCACTCTTCGCTAGACACACTTGGCGTCCCGCTAGCCCGTCTGAGCGTCTCGCTCGCCCGCGGCCTCGACACCGTCGCTGCCCAAAGCGGCCTGGACTTTTCCACGGTCACCAGTGAACTACGCCGCAGACGGGTGGCCAACGTCCCCAGACGCTTCAGGCAGACTGTGCAGGGCAAGTACGATATTGTCATCGGAAATCCCCCCTACGTTCGCCCGCACCGCCTGTCATTTGACGAGGACACTCTACGCACATACGGGGAGGTTGCACAGGGGCAAATCGACCTTTACATCCTATTCCTCTACCGCGCGCTGCGGGGATGGGTGAAGGAAGGCGGTCGTGTCTCATTCATCATCCCCATCAGCATCTTGGAGGCGTCGTACGCCGCGCCGCTGAGGCGCGTGTTGGGCGAGTACAAGCTCGTCGAAGTCGTCGACATGGAGGCGCTACGGAAAAAGACGTTCCGGGGCATCAAGCGGCCGACCGTCATCTTCGTGCTGGAGAATTCCGCGGGGACGGAGGACGACGAGGTGATTACCACCACGCTCTCGATGGAGTGCTACGACGCGAACACCGATTCGATAGACTTCGGCAAGGCGGTCAAGGCCACCGTCCCGCGCAAGCTGATGTCCGAATCGGCGTACCTGCCCGAGGGTGAGGAAGGCGCGCCGTGGATGGCCGACGTGGTGGCCGAATCTTCGGCCGCGCTGCTAACCAAAGTGTCGTCGGCGGACGCGCGCCTACTGGAACGGATGGCACAGGCCCCGCGGCTGGGCAGTATGATTAAGGTGGGTTACAAACGCCGGCGGCAACGGGGGGCAGGGGCCGCACAAGCAAACGCGGTGGATCGCATCCCGGAGGGTAACAACCCGCTCGAGTGGGAGCCGTATGTGATGCTGGCCTACGGCATCAAGATGGGCGGCTCGCGGGCCCTCGCCCCCTCCGGCCTGCCCATTTACAAAGGCCAGAACATCTTCCCCTCCAGGGTGCTCGGCGAGCCCATAGGCCACTGGGACCCGGAACGCTCCGTGGTGGACTCATTGCGGCTGTATGCGTATAGGCACCTGTTCGACCATTCTAGGCTCTACGCTTTCAGAAATGTTTCCCAACTCCCGACAGCGTGCCCCGCGCCCGCGGGCATAGTGTTTCAGAATACAGCCCAACTAATTCAGCTCACGGAAGACTTCCCCCTTAATCTCTATCTCCTCTCCCGCATTCCGCAATGGTTCGCGGCGAAGCTGTTAAGAAGCAGCATCATTGAAGACCTGTTTACCACTTGGGTGAAGCGTAACCTCATGCTCATACCTATACCGACCAGGCGCAAGCCGACCGACGTGGCGTGGCTCCGGCAAGCCGGGGAGCTTGTGGTTACGCGGGACAAGGATCTGGCTAACGCGCACCGGCATATTGATCAACTGATCGCCGACAGCCCGAAGAAATCCTTATTTGACCTCTTCGCGGACGGCAGCCCGCTGGTCGCGGGAGCCGACCTGACGGGTGCCGATTCCGGGGATGCTGCCGCCGCGGTTCACGAGGAGGGGGAAGATCTGGTCGGCGATGAACCTATATTCAGAATCAAGGTGCCTAATCCTACAATGCGACGCTATCTCGCTTATGCGTTAGGCCGGTTGCTGGATGAGGGCGGCGAGGTGACATTCGACGTTGAGACGCTGGGCAACCTTCAGGTGCCTGTCGACATAGAGGCCGTGGTCGCCGCGGTGAACGAGATGCGTAACAGCGACCCATCCCGTATGTTCCAGGATGCGCTGATGGAATTGGACAGGGTGGTGGCCGACTTGTTCGGGATGTCCCAAGAGGATTTGGACTACATCACGTCGGCGATGACGAACGACGGTTTTCTGAAGCAACTTCGCCCCAACTTCGAACACAGGGGGCTACGCGTCCAGCCGTATGCCGACCATAGTCAGGAGGATCGGTATGCCTAAGGGGTATGGCTTACTGTCAGGGAACTCACGGCTAACTCCTAAGTCTGAAAATGTCCTTTACTGCCGGTCGCGCTCTTAGGTCAATGCGCTTCACCGACGGCGTGACCATCGAGAGCCATTTTTCATTGCTATCCTCATCAATGTCGTCCTGAGTACAATCCTCATTTGTGAAGAACAATACGTAGGATATCCCGCCTTCGACGGGCGCACTCGGGTAGATTACCCCCCCAGACGGTCACCATCTCTGTTGCGGAAAACGCGCCTGAAATATTCAGTCGCCACTTGCGTGGGGACGTATTCGATGTGTTCGCGCCCGTCCTTTTCAACTTTCTTCGCGAAGTCATCTAAGAAATTCTTCAGAAAAATGATGGCCGATCTTTGGTGGTTACTTTGCTGATCGAAAAGACTGGGGACAGCAGGGATCCGAGTTAGGTCTAGCACTTGAAACGGCTTCAGGGTCTTGAAAATCGCGACCGTTGCGAACCCGCTCTGGTCTATTTCAGCCAAGGCGGTTTCTTCCATGTCCGATCCGTAAAACATGGGAATCCCCGCGGGGCTCATGCGGTTGGCATGCACGGCCCATTCCTCCGGGGGCGGGCCGAGATCTTTAGCTGTGTCATACGCTTCGTCTTCTTGGTGTGGTCTGGCTCGAACCAGAGTGGTCCCTGCCGGGAGGGTCCGAAGCAGTTCCTGATCCAGGACGAGGTCACCTATCGTGTCGAGAATGTCATACGGGGTTCGCGACCGTTCATCGAACTCGGCACGTTCGTGTTCCACCCGGTAGAAGACGTATCTAGTGTGATGTTTCAACTGTTCCGAGAACTCTTCCCAGGTGAAATACAATTCTTCCTGCTCGGTGAGCCTGGCCGGATTTCTTTGACACCAATTGCGGTCCCCCAGTTTGCCAGAGAGATCGCTCAGTAGCTCCATTGATGAAATAGATAATAAGTCCAGAAGCAAATCGTAGGTGTCATAAACCTCTACTATGTAACGACCCTCTTCGGAATCCCAAGGCACAGGATAGTCATCCGGATCAATCCATTCGGTTTCGATTCCCTCACGGATGAAATGGGCTACGTCCGATAGGGGGGCGGCGATCGCCTCAGTCTCCGACTCAGTCTCACAATAGTCGCACTTCAATTCGACGGCTTCCCGACGGATGAACTCCTCCACGGCGTAATCGTCAAAACAATTCTCACAGACGTATCTGTCTCGGCTCATATTTCGTTTAGTGGCCGTGCGTGTGACGCATGGTTCTACTAGTTTGCGCTGTTCGGCCGTCAAGGAGCTGCGTGCCAGAACTTCAACTCGTAATAGACGTCAACTAAACTTGCCCCGATGACTTTGAAAAGCGGCTGATCGCAGTTAGTTCCATAAATGTAACCGAAGCTTCCTGTTTTTATCTCTCCGTAAGTAGTATCAGCCGCGTAGCCCAAAGTCGTTGAGACGGGTAGGTCAGGACTGCTCGACCGCCAGCGGATCATAAACACGCCGGCGCTACATCCGTTCATCGTGTTCGGGAAGTCTCGTATGCCCTCCCAGCTGTTGCCGTCGAAAACGCGAATCGTCCCCCGGCAGGCGAATGCGTTACCCCAGAAGTCCTTATTATTTTCGGACCGATAGCCGCTTAACACATCCGGGAAATCAGGTATCGTTTCGCTCGACGCGGCTACGTATGCTCCTGTCTCCTCAGGCCAAGGCGGTCTAACGCTTCGCCGCGAAGGTAGTTCAATACGTTCACGGCTGTTCAATTCAACTCTTTGGAGTATCAAATTAGCGACTTCGCTGGGGCTGTATGCGTTAAGGTCGATGTACCCGTCGTGCTTAAATACCCCCTCGACCGTGGCGTCATCGAATCTCGTAAACATGATGGAGTGAGCGCTATTACCTCTTTCCATTATGATTTCTCTGATCGCCCGCCATTCAAGACCGCACCAGTCTTTCTCCTCGTATTCTTTGGATAGGAAGATAACCACCAACTCAGAATTGTGCCGGTAAACTCTTTGTAAAAGAGTGTCCAAATTGGGGCGGGCTAGCTGAGCGGTAAAATCTTTATCGTAGAACACCAAGCCGTGGCGGAGTCTTCGTTTCAACGCCGTAGCGACCTCGCTGACGTAGCCTCGTCTTTCTCCCGGGAATGATAACGCCACCTTAAATTGTAAGTCTTCGATTCTTCCAAGCTGTCCTACAGAGCTTAAGAATGTCTGATCAATCAACCCGGCCTCAAATAAGATTTCAAAAAGGTCTTCGTCCTTTACCGCCCAGTGTGTCCGGTTCATTTCGCCTAAGCCACGCTCAGGAGTGTAAATGTCCAACTTCTTACTTAAAGGGGCTATCTTTGAGAAGGGGATTTCCGGGATCGCAGTTTCAAACTCGTATTCAATGTATATTGATTGCTCGCGCTCTTTAATGCGGCGGATGTAGCCCACCCGGACGTTATCTCTGTCTCCCTCGTAGGTGAATAAAGCAGGGAACGATTTGAGTTCTTTAATCGCGGCCGGGTCGAGCGAGTGGAATTTCTCCATAACCCGCGGGGCCGAATACTCGCCAAATCGCTCGCGGTCATATTCGTACCCCGCTGAATCCCACGCGCCGGAATGAGCAGTTACTAGAAGGTTATACAAGCTCTACCTCCGATATCCTCTATACTGCGCGTTAAGTTTAATACGCGACGCTCTCGCTTATGCCATCAGTGAAGAAAAATTAACTGAGAAACCTTTAAGTTCCAACACGCCAGCGGCGGCCACGACACGGAATGAGCGGAACCGCGATAGGAAGTGTCCACAAGCGGCTCCTTCGTGAACCCTATGCTGAGCACGGAATTAGTGGCTCAATCCTGAACGGGATGTTTGTGAAGGTATTGAGATGATTGTGCGTAGCAGCCCCTTCAGCAGTCAGTTAATCTCTCTACATGTACGGGGTAACGCCCCCTTTGCGGAGTGATCACCGAGGCGGCGTCTCCTATCTCGCGGAGGTCGTCGGGGAAAGATCGACCGAGGCCACTCCGATGTTCTCTTCCAGTCGGTGCAGCTTTTTCGTACTCGGAATTGGCACAACGAAAAAAGAGGTGGCCGGAGTTCCAAAACTCCGGCCACCTCCCGTCTCTGGATCTCTCAAGCGGTCGCATTCACTGTCCTCACCCCAGCAAATGCGTAGACGGTGACGTTCAGCCGTTGCCCGGGTGACAGGGATGATACTCGGATGCGGCCCGAATTCAAGACGGTAATTTCAAGACCAACCTGCATCTTTATAGACAGCCCTGTGTACTTTAAATCAGTTTTCGCGACACAACCGAGAATCCTGCCTTAAGAATCTACGGCGTGAAATCAGGTGTAAGACCGAACCATCGAAGGACGGTATGTCCTCATTCATCACAAAACTCTTCTAAACTCAAACTGCTTAACGGGTCCTGAACCGGGTTGCTTGAGTTCGCGCAGTCTGCCACTGTTATCTTTTATGGCGAGCAGCCCGTTCCATTGCCCCATGATTTTATCAGCTTCAGGCCGGCTTAAAACGAGGAAGGATGGTTGGGGCGACTGCGCCAGAATCTCCGCGCGCAGTGATGGCTGGAAGCCGAGGAAAGTAAGGACGTCTGCATCGTTGGGGCGGTTGATGCGAAACCCCTGCGCGTCATTGGTGACGACAACCGTCCTCTTTAACTCGGTGCCGTTTGCACCACGCTCAGTCCAGGTGCAGGAGGAGCGGGTGACTTCGAGCCTAAAGCGCTGTGCGGTGTCCGTACTCTCCCAGACGCCGTCCAAGTACTGTGATTGCTCGTTGGCGTCCGCCAGCTTACGCACGTAGTTCCAGGGAATGTTATTAAAGCCGGCGCGGTCGGGCGTGCGTAACTTGAGTGCACGTGCGACATCCATGACGAAGGTGACGCAGTCCTGCTCGATAAGCTGGAAGTCCGTGCGCGAAGCCCAACTGCGCCTGACCGCTTCCACCACGTCAAAATCGGATTTATTAACTTTGAGGATCAAGCGAACGAGCGTCGGGGCCATCGTCCCGCGGAGAAATTCATCTGCCATCACGCCCGGAACTTTTTTGAAAACGGCACGTAAATCTCCCGGCCTCTCCGGATAATACCCGAACGCTTCAACGCTTGACAGTTGCGCACCTGCGTCCTCTTTACCCAACACGACGAAAGCGTGACCCGGTAAAGTATCCCATCGAGCACAGAAAACAACATACAGTGGAGATGGCTCAGCCTTCGTGCGTAAGTCTATGACTTTGACCAGGGGGTTTTCGTCTACCGGCCGAACCCTGGAGCTGGCATGGCTATAAGGAAGATGTTGAAAAACTAGGACACCGAACAACAGCATCAAGAATACAACTTTAAGAGAAATACGGGTTTTCAAGATTCTTACTCCTTCACTTAAACCTCTTTGGTAGGAATGTGATTTCTGACGATACAGATTAAGTACCCTCAGGAAATAAGAGTATAGCCAAAGAATTTAATTATACACATCACGGTTTGGGCATGAGCTTCGCTCCTTTATCGAATGATGTTCGGCCGAGCGACCTGATTCCAAACTTCATAAGTGCTCGTCAATCTCGTCATCCCCGACGACCCTTTCTTGCATGGGGTCGAAGTCAAAGCTCCGCTCGAATTTGAGAGAGAGCTCCGTTAGCTGTAACAGTAGATTTGACTTTCTGGCCTCGTGCAGTGGGTTAATCAGGCCGTCCCGGTTGTTCTCCCGGATGCACGTTATAAAGTTGGCGAAGTTCTGCGCCGAGGTGGAACTTCCTCGAAGGTAATCGCAACGGATCGACATCTCGCCGCGCGCGCCAACGAGGTCGCTTCGGCTGGTAAAGTACGCCGCGACGGGCGGGGGCCCGCCGTCGCCGGGAATCTGTCCGTCCTCTCCAAGCGCCCTTCTGAACGACGCGCTCACCTCCACACGGATGTGGCGCCCCTCGCCACTTCCGTCCGTAAATTCGAGCTGGGTCAACACCCTCGGCAGCGGGCCGCTTTGTCCATGCGAAAACCCCACGGCCGACACCTTCGTCGGCAGGCCGACGCCCAGAAGGCAGCGCGCCACGTCGAGCTCGTCGAGCGCAAACTCGGGTAACGCGCCCGTCACGTTCGCGTCCGATTCCGCCGCCCGCAGTGCGCGTAGAAAGACGGTCTTGAAGCTCCTGACTCTTCTGACGCCGTCGATGAGTTGGAAGCCCCCGCCGTCGAACAGGTCCGACGCGGGCATGAAGAAGTGCTCGTCGCGCTGCTGCACGAGCCGGCGCTGCTGCTCGACCGCCGCCGCCAAACGCTTCCCCTCGCTGGCGGTCGCCGAGAAGGGCTTCTCCAGCAGGGCGTGTTTGCCGGCCCGGACGGTGTCGGCCGCCACGGAGGCGCGCAGTCTCCGCGGCACGGCGATGGAGACGGCGTCGAGGTCGGCCATGTCGAGGAGGCGGCGGTAGTCGGTCGCGCCGGTGAAGGACTTGCTGCCGGCTGGCCGCGCGTCGCGGGCGGCCCTGCGCACGATGTCCTCCCGCAGGTCGCAGACGGCGGCGACCTCGACGTTCGGCAGGGACAGGTAATGGCCGAGGTGTTGCTGCCCCCGGGCGCCGAGCCCGATGACGCCGACGCGCACGCGGTCGTTGGCGCCGAGGACTGACGCCGCTTTGACGGGGCTGACGTCTCCGGCCAGCGTCAGGCCGGCGCCGAAGAGCGCGCTGCGCCAGAGGAATTCACGCCGATTCATCGATAGGGGTTCGGTCATAATCGCCAGGCCGCGGTCGCGGTCGCGGTTTAAACGTCCAGGGGTTCGGAGACGCGCACGATCCGCGCGCGCTTCTGGTCCGCAATTTTTTTGTCGAAGAGCGCCCGCCACAGGTCGTCGGCCGTGGAGAGTGCGACGCCGCTGTTCTTCCGGTACTGAACCTCGACGATTCTCGCCCTCAAACGCTCCGCCTGGTGCGCCCCGAGCTTCCGGTCCATCGACCAGGTTTTGCCGTCGGCCTTCGGGGTCGCGAGCCCGACGAAAACCTCCTGGCCGGGTCGCCCCATCACGTCGAACACTTGGCCGGTCACGAAGACGTACA
>Ga0190275_10004501_pt1 | contig 10009 bp, 9 predicted proteins | sample Popmic550T_FD_133745 | JGI IMG/M metagenome (GOLD analysis project Ga0190275, IMG submission 133745) | Populus adjacent soil microbial communities from riparian zone of Yellowstone River, Montana, USA - 550 T | ecosystem: Environmental > Terrestrial > Soil > Riparian zone > Trees stand | place...
GCTCCTATCGCACCCGTGGGATGGAGTCATTGGAGGCGAACACAAAGGAGCAACTTGGAGCGCTCGTCATGTGAGCCACAGTACCTGGCGAGAGGCAATTTCTACGCTCGTGCTCACCTGCGTTCAGACGATCATTCGATTATTGCCAGACGCGATCCTGAAGCGCTGCGGTCAATCAGGCATGAGGTGCAGCCGTTCGCCTTGAGGCCCGAAGATCGCGATGAGTTCGACGGGCCCTTCGGCCGCGCCGAACCAGTGGGGCGTCCAGGTACTGAATTCGACGGCCTCGCCTGGCTCGACCGTGAGGTCCTCCTCATTGAGCAACAGCCGCAGGCGACCCTCGAGCACATACAGCCAGTCGTACCCCTCGTGTACCGGGAGAACGTCAGGCGGAGTGCGCCGCTCGGGGCTCACGTGAATTTTGAAGGCATGTCGTCCCCCGGCGGGCCCCCGATTTGTGAGCGGCCACATCGTCAGGCCGTCGTGGGTGCGTTGCCGACCGCGGACGCGCGGGTCCTGCGGAGGGGAGGCGCCGAGCAGCTCGTCGGCGCTCACGCCGAGCGCGGCGGCGAGGCCCGAGATGTGGTCGAGGGCCAGGCGGCGCTTGCCGGCTTCGAGGCGGCTGAGCGTCGAGATGTCGATGCTCGCTCGCTCGGCAACCTGCTGGAGTGTCAGCCCCCGCTCCGTGCGGAGCTCCCGTAGCCGGCGGCGGACGCGAGTATCGACCGGTTCCTCGGACGTTTTTGCCTTCATGGCAAGTTAGCTTGCCACAATGACCGCCCCGTGTCACGATCAGCGGATGGAGAAACCTTGGGACTGCATCGTCGTCGGCGCGGGTGCCGCCGGTTTGAGCGCTGCTCTGGTGCTCGGCCGCGCCAGGCAGCGGACGCTGGTGGTCGACGCGGGCGGCCAGAGCAACCTCGTCGCCCACGGTATCGGCGGCCTGCTTGGTCATGACGGTCGCTCCCCCGCCAAGTTCTACGCCGCCGGGCGCGACGAGCTAGCGGCTTACCCAACAGTGGAGCTGCGGTCCGGCGAGGTCCTGGGCGGCGAGCGGCGCGATGAGGGCTTCGTGCTCGAGTTGGCCGACGGCTCTCGTGAAGTGGCCCGGCGCGTGCTGCTCGCCACGGGGATGGATTACCGCTTGCCCGAGCTCCCTGGGGTCGCGGAGCGATGGGGTCGCTCGGTTTTCCACTGCCCCTTCTGCCACGGCTGGGAGGTCCGCGACCAAGCACTCGGAGTGCTCGACCGGGGCGCCTCGGGCGTGCGCCGGGCGCTCCTGGTGCGCGCTTGGAGCGACGACGTGACGCTGCTCGCTAACGGGCCCGCCGAACTCGACGCGGAGGACGTCGAGCAGCTGCGAGCGGCAGGGGTCACCGTCGACGAGCGACGCGTCGCCGAGCTGCGCGGCCCGAACAGCACTTTGACGGCCGTTGTCTTCGCCGACGGCGAGGAACGCCACTGCGGTGGACTCCTTGTGCCCGTCACCCTGCATCAACGGACGACACTTGCCGAGCAGCTCGGCGCAGCTGTCGCTGACCCGAACCCCCTCGTCGTTGACGCGCTGAAGGTCGACTCGATGTTCGGCACCAGCGTGCCCGGCCTCTTTGCCGCGGGCGACCTGAGCGGTCAGATGCAGGGCGTGGCTAACGCGGTCGCGGCCGGCTCGAGCGCCGCTGCAATGATCGTCCACGACATGATGAGTGAAGCGCACGGCCTCAGTCCGGTGGGATGAATCCACCGAGACGCTCAGTACGACCGATCTCGCCCGAGGAGCAGGTCAGTCAGGGCCGCGCACCCTCTCGGGTCGATAGCCACTTCATCCAGGGAGACGCCAGGACGCCGTGCAAAAAGATGGACGCCACGATCGTCGCGCCGATTATTGACCACAAGCGCGTCGCGTCACTTCCAAAGTCCACTTCATTCACACCATGAGCGAGGTAGTAGATCGATCCCACGCCCCTGATGCCGAAGAAAGCGATCGCCATCTTTTCGGCACCGGGGGTAGTCGCGCCAGTAAGGCCGAGAAGACCGGCCGCGGGCCGGACCACGAGGATCAATACAGCAACAACCAAGGCGTCTCGCGCACCGAGGTTAGCCAAGGCCCCCGCTCCAACGGCCACACCGACTGCGAGAAGAATCAGAGCGGACAATAGTCGCTCGGCTTGATCCGAAAAGCTGTGCAGCACTTCGTGATACTCGTGACTGCGCTCGCTGTCTCGTATCACTACCGCCGAGATAAACACCGCGAGGAATCCGTAGCCGCCGAGCAACTGGGTTGCGGAGTAGGTGATAAGCGTCGCGGCCAGAACCACGACACCCTCCGATGTCTCTGCCAAGTGACTCGATGCCGGCCACCTGAACAGCGCGGCGGCCAGCAGGCGCCCTATGGCCCAACCGGCAACTGCTCCAACTGCAATCCGAAACACGACATCCACGAGTAGCCATTCCGCCAGCCACGCATCGGGAGCCGCGCCTGCAACTGTCATCGCTATGGCTGCGTTCGTGAAAGGGAACGCGAGACCGTCGTTGAGGCCCGCCTCCGAGGTCAGACTGAAACGGACTTCCGAGTCGTCATCTTCTTCATCAATGAGAGGGGCCTCAACCTGAACGTCACCGGCCAGTACAGGATCGGTCGGAGCCAGTGCCGCTCCTAGCAGGACGGCGGCGGCGGGCGCCAACCCCAAAATCCAATACCCGAGGAATGCCGTGGCGGCAATGGACAGAGGCATGGTGATTGCCAGCAGCCGCCAAGTATTGCTCCACGAAGACCACGAAGGTCGGCGGTTCAATTTCAGTCCCGCGCCCATCAAAGCCACGATCACACCCACTTCGGCAAGGCGCTCCGCTATCTCGGAGTTCTCAAGTGGATCGGGCACGCTGAATCTGCCCGAGAGAAGACTCAGCAGTAATCCGATCGTCACGTAGAGGATCGGGTAGGACAGTGGTCGCCCCGCGAGAAGTCTCGGCAGCAGGGCAATGCCAAGGATGGCAAGCCCGACGAAAAGTAGCGCGACTTCGTAGACGTCCAGAGGAGACCTTTCAGTCAGTCAGGCAGGTATCGTCGCGTGAGAGCTAAATCAGCGCGGGCGCGACCGCCTGGAGCCGAGCTACCCGACCGAGGCGATTGGCAAACCGCACTGGCAGGCGCCGGCGTCCCCGAGAACCCTCCTCCCAACCGTCTTGTGGCCAGCCTCCGCGCTCCATATCGTCTTCTAAGGATGGAACAGGGGCTCGAGCCGAGAGCGCACGTGGAGGAATTGCTCGTCGAGGGAGCAACCGAACTCGGCAACGGCGAGTGGGCTGCAGCGCGCGGCTCCTATCTCAAGGCCGTGGAGCTCGGCGAGAGCGGCCCCGCCCTCGAGGGATTCGCTGCGGCCTGCTGGTGGCTACGGGACGCGGATGCGGCGATCGACGCGCGGCGAAGGGCGTTCCGTCTCTATCTTGACGGCGACGATCGGCCGTCGGCGGCGAGAGTCGCGATCTCGCTGGTCTGGGACCACATCTTTCGCGGCGAACGCTCGATTGCAGGAGGCTGGGTGGGCCGCGCCGAGAAGCTTCTCGAAGATCTAGGGCCGGTCGAAGAGCTGGCCTGGCTTGCAGTCGTCAAGTCTCACATCGCACTAATGGTGGACAGGGACCCTCCGGAGGCAGCGCGGCTCGCCGGAGAGGGAGTGGCGATTGGGCGTGCCGTCGGAAGCATGGACGTCGAGATGCTGGCCCTCGCCTACGAGGGCTGGGCGTTTGTGAGTGGTGGTCGGATCGCCGAGGGCATGCGCAAGCTCGATGAATCCTCCACCGCCTCGATGTCGGGCGAACTGCGCAACATCAACTGCACCGCGACGATCACCTGCTGCTTGATCTACGCGTGCGAGCGAGTCCGCGACTACGGACGTGCCGCCGAGTGGTGCGGCCGACTCAGGGCCTTCTGTGATCGGTGGTCCTTCGAACTGATGATCGCGATCTGCCGCACCCACTACGCGAGCACACTTGTCTCCGAGGGACGATGGGCGGAAGCCGAAAACGAACTCCAAGAGGCAATCGCCACGTTCGGCACCACGCATCCGGGACAGGCTGCGGAGGCACTCGTGAGGCTTGCGGATCTACGCACCCGGCAAGGGCGCCTCGACGATGCCGCCGAGGTGCTCGACACCATCGAAACCGGTCCGGCCCGGTTGATGGGTCGCAAGATCGCGCTGGCCGCGCGCGCTGACCTTCTGCTGGAACGCGGCGATCCCTCGGCGGCGATCGAGAAAGCCGAGAGGTTTCTCCGCTCGATCCCCGATGAGAATTCGCTCGAGCGAACTTCGGCACTCGAGGTGATCGTGCGCGCTCAGGTGACCCTAGGGAACGAGGCCGAGGCGAGGGAAGCACTAGCGCGGCTCCGGAACCTCGCGGACGCGGTGAACACAACTCCTATGCGTGCTGGGGCGCTGCTCGCACAGGGATCAGTGGCGCGCGCTTTCGGCGATCATGCTTCCGCGCTAATCGCCATCGAAGATGCGTCGGACCTCTTCCAGGAGGTTGGACTTCCCTACGAGATGGCGCAGGCGGCTCTCGTGACTGCATACTGCCTCCACGACATAGACCGAGACGAGGCCGCCTCCATCAACGCCCGCGACGCGCTGATGATCGCCGAGAGGCTGGGGGCCGAAAGTATGAAACGAGCGGCGCGTGACCTACTCAACGAGCTCGGCACCGCTGCCGATCCGCGGCGCGCTTCGTTTCCTGGTCTGACCGCGCGAGAGTCCGAGATCCTCGCCCTGATCGCTCAGGGCCTTGACAACCACGACATCGCAGCGCGGCTCGTGCTGAGTGTCCGAACTGTGGAGCGTCACGTCTCGAACATTTATCTGAAGCTCGGGCTCGAAGGTTCGGCAGCACGCTCGAGCGCAACGGCTGCCGCGCTACAGCACGGCCTCGTCTAGCTACCGCAATCTACGTGCTCTATCGCGCCGCTTACGTGCGCGCACGCATGAGCTCTCCGCCTGCGACCCCTAGCGTTCCTTTGGGTTGGATTCAACACTCTGTTCGTCTAGCGAAGGAGTTCACATGCACGATTTTCCGAAACGAGCTCTCGTCGCGGTGCTCGCGTGCCTCGCTCTGGCGCTCCCGTTGAGCGCGGCCGGCGGAACACGGTCGCACGATCACGGAAACCAGAAGCCGATGGAGGCGAGGGATACAAGGAAGCTCGCCGGTCCCATCGCCCGCGCCAGGGCTGCTACCGCCGAGTACGCGACCGATCTCGACGCGGCCAAGGCCGACGGCTACCGCATCATCACGCGCATGATCCCCGACATGGGTTATCACTTCCTGAACCCTGCGATCGGTGGATTCGACATCGACGAACCGCAGATCCTCGTCTACCTCCGAGATGGCGACGACTGGCAGTTGGCTGCTCTTGAGTGGGTTTTCGCAGAGAAGCCCAAGCGCAAGCCGATCCCCGGCGCGACCTACGGCAGCTTCGGCGCCGCATGTCACTACGACGATGGCACCTTCGTGTTCAAGAAGGAGGAGACCAAGTGTTCGTCGACGAGTCCAGAGACGGGTGAACCGTTCGTGTTCTGGCACCCAAAGCTCGTGACGCTCCACCTCTGGGCCTGGTACCCGAACCCCCACCGCATCTTCAACGGCACGAACCGGTGGGTGCGCCCGTTCAACGACGAGTCTTTCTAATTCGAAAAGGAGCAACCATGCCCTTGTTCATGGACGTACACAGCCTCGACTCAGGCGTTGCGCTGAGCGATGTCGAAAAGGCCCACGCGGCCGACCTTGAAACCCAAGAGCGCTTCGGCGTCAAGTACCTCAGGTACTGGGTCGACGAGGCAGCCGGCAAGATCTTCTGCCTGGTCGACGCGCCCGACGCCGACGCGGCGCACAGCGTGCATCGCGAGGCCCACGGCCTGGTCGCCAAAGAGATCTACGAGGTCGCCGAAGGCGTCTAACTCGCCTCGCTCTAACTCGGCGAGCCGTCCTTGAGGGCCGAGAGATACTGCCTGAGCCCGCGTTCACCGTGGCGCATCATCACTGTGTGGTTGTAGCGAAGCAGCGGTTTGACGACGGGGCTCAGCACGTTGAGCAGGCGCTTGTGTGTGACGACCTCCTCCTCGAAAAGGGCGATCGTCCTTCCCCCCTGCTCCGTTAGCGTCCAACGGCTGAATCCCTCGAGGTCGCCTTCGAGATTCGCCTCGAGGACGCCTGCGCCTTCATCAATCACCGATTCGGTTAGCACCATGCGCAATTCGTAGGGCAGAAACGAGCGCGCCACCAGCTCGTAACTACCGTCGCTCAATCTGGCAGACCGCTTTACCTGGGGCCACCACCGTTCGTAGGTCTCACCTTTTCTGAGAACTTCGAAGACCTTCGCCCGCGGTGCATCGAACTCCCAATTAGAGCGAAAGCTATAGAACGTCGGCGAGCCCATTCCTGCCTCCGTTGATTCCCCACCCCCACCACCACAGCCTGACAAAGCATGGCCGAGCTCGAACGGCATGACAAGAGGCGAACGCTTCGCAGCTACCTCGCCGCGATCCGGTCCAGTGTCTCGAGCACGAAGTCGACCTCGTCCGCCGTGCTGTACTGACAGAAGCCGATCCGCACCGCGCCCCCCGACTCCTCGAGACCAAGCGCCTCCATGACCGCGAGAGCGTAGTAATTGCCGGACCAGACGAAAACGCCCGAATCGGCGAACCGGCGGGCCGAGTCATCGGGGTGGTGATCTCGCACGCGCAGCGCGAAGGTCGACGTTCGCTTGGTGTGATCCGGCCCGTAGAGAATCACTCCGTCACTCCCAGAGACGCCTCGCAGAAACCTCTCCGTGAGCGATTGCTCGTGTTCATGGGCAACGTGCATCGAGTTGACGAGGCGGGCGCGGCGGCTTCCGCTTCCCGGGACGACGTTGGCAATGTGGTTGACGCACGCACCAATTCCCGCGATGCCCTCATGGCTGGCTGTTCCGGTTTCCCAACTCCACGGAGATCCGTCGACCGAGGGCCGAACCTTGTAGGGGTGCCACGAGTCGAGAAGCTCACGCCGCGCGTACATGACGCCAGCGTGGGGGCCAAAGAACTTGTAGGGAGAGCAAAAGAGAACGTCGACATCGAGAACTTGAACGTCAATGAGACGATGCGGAGCGAAATGAACCGCGTCCGCGATCGTCAGCGCTCCGACACTGCGAGCGCGTTGCACGATGGCCGCAGTATCCGTGACAGTGCCCAGGGCGTTCGAGGCGAGTGTGAACGCGACGATTCTGGTTCGTTCGCTGAGAGCAGCGTCGAGCGAGTCGAGATCGAGGCGGAACTCGTTCGAGAAATCAACCCAGCGAACGGTTGCTCCCGCATCCTCGGCGGCCGCGATCCACGGAGAGATGTTGCCGTCGTGATCCAGGCGCGTGACGACGACCTCGTCGCCCGCCTTTAGCTCTCGCACGAGTGACCTGGACAACGCGAACGCAAGCGTCGTCATGCTGGGACCGAACACCACCTCGCCCGTGTCGCAGTTCAAGAAGTCGGCCATCGCCGACCGGGCACTCTCGACGATGTCATCCGTTTCGATGGAGGTGATGAACTCACCGCCTCGGTTCGCGTTACTCCGCTCGAAGTACCCGGTCATCGCATCGATCACCTCGAAGGGAACCTGGGTGCCTCCCGGAGCGTCCGCGAAGACCGCCGGACGTCCGGCGACCTCTCGCTTGAGTGCCGGGAACTTAGCTCGGACAGCCTCGACATCGAAGGTCACGTTCGACCCTGATGTCACAGCCGTCCCGCATCCTTGGCCGCGGCCTCAGTGGCATCGAGTTGGTCGGCAACAATGGAGAGCCCACCGTTCCAGAACTCCGGGTCGGTGAGGTCACAGTCGACGATCTTGCCTAGCTCCTCGGGTGACATCGATCCGCCAGCGGCAAGCATCTCGATATAGCTCGGCACGAAGGCCTCACCCTGCTCCTGGTACTGCTTGTACACCGCGAGAGCCAGAAGCTGTCCGTAGGAGTATGCGTACACGTAGCCGGGGGTCGAAATGAAGTGTGGCACGTATGACCACCAGGTTCTGTAGCCCTCGGTTATTTCGACGGAGTCCCCGAGCATCTCGACCTGGCTCTCCGCCCACGCCTCGTTGACGCGCTCGACCGGGAGTTCCCCCTCATCGCGCCTCGCTGTGTGCACGAGGTGTTCGAAGCGATTCATCGCGGTCTGGCGAAAGACGGTCGCGATCCCGCCCTCGACGTTCTCCGCGAGCAGTGCGAGCCGGCTTGCTGGATCCTTCTCCATCTCGAGTAGCCGGTCGAAGACGACCGTCTCGCCGAAGACCGACGCGGTCTCGGCAACGGTCAATGGTGTCGAGTGGTGAAAGATGCCCTGGTGGCGCGCAAGCGCCGAATGGACACCGTGGCCCAGTTCGTGCGCAAGAGTGAGGACGTCCCTGCGCCGAGCCGTGTAGTTCAGCAACACGTACGGGTTGCGCGATGGAACCGTGTAGCTACAGAACGCGCCCGGTCTCTTTCCGGGAGTCGCGGGTGCATCGATCCAACTCTTGTCGAAGAACTCTTGCACGATGTCGGCGATGTCATCTGAGAACGACGCGTAGGACTCGTGAACGATGCTCTTTGCATCGCTCCACTCGATCTTCTCGTCGTCCTGAGCTAGTGACGCCATGCGGTCGTAGTCGGCGATGCGATCGACGCCCATCATCTGAGCTTTGAGCGCGTACCAGCGCTGCGGAATGTCGTAGCGATTGCGCACCGCGCTAACGAGGGCCTCGACTGATTCGTCGGACGCCTCGTTGGCGAGGTTGCGGCTCTGCAGCCAGTGCTTGTATCCGCGCAGCCTGTCGTTCACCGCCTTCTCGTGCAGCAGCGTGTTGAAGATGAAGGCGCGCGTCTTCAGGCCGGGAGCGAGTCCCTCGGTTACGGCTTCGGCAGCGCGCTTGCGCACGTCTCGGTCCGGATTGTGGAGCCGGCTCAGCGCATGCTCGATACCGATGGTCTCGCCGTCTAAGTCAATCTCGAGGGCGGACGTCAGCTCGCCGAACAGCCGTTCCCAAGCAGCTTCGCCCGTGACCGATTTCTCGCTGAGGATCTTCTCCTCGGGCTCCGTCAACAGGTAGTCGCGATAACGCCTGGCCGAACGCAGGTAGTGGCGCGCCTTGTTCAACCCTTCGAACGCGAGCAGGTTGTCAACCTGCTCGTCCGAGAGTTTCGCCCACTCGAGATGAAAGAACAGAAGGGTGGTCTCGATCTCGGTTGCCCGCTCTTGCACCTTCTGCATGAGTGCGCCGCGTTTCTCGTCCGACATGTCGGCTGAAAAGGCCAGTCCAGCATACGAGCCGGCGCGCCCAACAAGGTCGTATACGTCCGCGAGGTCGTTCATGTAGGCGGCCAGCCGGCCCCCGACGAACTCGCCGATATGACCCTTGTTCTCTGCCAGCGCACCGGCTTTTGCCTGAGCCTCGTCCAGGAGCTCGTCGACGCCCGCGGGGCCCTTCCCGTCGACCAGGGGCTCGAGGTCCCAGGTCGCTTCCTCTACAGATTGAGTCTTCGTATCTGCCATCGTCGCAGACTAACCAAGAGCAAGACCTGCCCTGATTCGGGCAGGCTCGGAAGGTTTCGAGAGTGGGTGACGTTGCAGACGTTTGGGTAGTCTCTAGGAGATACCTACTTACCATCGACTGCACGTGGAAAGGAGTTGGCATGGGGAGCTACAGCCTTCCTGACCTGCCGTACGACCAATCCGCCCTGGAGCCTCACATCGACGCCAGGACAATGGAGATTCACCACGGAAAGCACCACAAGACCTACGTGGACAAGCTCAACGCCGCTATCGAGGGCCACGACGAGTTGCAGATGGACTCGATCGACGAGCTGATGCGGAACTTCAACAAGGTTCCCGCCGACATTCAGACTCCGGTCCGAAACAACGGTGGTGGTCACGCCAACCACTCACTGTTCTGGACCGTCATGAGCCCGGACGGCGGCGGCAAGCCGAGTGGAGACCTCGCCGGCGCCATCGACAAC
>Ga0190275_10004502_pt1 | contig 10007 bp, 8 predicted proteins | sample Popmic550T_FD_133745 | JGI IMG/M metagenome (GOLD analysis project Ga0190275, IMG submission 133745) | Populus adjacent soil microbial communities from riparian zone of Yellowstone River, Montana, USA - 550 T | ecosystem: Environmental > Terrestrial > Soil > Riparian zone > Trees stand | place...
ACATTTCTACCAGGCGAGGTGAAGGGAGATGGGCCGATCCTGCCGCAGTGGGCCTATACGGCTGCGGCGTGGGGCAAGGACGGGCCGGTGGCGTGGGCCATCCACACGGACACGCGCAGCCACTGGGATCCGGAGAAGTACTCGACGCCAGAGATGCGCTCGCTGGTGGAGAGCCATCTGGCGCGCTTTCCGGGCAGCCGGGTGCTCAAGCAGTTGAAGACCTGCGCGCTGCTGTACCGGTGCTTCACCTCGCAGAACACCTTCTATGTCCGCGATGAGGCGGCCATCCCCGCCTCGGTGATGTGCAACGCGCGCTGTGTGGGGTGCATCTCGGATCAGCCCGCGGACGGCCCGCCCGCCTCGCACGAGCGGATGGAGGACGGGCCCGCTGGCGAGGAGATGGGGGCGATCGGCCTCTACCACCTGGAGCACGCGCCCGGCCGGACGATGGTGAGCTTCGGCCAAGGCTGCGAGGGCGAGCCGCTCACGCGCTACAAGGCCATCGCCGAGGCCATCCGCTACATGCGGGCGCGGACGGACAAGGGCTCCATCAACATCAACACCAACGCGAGCCTGACGCACGGGCTGGCGGCGCTGTTCGACGCGGGGCTGGACGCGGTCCGCGTCTCACTGAACTCGGCGGTGAAGGATCTCTACGAGGCCTACTACAAGCCGGTCAAGTACACCTGGGAGGACGTAGAGGCTTCGATCGCCCTGGCGCGGGAGCGGGGCGCGTACCTGGCGCTGAACCTCTTGCTGTTCCCCGGCGTCACCGATCGCGAGGGCGAGGTGCAGGCCTTGGAGCGGCTGGTGAGCCGGTACAAGGTGGATCAGGTGCAGACACGCTCGCTGTGCATCGATCCCCTCCAGTACCTGGAGGTTGCGCGGGACCGGGGCGCGGGGGGAGAGCAGGTGGGGATCCGTGAGCTGCTGAAGCGCTTGAAGGCCGCGCGGCCCGGGCTGATCATCGGCAACTTCGCCCGAGGCCTCGAGGAGCGGGACAACGCCGCAAGCCCTGTGTAGGCAGAGGAGAAGTGCTACTCCTGGCTGGCGGGCGCCGGGTTCAGCTCGCGGGCCACCAGGCTGCTCATCACGGCATCCTTGGGGACGTAGCCGTCCGCCCCGGCCTCGCGGCAGATGCGCTGCAGCTCCTCGACGTTCTCCCCTGAACAGAGCAAGACCTTGATCCCCTTGAAGAGGCTGTTGCTCTTGATGAACCGGCAGAACTGCTCGCCGTTCACGTTCGGCATCCGCACGTCCAGCAGGACCAGATCCGGCCGCGTCTGCTTCTTGAGGATGATCTTCGTCGCCTTGTCCGCCGTGTCCGCCACGTGGACCTCGAAGCCCTTGGTCACCAGGTCCGCCTCGATGATCCGCGCCGTCATCTCGCTGTCGTCCACGATCAGGATGCGCGGCTTGCGCTTCCCGGTGGCCGGGGCCGCGGGAAGCCCGCCACTCTTGGCGGGCGGGGCGGAGGCGGCCTCCGGAGCGGCAGCAGCGGGGGCGGGTGGGGGCTCAGAGGCCGCCGGGGGCACCGCCGTGATCGCCGGGGGCCCGATCAGCTTGATCACCTCCGCCAGGACCGCCTCCAGGCCCTGGCCCTTGACGATGTAGCCGTCCGCCCCTGATGTGCGGGCCTTGGTGGCCAGCTCCTCCTCTGAGATGTCCGAGTACAGCACCAGCTTCGAGGAGACCTTCTTCTGGCTGCGCAGGTACTCCACGACGTCGTCGCCGAACATCTCCGGCATGTTGACGTCCATCAGGATCAGCGCGGCGGGCCCCTCGGTGAGCTTCTGCTCGAGGCTCGCCAGATCCACCGCGCCGCTTGCCTGGTAGCCTGCCGCGGTCAACGCCCGCACGGTGAGCTCCACCAGCATCGGGCTGTCGTCGATGACCAGTACGCGGGACATCTGCCTCCTCAACGAATCCAGAAACAACCCTACACCGTTGGCGATTGGGGGACCATCGAAACGGCATGCAGGCAGGCGACCAGGCGAGTCCCCTTGACCCGTTTTGATCGCCTCCGGATACTTTGGCTCCTTGAATTCGACTCCCCTCCAACGCGCCCTTCGGAGCGCCCCGGCTCGCGCCCTCACTGCCCAGGCTCGTCCGGAGCAAGAGTTCTTCTGTTTTCGTGTAGGGAACCTTCGCCTGGGTGTTCCCAGCGAGAACGTGCTCGAGGTGCTCCGGGCCGGGCTCCTCACTCCGTTGCCGCGGGCGCCGTCGTTCCTGCTGGGCGTCACCGGACACCGCGGTGAGGTGCTCCCCGTGGTGGATCTGCTGCGCTTCCTGGCCAAGGGCGAGGCGCGCGTCCTGCCTCGCACGCGCATCTTCGTCGGTGTCAGCGGCACCTACGTGGCGGGGGTGGTGGCCGACACGGTGCTGGGGCTGCGCAAGGTCCTCGTGTCGGACATCCTGCCGCCCCCCATGGGTGCGGACGCCGCCACCGAGCACATGCTGGGCGTCGTCGCCGGGGCCTCCGCCGAGGAGACCATCAACCTGCTCAACTTCTCCAAGCTGCTCCAGACCGCGCGGCAGCGGGCGGTGTCCCGATGATGGATCTGGAGGAGCAGGAGCGTGTCGAGGAGGAGGTCGACATCCTCTTCTTCGAGGTGGGCGGGCAGCTCTACGGCACGGACGCCTCGCAGGTGCTGCGCATCGACCGCTCGATGCCGGAGGACATCACCGTGGCGGAGCTGGGGCTGCTCAAGCGCGGCGGGCGGGCGCTCGTGTTCTCCACCTCTGTAGGCGAGGGCCACCTCAAGGTGGACGAGGTTCACGGCGTGCGCCCCATCCCCCTCGTGGACCTGCGGCGGCTCCCGCCTGCTGTGATCGCCGCCCCCTTTACCATCGGCGCGTGTCTGGATCAGACCCGCCTCGTGTTGCTCATCGATCTGCTCGAAACCGCAAAGACTCAAGGAAGGCACTGACAGCAATGGCTTTGGACACCTCGAACGACAAGCCGGCGAAGGGCCGCGGGAAGAAGCCCGCGGCCGCCAAGCCCGTGGCCAAGAACGCCGGGAATGGCCTCGCCCTCAAGGCGCTCTCGGACACGCTCCGCTCGGTGCTGGCGGGCAACCTCCAGGCACGCGTCGTGCCGGAGACCGTCGCCGGCGACTATGCGGAGATGGCGAACCTGCTCAACCAGGTCCTGACGCGCTTCTCCGAGTCTGAGCACCGCAAGCAGGTGGCGGCGCAGGAGATCGATCAGGCGCTGGACGCGCTCATCGCCCTGGTGCGCGAGGGAGATCTGTCCCGCTGGAACACCACCACCGAGGATCCCCAGCTGGCCCCGCTGCTGGAGGGCTTTGGCAAGGTGATCGAGACGCTGCGCACCTTCGTGCGTGAGATCAACGAGGCGGCGCTGCGGCTGTCCTCGTCCGCCAACCAGGTACTGGCGGCCTCCACCCAGCACGAGACGTCCTCCACGGAGCAGGCGGCGGCCATCCACGAGACGACCGCGACCATGGAGGAGCTGAAGCACGCCTCCGCGCAGATCGCGGAGAACGCGGGCGCGGTGGCGCGTGTGGCCGAGGAGACGCTGGGCGCGGCGCGCGCGGGCCGTGGCGCCATCGCCGAGTTCATCCAGGCCATGCAGCAGATCCGCAGTGACGGGATCGCGGTGGCGGACTCCATTGCCAAGCTGTCCAAGCGCGTGGAGCGCATCGGCACGGTGGTGGAGGTGATCGACGAGATTGCCGACCGCTCGGACCTGCTGGCGCTCAACGCGGCGCTGGAGGGCAGCCGCGCGGGCGAGGCGGGCAAGGGCTTCTCCATCGTCGCGGCGGAGATGCGGCGGCTGGCGGAGAACGTGCTGGACTCCACCAAGGAGATCAAGAGCCTGATCACGGAGATCCGCGAGGCCACGGCCAATGCCGGCAGTGCGGCGGAGGCCTCCAAGGTGGCCACCGAGTCCGGAGAGAAGCTGGGCGCCGTGGCGGCGCAGGCCGTCGAGGGCATCCTCGCGGGCGTCCAGGAGACGAGCGACGCGGCGCGGGTCATCAACCTTGCCACGCAGCAGCAGCGCACCGCCACCGAGCAGGTGGTGGCCTCCATGGCGGAGATCGAGGACGTGACGCGGCAGACGACACAGGCGTCGAAGCAGGCCACCGGGGCGTCCGCCGAGCTCTCGCAGCTGGCGGGCCGGCTCGCCGAGCTCATCAAGCGCTTCAAGGCCGACTAGGACAGGCCGGAGGCAGAGGCCGCCCCCAAGGCAGCCCGAGCCCCGGAACCCCCCTTGGCGATGGATACCGAAGCTCTCAAGAAGTCCCTCCTGAAGAAGTTCCAGGAGGTCACCGCTGACCGGCTGCAGAAGATCCAGCTCGGGGTCCTGGACCTCGAGAAGGACAATGCGGAGCAGGCGGCGGACGACGTCGCGCGCGAGCTGCACACGATGAAAGGCGAGGCCCGGATGCTGGGGCTCGCCGGGATCGGCCAGCTGGCGCACTCCGCCGAGGACGTGCTGCGTGCCGAGCGCGAACGCAAGACCGCGACCGAGGTGGCCACGGACCTGCTCCTGCGCGCCTGCGACGTCCTGGCGGATCTGATCGAGGATATGCCCGGCGCGCACACCGGGACGCAGGCCAGCGAGGAGATGGTCAAGGCGCTCGCGGAGGCCGCCGGTCAGCCCATCCCACCCCTCAGCGGGAGGGCACAGACTTCGAGGCCCACGCCCGCGCCCGCCGCCCCTGCTCCTGCCGTCGCGGCTGCGGCCCCGCCCCCGAGCCGGGCCCCTGCCGCACCGGCACGGGCACCGGCACCTGCTCCCGCCCAGGCCCGGCCCGAGGAGGAGGCACCCGCGGCGACGACGACCGCCAAGTCTTCCGTTGCCGATCGCAGCATCCGCGTGAACGTCGAGCTCCTCGACTCGCTCGGGCTGATCGCGGGCGATCTGCTGGTGGAGAGCGCGCGAGGCCGGCTCCGGGGCTCGGAGACCGCCGAGCTGTTCGAGCGCTTCTCGCGCCTGAGCGACCGCTTCCTGCGTCTGGGAGAGCAGCTCCATATCGATCCGGAGCTGCGCCCGGAGTGGGAGCGCGTCGAGAGCGATCTGCACATGCTGCGGGACGACGCGTTCCGCTTCGTGCGCCGCAATGGGGACGGCATCAACACGCTGCACGGCAACCTGACCAAGATGGCGGACGCCGTGTCCGAGGCGCGGCTGGTGCCGATGTCCACCGTCTTCGATGCCTTCCCCCGGGCGGTGCGCGAGCTGGCCCGTAACCAGGGCAAGGAGGTGGACCTCATCATCGAGAACGCCGACATCGGTGTGGACCGCTCCATGCTGGCGGACGTGCGCGATGCGCTGGTGCACCTGGTGCGCAACGCGGTGGACCACGGCCTGGAGTCGCCCGAGTCCCGCCAGCAGCTCGGCAAGCCGCAGCTGGGCCGTGTCCGCATCCGCGTCCGCGCTGACGGGGACATGCTCCACATCCAGGTGGAGGATGACGGGCGTGGCATCGATCCCGATCGGCTGAGGGAGGTCGCCGTCAGCCGGCGGCTCATCACCCAGTCCCAGGCCGCCGCGATGTCCGAGCGCGAGGCCATCGATCTCATCTTCCGCCCCGGCTTCTCTACCCGCGAGGAGGTCAGCGAGATCTCCGGCCGCGGGGTGGGCATGGACGTGGTGAAGCGCAAGGTGGAGACGCTGGGCGGCTCGGTGGGCGTGGCCAGCCGCATCGGCCGTGGCACCAACATCACCCTGCGCCTGCCCCAGTCCCTGGCGCTGATGAAGGTGCTCCTGGTTCGCCTGGGGGACGATGTCTACGGCATCCCCGCGGCGGATGTGGTGGCGGTGACGCGGGTGAAGCCGGAGGACCGGATGGAGGTCTTCGGCACCATCGCGCTCAAGCACCGGGACAAGCCCATCGCGCTGGTGGCGCTGGGGCCGCTCCTGGGCGTCAACGGCGGCAACCGCTTCGAGAAGCCGCCCGCGGTGGTGGTCCGCCACGGCGAGGACAACGCGGCGCTCGTGGTGGACGGCTTCGTGGACGAGCGCGAGGTGGCCGTCAAACCCTGCGGCGGGGACTTCCTCAAGGGAGCGCCCTTCATCGCGGGCACCGCGGCGCTGGAGGACGGCCGGATCGCCGTGCTGTGTCACGTGCCGGACATCATGTCCGAGGTGCGCCGCATGGCACGCCCCGTCACCCAGCCGCAGGCCTCGCAGCGGCTGCGGGTGCTGCTGGTGGACGACTCGCCCATCGCCCGCGCCACGGAGGGCGCGCTGGTCAAGGCGCTTGGCCACTCGGTGGAGGAGGCCCAGGACGGCGAGGAGGCGCTCGCCAAGGTGCAGACCAACACGTACGATCTGATCCTCACCGACGTGCAGATGCCGAAGATGGATGGCTTCGCGCTGACGCGGCGGCTGAAGACAACGCCAGCGGTGGCTCGCATTCCTGTCATCATCCTGTCCTCGCTGGCCTCTCCCGAGGACAAGCGGCGCGGACTGGAGGCGGGGGCAGACGGATACCTGGTCAAGGGTGAGCTCGGCGTGGAGGTCCTCGCCCAGACCATCGAGCGGTTGACGTAGAAGTCGAGGGGGACGCGTGCGCAACGCTCCAGGGCTCGCATACCGGGTGCTGCTCGTGGGCGGCGGGCTGCGCATTCTCGCGCGCACGCTCTTCGACGGCGACGCGCTGACGAGCGCCGGCGAGTGCGGCTTCAGCGAAGCCCTGGACACGGTGCGGGCGCAAATCCCGGACGTGCTGCTCATCGATCTCACGTCGGTGGAGGCGCTGGACGCCATCGAGCGGATCATGGCGGAGCGGCCCACGCCCATCCTCGGGCTCGATCCGGGCTCCCTGTCGCGCGGGGAGGCCTTCCGGGCCCTGGCCCTCGGGGCGCTGGACGTGGTCGAGCGTGCTGTCTCTCCCGGCCCCGACTTCTGGCACGCCACCGCTCGCCGGCTGACCATGCTCGCGCAGGTCCGCGTGGTGCGGCACGTGCAGGGCAAGCTCAAGCGGCTGGCAGCCCATGAGGGAGCCGACGCCCCCTTCCCGCTGGTGGCCATCGCCGCCTCGCTGGGCGGGCCGAAGGCGATCTCCCACGTGCTCCGGGTGATCCCCAGGAAGTTCCCGGCGCCGGTGGCCATCTGCCAGCACATCAGCGATGGCTTCACGGAGGGGCTGGCGCACTGGCTGTCCACCGAGACCCCACTGCGCGTGCAGGAGGCAACTCATGAGCGGGCCATGGAGCCGGGGACTGTGTACATCGCTCCCTCGGGGGGCCACATGCTGGTGCGCCCGGACGGGAAGCTGGTGCTGGACACCAGGCCCCCGGTGCGAGGGTTCCGGCCTTCCTGCGATCTGCTGCTATCCTCCGCGGCGGAGTCGTTCGGGCGACGGTGCATCGGCGTCATCCTCACGGGCATGGGGCGCGATGGGGCGCGAGGGCTGAAGGAGATCCGCGAGCGCGGGGGACGGACGATCGCTCAGAACGCGGAGACGTGCGTCGTCTACGGAATGCCGCGAGAGGCGGTGCAGATCGGCGCCGCTGAGGAGATCCTGCCGCTGGATCGGATTGGGCCAACCCTCGTCGAGTGGGTGGAGACGTGCTGAATGTGAGCCAGAAGGCCCTGCAGCAGCTCGCCGCCCTCCTGCTGGAGCGCGCCGGTCTGAAGATCACGCCTGATGGTTTCCACAGCTTGCGGCTCGCGCTGTCCACGCGGATGCCCGCGGTGGGCGTCACCGATCCGGAGATCTACGTGCAGCGGCTGCGGGAGGTGGGTGGCGAGCAGGAGCTGCGCGCGCTGCTGCCGCTGGTGACGGTGGGGCACACGGAGTTCTTCCGGGACCCCAAGCAGTTCCGCGCGCTGGAGCGCTTCATCCTCCCGCAGCTGCTGGCGAAGGCGCGGCGCGAGATGCGCAAGGTGTTCGTCTGGTCCGCCGGGTGCGCCACGGGCGAGGAGCCCTACAGCGTGGCCATGGTGATGTCGGAGCTGGGCGCGCTCCCCATGGAGGTGGATGTCTGGGCCACGGATCTGAACCTGGCCGCGGTCGAGGCCGCGAAGCTGGGGCGCTTCTCGGTGCGGCGGGCCGGCGGCATGTCCTCCGAGCGGCTCGAGCGCTTCTTCAAGCCCATGGAGGAGGGGCTCGAGGTCCAGCCCATCCTGCGTGAGTATGTGCGCTTCGACGGGTTGAACCTCGCCGCGCCCTCCTTCAGCGACATGGTGGCGCCGGGCTCGCTGGATCTCATCCTCTGCCGCAACGTCATCATCTACTTCGATCTGCCCACCATCCGTGGCTTGATGGATCGGTTCCTCACCGCGCTGAGGCCCGGCGGGCTGCTGTTCCTGGGGTACTCGGAGAGCCTCTTCAAGGTCTACGACCGCTTCGAGATGATCGAGGTGGAGGGGGCGTTCGTCTACCGGCGGCCGCTGGTGGAGCAGAAGCCCACGCGGCTGACCCTGCCGCTCACGGCGACGCCCGCCCCCATCGCTCCGGCGGCGTCCGCAGCCGCGAACATGCCCGCACCTTCTCCGAGCTCCGCGCTCCTCTCGCGAGGCCGCTCGCCGGACAACAGCTCCGGAGCGGGGACTGCGAAGCCGCTGGCGGCCGGCGCCAACTCGCTGGCCTCCATCCTGGAGCGCCTGGCCGCAAGCGCGAAGCTGAACCCCAGCCCCGACCCACGGAGCGTCCCGGAGCCGACACGGCCCACGCGCCTGACGCTGGAGATGCCCGCGGTGGGCTCGCCTGAGCCGCGGGTCGTGCGCACCACCGAGGTGATCGGCGGCTCCAAGAAGCTGCCACCCGCGGAGCGCCTGAATCAGGCCATGCGGAAGATGATGCAGAGTGACTTCAACGCCGCGATCCGGGACGTGGAGGGGCTGCTGGTGGACGAGCCAGGCCACCTGGATGGCCTGCTGACCCTGGGCAACCTCTACTCGCTCACCGGCCGCATCGCCGAGGCGCGCGAGGCCTTCGTGCAGGCGCTCACGCGGGAGCCGCTGTGCGTGGAGGCCCGCGTCTTCGGAGGCGTGGCGGCGCTCCAGGCGGGCCAGCTGGCAGAGGCTCGCTCCGAGTTCAGCAAGGCGCTCTTCCTGGAGCCTACGCTGGCCATTGGCCACTACCTGCTGGCCCAGGTGCAGGAGCGCACCAAGGACCGCGAGGGCGCCCGGCGCAGCTACCGCAATGCCATCGCGCAGCTGCGCTTCCCTCAGCGTCCGCTGGCGGGCCACTACCCGGACATGCCGGACTCATCGGAGGCGATCGCCCGGGTGGCTCGCTATGCGCTCTCGGCGTTGGAGGAGGACGGGCACTAATCCATGCTGCCCTTGATGTCGGCGAGGCTCTTGCCCGGATCGAGCACCGCGGCGAACTTCTTCTGCAGGTAGGCCTTGGCCTGGCCCCGCAGCAGCATGCCCGGGTCGGTGCCCTCGCCCTGGACGGCCTTGTCGGTGATGACGAAGCTGGCGTCCAGGTTGATGCCCATCACCTTGCCGTTGAGCTTCGCTCCGTCGCCGGACCAGTCGGACTTCACGCCGTACTTGGTACCCCAGTAGTGGAGCAGCTGCTCGACGCGCTTCTTCACCTCGTCCTTCGGCAGGGAGTGGGAGACCTCGAACTTCATCGTGCCCATGAGCTGGCTCCTGATCGGGGTGTCTTGCCCGCCGGTTTAGTGTCGATGGGGCCGGAAGGGAACCGCCGAATCGGGCCTCGGGGCTCGTCGCACCGCGTCGAGCCCCTGGAGTGCGCGCCTCTGAACGTCCCGGGAGCCCGGGAAAGAATTCGGGTCTGCCTGACCTGGGGAGTGGGCTAGCTTGCCCGCCGGATCCCCACCGGAGGTGTCTCGATGCGCGTCTTGGTCGCCGACGAGTTTCCCAAGGTTCACCTGGAGTCCCTGCGGGGGCTGGGGCTGACCGTCGACTTCCGGCCCGGCCTCAAGGGGGACGCGCTGGCGGAGGCGGCGAAGGACGCCACCATCGTGGTGGTGCGGAGCACGGAGGTGCCCGCGAAGGTGTTCGAGGTGGCCAAGGGCCTGTCCCTGGTCATCCGTGCGGGGGCGGGGGTGAA
>Ga0190275_10004503_pt1 | contig 10007 bp, 8 predicted proteins | sample Popmic550T_FD_133745 | JGI IMG/M metagenome (GOLD analysis project Ga0190275, IMG submission 133745) | Populus adjacent soil microbial communities from riparian zone of Yellowstone River, Montana, USA - 550 T | ecosystem: Environmental > Terrestrial > Soil > Riparian zone > Trees stand | place...
AACACCACCGCGCATCAATAGCCTCCGGTCGTTGCCGACCGAAGGCCATTCTCCGCTACGTACAGATGGTAACGCCCAGCACCACCCCCTGTCGTCCTGAGCCGCAGCGAAGGACCTCTCCGCTTCGACCACATGGGCAACTAACGCGGAGAGGTCCTTCGCTGCGGCTCAGGACGACAGGGGGAGAACCGGCTCTACGACTTCGGGAACGCCTTCATCGCCTCGTAGGCGGGCCGTGGCGACCAGTCCTCGCGCAACGCCGACGACGGGTAGATGTGGTGCTCCGGCTCAACGATTGTCGCCCAGTTGAGGTTCCAGACGAACGCGCCTGTTGTCCAATCGCCCCATTCGGTCGTGGCGATTTCGAGCGCCCGTGTGAGGTACTGCGCGACCTCTTCCTCGGTGTTGTTCACGCCGTACTCCCGCCCGGCCTCCTGGTTTTCCGTCGTCCAGCCGAACTCGGTGATCCAGACCGGCTTATCGGCGTCGCCATTGGCAACCATGATCTCGCGCAACTCTTCGCCACGCCGGAAGAAGAAGCTGGGATGGTCGTTCCAGCCCTCATGCTCGCCGATATTGTCCGGCCAGGTGTCGTCGGGCGCGTTGTGGGTGCTGATGAGGTGGACACCGAGGATGTCGAAATACTGCCGCACCTCGCCATCGCGGTACTGGTAGATCTGCTCAAGGTACATCGCGTCGTCGATCGCGATCGTCGGGTCGGTGACACCGGTCGGTGTCAGGCCACCAAAGACAACCTTCGCATCCGGATCGCTGGCGCGGATACCAGTATGGCCTGCCTTGAGCAACTCGAAGTAGTCCTCGACGCGAACTTCACCATGCATCTCGTACGCCATGTTCTGTTCGTTCCAGATCTCCCAGGCCTGCACCTTGCCTTTGTAGCGATCTGACACGAACGCCATCAGTTCCTCGAACTGCGCATAGTCATTGAGGAAGTTCTCGCCGTCGTTTGCCAGGACCCAGTCGGGAGCCTTCGCGACGGCCAGCAGGATATTGATACCTTGCGAATGCAACTCTTCAACCTTACGGTCGATCGGCAACGGGTCCCACTGGTCATCGTTGCGCTCGAACTGCTTCCATTCGAGTTGAAAGCGCACCCAGCCAAAGCCCGAGTCGAGCACCATCTCACCGGTCCGCCGGTTGTGAGCCTCCGCCTCGTCGTCGCCGCGTGTCGCGACGTTCCAGCCGAACGCGAACGACGACTCATCGGCGCCGGCAGTCGCGGACGGAGCAGCGGTGCTTTCCGTAGCCGCGGCAGGTTCCGTTGCGGCAACCGAGGACTCGGACGTTTCGGTAGCAGGCTCGACAGCGCCAGATTCAGTCTCGGTCGCGGCGGCCGTCGCCGAAGCGGCAGTCGTGGCAGTGGGCTCGGACGCAACCGTCGCGGTCGGTTCATCCGTATCCGACGCATTACTCCCACCGCAGGCAACCAGCAGGAACACCATGACACTGGCGGCGACCCATCGAAACATCCCACTCACAGGTTGCTGGACCTTTCCTCACATCGATGGATGGTAGATCAGCCGGATTACTTCGGCATCGCCTTGATCGCCTCGTAGGCGGGCCGGTGCGACCAGTCGGAGTTCAAGACGCTCCAGTGGCCCTTGTGGTCGCTAGGGTCCATCATCGTCGAGAACTGCAGGTTCCAAAGGAACATGATCCCCATCCACGGCCACTCTTGCTTCGCGATCTCGAAGGCGCGCACGATGTACTCCGCCTGTTGCTGCTCCGAGACATGGCCAGAGAACTCCTGGCCCGGCGCCGGGTTCGTCGACGACGACCAACCGAACTCGGTCAGCCAGATCTGCTTGTGCCCCTCGCCGTTCTCGACCATCACCTGACGGATGTCCTCGACACGCCGGAAGTAATGCGAGTTGTGGTCTCGCCAGCCAGCCTCGCAACCCGGATTGTCCGGCCAGCTTGTGTCCGGCGCGTTGCACGCAGACCCAGGGTGGGTTCCAAGCACGTCATAGTACTGCTTCATCTCACCACCGTTGTAGGCGTAGATGTCACGCAGGTAGTTCGCGTCATCGATGGCCAGGTGCGGATCGTTGACACCGGTCGGCGTCATCCCGCCGAAGACGACAATCGCGTTCGAATCCGACGTTTTCACGCCGTTGTAGCCTGCCTTGAGGATGTCGACGTACTGGCCGACATCGACAACGCCGCCCGTCTCGAACGACAGGTTCTGCTCGTTCCAGATTTCGTAAGCGTCGATCCGACCCTCGAAGTGCTCGGCGAGACGGCGCATGAACTCAGCATAGGCGCCTGGATCGGAGGGCAGACCGTCGGACCCGTTCCCGGTCGCCCAGGTCGGCGCCTTCAGGACACTCGCCATGATCCTGACGTTGTTTGCCCGTGCGCTGTCAACCAGCCGGTCGATGTGGTCGAAGCGGTAGTGTCCAGGCTGCGGCTCGGCGTTGCGCCAGCCGATCTGGAAGCGGATCCACGAGAAGCCCGCCTCGTTGACCTTGTCCATCGTCTGCTGGTGGAACTGCGCCGACTGATCATCGCCACGCCAGACAACATTGAAGCCGTAGCCGACATGCGGTCCGTGCTTCAGCCCAGTTGTTGGGTCGGCCGGTGGCAGGTCCTTCGGCTGGCGCGCGAGCGCATCCGCCGGTGCTCCGTGCTCGGCCAGATACTCCGAACCCAGCAGCCCCAGCAGCACCTCGAACTGGGTGTCCTTGTATTCAGGGTGCCATTCGAAGCGGGTCCGCTCGAAGTACTGGACCGTGTGCACTTCGCCGTCACCGGCTGGCGGCGGCTCGTTGCGCTCGTCGAACTCCTCGGACAGCGCGTAGCCGAAGTTGGAAAGCCCGCCATTCTTCGCCCAGTAGTCGCGAAAGCCGAAGCAGAGGCGATGGCCGGTCAGGTCGTGGAAGTCGCAGTTTGCATCGGGCTCGACATCGATTGCCTGGAACGGCTCGTCACCCATCCGTGGCTCGGTTCGAATCGCGCCAAGCCGTTGCAGCAGCACCTCGTATTCGGTGCCCGCGTGTTCCGGGTGGTACTCGAAGATCGCGCGCTCAAAATACTGCTTGTAGAGGCCATTATCGAGGAAGACGCTGGTGATTGGGTAGCCGAAGATATACAGGCCACCGTGGGTTTCCCAATACTCGCGGAACGGTCCCTGCATCCAGAAACCAGTCTCTTCGACGTACTTCGGCATCCGAAGCTCGTCGTTCGGTTGATACTGGGCGTTGGCCGGATTCAGCAGGATTGGACTCGTGACTGCCGCGACAACCGCGACCAGCATCACGGCACACAGCAACGAACCTCTTGTTCTGGACAGCATGAAACCCCTTCGAACAGTACACCCTATCGATTGTCTGACCGGTTTCCAGCCGGCGAGGACATGAGCGTACCAATCGCAGTGGGAGCACTGCCATCCAGAATTCATCACAGTGCTGTCACAAATCGGAGATCAAGGTACCAACTGCAGCCGGATAGCGCCCAACTCGATCACATCTCCGGGACGAAGGCCAGTCGGGACCCGAATCTGGGAGCCGTTGACGAAGGTTCCATTCGTGCTGCGCAAGTCAGTAACCCACCAGCGATCCTGCTCCCAGTTCAGTTGCAGGTGCTCAGAGGAGACGAAGGTGCTGTCAATGACAATCGTCGCTCGCGGGTGACGCCCGATCACTGTCACCGGCTCCAGGTCATAGACTTCACCACGCTGCAGGTTGGAGTCGCCGGGATCGGCAACCAGAATCGCTCCGTGAACGGCCGGAAGCGCCTCGGAACGCGCAGCAGCGCCGGCTGCGACACGTAGTTCGCGTGAGATGACGCGGATCACCTGGAAGACAAAGAAGTAGAGCAGGAAGATGAAGACGATTCGCAGCAACAGGACGGTCCACTCGAACGGCAGGTCATACATCGCGGCAGGCCGTTGCTGTCTGGAGTGTCTCGTTATCCGCAGACAACGATCCGACGGCAACCTGTCCGACGATCCGCATCAACGCGCGCTCGCGGTGACCGCTCCGGGGCCGGTGTAGGGCAGGAATTCGATCGCGATCGTGCCAAGCGAGATCAGGTCGCCGTGGTTCAGCCGGGTGTGGTTGGCAGGGTTTCCGTTCACGGTCGTTCCGTTCGTGCTGCCAAGATCGATGATCTCGTACTCGCTGTTGTGGACTTCGATTCGCGCGTGATGGCGCGACACCTCAGCCGAGTCGATGATGACATCGTTGTCAAGCGCCCGGCCGATTGAGATCGTCCCACGCCGGATGATGACCGTTTCGCCGGCGTTGTCACCACTGGTAAACCGTAGCAGCTTTGGCGGGACATCGCCGGTGCTCTTGACGACGCGGAACACCTCGGTTCGCTGGACCTCGTCCTGCTTGACTCGGTCGTGGTCAGGTAACTCGCTGATGCTGCTGTCGACATGGATCGCGCGGCGCGGGATCGACTCGCCGCCGAAGATCTGCACGCGGACGTGGTCAACGAACCCGTATTCGCGCTGATCGGCGAGGTCGATCAGCCAATCCTCCATCTGGTGACACAGGATTGGGACGAACTCGGCGAACACGACCATGTCGAGCGGGTTCATGAACACCTGATAGTCGTTCGGGACGATAATCCCGTCGACCGAGACGACCTGGCTCGACTCCATCGCGCGTTCCAGCCGGCGGCCGATTTCGGCAGGCTGAATCGGCGACCGGAAGATCCGGCCGACCGTGCCCTCCATGACACCCTCGAAGAATCGCTCGAACTTATCGAGAGCGCTCATCCGCTGATCGGCTCCTCTGGTGAGGCGATGGCGGCGTTGGCTCGCACAGGACACGCAAACGCCTGCCCGGATTATAGGTTTCGTCCCGAACGACGGTCAATCAATCCACGACGAAACACGCGTTTCCGGGACCTTTATCCACGGCAACAACTGCCGGACAACGACCGTGAAGAGGTAGACCTCGTAGCCGAACGGGATGTAGCCGCCGTACCCCAGGATCGGCATCTCGAACACATGCAGTTGCTCTGCGTAGGGGATCGAATACGCCCATTTCGGCAACGAGTAGATGTTCCACATCTCCCAGAACCAGCCACAGATCAGCGTCCCGGCCGCAATGTTGAATAGCGGCGTCCAGTCATTCCGATCGATGTGCCAGGCAAGTGAGCGGCCACCGAGCCAGGTCGCAACCGGATCGAGGATGAAGACGACCGACATCCAGACGAGCGGGAAGAACAGATCAGGCCACGCCAGTGTCAGCCCAACCATCGCCCAGCCAGCAACGTGAATTCCGATCAACCGCCGCTGCGTCGGTACCATCGGTGGCAGCCGCCGGAGAGGATTCAGTCGAAATGACCGCACCAGTTCCGTTGTCGTCAGGACGGCCGGGACGACGGTCGAGAACGACAGACTGGCGAGCAGCGCATATTCGACAGCCGTGTAACTCGCCGGCCCCTGATACTGCCAGTTGCCGACCCGCACGTTGATCGCCTCGAACAGCCACCAGAGCGGAACAGAGACGGCGAACAACACGAGCACTCGCCAACCGCTGCGCTGAATCGGCGACGTTCCAGTCCGCCGAGCGACCAGTCCATCGACAGTCAGGATGTAGCCGAGCCAGAGCGGGAAGAAGTAGTAGTCCGATACCGGCCGCAAGCGCAGCCATGAGATCGTCCAGAACAGTGCGACGAGCGACAGACCAACGACGATGCGTCCAGTTGTCGTCTTGTCCAACGCTGGGTTTTTGTATCGCGGCCTCGCCAGATCGGTCATCGGTCGAGTATAGCCTGCTATCTCTGGTAGGGGCCGTGCCTCCGTGCCGGCCCATGCCGTGAGGCATCCTCTTGATTCACGCTCACTTGCCGAGGCACTCTAACGCCTGCGCCCGTGGGGATCATGCCGTGTGTCAAGAGGATGCCTCACGGCATGGGCCGGCACGGAGGCACGGCCCCTACCAGACACAGCGTGTCCGTCCCTCACGCAACGGCTATTTCCGCCGACGCTTGCATCATCGGCCGAAATGCGTTGCAATCAGCATCATGATCGAGCGACGGAGCGACGGCGCGCTGATATCGCCATCAGTCCTCAATAGCGACCTGACCCGGCTGGCTGGCTCGCTGGACTTGCTGGAGCAGGCCGGCGCTGACTGCGTCCACCTCGATGTGATGGACGGCGTCTTCGTGCCGAACATCTCGATCGGCATTCCCGTCGTCGCATCGGTGCGCGCCGCGACACACCTTCCACTCGACGTTCACCTGATGATCGACGCTCCCGAACGTTACATCGCCGAGTTCATCGAGGCTGGCGCAGACATTCTCACTGTCCACGTCGAGGCCACCCGACATCCGCATCGCGCGTTACAGATGATCCGCGAACGGGGCGCAAGTCCCGGCCTTGCCCTCAATCCCGGCACGCCAATCGCCCACGCGATCGAGCTCCTTCCCCTCTGCGATCTCGTCCTCGTCATGAGCGTCAACCCCGGCTTTGGGGGTCAGACGTTCATCCCGCAGGCGTTAGGCCGGCTTGTACAACTCCGAGCCGCGATTCGTGACGGCGGCTACCCAACGCTGATCGAAGTCGACGGTGGCGTATCGGCGAGCAACGCTGCCAGGATAACCGCCGCTGGCGCAGACATCCTCGTATCCGGCACGGCCCTCTTCAGTGCGGAAGAGGGACTGATTGCCGCTCTTCAGAACCTTCGCGCGGCATCCCACGGCTAACTCTCCTCCGGAGCCGCCTGCATTCGCGACACAACGACGACCGCGATCACACAAATGACAGCCGCCAGCGCGAACGTCTCGCGAATGACATCGAGCGTGAGCGGCACGACTGCGTCGTTGAAATATTCCTGCTGGCGGGTGAAGTAGTCAGTCGTCGATTCGCCAGGGTTCGGCGAGATTTCGGGGAGTTGATCGACCTTCTGATTGAGCCGTTCGAGTCCATATGCGGTAATCAAGGAAAGGCCAATCGTCATCCCCAGCAGGCGTGCAAGCAATACCAGCCCCGACGCTGCGCCGTAGTCCTCAGTTCGAGCTGCCCGAATCGCCACCTCGCCGATCGGCGCGATCACGACACCAAGGCCGAGTCCGGCCAATGCGATCGTGATCGACATCTGTGACAGCACGAACTCGTCCGGCCACCAGCGCATCGTCACGAAGCCGAGCGCGCCGAGCATGAGACCCGTCATAGCCGTCAGCCGCGGTCCTGCCCGGTCGACGGCCCTACCGCCTGCCAGCGCTCCGATCGTCATGGCAATTGTCAGGCTGCCGAGCAGCAGCGCCGTGTCACGCGAGACGTTGTCCTCGTCAACCAGCAGCGCAACTGCTAGCGGCGCATTCACCATCGCCGTAATCAAGGCCGCGCCGACGAGGACGTTCGCACCACCGGCGATCTGAAACACACGCGACCGGACGAGTGCCCGGGGAAGGATCGGCGTCTCGGCCCGTCGCTCCAGGACGACGAACGCCGCAAACGCGACCAGTGAAACGACGAGGATTGGAAACCGGTAGTCGGCCAACGGGTTGGTCGATCCACCCAGCCGCGCGGCACCCTGCTCGGCCCCTAGCGACCCCTCGCTGCCGGTAGAGAGCGCGAGGCACACTCCCACCAGCCCGATCGTCCCTACCAACGCGGACAGCAGGCTCGGACGCGCCTCGCGACGCCGGGGTGCGACCGGCAACCTGTTGGTGAACAGCAGGGCCGCGGCAGCCATCCCCAACGGCAGGTTCAGCCAGAAGATGGCGCGCCAGGAGTCAAACATACCGTAGATGGCCGCGCCCCAGACCGGGCCGAGGACCCAGCCGAAGGTATCGACAGCCGCCACCATCCCAAGTGCCGCAGCCCGTCGATGACGAGGCACGACATCGGCGACCAGCGCCATCGAGACCGGCAGCATCGCTCCGCCACCGAGGCCCTGCAACGTCCGTCCCACGATCATCAATGACAGACTCTGTGAGATAGCGACCAGCACCGAACCGGCCAGGAACAACACCATCGCCGCCGTGAAGACCGGGATACGTCCCGCGAAATCGGATATCCGGCCCGTGATCGGGACCGTGACGGTGTAGGCGACGAGGTACGAGAGGACGATCCAGGAGTACTTGTCGGCGTCAACCGGGTTGATCTGCAAGTCGTCGAGGACAGACGGCAGGATCGGCGCAACGACCGTCAGGTCAAGCGCCGCCAGGAAGACGACCGTCAGGACCGGCAGCAGAATCCTGCGCTGCTGCCGGTCGGATAGCGCTGGCTCAGTCAAGGTCAGGGCGTCCGGGTCGGAACCACCGGCGCGTCGATCTCGATCTCCTTGCCGTGCTCCGTCAAGTTCAGCGTCCATGTCGCGGGTGATTCGCGAATGCCTTCAGGCTCGGTCAGGACGACCCGCAGCAGCTTCGCGTCTTCCACGCCAGTCCAGAGCGTGACCTCGATCTCGTCTCCAGCGATCGTGCCGGCTGTGATCTCTGCAACCCGATCGGCCGGGACTGTCCCGGTTACCCGGTACGCGGATTGGCCGTTGACATCTTCGGTCCCTTCGACCTCCGGGTTCTGCAGATCGGTCATGATTGGGCCGATGCCTTCGGTGTCGCTGAACAGCACCGATGGATCGTAGCTGAAGTCGTCAGGAGCGTGCTCCCAGTTGCCCGACAGCAGGTTGGTGATGTAGATGTCACCATCGACCGCTACCAGCGAAATGTCGACGACCGAGATCTGGGCGTCAACGGTTGCGGCGGCGGCAACCGAGCCAGGCCGCTTGATATCACCCTCAGCCGACACCAACTTGAGCGTCTCGTCCTCGTCGAGATAGGCGTCGCCATCAATTTCGAGCACAAAGTGAGCACTCTCAGTCTCGGCCCAGGCGTCTCGAGACGCTTCGAGCACGTCTTCGGCTGTGACATCGGCAACGGGACTTGCGGCTGTATTCTCGTCATCACCATCATCGTCGCCCATGCAGGCAGCCATCGTGACGACGAGCAGAACCGGTAGAATCAACGACAGAATCCGTCGTGGCATGCTTACCCCTCGCTAGAAGCCATCTGTCTCGCGTCACCTGGCATGAACGGAAGATGCAACGGCGCAAACGCGAAACAGTATCGTATTATAGGCGGGTGTACGCACTATCCGTTCCAAAGCGTGGGTTCCAAGCATCCTGATGTGGCGCCGCCGTGCGGCCTGGTATGTAACTGAGGAGAGTCGCGACCGTGGAGGACAGCCGGCTGGTCGTAGGTGCGGCAACTGACCCCGGACCGGTTCGGGAACAGAACGAAGACGCCGTCTACCACAACGTGTTGGTCGATACTCCTGGCAATGAGTTGACGCTCCTCGCCGTCGCGGACGGGATGGGTGGCTACCAGCGTGGCGAGATTGCCGCCCAGATGGCGATCGACACCATTATCGAACGCTTCAGCAGCACTGACACGGATGACATCGTCCTGATGCTCAAGCAGGCCTTCAGGCTGGCCAATGAGCGCATCTTCGCCGACGGTTCGGCCGAAGGCGAGCACAACATGATGGGCACGACGCTGGTCGTCAGTGCCATTCGTGGAAATGACCTCGTCATCGGCAACGTTGGCGACAGCCGAGCATACCTCGTCCGCGCCAACTCGCTCAACCAGATCAGTACCGACCATTCGCTCGTGGCCGAGCAGGTCGCGATGGGCGCGATGACCCAGGAAGAAGCGCGCGAGAGTCACCACAAGAACATCATCACCCGCGCGCTAGGACATCGCCAGCGCGTCGAGGTCGACGTGTTCGAGCTGACGCTCCTGCCGGACGATCGATTGCTGATCTCGACCGACGGCCTCCACGACTATCTGGAGGACGAGGAGATCGTCTCCCTGATGATGCAGTTGCCACCGGAAGATTCAGCGCGCGAGATGGTCGCAAAGGCGATCCAGGCCGGCTCGACCGATAACGTCTCGGCGCTGGTTGCCTGGGCAGCTCCGGTCAGCATCCTCGATGCTCCTGACGTCGCGGTGCCAACCGGTGAACCGGCAGGTGCAAACCGGATGATCACAATCCTCGTGCTGGTCGGCCTCGTGATCTTTAT
>Ga0190275_10004504_pt1 | contig 10006 bp, 10 predicted proteins | sample Popmic550T_FD_133745 | JGI IMG/M metagenome (GOLD analysis project Ga0190275, IMG submission 133745) | Populus adjacent soil microbial communities from riparian zone of Yellowstone River, Montana, USA - 550 T | ecosystem: Environmental > Terrestrial > Soil > Riparian zone > Trees stand | place...
CATAATAAGCGACCAGCCGGTAGGCGGCGGCAAGGTCGACTCGGACCTTCCATTCCTCGGGGCCGACCTTGTCCTGCATCGGCGGGATTTCCACCGTGGACATGGCATGGGCCTGGGCCATGCTCTGGGCGATTGCGTCGACGCGTCCCATGAATCTCTCCTGCTTCGGTCGCCTTTTAACCGCTGGCGGCGGCCGGCGCGACCCTTTCCGGATGGGCGGCGGCGAAGGCTTCGAGCGCGCAGGCCTCGGCGTCGGCCCGGACCAAGTTCGGATAGGCGTCCAGCGGCAATTCGAAGCGGCGGGCATTGTACATTTGCGGGACCAGGCAGATGTCGGCGAGCGTAACCTCCTCGCCGAACAGGAAGCGGCCGGCGCCGGGGCCTGCGAGCGTTTCGAGCGCGTCGAAGCCTTCGGCGACCCAGTGGCGGTACCAATCGTCGCGGACCTCCTCGTCGAGGCCGAGCGTCTTGAGGCGCTTCAGCACGCGCAGATTGTTGAGCGGATGGATGTCGGCGGCGATGGTCAGCGCAAGCGCGACGACGTGGGCGCGTTCGAGGGCATCCGCCGGCACCAGGGGCGGGTCGGGGAACGCCGCGTCGAGCCAGTGGATGATGGCGAGGCTCTGGGTGATCCGGTGCCCGTCCGCCTCGAGCATCGGCACGAAGCCCTGCGGGTTGCGGGCGCGGAAGTCGATGCTCCGCTGCTCGCCATCCAGAAGGTTGACGGGCACGCGCTCGTAATCGACGCCCTTCAGGCCGAGCGCGATCCGGACGCGGTAGCTCGCGGAGGACCGATAATAATCGTAAAGGACGAGCTTCATGGGCCGCGACCATAGCGGCCAGGCGGGGGCAGTGGAATGGCGGGGACCGGCATCTGGGGGAAGATTCATAAGTGGCTGGCGCTGGTGATGGCGATCCAGATCCTGTTCTGGTTCGCGAGCGGCCTGTTTTTCGCCGTCTTCCCGATCGAGCGGGTCAGGAGCGAGCATGCGATCGCCGCGCAGGCGCCGCCGCCGGTCGATCTCGACGCGGCGGCGGCCGGCCTGGCGCGGCTGGCGGGCGGAGGCGTGGCGCCCGGCGAGAAGGTGGAGCTGCGCAGCCTGCTGGGGCGGCCGGTCGCCTTGCTCTCGGGCGGCGAGGCCCGGCCCCGTCTCTACGACCTGACGACGGGGCGGCGCATATCGCCGATCCCGATGACGCTGGCGGCGCGGATCGCCGAGGCCGACCTCGCCGGCGACGCGCGCGCGGCGCGGGTCGAGCGGGTCGCCGCGAACACGCCCGAATATCGCGGCGCGCTGCCGGCCTGGCGGGTCGATTTCGAGGACGGAGCCGGCCGCTCGCTCTACGTCGCCGCCGATACCGGCGCGGTGGCGGCGCGGCGCTCGACGCTGTGGCGGGTCTACGATTTCCTCTGGGGCCTCCACATCATGGACTGGCGCGGCCATGAGGATTTCAACAATCCGCTGCTGATCGTCGCGACCGCGCTCGGGCTGATCGTGATCGTCACCGGCATAATCATGTTCCCGAGCCGGCTCGGCTATACGGCGTGGCGAAGGCGGCGGCGGGCCCGGATCAGTGCGTTGCGAACACCGAGCGCCGCCCCGCCCGCGTGAACAATATCGTCTGATAAGGTTCGCGGTGGTCGCCATGCTCCATGCCCGGCGATCCCATCGGCATGCCGGGCACCGCGATGCCGGCCGCGGCGGGACGCTGGCCAAGCAGCCGGACGATGTCGGCGGCGGGGACATGGCCCTCGATCGCATAGCCGCCGACCGACGCCGTGTGGCAGGAGCGAAGATCGTCGGGGACGCCCAGGCGCCGCGCCGTGGGCGTGACGTCGGCCGTGTCGGTGGCCCGGACCTCGAAGCCCGCCCGGCGCAGATGCGCGATCCAGTTGTTGCAGCAGCCGCAGGTCGGCGATTTCACTACCTCGATCACCTGTCGCGGCGCCTGGGCCCCGGCATAAGTGGCGATCAGCAGCGGCACAGCGGCCATTGCGGCGCGTCTGGTCAGGATCATTTCGGGACTCCCATATCGTTCAATCGAGGCGCAGGCGGATGAAGGCCATCGCGCCGTCCGGATCCCCTCCATAAAGCGCTTCGAGGGTTCCGGGAACGAAGTTCATCGCATAAAGTGCGCCGAGGCCGAGGCGGAAATTTGGCGCCACGCGGAAATCGCGGATCGCGCCCGCCGAGACCTTGCCGACCGTATGGCGCGGACCGTGATGGCCGCCGGCGAAGGTCAGCTCGTCATTCTGCGTCAATTCGGCGCGGCCGAACAGGGTCCACGAGCCGAGCCCGGCGGCGCTTTCGAGGACGAAGGCGTCGTCGCCGTCGCGCCGTCCCCAGGCAAGGGTCGTCGACCACCAATTCTCTCCGCGAAGGCGCCGCGTATAGATCGCGCTCGCCGACCAGCGGGTCGAATTCTCATGCGGTTCGAGCTGCTCGGGACTGACGAGGTGGGCCCAGCTCGCCTGGAGCGAGAGCGTGGGGCCCGGGTTCCAGGAGAGGCGCAAGGCGGTCGAATCGAGCGGGCCGGTTTCGATATCGAAGCGATGCTGGTCGGGCTCGCGCCCGTTGAAGCGCGAGCCTTCGATCTTGACGCGATCGACGATCACGCCGGCGGTGACCACGCCGAAGGCGATATGGGTCGAATCGAGCCAATGGTGGCTGATCGGCGCCTCGGGAGAATCCATGATCGACATGCGGTGCATGAAGGCCGGCGGGCCGAAAGCGGGCTCGCCGGGCAGGCCGGCATAGATGAAAGCGCTCGCATTTTCGGAGAGGCGGTGGCTGTAGCTCGCCGACAGCTCCATGAAGAAATCGTGCGGATGCTGACGATCGACCAGCGCGGAAACGCCGTCGGCGGTCTCGCCCGAGGCCAGATGAAGCGGATAACCGCGGCGGCCCATCAAGGGCTCGGGACTCAGCATCGCCCGGAGCTGGAGCGTTCCGCTTGCGCCCAGATCGCGCCGCGCCATCCCCATCGCCATGCCGGAGACGAAGCCCATTTCGCCGCCGCGCGGACCTTCCTGCCAATCGTAGACGGCGTTGAGCGTGAGATGGCCCATCAGAGTCCAGTCGCCCGCGGCGAGGTGGATGCCGCCATGGTGCGAGGCGTCCGGCTGCCAGGCGGTACCAGACGCCTCGCGGCTCATCGGATAGGCGCCCAGCGCGCCGGTCATCCGAGGCGCCATGCCCGCCATGGAATGCGCGCCATGGTCCACATTCTCAGCCGCCGGCGGGGCGGCAGGCATTTGATGGGCGGAATGATCGGTCTCCGGCTCCGCCTGCGCGGGCGGCGCGGACGGGGCGTGATCGCTATGCTGCGCGAGCGTCGGCGCGGGTGCCGCGAATGCGACGAGCGCGCCCCCGGCGAGGAGCATCGCCCTCATCGTGCGCTGCGCTCCAGAAGCTGGATCAGCTCGCCCGCCTTCAGCCGCTGCTCCGCTGCGTCGCCGCCGCTGATCGCCGCCTCGATGCAATGGCCCAGATGATCCTTGAGCATCTCCGTCTCCACCCGCGACAGCGCGGCGCGAACCGCCTGCAATTGGGTAAGCACGTCGATGCAATAACGGTCCTCCCCGACCATCCGCGCCACCCCGCGCACCTGCCCCTCGATCCGGCTCAGCCGGTTGACCAGCTTCGCCTTGTTGCCGCGTTCCATCCTGCCGCTCCATCTGACTTGCCCGCTTGAAATATGCCCCACGGGGGTATAAGTCAACATGCCGCCCATGGGTATTTGACGAAAGACCGCCATGCACAGCCACCACCATCATTCCGCCGCCGGGCCCTGGCGCGTCGCGGCGCAGGCGACGCTCCATTGCCTGACCGGCTGCGTGATCGGCGAGGCGACCGGCCTCGCGATCGGCGTAACCATCGGCCTTCCCGCCTGGCAGACCATCGCGCTCGCCACGATCCTGGCTTACGCCTCGGGGATGACGCTCGGCCTCGTCCCCGTGATGCGCAGCCGGGGCCGCGGCTTCCGCGACGCGCTGCGGATCATCTGGATCGGAGAGGTCGTGTCGATCGGCGTGATGGAGATCGCGATGAACGCGGTCGATTATGGGATGGGCGGCATGAGCGCGCCGTCGATCTTCTCCTGGATGTTCCTGCGCGGCCTGGCTCTGGCCGTGCCAGCCGGCTTCCTCGCCGCCTGGCCGGTCAATTACTGGCTGATCAGCCGCGAGCTCAAGGCCTGCCACTGAACCGGCCCGGCGGGCAAATATCAGGGGCCGATATCCCCGCCGCGCGGGCGGGGCGCGCGGCGCGGGCGCGACGGCAGGCCGAGGGCCTCGGCGACCAAATCGTCCCAGCCATAAGCATCGGGCACGATCACCAGCCGGCCGCGCTCGACGAACGCGGTGTGATAGAGCAGCCGGACCGGGATCGGGCGCGGCAGCGGCACGAAGGTCTCGCGGGGCTCGCCTCCCTCGCGGGTCGCCCGGGCGCGCTCCCACTGGTCGAGCACGCCCTGGTCGCGGGCGATCATCGCGGCGAAGCCGAGCGCGTCGGCGACCCGGACGCAGCCGTGGCTGGCATGGCGGTCGGCTTGCGCGAAGAGCGCCTTGGCGGGCGTGTCGTGAAGGTAGATTCCCTCGTCGTTTTGCATGTCGAACTTGACCAGGCCGAGCGAATTGCGCGGTCCCGATCGCTGCACGATCCAGCCGTCGCGCCGTTCCATGTTGTTGCGGCGCATATAGGCCTCGCCGCCGACCTCGCTCTCGATCGAGCGCGGTACAGTCCAGGTCGGATTCGCGGCCAGCCGATAGAGGGGCGAGGCCAGTTCGGGCGTTTCGCGGCCGGGCTCGCCGACCACGACGCGGCGCGTGTCCGCCAGCGCGCCCTCGCGCCAATAGCCGAGCGTGGCGGCGCCGGTATTGACGTCTATCCTTGTCTCGGGCGGCGCCCGTTCGAGCCAGCGGCGGCGCTCGAGGTTGACCGCCAGCGTGCGGGCGCGCTCGATCAGCGCCGGCGGCGGCCGGCCTTGCGCCGCGGCGATCTGCCGGTTCGCCGCGACGAACGCTTCGGAGAGCAGGCGATAATCCTCGCCTTGCGGGGGAAGGCCGGCGAACCAGCGCGCGAGGCCGCCGCTTTCGATCGCGGCGTTGAGGCCGGCGGCAAGGTCGGCGCTCGGGCGCGGCACGGTGTAGGGCGCGCGGATCCGCGCCGGATCGGTCCGCCCCCGGGCGAGCGCTTCGGCATAAGCGAGCGCGGCGAGGCTCAGGGCCGCGTCGCGGGCCGCGGGGGTCGCGGCAGCCTCGATCGGGTCCAGGAACACAGCTTTGTCGAGCCCGTGCCGCTCGGCGTCGCCGATCGCGGCGCGCAGCGCGGCCTCCGATTGCGTCGCCCAGGCGGTGCGCCAGCCGCGCGCCTCGTAAAGCGGGGCGAGGCGCGGATCGCTCGCCGCCGCGCGCAATTCGGCGGCGCCGGCGGGCGCCGGGGCCTGCTCCTGCTCAACCACGCATCCGGCGAGCGCGACCAGCGTCGCCGCAACCAGGATATTTGCCCGCACAAACCCGCTCCCACATACGCCGCAGATCAACGCTAAACGTGCGCGCCCGCCTTCCGATCCGGCCGGGGCGCAAATGGGCTTAAGGCTTGCTTAGCCATTATCGGGCTAAAACCGCTTCATGGTTTCAGGAGCATTTTCGTGAGCAGGGGCCAGCTGGCGATCCTTCCGCTGCCCGAGGGCCGCAGCGCGGAGCGCCGCATCGTCAACCTGGCCGCGCGCCTGCGCGAGCCCGGCGCGACGATTGTCGACGCCGAGGTGATCGACCTTTCGACAGACGGCTACAAAGCGGTGACCGAGCTGGCGCTCCACCCGGGCGCGACCGTCTGGCTCAAGCTGCCCGGCCTCGAGCCGCAGAACAGCCGCGTGGTCTGGGCCGAGGGCGGCACAGCCGGCTTCCAGTTCGCCGCCCCGCTTCACCCGGCGACGCTCGAGCTTCTCGTCTCGACCGCCCGCAAGCCGGCCCTGAAGCGCCATTTCGGCCCGCAAGGCTGATTACGCCCTGCGCGAGGGGCGCTGGTGGTGCCGCTTGAGGGACTCGAACCCACGACCCCATCATTACGAATGATGTGCTCTACCAGCTGAGCTAAAGCGGCTTTCCCGGGAAGCGGGGCCATTATCAGCGGGGGCCTGCAATGACAAGCGATCGCCCGCCCGGGATAAGCCCCACAACAAACTTAACCATATCTCAACCACGCCCGGTGCAATGTTGCGCCTGGTGGAGCGGCGGCAAGGGCGCCAATATATGGACAATTTCAGGGGTTTCGAGGACGAGGCGGCGATGGCGGCTCCCGAGGAGGAGCCGGCGATCGAGCGGCCGCCCGAAATCGGCGCCGACGAGCGGCGCATGCATGTGCGCGCCTACAATTACTGGGTCTCCCTGCTCGCCGGCCGCGCCTATCCGTCGATTCAGGACGTCGACCCGCACAATATCGAGGATTTCGGCCCGCACAGCGTGCTGCTCGATTTCTCGCGCGACCAGGAGGATCCCGAAATCTCCTTCCTCGGGAGCGCGCTCCGCGCCGAATGTGAGCTCGACGCGGCCATCCGCCGGATCAGCGCGGTGCCGAGCCGCTCGCTGCTGTCGCGGCTTACCGACCATTATCTCCAGATCATCGCCAACCGCGCGCCGATCGGCTTCGAGGCCGAGTTCGTCAGCCAGCGCGGGCACAACACGCTCTACCGCGGCATATTGATGCCGCTCTCCTCGGACGGCGAGACGATCGACTTCATCTACGGGGTGATCAACTGGAAGGAGATGGCGGACGACGACACCGCCTCGGCGCTGGCCGGCCAGGTCGAGAAGGCGTTGGCGAGCGCGCCCGCGAATGATTTCGGCCAGGATTGCCCGGTCTGGGCGGACGGCCCCAATGCCGATTTCGTCGAGGCCGCGACCGCATCGCACGAGCCGGCCGACGTTTCGACCCTGAGCCTGTGGCCCGAAGAGCCCGCTTTGGCCGACCGGCTGAGCGCCGCGCGCTTCTGCGCCGAGGAAGCGGCCGGCGCCGATCAGCGCAGCCGCCATGCTTTGTATCGCGCGCTCGGCCATGCCCATGATTTCGCGCTCGCCGCCGCCGATGCGCCCCGCGATTATGCCGAATTGCTCGCCGACGCGGGCATCAAGGTCCAGGAGCGGGCGCCGATGACCCCGGTGGTCAAGCTCGTCTTCGGAATTTGCTACGACAAGACCCGCCTCACCGAATTCGCCGCCGCTCTGTCCTGGGCGAAGCGCGAGGACGTTCCCGCCGGCGCTCTCGCCGAGCGGCTCGACGCGCATCAGGGCGGCCTCAAGGCCGTGGTCGCGGCCGAGCGCGCCGCCCGCCGCCCCGCCGCGAAGCCCGACCGCTGGGCCGAAATCCGCGCCGCGCTCCAGGCCGCCCGGCCGCTCGCCCATCTCGACCTCGCCGTCGCCGGCGAGGAAGAGTTCGTCCTGCTCGTCGCCCGGCGCGAGCGCGACGGCCTCGCCATCCTCGCCCCGGTCACCGACGCCAGGACCATCGAGCAGGCGATCCGCAAGAGCGCTTAGGGGACAGTTACGAGTAACTGTCCCCATTCCAGCCGATGATGCTATGACCCGGGCCGGGACCTGCCGGGAGTCGCATCATGCGCGCTTATCTCATCGCCTTCCTCCTCGCTTTGCCGGCCGCCGCCGCGGCGCAGCCGGCCGCTCGGACGGTCGAGGTCCAGCTCTCCAATTTCGACTTCGCGCCGAACGCGATCCGCCTGCGCGCCGGCGAGCCGATCGTGCTTCGCCTGATCAATTCCGGCCGGGGCGGCCACAATTTCGCAGCCGCCGAATTCTTTACCGCCGCATCGGGCGTCAGCGGGCCGGTCAGCGAGGGCAAGGTCGAGGTGGCCGGCCATTCGAGCGCCGAGATCCGCCTGACGCCGGCGCGCGGCCGCTATCGCCTGCGCTGCACCCACTTGATGCACACCGCCTTCGGCATGGCCGGCGAGATCGTCGTCGAGTGAAGATGATCTCGTCGTCGAATAGGCCCGCACCGCTTGCCCGCGCGGCGAAGGCGGGTTTATAGGCCCGCACAGCCGGGCGCCCCGACGCTCGAATCCCGGGAGCGGAGTTTATGGCAGCGGATAGCATGGTAGCGGGGGATGCCGCTCACCGGCGCTTGATCGACAGCCTCGGCAGAGCCCTGTGCGGAGGCGCCCTCCCCGGAGAGCTCAAGGATTTCGGAACCGAGGATTGCCGCGAAGCGGCCGAGTTCATCGCCGCCGGCGCCGCCCGCCGCCCGAACGGGACCGCTTTGGTCAAGCTCGAATCGACCGGCACCAGGCTCGGCGAGCGGCGGATGCGGATCTGCATCGCCAATGACGACATGCCCTTCCTGGTCGATTCGGTCGGTCAGGCGATCGCGGCGCGCGGGCTGATCATCCACCGGCTGCTCCACCCGGTGGTCTGCGTCACCCGCGACGAGAAAGGCTATCTGAAGGCCGTCGAGCCCCTGTGCGGCGACAAGGACCGGCGCGAATCGCTCATGTATATCGAGGTCGACCGGGCCGACGCCAAGACCCGCGCCGAGCTGATCGCCGAGCTTCACCGCGTGCTGGCCGATGTCCGAGCGGCGGTGACCGACTGGCGGGTGATGCAGGCCAATATGCACGAGCAGGCCGATACGGTCAGTGATCCCGAAGGGCGGGCCTTGCTCCACTGGCTCGCCGACGGGGCGATGACCCTGCTCGGCTACGAGGTCGAGCGGCCCGGCAAGCCGCCTTCCCACGGGCTGGGAATCATGCGGCTGTCCGACGACCCGACCGACGAAGGCGGCAGCGAGGGCGCGATCCGCTATTTCGAGCAGGGCGGGCCCGAGCCCTTGATGGCCAAGGCCGATTTGCGCTCGCCCGTGCATCGGCGCGTGCCGCTCGACCTTGTCGTCGTTCCCCTGCGCGAAAAGGGCAAGATCACCGGCATCGGCGTCCATGCCGGCCTGTGGACCAGCCAGGCGCTGACCGCTCCGATCGAGGAGGTGCCGCTGCTGCGCCGCCAGCTCGACGAGCTGGAGAAGGAATTCGGCTTCGAGCCGAGCGGCCATAACGGCAAGGCGCTGCGGCACGCTCTGTCCTCGCTGCCGCGCGACCTGCTGGTCAATCTGCGCCCCAATGAGGTCAAGGAGCTTGCCGCCACCGCCATCTCGCTCGCCGACCGGCCGCGGCCGACCCTGATCCTCGTCCGCTCGATCCTCAAGGGTCACATGTTCGCCTTCGTCTGGCTGCCGCGCGACGAGCTGACCACCCGGCGCCGCATCGCGATCGGCGAGATGATCGCTCAGGCCGCCCAGGGCCGGATCACCAATTGGTCGGTCGATCTTGGCGATGGCGACCTCGCTTTGGTGCGCTACACGCTCAACATCGACGCGAAGACGCCGACGCCCAACGTCGCCGCGCTCGACCGGCGGCTCGACGCGATGGTGCGCGGCTGGGTGCCGAGCGTCGAGGAGGCGCTGGGCGTGATGGTCGGCGAGGCGCGCGCGACCCGCCTCGCGCTCACCTATCTCGACCAATTTCCCGAAGGCTATCGAATCCGGACCGACGCCGAGGCCGCCGCCCGCGACGTCGTCTGCCTCGCCGGCCTCGATGGGCCGGGCGCGCGCGACGTGCGGCTGTTTAGGCGCGACACCGACGCCCCCGATCGCCTCCGCCTCAAGACCTACCGGATCGCCGAGATAATACCGCTCTCGGAGGCGGTGCCGGTGTTCGAGAATTTCGGCTTCCGGGTGCTCGACGAGGTTCCGACCCCGCTCGGCCGCGGCGGCTCCACCGGCTACGTCCACGATTTCGACCTGCAAATACCGGGCGGCGGCGATTCCGCGCCGGTGCTGAAGCGCGGCCCGCTGGTCGAGCGCGCCATCGCCGTCGTTCTCGAATGCCGCGCCGAGAACGACGCGTTCAACCAGCTGATCGTCTCCGCCGGCCTCACGCCGCGCGAGGTCACCCTGTTCCGCGCCTGGTTCCGCTATCTGCGCCAAACCGGCCTTTCCTA
>Ga0190275_10004505_pt1 | contig 10006 bp, 8 predicted proteins | sample Popmic550T_FD_133745 | JGI IMG/M metagenome (GOLD analysis project Ga0190275, IMG submission 133745) | Populus adjacent soil microbial communities from riparian zone of Yellowstone River, Montana, USA - 550 T | ecosystem: Environmental > Terrestrial > Soil > Riparian zone > Trees stand | place...
ATCCGCTCGAACCAGATCAGATCGACGCGCTCTACCACCGCTACCAGAACGCCTACGGCCAAAACACCACCGAAGGACGGACCGGCTCATGACATCCTCCAGGCCGACAGATACCGCCACCGCCAGCCAGATCTGGTTTCTGACCGGCAGCCAGGGGCTGTACGGGCCGGAAGTGATCGAGCAGGTCGAACGGCAATCCCGACAGATCGCCGAGGCGCTCGGCGCCGCCAAGGAGATCGGCTTCGAAGTCGTCTACCGACCCGTGCTCACCTCCGCCGACGCCATCCGCCGGGTGATGCTGGACGCAAACAGCGACGACGATTGCATCGGGCTGATTGCGTGGATGCACACATTTTCGCCGGCCAAGATGTGGATCTCCGGCTTGACCGCCCTGCAGAAACCACTCCTGCACCTGCATACCCAGGCCGGTGAGTCGCTGCCCTGGTCCGAGATCGACATGGACTTCATGAATCTCAACCAGGCGGCACACGGGGACCGCGAGTTCGGCTATATCCAGGCCCGGCTGGGTGTCAGCCGGAAGACCGTGGCCGGCCATGTCTCCCATCCGGAGACACTCGCCGCCATCGGAGCCTGGGGACGGGCGGCCGACGGCGCCGCCACCATCCGGGCATTGCGGGTGGCAAGGTTCGGCGACAACATGCGCGATGTCGCCGTCACCGAGGGCGACAAAGTGGAGGCGCAAAGGCGTTTTGGTGTTTCAGTGAATACCTACGGGGTCAACGATCTGGTGTCGGTCGTCGATCAGGTGGCCGACGCTGAGATTGACCGACTGGTCGCCGATTACGACGACCAATACGAGGTGGTACCCGATCTTCGGCCGGGTGGTGCCCAGCGCGACGCACTGCGCTACGCCGCCCAGATCGAACTCGGGCTGCGCGAATTCTTGCAGGCCGGCAATTTCGGGGCGTTCACGACCAATTTCGAGGATCTCGGTGGTCTGCGGCAGCTCCCGGGCATTGCGGTCCAGCGGCTGATGGCAGACGGCTATGGATTCGGTGGGGAGGGCGACTGGAAAACGTCTGTGCTGCTGACCACCATCAAGGCAATGGGCCGGAACCAGGTCGGCGGAACTTCCTTCATGGAGGACTACACCTACCACCTGGTACCGGGTGAGGAAAAGATTCTCGGCGCGCACATGTTGGAGGTCTGCCCCACGATTGCCGCTGCCGGCAAGCCGCGATGCGAGATCCACCCACTGGGCATCGGTGGCCGGCAGGATCCCGTCCGGCTGGTCTTCGATGCTGAACCCGGGCCTGCCGTGGTGGTCGGTCTGGCAGACCTTGGCGATCGCTTCCGAATGGTCGCCAATGAGATCACCGTCGTCCACCCGGATGAACCGCTGCCCAAACTGCCGGTGGCTCGGGCCGTCTGGGTGCCGCAGCCCAGCTTCCGGGTGTCCGCGGAAGCATGGCTCACCGCAGGTGGCCCGCACCACACCGTGCTGACCACCGCGGTAGGAACAACGGAAATCACCGACTTCGCCGACATGATGCGCACGGAATTGCTGGTCATCGACGCGGAGACGAAGCTGCGCGGCTTCCGCAATGAGATCCGTTGGAATCAGGCCTATTTCCGCTTGGCCCAGGGCCTTTGACGCTGGGTCAGTCACCAACTGCGGCAACGGCGGCCAGGATCGCATCGATGGCCACCTGCGGGTTGGACACCATCGACACGTGTGAGGCGTCAACGTCGGTGATCGTCGCGCCTGAGCGCTGCGCCATCCGGCGCTGGGTGTCCGGTGGGATCACCCGGTCCTGCGTGCCGACCACCGCCCAGCTCGGCAGCGTCTTCCAGGCCCCAAAGCCGGACGGCGAAGTGTTGGCGCTCAAGGTGATCGGCCGCTGACTGGCCGCGATCAGCCAGCGGTCCTGCTCGGAGAGATCCTGGGCAAAGGCGTTGTGCACCGTGTCCGGCTTGAGAAATGCCTCGGCGTCACCTTCCGGCGCGTCCGGGTAACCCACCAGATCCAGCACGGTAGTCGGGTCGGGTACATCGAGCGCAGAGCCGGAGCCACCCAGGATCTGAAAGACCGTCTCGCCCTCGTCCGGGATGAACGCGTCGACGTACACCAAGGCCCGGACGTCACCACCGCCGATGGCGGCATTGGTGATCACGAAGCCGCCATACGAATGGCCCACCAGGACAACGGGACCAGTGGTGCGCTGCGCGAGGAACGAGGTGATATACGGGGCGTCAACTGCCACCCGGCGGAGCAGGTTCGGTGGGGCGAGCACGGTGAAGTCCTGGCTCTGCAGCTCGGACGCGACGGCGTTCCAGCTCGATCCGTCTGCCCAGGCTCCGTGCACCAGGACGATTGTTGGCTTTGGCATGGCAATACCTCCAAGTTGTCGGGAACGATCACTTGCCCTGACCAGCATCGGCGAGACCGGGATGCTTCTCTGGGCTAACGGACGGTATAGCAGGTTGATTCGGTTGCCGCGCGCTGGCATCCCGGAACGGACCGGGAACTCCCGGCCGTCGGGATGGATCAGGCGCCTGCGCCGCCCTCGGCCACGGCTGGGTCCGCTACCGGATTGTCGGCCACAGTGCTGTTGACCACAGTGTTGTCGGCCACAGTGTTGTTGACCACAGCGTTGTTGACCACAGCGTTGTTGACCGCAGCGGTGTCGGCCACGATGGTGAACAGGGGCTGTCCAACCACCACCTGGTCGCCTGGTTCCACCGCCACCTGCGCAACCAACCCATCAACCGGGGAGGTCAGAGCATGTTCCATCTTCATGGCTTCCAGCACGCCAAGAACATCGCCGACCAGAACCTCCTTGCCAACAACGGTGTTCACCACCGTCACCAGACCCGGCATCGGCGCGACGATCTGACCGTCGGCGGTCGCAACGGCTAGTTGCGACCGGCCCGTCGGCCGGCGAAAGCTGGTCGATTGACCCTGGTAGCTGACATCGACACTGCGCTCACCGATCTCGATGACAAATCGCCGACTCGCGCCATCGATCTCGAGGAGCCGGCCACCCGATGACGCACTGCCGCCCATCCCCCGCACCGCGTAGCTGCGCTCCCCGTCGAGCACCGCTCCGTGCGCGCTGTCCACCAACAGCTCCCGAGTTCGGCCGTCGTGTTCCAACAGCACCCGGGTGGGGGCAGAGAAACCCGCACCGCGCCAACCGTCGGCGGTCCCGAACGGACCGTGACCTGCCGCCGCGGTATCACCCGCGATCTCCCAGGCAGCCGCAACCCGCGGTAGGTCAGGATCACCCGGTGGGACCGGATCGGGATTGCGGTCCAGCCATGCCGTGTCGATCTGACTGGCGGCAAACTCCGGCGACCCGGCGAGACGGCGGACGAACCCGAGATTCGTGTGTATACCGAAGATGGCGGTCTGGTCGAGCGCGTCGATCAACCGCAGCCGCGCGGCCTCTCTGGTCGCACCGTGCACGATGATCTTGCCGAGCATCGGGTCGTACCAGGCGCTGACTGCTTGGCCACTGTTCAGCGCCGCGTCGACCCTGGAATTCGACGGCCACTGAACGGTCCCGGCCAGACCCGCCTGGGGGAGGAATCCGTTGTCCGGATCCTCGGCGTAGATCCTCGCCTCGATCGCATGTCCAGTGGTGGTGAGGTCGTCCTGCCGGAATGGGAGCGCAAGTCCCTGCGCGACCAACAATTGCAATGAAACCAGGTCCCGCCCGGTGATCAATTCGGTCACCGGGTGTTCGACCTGGAGTCGGGTGTTGACTTCCAGCAGGTACGCATCGCCGCCGTCGACCAGAAACTCGACGGTGCCGGCGTTGACGTAACCGACATGCCTCGCCAGTTCGACCGCAGATCGGGTGACGATCGTCCGCACCTCGTCGGTGATCATCACCGCCGGTGCTTCCTCGATCACCTTTTGGTGCCGCCGCTGCACCGAACAATCCCGCTCGAACAGGTGCACCACACTGCCGTGGGTATCGGCCAGAATCTGCACCTCGATGTGCCGGCCCCGTTCGACATACCTTTCGATCAACAATGTGTCGTCGCCGAATGCGGCGAGCGACTCGCGCCGGGCGGACTCCACCGCATCGGGGAGCCCGGCTGGGCTGCGGACAATCCGCATTCCCTTTCCGCCGCCGCCGGCCGCCGCCTTCACCAGTAGGGGAAAACCGATCTCGGCGGTGGCCCGGTCGGCCAACTCGTCGACCGGGAGTTCGTTGCCCCCCTGCACAGCCGGCAGCACCGGCACTCCGGCGGCAACCGCCGCCGTGCGGGCAATGTCCTTGCGTCCCAACAGGTCGATGACATCTGCCGATGGTCCAACGAAAACCAAGCCCTGCGCTTCGCAGGCACGGGCGAACGATGCCCGCTCGGAGAGAAACCCGTATCCGGGGTGGACCGCATCGGCGCCACCGCGCTGGGCCGCGGCCAAGATGTCCGGAATGGACAGGTAAGACTGCGCGGCCGGGGCGGGGCCGATTCGTTCGGCGGTGTCGGCGGCACGCACGTGGGGCGCTTCGGCGTCAGCATCGGAATACACCGCAACCGTCCGCAGCCCCGCCGAACGGGCGGCTCGGATGATCCGTAGGGCGATCTCACCCCGGTTGGCCACCAGCAAGGTGGAGAACGTCGACGGCGTCATGGCCTACATCCGGAAGATGCCGTAGTGCGGCTTCGGGATCGGTGCCTGCGCGGCCAGCGCCAGGCCCATCCCGACCACCCGGCGGGTATCCGCCGGATCGATGATGCCGTCGTCCCAGAGCCTTGCCGTCGAGTAGTAGGCCGATCCCTGACGCTCGTACTGTTCGCGAATGGGTGCCTTGAAATCGGCCTCCTGCTGGGCAGACCAGGTTTCGCCGCGCGCCTCGATACCGTCCCGGCGCACCGTCGCCAACACCGCCGCCGCCTGCTCGCCGCCCATGATCGAGATCCGGGCATTCGGCCACATCCAGAGAAAACGTGGATCGAAGGCCCGGCCGCACATTCCATAGTTCCCGGCGCCGAACGAACCGCCGATCACCACGGTGAACTTGGGGACCACCGAGCAGGAGACCGCTGTCACCAATTTCGCGCCATCCTTGGCGATACCGCGGTTCTCGTAATCGCGGCCGACCATGAACCCGGAGATGTTCTGCAGGAAGAGCAACGGCACCCCCCGCTGATTGCACAGTTCGACGAAATGCGCGCCCTTCAAGGCAGATTCGGAGAACAAGATGCCATTGTTGGCGATAACTCCAACGGGGTAACCCCAAATACGGGCAAACCCGCAGACCAGCGTTTCGGCGTACAGCTCCTTGAACTCATTCAATTGCGACCCGTCGACGATCCGCCGGATCACTGCCCGGACGTCATACGGCGTGCGGGTATCGGTTGGCACGACATCGTAGATGCTGTCCGGATTTTCGAAGGGCTCCTGAGCGGCGATCGGCTGCATCGATAGCTCGACCGGCCGAGCCAGGGTGCCGACGATGGTCCGCAGTATCTCCAGGGCGTCCGCGTCATCGGCGGCGAGGTGGTCGACGACGCCGGACTTTCGGGCGTGCACATCGCCGCCGCCGAGCTCCTCGGCGGTCACCACCTCGCCGGTCGCGGCTTTCACCAACGGTGGCCCGCCCAGGAAAATGGTGCCCTGTCCCCGAACAATCACTGTCTCGTCCGACATCGCCGGGATGTAGGCACCACCGGCGGTACAGGAGCCCAGTACGGCGGAGAGTTGCGGAATACCGGCCGCGGACAGCTGGGCCTGGTTGTAGAAAATCCGGCCGAATCCGTCCTGATCAGGAAACAGCTCGTCCTGCAGCGGCAAGTAACCGCCCCCGGAATCCACCAGATACAAGCAGGGCAGTCGGTTCGCCAGCGCAATTGACTGTGCCCGCAGGTGTTTTTTCACCGTCACCGGATAGTAGGTACCGCCCTTGACGGTGGCGTCATTGGCGACAATGACGCATTCCCGCCCGGATACCCGACCAATGGCCGCGACCAACCCCGCCGCCGGAATGGCATCGGAGTACATCTCGTAGCCGGCCAACGGGGCGATCTCCAGCAGCGGTGAACCGGGATCGATCAACCGGTCGACGCGCTCCCTGACCAGCATTTTGCCGCGCCCGGTGTGCCGCAGCCGCGACTTTTCGTCGCCGCCCAAAGCTGCGGTCCGCAAATGCATCTGCAACTCCTGCGTCAGCTCCCGCAGGGATGGCATGCCGCCGATGTGCGCCTCGGATCGGGCACCGGCGATGTCGGTGAGCTCGTCGAACACTGCTGCTCCTCCCGACGCTGGGTCAGCCTCTCAGTCTGCCTGATCCGACCGGGAACTGCGGGACCACCATGGTGGTCGGGATCGACACCTGCGCAGACATCAACTCAGGGTTCCTCCCGGCCTTGCAGATCGCTGGCCAAGATCGGCTCGGTAGGACGGTGAATGCGGGTCGCGATGAACGGGAAGATGGCGATCGACAGCACGCCCGCGCCCACCAGCGCTGCCGCATTTTGCGGCAGCATGACGCCGGAGTCAACGCCGATCCCGGCCAGCGCGACCAACAGCGGCAGCGCCGTCGCGGTCAGCAACGCCATCTCGATCCGCTCCCGCAGGCCCAGGCTCTTTCGGTACACCAGCAGGGCCGGCCCGCCGCGCACCACCAGCAGGAGGACGAAGAAGACCAGCAGGCGAGCCGGGTTCTGTCCGATTGACATCAGGTCGAGCGCCATCCCGGAACTGACGAAGAACACCGGAATGAAGAACCCGTAGCCGACGGCGTCCAGCTTTTCCTCGAATTCGCTGCTGTCACCCGGCGTGGAGGTCCGGCGCAGCACCATGCCGGCGAAGAAGGCACCGAGTGCCGCCTCGACACCGAACTTCTGCGTCACCAACAGCAAACCCACCAGCAGCACCACGGTGATTCGCAGGGTCGATTGCGAGGTGGCGTGCTTGTTCTCGCCGATGATTGCCGCCACTCTCGTGCCGGAAAGTCGCCCCGCCAACCACGCCAGCACCCACGCCAAACCGGCAATCGACGCGATGATCAGCGCTTCCCACCATGTCTTGTAGGCGCCGAGGAAGAGCGAAATCGCCAGGATCGGTAGCAATTCGCCAACGGCGCCGGCGGCGAAGATGAACCTGCCGAACGAACCGCCGAGCATGCGCTGCTCCCGCAGGATAGGCAGCAGAGTGCCGAGGGCGGTGGTGGTCAACGCAATGGATACCGGTACGAAGGCCTGCACAAATCCCAGGTACTCCAGGCCACCGACGACACCCATTGCGACCACAGCGCTGATCGCCCAGGCGACCAGCGCCTGACGACCGGCCCTTTCCCGCAGAAGCAAGGGATCCAGCTCGTGCCCGGCCAGCAGGAACAGGAATCCCAACCCCAATCCGGCCAGCAGCTCGATATCGCCGGAATCGGCGAATCCCAGCACCTGCGGCCCGATGATCACTCCACCGAGGATGAGAAACAACACCTGCGGTGGTCGCCCCGGCACCAGGCGGGATAGGATCGGCGACAGTGCGGCCACCATCATCACCAGCAGCAAGGAGAGCAGAGACTCCTGGCTCATCGATCAACCACCTGTCCGCTGCCGGCCGCCCCTGCGCTCGTGGACGCCAGCATTCCGCACCGACCCGGCAAGCTCAATCCCCCTATCCGGGTGAGTTGGCCGACAGCCCTGGTCAGTGCGGCGGCGGGGTACCCGGCCGCCGCGGTGGCACCAATTGGCTTGATTGGTGACGCGGCCCATGTGGTTCCTCGCAGTCCGGGTCCGACAACAACAAGCCGGTGGCGGAAGTGACATGGTCGACCTGCAGGGTGGTGTGGTCTATCTGGTAGGTACCCCGCAGCAGGACTTCGAGATCGCGGCGGACATCGTGGCAGTCGCCGGTGGGGTCTACGAGAATGTGGGCCGACAACGCCGGCATTCCCGATGTGACATCCCAAATGTGCAGGTCATGCACTTCCGCGACGCCGGCTCGGCCGGCCATTGCCGGACCGATCACATCCGGATCCAGGCCGGCTGGCGCACCTTCGAGAAAAATCCGCCCCGACTCCCTGACCAGGCCGTAACCGGCGGTGAACATCAAGCCGGCGACAACCAACGCGGCAATGGAGTCGGCGCGGGCGAATCCGGTGAAGACCACCACGAGCCCGGATATCGCGGTGGCGATGAACGCGTACAAATCGTTGAGGATGTGCTGAAAGGCGCCCTCGACATTCAGGCTGGTCCGGTTCGCCTTGCTGATGAGCCAAGCCGCGGCGATGTTGACCATGATGCCGACCATTGCCGTCACGAACACCAGGAGGCCCTGCACTTCCGGCGGTGCGAACAACCGGTGGATGGCCTCGTAGGTGAACCAGACCGCCAACAGCAGCAGGGTGATCCCGTTCGCCTGGGCGGACAGTATCTCGGCCCGTTTGAACCCGTAGGTGTATCGCCCACGGGCTGGCCGAGCGGCCAGGTTGATGGCCCATAGTGCGAGCACGATCGCGACGGCATCGGTCAGCATGTGGCCCGCATCGGTGATCAGGGCCAGTGACTTTGCGTAGATCCCGATGATCACCTCGGCGGCCATGAAGGTCACGATCAACGCCAGCGCACCGGACAGATAGCGCTTGTCGGCGTTCGGGTTCACCCCATGGCTGTGTGCTCTCGGACCATGACTATGGGCATCCGCGGGATGGCCGCGGCCGTTCTCGGCTGCTGGGTGATGAACAGTCATGCTTGCCCAGCAAGTGCGGAGCCCGAACCGTGCCAGTGCTTGTCATCCACCGCGAGCACCACCCCCAGCAAGTCGGTCAACGCATGCCGGAGACGTTCGTCGGCGAGCTCGTACCGCATCCGCCGGCCTTCCGGAATTGCCACGACGAGACCACAGCCGCGCAGACAGGTCAGGTGGTTGGACAGGCTTTGCCGGGACACCCCCAGCAACTCGGCCAGGTCGGCCGGATATGCGGGCGCATCCCGCAGGGCGAGCAGTACGCGGGATCGGGTCGGATCCGACAGTGCGTAGCCAAATCTGGCCAGGACCTCACCGTGCAGCGCAATCTCCATGGTGCGGAATGTACACCGACCGGTGTATACAACCAAGGCTTGATTCAGCTGGTGGTAGGCGAGCAGGCCTCGACCAGGTTGACTCCGGCCCAGACATCCACCGGTGGCAGCCCGCGTTCGGCGCGAGCCGCCTGGTCGACCAGTTCTTGAATCAGGACCGTCGTCGCGCGAGAATCGCGGCGTTGAATCGAGTTCAGCCCTGCACAAGCGGCGGCGACCATTTTCGGTAGCGGGTGGCAGACTGCCGGCGGATGATGGGCGGCCATGGGTTACTACGGAGATCGGATCCTGCCGCGGATCATCGATAGCAGCTTGGGCAGCAAGAACACCGGCCCATTGCGAACACGGGTGTGCGATGGCCTCGCCGGGGACGTCATCGAAATCGGCTTTGGCAGTGGTACCAATATCCCGTTCTACCCAGCCGACGTATACAGCGTCGCCGCGATCGAACCTGCCGACCTGGGATGGCAGCTCGCCGCGGAACGCGTTCGCGAAAGCACCATCACGATTGAACGTTCCGGCCTTGACGGTCACTACCTTCCCTTTCCGGACGAAAGCTTCGACTCGGCGTTGTCCACTTGGACTCTCTGCACCATCGTTGACGTCGAATCGGCGCTGCTGGAAGTTCGCCGGGTGCTGCGGCCGGCCGGAACCTTTCATTTCCTCGAGCACGGTCTGGCTCCGGACCAGCGGGTCCGACGGTGGCAGCAACGCCTGGCACCCGTTCACCGGCTGGTGTTGGGTGGGTGCAAGGTGACCCTGCCGATCGCCGACCTGATCGCCGGTGCCGGATTCAAGCTGACCGAGATCGATTGCTTCTATGAGCCGATCGGGCCCAAATATGCTGCGGCAATGTACCTGGGCGTCGCGGTGAAATAACTGCCGAGAAGGTCTCGGCGAGGGTTAATCGGTCAAACCGTCCCACGACCATCGTGGTATCTGCATCCCGTCCGGCACATCAGCTGCCGACCGGTGGTAGCGGGCCATCGTCGTGGTGGTA
>Ga0190275_10004506_pt1 | contig 10004 bp, 10 predicted proteins | sample Popmic550T_FD_133745 | JGI IMG/M metagenome (GOLD analysis project Ga0190275, IMG submission 133745) | Populus adjacent soil microbial communities from riparian zone of Yellowstone River, Montana, USA - 550 T | ecosystem: Environmental > Terrestrial > Soil > Riparian zone > Trees stand | place...
GACGCTGCCGGCAGTGGGCGCAGCGGCCCTGGAAGTCATTGGCACCACGGCAGGCGCGGCCAACGAGCAGAACTCCGCCACCCCGGAGTGCACCGGCGCTTCCACCGGGCCTCGTCCGGAGGTGTTCTACACGTTCACCCCCGCGGCCAACCTGCGGCTCACGGCGGTGACGGAGGGTGGTCATGCTGCGGTTCCTGCTGGTGGGGTGGCGCAGGCTGACGCGGTTGCTGCTGGGGAACGGCCGCCGGAAGTTGCCGCGGGCGCAGCGCATCCGCAGCCGGTGCCGACTGCGGGGTTCGCCCTTCTTCGCGGGGTTCGCCTGTGGTGGAACAGGGGGTGAACCTCCGCAGGAGGGGCTGACCCCAACAACAGGTGGCCGGGCGAGCTGGTGCTGGCGGCTGTTGGTCGGTTGCTGTTGAGAATAGGCCCCGCGCCCGCTCCTTCGTCGCGTGCTCCCGCCCGCCCTTTCCCGCAGCTCCTTCGTCGCGGCTCGCGGTGGTGATGGCCGGTGGGTTCGCCCGCGAACTGGCCGGGTTGAACCAGCACCTGGCCGCACACCACCGTGTCCTGTGTTCGTCCGCGCTGAGCGGGGGACATCTCGGCGCGTATCGCGGTTGAGCGTGGTTCCCGCGCCGCTCAGGAACTTTCTCGGCTGGTGGGGCGTCTATCAGCGCACAGTGTTATCAGCGGAATTCTTTTCTGGGGAGCACGATATGACTGAAGAGAACAGCTCCGAGAAGTTCCGTAAGCTTCCGCCGCCGGTGAAGCTCGAGGACACGATCGCCACTCACGATCCGGACGCGCCGTCGGACGGACTGCCCGGCGTAGACCCCGAGACCGACTTCATGCTCCGCCACGGCGGCTGACACTCTCCCGAAGAGTTGTCCGGCCGCCGTCCACGCCCAGGGCCAGGGCCAGGTGGTCAACGAGCGCGCTCACTCTCAGCTGCGTTGGCAGCGACTGCCTGCATCGACGAGTTGCCGATGGTCGCTACGCCCCAGCAGGAGACTTGCCGCGCGTGGGCGCCCCTCGCGACGTAGGAGCGGGAAAGGGGGTGGGTGGGAGCGCCCAGAGCGGGTGAGCGACGGAGGAGCGAGCGGCGGCGGGGGCGTGGGGTGCGTAGTACTGGGGGCGCGCGGTGGGACGCAATGCCGCATGAGGGTGGACAACCTGGGTAACCTGGCGGGCGCCGCCTGCCAGGCGGTCGAGCGGATAGGAGACGATGGCCACCGTGACGCCACCACGTGCCCAGGACTCGCAGGCGCGGCCGCCGGAGGTTGAGCCGGCCGTTGCGCGGCTGACTGTGGGGCTGGGTGGTCCCTACGGCAGGTTTGCCCGGCTTAGTTCGTCCTGGTGGACACCGTTGCGGATCGCGCTCGCGGTGTGCACGCTCACGTTCGCGCTCGGGGTCTTGCAGAAGGCGCCGTGTATGGACGCCGGCTGGGACCGGCAGAACTGGCGGCCGTTCAAGGCGCTCTGCTACTCCGACATCGGGTACCTCTACCAAGAGCGCGGCTTCGCCGAGGGCAACCGGCCGTTCCTGGACACCGGCAACTACCCGGTACTGGAGTACCCGGTCCTCACCGGCGGGTTCATGGAAGCCGCCGCCCAGATCACCTGGCTGATCACCGGCGACCCCAAGACCGACCTGACAGACGCGCAGAAGCGCGATACCGCAGGCGTCTTTTTCGTCGTCAACGTGGCGTTGCTGTTCCTCTGCGCGCTGCTCCTGGTCGGCCTGACCATGGCCACCGCCCGCGGCGTCTCCAAACGGCCCGGCGGCGCGCGTGGGCAGCCGATGGTCGCCCTGTACGTCGCTGCTGCACCGGTACTGGCCTTCACCTCCACGATCAACTGGGACCTGTTCGCCGTCGTACTGACGGCCGGCGCCATGTATGCCTGGTCACGAGGTAAACCGATCTGGTTCGGGCTACTGCTAGGCCTGGGGACGGCGGCGAAGTTCTACCCGTTCCTGCTGCTCGGCCCGCTGCTGATCGTGTGCCTGCGCGGCCGGAAGCTGTGGCAGTGGTTCCTCGCTGTCGTCGCCACGGCCTTCAGCTGGGCTCTGGTGAACGCGCCCATCTACCTGCTGGCGAAGAACGAGTGGCTGTCGTTCTGGGTCTTCAACGACGAACGCGAGAGCGACTACGGCTCGATCTGGTACGTCCTGAAGCTGGCCAAGCACGAGGTCGCCGACGTCAACCAGCTCAACATCGTGATCTTCGCCGGGTTGTGCCTGTCGATCGCGATCCTCGGCCTGATGGCGCCGCGGCCGCCCCGGTTCGCGCAACTGGCGTTCCTGGTGGTCGCCGCGTTCCTGCTGGTCAACAAGGTGTACTCGCCGCAGTACGTGCTGTGGCTGCTGCCGCTCGTGGCGCTGGCCCGGCCGAAGCTGCGGGACTGGTTGATCTGGCAGGCCTGCGAATGCTTCTACTGGATGATGGTGTGGCTGCACCTGGCGCAGTTCCTCGTGCCGGGGACACCGGATCAGCCGGACAAGATCTACTGGCTGTCCGTCGTCCTGCGGATGGCCGGGACGCTGTGGCTGATGCTGGTCGTCGCGCGCGACATCCTGCTACCGGAGAAGGATCCGGTCCGGCAGGGGGATCTCGTCAACGATCCCGGCGATGGCGTGGTGTCAGACCGGCCACCACGCCAGCTGGATCCGGCCCACGTCTAGCTGAGCACGAGTTTCGCGAGGTCGAGGTTGCCGCCGCTGACCACGCTGGCGGTCAGGCCGGTCACCTCGACCTTGCCTTCGAGCAGGGCGGCGAAGGGCGCAGCCGCGGCGGGCTCCAGGGCCAGTTTGGTGCGGGACATGATCAGCTTGGTTGCCTCGACGAGCGCGCTCTCGCTGACGCGGACCACCTGGTCGACGTACTGCTCGATGATCGTGAAGTTGTGGGTGCCGCAAACCGGTGCGGCGAGGCCGTCGGCGACGCTTTTGGCGGTCGGCAGTTTCTGCGGTGAGCCGGCCGCGAGGCTGCGGCTGACGACATCGGCGTTCTCGGGCTCGATGCCGATCACGCGGATGCCGGGCTTGAGCAGCTTGACCGCGAGCGCGACGCCCGAGATCAGGCCGCCGCCGCCGACCGGGACGAGGACGGTCTCGATCTCTGGGCGGTCTTCGAGCAACTCCAGACCGAGGCTGCCGTGGCCGGTGATCACGTCGAGGTCGTCGAACGGGTGCACGCCGGTCAGCTTCCGCTCGTCCCGGATCGACTCGTAGGCGCCGATCAGATCGCCCTCGACGAGTTCCACTTGGGCGCCGTACGCGCGAGCCGCCGCGATCTTGGCCGGTACGGCGGTCGTCGCCATCACCACAGTTGCCGGTACGCCGGCGTCGCGCGCGGCCCAGGCGAGAGCGCCGGCCGCGTTGCCCGCCGAGACAGTGATGACGCCGCGGTCGCGCTCTTCCGGGCTGAGCTTGAGCGTCTTGTTGAGCAGCCCGCGGACTTTGAAGCTCCCGGTCTTCTGGAACAGCTCGGCCTTCAGCGTCAGCCGGCCGCCGAAGAGTTCGTCGAGGGCCGTCGACGCGACCATCGGGGTGCGGTGAATCCGTCCCTGCAGTCCGGCGGCGGCAGTACGGATGTCCTCGAGGCTCGGCATACCTCAGACAGTAGTCGGCGGTGGGCGAAACCAGACGACGGTGGCTTTCGTCTGACGCTGTACGGACGGGGCTGGCAGAGTGGAGGCGTGGACTTGGGGTTCGGAGGTGAGGTGGCCGGGTTTTACCAGCGCTATCGGCGCGGGTACCCGGCTGAGGTGATCGACGGCCTGGTCGAGGCCTTCGGGCTGACGCCGGACGATGTCGTGGTCGATCTCGGGTGCGGTACCGGGCAGTTGGCGCTGCCGCTCGCGGAGCGGGTCAGGACTGTCATCGGTATGGACCCCGAGCCCGACATGCTCGCCGAAGCCCGCCGGGTGGCGGCCGATCGGGGCAACCTCAGCTGGATGGTCGGCTCCGACGCCGACGTGCCCATGCTCGGGACCTTGCTCGGCAAGGAGAGCCTCGGCGCGGTCACGATCGGCCAGGCACTGCATTGGATGGATCACGACAGGTTGTTCCAGGCGCTGCACCCACTGCTGCGGCCCGGCGGCGGTGTCGCCGTCGTCACCAACGGGACCCCGCTCTGGCTGCAGGACAGCGACTGGTCGCGCGCACTGCGACGTCACCTGGAGCTGTGGCTCGACACCGAGGTCACGGCGACCTGCGGCACGGACGAGGACAGCCGCACCCGGTACGCCGCCAGCCTGACCGCCGCTGGCTTCACCGTCGGCCAGAGCCAGTTCCACTACACCGACGTACTGGACCTCGACCGCATCATCGGCGGCGTCTACTCCGCCCTACCGGTCAACCTGCTACCGCCACTAGACCAACGCTCCTACTTCGCCAAACAAGTCGGCCGAGCCCTGGAAGGCCACGCCCCCTACAACGAACCCATCACCGTCACCCTCCTGACCGGCACGCGCGCTGACCGCTGACTCTGGGTGATCCGCGTTGTGGCGGTTCAGCTCAGGCGGTTGGCTACTGCGGTGGCTAGGCGGGTGGTGGCGGTGGGGGACTGGGGGAGGAACAGGTAGGGCTCGATGAGTTCTAGTTCCATCAGGAGGTAGCGGCCGTTGCTGAGGATGCCGTCGACGCGGGCGTAGACGGGGGCGCGGCGGGTGTTGGCTGCTGCCAGGGCTGCGGTCGAGCCTTCCATGACAGTTGCTGGCGGGGGTACTAGCTCTGCGCTGCCGCCGAAGTCGTCCTGAACCCGGTAGTCACCAGCTGCCGGGCGCTTCAGGACTGCGTGACTGTACTCGCCGTCGATGAAGATCAGCGACCATTCGCCCTCGGTCTGGATCTCCGGCTGGAACGGCTGCACCAGGTACACCGCGTCCGGCAGCTCGTCCATCGCCCGGCTCAGCTCGGCGGAGCCGGCGGTACCGCGGACTGTGTGGTGGGCCGTCGCGCTGACCGTCGGCTTGATGACGATCTCCTGGCCTTCCAGCCCGGCGACGACCTCGCGCAAGCACGCACCTGCCGCCACCTGCGACGGTACGATCGCGACACCCCGCTCGCGCAGCTCCAGCAGGTAGCGCTTGTCCGCGTTCCAGCGGATCACGTCACTCTCGTTGATCACCGGTACGCCGGCCTTGTCGAGCTGGCCGAGCCACTCGGCGAACTCCAGGTAGCGGCGGTGGTAGTCCCACACGGAACGCAGCAGCACCGCGTCGTACGAGGACCAGTCGACCGACGGGTCGGACCAGACCTCGGCCACCGGCTCGAGGCCGGCGGTCTGGAGGGCAGCCGAAAGTGGCAGGTCATGCGGGTGCAGCTCCGCGTGGTCGGCGGAGTTCGCCAGTGCGATTCGAGGACTCACGCGGATTAGTGTTGGCGCGGCCTGATCGGTTCGTCAAACCGGATCATTGGGTCAAATGGTGACATAGCGTGACCAGTATCGCTGGGAGTGGCTGAATACCGCTCCCTTACGTCCCACTCCGGGTCGCGCTGGGTCGCGCTTTCGACGGTACGGAAGATCTACGCTCGGCCTGTGGCTACTCGTGTGCTCGTGGTGGACGACGACCCGACCGTGTCGAACGTCGTCTCGGCGTACCTGACCAAGGCCGGGTACGACGCCCGCGTGGTCGCTGATGGGGTGACAGCGGTTGAGGTCTGGCAGCAGTGGAAGCCTTCGGTGGTCGTACTGGACGTGATGCTTCCCGGGGTGTCCGGGCTGGAGGTACTGCGCCGGATGCGCGCTGCGGATGACGGCGCGGCGGTGATCATGTTGTCGGCGCGGGGTGAGGAAGAGGATCGCCTGGTCGGGCTGGAGTTCGGGGCGGACGATTACGTGGTCAAGCCGTTCAGCCCGCGCGAGCTGACGCTGCGGGTGCAGGCGATGCTGCGCCGGGAGGAGCGGCTTGGTGGGCTGGATCTCACGCCGACCAAGCTGAGCGCGGGTCCGATCACGGTCGATACGGCTGCTCGGACTGCGATGCTGGATGGTGTTGCGTTGTCGTTGACGCATCGGGAGTTTGATCTGTTGGCGTTCCTGGTGGCGCATCCGGGCAAGGCGTATACGAAGGCCGAGTTGTTGCGGCGGGTGTGGGGCTGGGACTTCGGCGACTCGTCGACGGTGACGGTGCACGTCCGCCGGCTACGGGAGAAGATCGAGGCGGATCCGTCCGATCCGCAGCTGGTACTCACCGTGCCACGAACCGGCTACCGCTTCGCGGGTGAAGCCGAATGAGTCGGGATCAGGTCACGATCTTCGCGTTGACTGCTGGCTGGACGTTGGCGGTTGGGTTGCTTGGCGGGGCGCTGCTGTGGCGGATCCGGCGCAAGTCGCTGCGGATCACGATGATCGTGGCCGGGCTGGTACCGATGCTTGCTGCTCTGGCTGCGGTGACTCAGAGCGTCCAGGCGATGTTCATCTCGGCTCACGATTCGGTCGTTGTGCTGTGGACGCTGGCGTTCTCGGGGTTGATGGGGCTGGCGATGTCGGTACTGCTCGGGCATTGGATCAGTGCGGGCTCCCGCGACGTCGGGTTGCGCTTGCGCCAGCTTGGTACGTCGTACGAGCCGGTGGCGGGCAGTGCGAACGTACCGGCTGAGCTTGCGGCGATCACGGAAGAGCTGGAGATGACGCGCAAGCGGCTGAGCGCATCAAGTGAACGCGAACGGGCGTTGGAGGCGAGCCGGAGAGAACTGGTCGCTTTCATGTCGCACGATCTGCGGACTCCGCTTGCTGGGCTGCGGGCGGTTTCCGAGGGGTTGGAGGACGGCGTCATCGAGGATGTGCCGGGCGCGCTGCGGCAGATGCGGGCGACGGTCGATCGGATGACTGGGCTGGTGGACGACCTGTTTGAGCTGTCGCGGTTGTCGGCGGCGCCGCCACCGCGTCGGCGGGCGGCTGTCAGTTTGCGTGAGCTGGCTGAGGACGTGGTGGGGGAGAGCGCGGAGCATGCTCGGGCGGAGGGGGTGGGGCTGACGGTTTCGACGCCTGGTGATGGGGATCGGCTGGCTGTGCATGGGGATGCGGATGAGTTGACGCGGGCGGTGACCAATCTGGTGGGGAATGCGATTCGGCATACCGAGCGTGGGGGTCTGGTGAATTTGGCGGTGGATCGCGACGGTGGGCGGGTACGGCTGGTCGTGACGGATGGGTGCGGGGGAATTCCGGGGGAGGATCTGGGGCGGGTCTTCGATGTGGGGTGGCGCGGGGATGCGCAGCGGACGCCGTCGGTGGGTGGTACTGGTGGGGGGTTGGGGTTGGCGATTGCGCGCGGGGTGGTTGAGTCGCATGAGGGGAGGATCGCGGTGGCGAATGTGGCGGGTGGGTGTGCGTTTGAGATTGAGTTGCCGCCGGTGGGGGTGGGTTAGGTGAGGTAGTTCCCCACGCAGCCTCCGCTGTTCGCTCCTTCGTCGCTCACTGCGTCTGCTGCTCCCGCCCGCCCTGGGCGCGGGCTCCTTCGTCGCCTGCCACTACCGCCCCACCCCAACCGTCACCTATGCCCAAACCCCCGCGCCACCGGCAACTGCACCCGCACGCACAACCCACCACCGCCCCGCGGCGTAAGCGTCAGCACCCCTCCATGCGCCTGCGCGATGCTCTTCACAATCGCCAACCCCAACCCCACCCCCGCATGACCCTTCCGAACCCTCTGGCTCCCGCGCTGGAACGGCTCAGTAAGCGTCGCCAGCATCTGAGCCGTCACCTTCTCTCCCGTGTTCTCAACAGTCAGCTCCACCGTCTTAACCCGAGCCCGAGTCACAACCCACACAGTCCCCTCCTCCGGCAGGTTGTGGACGATCGCGTTGTGCACCAGGTTCGTTGTCAACTGCAACAACAACGCATGCGACCCACTAGTGATAGCCACATCCCCAGACGTCTCAACGCTCACCCCCCGCTCCTCCGCCAAAGGAAGCAGCGTCTCTGTAGCCTCCTCCGCCGCCAGCGAGAGGTCGACCTGTTCCCGACTGAACGACCGCTGATTCGCGCGGCTAAGCAACAGCAAAGCCTCCGTCAGATCAATCGCTCGGCTATTAACGAAATGCAGCCGTTCGACCAGCTCGCTAGCGTCGCGGCTCGGGTCCGTACGGGCGACGTCGAGCAACGTCTGCGTGATAGCGAGCGGTGTACGCAGCTCATGCGAAGCATTGGCGGCGAAGCGTTGTTGTTCCGCATCGTGCGCTTCCAGGCGAGCGAGCATGGCGTCGAAGGCATCCGCCAGCTCGCGGAACTCGTCATTCCGGCCCTCCAGTTGGATCCGATGGGAAAGAGATCCATTGGCGGTCAGCCGGGTGGCGTTCGTGATGCGGGTTAGTGGGGCGAGCATGCTGCCGGCTAGGAGCCAGCCTCCTAGCAGGCTGAACAGGAGCAGGCAGGCGAGCATGGCGATTGCCTTCGGGAGGAAGGCGTCCAGGAGGTCGGAGCGGTCGGGGCCCCAGATGCCGGGCCAGCCGCCGTCGGGTGGGCGGGCGCGGCCCATGTCGGGGACGTAGCGCAGGAGGAATACCCACACGACCCCTAACAGCAGGGCGCCCGCGAGCATGACCAGGGCGGCGTAGCTGAGGGTCAGTTTGAGCCGGACGCTCAAACCGGGCGTTCTATTCACCCGCATCGGTTCCGATGCGGTAGCCGAAGCCTGGCACGGTGGCGATGATCCAGGGCTCTCCGAGTCGTTTGCGCAGGGCCGAGACCGTGATGCGTACTGCATTCGTGAACGGGTCGGCGTTGCGGTCCCAGGCTCGTTCCAGGAGTTCTTCGGCGCTGATCACTCCGCCTTCGGCTGCGACCAGGACCTCTAGTACGGCGAACTGCTTGCGGGTCAGCGCGACGTACCGGCCGTCGCGGTAGACCTCGCGGCGGAACGGGTCCAGGCGCAGGCCGGCGATTTCGCGGACGCTCGGCCGGCTGTGGGCTCGTCTGCGGTCTAGGGCTCTGAGCCGGAGTACCAACTCTTGCAGCTCGAAGGGCTTGGTGAGGTAGTCGTCGGCGCCGAGTTCGAATCCGGAGGCCTTGTCGTCCAGGCGGTCGGCGGCGGTGAGCATCAGGATCGGCATGCCGGTGCCGGAGGCAACGATGCTCTCGGCGATCTGGTCGCCGGAAGGGCCGGGAATGTCGCGGTCGAGGACGGCGATGTCGTAGCTGTTGATGCTGAGCAGTTCCAGGGCGGTGTGGCCGTCGCCGGCGAGGTCGGCCGCGATCGCTGCCAGCCGTAGGCCGTCGCGAATTGCCTCCGCCATCAGGGGCTCGTCCTCGACGACCAAAACACGCATGGTCCCCATGCTACGAACCCGGGCATATCGCGGACATATCGAAAACCGGCTACGCGCCGGCAACGCCCAGTTGCCTTGACTGGCTGGTATGAGTCGAACGGCAACAAAATCCCGCCGGACTTCCGGCCCGTACGCCGTCTGCCTGATCGTCGTCACCCTCGCGATCATCGGCGCCCTGATCTATCAGTCGATGTCCTCGGTCGACATTCTGCGTGGCGATCACGGCGGTCCGGCGACCGAGGCTGACGGTGTGCTTCCCGATGACGTGACCGTGTTCGATGGCGGATATCCGGGCCTGGCCAAGCTCGATCCCGACTTGCGTCAGGCGCTGCGGGAGGCGTCCAGGGATGCCGCTGACGATGGTGTCGAGATCTACGTCAACAGCGGCTGGCGTTCCGCGAAGTACCAGGATCAGCTGCTGCGGGAGGCGGTCTCGAAGTACGGTTCGGAGGAGGAAGCCGCCCGACGGGTGTCGACGGCGGACAAGTCGCCGCACGTGGCGGGGGAGGCGGTTGACCTCGGGCATTCGGCGGCGACAGCGTGGCTGTCCAAACATGGCGCCGGTTACGGGCTCTGCCAGATCTACCGGAACGAACCCTGGCACTACGAGCTACACCCCGACGCGCCCACCAAAGGTTGCCCGAAGATGTACACCGACCCCAGCCAAGACCCGAGAATGCAGAGCTGATCGACACCGCATTCCCACCCGGCACACAGGTGACGACGGCCCGGA
>Ga0190275_10004507_pt1 | contig 10004 bp, 8 predicted proteins | sample Popmic550T_FD_133745 | JGI IMG/M metagenome (GOLD analysis project Ga0190275, IMG submission 133745) | Populus adjacent soil microbial communities from riparian zone of Yellowstone River, Montana, USA - 550 T | ecosystem: Environmental > Terrestrial > Soil > Riparian zone > Trees stand | place...
AGCGCATCCGGTAGGAGGTCGCGAGCCATGGGCCCTAGGTGCTCATGGCCCGGCTATCCGTCCACCCTCCCTTTCAAACCTGACTTTTGTTAGGAGCTCTTACCTCGTAACCGCCTGGAATGATTTGGAGTCGTTATCCCGCCGCGTCCCATGCCGTCCCGTCCTGTCCCATCCCATTCCGCAGGCTCCTGCGACATACGTGCAACATGGCGGCGCCCGTCGCCGTGGGGCCGTGGTGCTGGCGCTCATTTCTGGGCGCCCTTTTCCGGCAGGAGCAAGCCCACCAAGCGCGAGAGGGTCTTTACCTGCGGGCTGTCCAGGTAAGCGAGGCGGCGCAGAAGACGCCGCTTCTCGGGAGTGTCGTTGACGCCGGGTGGCAGCATGCTTGCCCCGGGGAGTTCTGCGCTGGTTCCATCGGGGAGAACCCCATCAGCTCATCCCGACCTCAACGGGCTGGCATGGTGGTTGACGCTGTGAGGCCCAGGCTCGCGGCGAGCCCCGGACCTGGCCTGAAGGGGAGGCGCGTCCGCGAGCGCTACGGGCAGATGTCGCGGTCCGGCATCGGGTCGAGGTGGCCCTCGGCGTTGCCCGTGAGCGACAGGGCGAAGAGACCGCCGTTCCAACTGCCATCGGTGAAGTTCACGTTGGCGTAGGGGGCCAGGATGGTCCCGAAGAAGCCGTAGCCCTGGGCGGTGATGGAGGTGGTGTCCACGAAGTTGAACAGGATGCCGTGCTGGTCGATGCCGCCGCTCATCTGCTGGCCAAAGCCGGTGAACGTCGCCGACGCTCCACGGATGTTGATGATGGCGAGGGAGCCAGCCGGGGCCTCGATGGAGAACAGCACGGAGCCGGTGAAGGCGCTGGCCTGCACGTTGAACACGTTCACGGCTGGGCTGGTGCCGCGCAGCATGACGCCGCCCCAATTCTCGCGCTCCGTGGTGCCGTTGGCCGTCATGGCAGCGAGCTTGGAGGACAGGCCGCGCAGCTCGGAGAAGCGGGCCGCGAAGTCGACGGGCGTGCCCTGGCGGACGGTGCCGCGCGGGTACACGACGGTGGTGTTGGTGCTGTAGGTGCCGCCGTACCAGCCGTCGCCCCAGAGGCCGCCGCGGTTGAGGCTCAGGTTGCCGCCGGTCACCAGGGTGTTGGAGATGTTGTTGTCCGGCAGGCTGTGGCCCATGGAGAAGTCGCTCAGGACGATGTTGCCGCCGGCCGCGACCTTGCCCTCGATGTCATGGCCTCCGTTGTAGTCGCCGGCCAGGAACAGGGTGTAGTCGCCCAGCCGGATGGAGGTGCAGGGGTTGTCAGGGCAGGCTTGCTGGATACGCAACAGGGAGTAATCGAACGCCATGATCTCGGAGCTAATGGCCTCGGTCGTGGTGCGATCCGTTTCATCCACCTGTACAGAGAGGCGGCCATCCGCAAGCAGGCCCCATGCAGAGGAAGGGATGGTGTAGCGCACGATCCCCGTGTATCCACTGACGCCTGCGATGTACTGATTGACATCATCGAAGGCCCCCGCCAGCTCGGTTCCATCCAGGAACAAGCGATCATTGATCCAGGAAAAACCCCCATCATCGACATCGGCCGTGCACATCTCGAGTTCAACTGAGGTGATGGGGCAGTCCTGCCGCAGCTGGAAGGTGTGCACGAAGGGGGCCGGCAGCTTGAGCGCCCTCGGGTTGTAGGCGTAGGGGTTGCTGCTCAATGGCGGCAGGTAGGACGAGGCGACGACAACGACATCCGTGCCTGGAGGATCATCCGGTCCAGGGTTGAAGTCGTTGATGTTCTGATACGTCGCGCCGCAGGGGATTCCAGCCCCGAAGCCATCCTTGTCTCCAACGAGCGAGTCGACGGTGACGACGCTCAGCTCGCTGTGCCGGAGCGTCAGTTCTTCTTCCGCACTCGTACTGCATCCACCGCCCAGCAGTGCCGAGATCATACAGAGCGAGAGCCAGCGCATGTCGTCTTCCCTCCGGTCAGGTGAGTGCTGCCGTGGCCCAGGGGAATCGTCGGACTCGCAGGGGCGATAGGCCCCTTTCGCGCAAAGCCCCCCCTGTCCAAGGACAAGGATACAGGCGACGGACGCGCTATGCGGAGATTTTTTCGCGGACGAGCACCACCTTGGGGTAGGCGATCCGGAACCCCAGCCGCTCCAAGTTGCGCTGGGACGTGATCCCAGGGTGTGTGCTGCTGGAGGCCACGGTGCGGCGTAAAGGACAGGAGCCCTTCTGGCTTCTCATGAGCGGTAGACTCTCCATCAGCACGGGGCAGGCTCAGGCCGGGCGCGGTTCGTGATTTGGTCCTTTTTTGGTCCCCAAAGACCAAATTTGATCCCCACATGCAGGCGCCATCACCTTTTTCAGAGGGTGCAAGAGCCAGACTTCCTACTGACAGGCGATCCCTGGCAGGCCGCGATACGCTCCTTGCGAGGTCCATCGCGTATAGGGAGTGCCGCACGGCCCCGCGTACGGGTCATCAATGCCGTAGTTCGGGACCCAGTACTCGAAGTGCAGGTGCGGCCCCGTGGAGGCCCCAGAGGAGCCCACCCGTGCAATCCAGTAGGCGCAGGACAGGGAGGTATTCCGAGCGAACTGCTGAGTGTATGCCTTCAGGTGCCAGTACTTGGTCTTGGTGCCATCCGCGTGCCGCATGATGATGTAGTTGGCCGTGTAGAGTCCGCAGGCGGCGTACGGGTTGCCCTGATCCCAGTAGTTGCACCGATCAAAGTAACCATCCACCGAGGACTCGATGACGCCACTGGCGGCGTTCATGGCCCACACGCCGTAGTCCATCTTGCTGAACCCGCCCACCAGGGCGTAGTCAATGCCTGTGTGGCCGCTGTAGCGGACGCCGCCACACGCGTAGTCCCTGCCACCGTAGTCCTTGTACGCACTCACCACGCAGCCACCGTTGCCGCACTGGTCTCCGAGCTGAGAGGCGGGAAAGCGGAAGAACGTCTGCGCCGAGGAGACCGCCGGAACGGCCAGCAGCGCGAACACCAGCGAGACGGTGAGCTTCTTCATCATCGAGATCTTCACTTGTCACCTCCCAGGTCCGGAGCCGCCTGTCCGGTGCGCACGTTGATCGTCCAGAACTTGCCGCCGCCCGCGTTGTAGCGAAGCACGTCCTCGCTCACCCACTCCATGTGGTGACTCGAGACCGGCGGGGGGACGAAGCTCGCCGGAATGCCCTCGAACAGCATCCAGTTTTCCAGCCCGACATTCGTCAACTGCCGGGCCTCCTCGCCCTCCACCGTCGTGACGTAGAACGAAGCCACGCTGGTGCGGCCGGACACGAAGACCACCGTCTTGCCATCCGGAGAGATGGAGGGGGCCGCGTCCACTCCAGGCCCGTCCGCCAGGAGCTTCACCTGGCCCTTGAGATCGATGAGGGCCACGGACGTCTCGTGCGTTTCGGTGCTGGTGGACTGCATCGTGGCCACCAGCGCGTCACCCTTCGCCGTCGGGAACAGATCTCCTCCCACCCCCTTAGCCAGCACCCGCTCACGGCCGCCGCGCTCACGCAGGCGCAGGTTGCCCTGTCCATCCAGCAGGGCCACGTGGGGTCCCACCGAACGCGCCTCCCGGTACTTGAACTCGCGATCCACCACGCTCACCGCGCCGGTCGTCTCGTCATACTGGACGATGGCCAGCAGCGGCAGATCGTCCGTCCCCAGAGGCTGCTCCGGGATCTCCGCGACGACACCCGCCAGCATGCCGCGGCCCTGGCCGAAGAGATGGACGAACCGGGCCTTGGGCCCGAACTCCTTCTCGACGGCGGGGACCAGGCGCTCACGCGCCTTCTCGATACGGCGCAGATCCGCCGGGTTCATGCGATCCGCCGCCGTGGCGCTGGAGGCAACCAGCGTCATGGCCGCGAGGGTCCACATGGGTAGGACCCAGGAACGCGTAGGTCTCTTTGTCACGAGTGTCTCCGTAGGTGGGTGAACGCCGGAGTCCATCGCCAGCGTTAGTTGCGGTGCTTCCCCTTGGACGAGGCCTGGGGAATTTCGTCCCACCCGGGAGGCATGATTTCGAAGCTCAGATGGCTCTTTTCCACCGAGCAAGAATGTTTCACGATTCCACGCTCGAATGGCTTTGCTGGCGCTGCTCCTGGCGCTGTCTACCAGGGCCGCTGCCGAGGATCCTCTCGCCTCGGAGGGTGTCGCGGCCCCGGCCCCGGCGGAGGGCTCTGGCTGGATGCCGCCGACGGGCCTGTATCTCCAAGCCCACGCGCACGTGAGCTCCGGCTGGTCAATCGGTTCATGGCAAGGGCGGCAAGGGTCGGCGTGTGCCCCAGACGGTTGAGCGGTGGGCGCTCCCACGTGGCACTCCCGCCCTCCGGCACTCCTCAGCAGCTCTCCTCTGCCTCTCTGCTCTGCCTCGTCCCCTTCAATCCTGCCCCTATCCTTCTTTAGGTCGCCCTCGGAGGCCGAAGCGCTCAGTGACCGAAGGTCGCGCCGGGAACGAGCTTCTCGATGCCGTCTTCCACCGCGTCGGACGCTGCCTGGAGGAGCTGCGACTCGTCGGAATTCACGTACGTCGTGGTCGTCGTCTTCGTCGTCTCGTAGCGTGGGCGGCCGCCGACGCTCGTCATCTTCGTCGTCGTTTGCGTGTTGTTGACCTTGTCCGTGCGGCCGGAGGTCTGAACCGCGAATCCGAATCCGCCGTAGGCCTTGCCCGACGCGAGGTCGAAGGCGAGCACGTCTCCGCGGTACTCGCGCGCAGCCTTGAGCTCGGTGCGAATGACGAAGAGGTATTTGACGCTCTTGCAGTTATCGAGGACGGCGCGCGCGACGTTGGCAAAGACGTTCGGGTTGCTGTCGCTCAGGTGCTTCCCCTTGATGAGGAGCGACGCGCAGTCGCTCAACGTCCTCGAATAGAGAAGCCGGCTCGTGTACCCGTGGTCGACCGGCGCCGAGAGCTCCGCGATGTCCTCGGCGTGGATCATGGTCGCCGTCGGCGCCGCGTTTTCCTTGATGTCGGGCTCGAACACGACAGGACCGGGAACGCTCATCTCGTCCTTCGTCACGCGCGGCACGCTGGCGACCGTCTTGCCGATGCTCATGGCGCGATCGAGGTTCACCTGCACGGCGGCGCGCCGCTCCTCGATCACGGATTTCGCGCTCGGCTTGCAGCCTGCGGCCGCGAGCACGGCGACGAAAATGAAGATGAGGCGTTTGTTCATGTGGTCAGCATATACGCCAGTATAGATAGGAGAGATGGAGGCCCATTGGCGGGGTGCGGCCCAGGGCCCAGCGGGGAAGGAGTGCTGCTGCCGGGTGCCACCCGAGCCGTTGGCCATGCCCGTGTCCCGGCCTACAGCCGCTGTATGCACACCTGTGTCCAGCCTGGCCCCTGCAGTGGCAGGCAGCAGCCTCCTGGGGCTGCTTGGCTCAAGCGCCTGTGAATTCAGCACCACACGCTCTGGGGTGGCCCCTGGCTCCCATATCGAGCGCACCTCTTCGGCATCCCCACCTTCCTGCTGTTCTGGGACAGCCGGCTGCTGGGGAAGATGAGCCAGTACTACGGCCGGGAGTACTGGCTCGGCGTCGTCCGCGAGCACCTGCCCGCGGCCTCCTGAGCTCATTAGATCTCCTCCGGACTCCTCGCGGCCCTCCCCTCGTGCAGCAGTATCATCGGGCTTCAGCGGCGCTGACCTCCACTGGCAACACCACTGCCCAACGCCAACAGCGGCAGCAGGACATGGAAGGTGGCCCCCCCTCCGGGCGTATCCGTGACTTCGAAGACGCCGGCGTGGGCCTGCACCACCTGCCGGGCGATCCACACCTCGAGCCCGGTGCTGTAGTGCTGCGTCGGGACAGCCCGCTCGAAGTCACCAAAGATGCGGGCACGGTCCTCCGGAGACAAGTCTCTGCCGTGGCCCGTCACGCTCAGACGCGCCGCCGCCCCCTCCTTCAGGAGTGACACCTCCAGCGGACACGCCGGCGAGCCACGCATCGCCTGACGCAAAAGACTTGCCAGGACGTGCGCGATGCGGGGCCCGTCACAGGGAGCCACCACCTCTGGCTCCACCCGCAGCGTGACCGAGCACCCCACCCGCGCGAACTCCGCGTTCATTCCCGCGGCCACCTCCTGCACCAAGGCCGATAGGTTCACCTCGCTGCGCCGCAGTTCCAGTCGTCCCGCGGCCAACTCCGAGACGACAAGCAACCCCTCCACCAGCGAGGAGAGCTGCCCCACCTGCCGCGCGGCGGTACCGAACCGCTCAGCGAGCCGCGCGTGCGATTCCGGACTCAGGCCACGCTCCAGCAACTCCAACTGCAGGCGAAAGACAGCCAGGGGCGTCTTGAGTTCATGGCCAGCAACGGACAGGAACGCATCCCGGGCACGCACCGCTTCGCGCAGGCCCTCGGCGAGCGCCTCCTGGCGTGCCAGGTTCCTCCGCATGCGAGACAGCTCCAGCGCGGTGCGCACCCGCGCCAGCAGCTCGCGGGCGGAGAAAGGCTTGGCCAGGTAGTCGTCCGCGCCCGCCTCCATCCCCTCGATGGCGGCCTCCTCCCCCGCCCGCGCGGACAGCATCACCACCGGCAGGGCTCGTGTCTCGGGCGCCTCGCGCAGGGCGCGTAAGAGCCCAAAGCCACCCAGGCGCGGCATCATCACGTCGGTGACGACGAGATCCGGAGCTCGGACACGCACCGCCTCGAGGGCCGCTTGTCCATCCGCCACGGCCTCCACCTCGAAGAGGGGTGAGAGCGTGCGCGTCAGGTAATCGCGCAGGTCCGCATTGTCGTCCGCCACCAGCACACGCCCTAGCCGCTGCGTCGACTCTCCGTGAACGCTCTTCAGGTCCCCCTGAAGAGATGGCGTTTCATCTTCCTGTCGCAACCACCCGAGCACTTCCTGGACATAAGAATCTGCGCGCGCGGTCTCGGCCTCCGCGGCTTGCGCGCCAGGAACCGCTCGTTGATCTGCCGGCAGATGGCCGTGCCCCAGAGGAAGCGAGATGGTGAAGACGCTGCCTCGGTCCCCCTCGCTGTCGACGTCCACGCGGCCTTTGTGCAGCCCGACGAGCTCCTTCACCAGGGCCAGGCCAATCCCGCTGCCCTCGTGGCTGCGCGCGCGAGCGCCCTCCACCCGGTGAAAGCGCTCGAAGATGTGCGGCAGCTCCTCGGGCGAAATCCCCGTGCCCGTGTCGTGCACTCGCAGCAGGACCTGGCTCTCTTGCTCTCGGAGCGACACGGACACGCCACCGCTGAAGGTGTACTTGAGCGCGTTGGACAAGAGGTTGAAGACGACCTTCTGCCAGGCTTCGATGTCCACCCAGACAGGTTCGGAGAGCGGCGGGCACTCCACCGTGAGGGTGAGCCCCGCCCTGCGGGCCGCCGACTCGAAGTGGTTCACGAGCTGCGTGGTGAGCGAGGAGAGGTCGACTGGCTGGAACTTGGCCTTGGCTCGTCCCGCCTCGAGCCGCGAGTAGTCGAGCAGTGTGTTGACGAGCTTGAAGAGGCGGTTGCCGTTTCGCAGCACCAGGGCGAGTCGCTCCCGCTGGGACGGTGGCAGCGGCGCGTTCATGTCGGAGAGCGCATCCTCCAGCGGCCCCAGCATGAGCGTGAGCGGCGTCCGGAACTCGTGCGACACGTTGCTGAAGAAGGCGGTCTTGGCGCGGTCGAGCTCGGCAAGTGCCTCCGCCCGTTTGCGCTCGTCCTCATAGGAGCGGGCATTGCGGAGCGCCACGGAGACCTGGCCGGCGAACAACTCGTAGAACGAGCGGTAGCCCTCATCAAGCTCGCGGTTGGGACTGATGCCGGCCACCAGCACGCCCAGCGTCGCCCCTGGCTCGGCGGAGGCGATGGGCATCACCAGCGCCGAATGGGCAGCATCCTTCCAGGGGCCTCCCGTCAAGGCGAGCCCCTGCTCCAGGCGCTCCACGAGCACGGTCTTCCCGCGTAAGGCCGGGCCCAGGGGCCACATGACACCGTCTTCCGAATCGGGTCTCGCCACCGTCGGTGCCGCGTGGGCGCCGCGCTGAAGGCCAATACCAGCCGCGAGCGCGAGCGTCTTTCCGTCCGGCTCGCGGAGGTACAGAAGCGCGAAAGGCACATCGAACGAATGGGAGGCCATGGTGGCCTCGATGTCCAGGCAGGTCTTCTCGACGCTCTGGGTCTCGCCCGCTTTGATGGCCAGATCACGCAGCAGCCGGGTGCGCCGCTCACCGAGGACCTGTTGGGTCACCTCGCTGCAGACGCAGAGCATGCCGGCGATGCGTCCTTCATCATCGTCGACCGCGCTGTAGGAGAGACTGAAGTAGGACTCTTCCCGGTAGCCCGCACGCTCCAATGGCAACATCTGCGCGGGAACCCAGTTGGGGATCCCCGTCGATATCACCTCATGAATCATGGGCCCGATGACTTCCCAGGACTCGGATTGAGTCTCTCGGATGGAGCGCCCCAGTGCCCCAGGATGCTTGTCTCCAATCAGGCCAATGTAGGCCTCGTTGTAGATCTGAATGAGCTCGGCGCCCCAGAGGAGAATCATCGGATAGCGCGAGGACAGCAGCGTCTTCACGGTGGACTTGAGGCTCTGAGGCCAGGTCTCGACAGGCCCCACGGGTGTCGCAGCCCAGTCGTGGGCGCTGACCCGCACGTGCATCTCGCTCGGGCCGATGAAGGGAGTCTTCTTGCCGCCTCCTTGCTCAGGCATCGAAACCCACACCGAAGGTGTCCTGGGTGGCGCCAGGTGATGGAGGAACAACCGACCTTTCGACCCTCACGCTGCTCGCACGAAACATGAGGGTCCGTCACTACTACAGAAGGCGAGTAACAAAGAAGGCGAGAATGCCCTCTTGAACCTCCCTCCATATGGACTTTCATCCCATGGATCTTCGCCTTGCGTTAGAGGCTCTGGACCTCTCCGCCAGGCGGGGGATTGCCTCCCCCATCGATGCTCCCCATGGCCGCGTCGAGCACCGGAGCCGAAGGGGGCGATGAGCCCACCTCGGGCGGCAGCTCGGACGGCGCGCTGAGATCAATGCCCTCCAGGCTGCCCACCTGGAAGAAGGCCGTGAGCCGGCGCAGCGCGTCCGCCTGAAGGGCCAGCGACTCCGCGTCCTTGGCCAGCCCCTCCGCCGCGCGCGTTGCCCTGGGTGGAGCGCTCCACGGCCGCCATGGCCTCGCTCATCATGCCCACGCTGGTGGACTGCTCGCGCGTGGAGGCCGCCGCCTCGTGCACCAGCTCCGCCGTACGCTGGATGGACGGCACCAGGTCCCTCAGCTGGCGGCCGGACTCCTCCGCCACCGCCCAGCTGTTGATGGCCAGCTCGCCAATCTCCCGCGCCGCCGCCTTGCTGCGCCCGGCCAGCCGCCGCACCTCGCCGGCCACCACGCTGAAGCCCTTGCCGTGCTCGCCGGCCCGAATGGCCTCGATGGCCGCGTTGAGCGCCAAACGATAGGAGAAATGGAGGCCCATTGGCGGGGTGCGGCCCCGGGCCCAGCGGGGAAGGAGTGCTGCTGCCGGGTGCCACCCGAGCCGTTGGCCGGGCCCGTGTCCCGGCCCTACAGCCGCTGTAGGCACACCTGTGCCCAGCCTGGCCCCTGCAGTGGCAGGCAGCAGCCTCCTGGGGCTGCTTGGCTCAAGCGCCTGTGAATTCAGCACCACACGCTCTGGGGTGGCCCCTGGCTCCCATATCGAGCGCACCGCTTGCCGGGCCGTAAGCCTGGCCAACACCCGGCGCCTGCCTCCGCAACGGGCGCAGGCGAAAATGTCCAACGCGAAACTCCGGCGCAGCAGTCCGGCCCAGTCCAGGGGGGGCATGCGCCTCTTGTGCAGCTCCTCTCGCCCTGGGGCCAACGACGGGTTCCCCTCCTGCGGCCCCGCCTCCTCCCCGCCGGCAGGGACCAGAAATCGCCGCAGTTTGGCGCCTGGAGCAAAGACGCCGTGGAACCTCGTGAGGTTTGTCCGACCCGCCGCTGCAATGCGAAAACCGCGCGCAGGAAGAGAGTGAGGACGTCCGAGAGCAGTCCCGCCTCCTTCAGCAGTACCCAC
>Ga0190275_10004508_pt1 | contig 10003 bp, 9 predicted proteins | sample Popmic550T_FD_133745 | JGI IMG/M metagenome (GOLD analysis project Ga0190275, IMG submission 133745) | Populus adjacent soil microbial communities from riparian zone of Yellowstone River, Montana, USA - 550 T | ecosystem: Environmental > Terrestrial > Soil > Riparian zone > Trees stand | place...
CCGCGGCGTGGCCGTCATCGAAGACGCGGCCCAGGCCATCGGCGCGCGCCAGGAGACGGCGGACGGGTGGATCACCACGGGCACGCTGGGCGACGCGTGCACCTTCTCCTTCTTCCCCACCAAGAACCTGGGCGCGTTCGGCGACGCGGGGATGACGGTGACCAACGACGCCGCCGTCGCCGAGCGCCTGCGCAAGCTGCGCGTGCACGGCGGCCGGCAGATGTACCACCACGAAGAGGTCGGCTACAACTCGCGCCTCGACGCGCTGCAGGCGGCGGTGCTGTCCGCCAAGCTGCCGCACCTGGCCGGCTGGAGCGCCGCCCGCCGCGCGCACGCCGCGTTCTACGACCAGGCGCTGGCGGGCGTGGACGGGCTGGTGACGCCGCCGGTGTGCCCCGGCAACGAGTCGATCGTCAACCAGTACACGGTGCGCGTGCTGGAGGAGAAGCGCGACGCGCTGCGCGAGCACCTCACCGCGCGCGGCGTGGGCTGCTCGGTCTACTACCCCGTGCCGCTGCACCTGCAGGAGTGCTTCGCGTACCTGGGGTGCCGGCAGGGGCAGTTCCCCGAGTCCGAGCGGGCGTGCCTGGAAGTGCTGTCGCTTCCCGTCTACCCCGAGCTGACGCAGGACCAGCTCGCCTACGTGGCGGAGACGGTCCGCGCCTTCTTCGGCGCGTGAACCGGGCCGACGCCCATCCGCGCCGGAGAGCCCGGCCCGGTTCGGCCGCGGCGGGGCTTCCCTCCCCCGCCTAGCCGGCGATGCACGTGGTCGCCCACAACGGGGCGCGCATCTGGGGCGGCGCCGAACGCGCGACGGCGCTGCTGCTGGCGGGGCTGCAGCGGCGCGGCCACCGCGTGCTGCTGCTCTGCAACGACAGGCGCGTGGCGCGGGGAGCCGGCGAGCTCGGCGTGCCCACCGAGATCCTGCCGCTGGGCGGCGACGGGATGCTTCCGCACGCCCTGCGGCTGGCGCGGCGGCTCCGCAAGCTGCGCCCGGACGCGTTCATCATCGGCACCTACAAGAAGCTGTTCCTCGCCTCCCTGGGCGCGCGGCTGGCGCGGGTGCCGCGCGTGGTCGCCCGCGTGGGGCTGGAGACGGATACGCCGCGCAGCGCCAAGTACCGCGTCGCCCTGCCGCGCTGGGTGGATGCCGTGGCCGTGAACGCCCGCCGCATGCTCCCCGCGTTCGCCGGGCTCCCCGACTTCTCCGGCCGCGCCGTGGTGATCCACAACGGCGTGGACGTGCCCGTGCGCCGCCAGCCGCCCGGTGCCCTCCGCGCCTCCCTCGGCATCTCCGCGGACGCGTCCGTGGTCGGCGCCGTCGCGCGGCTGGCGGCGCAGAAGCGGCTGGACCGTTTGCTCCGCGCGATCGCCGATCTCCCGAACGTGCACTGCATCCTCGCCGGCGACGGCGAGGAACGGGAGACGATGGAAGAGCTGGCGTCGGCGCTCGGCATCGCCGCGCGCGTCCACTTCCTCGGCCACCGCGGCGACACGGGCGACGTGCTGGCGGCGCTGGACGTGTTCGTCGTCTCCTCCGACCGCGAGGGGCTCTCCAACTCGATGCTGGAGGCGCTCGCGGCCGGCGTTCCCGTCGTCAGCACGCCGGTGAGCGGCGCCGACGACGCGCTGGAGCCTTTCCCGGACGGAAGCGCGCCGGGCGAGATCGTGGGGTTTTCGGAAGACGAGATCGCCACCGCCCTCCGCCGCCTGCTCTCAAACCCTGATCGGCGTCGGACGATGGCGGAGGCCGCGCGGCGGCGCGCGGCCGAGCGCTTCAGCATGGACGCGATGCTCGACCGGTGGGAGGCGCTGCTGGCGGGACGCACGCTGGAGGCCGCATGAAGCTCGTGATCCAGAACGGCAGCCGCGTGTGGGGCGGCAACGAGAAGTGGCTCGCCACGCTCTCGGCGGGGCTGATCGCGCGCGGGCACCAGGTGATCGTGTCGTGCCCGCGCGGCGCCGTGCGCGACGGGCTGGCGCGGATGGGCGTCCCCACCACCCCCGTCCGCCCGCGCGGCATGCTCGACGTGGCGAGCGGCGTCGCGTTCGCGCGCTGGCTGAGAAAAGAACGGCCGGACGCGCTGCTGCTCACCTCGTGGCGACCCATATCCTGGGCGGCGTGGGCCGGGCGCCGCGCCCAGGTCCCCCGCGTGGTGGTGCGCCTGGGCATCGTCCGCCCGCACCCGGCGCGCGGCCCTCGAGCACGCGCGTTCGACCGCTGGGTGGACGCGATGATCGTGAACAGCACCGAGATCCGCGACGTGTGGCTCCGCTCCGCGCCCACCTACCCGGCCGAGCGGGTGAACGTGGTGATGAACGGCCTGCACACCCGCGACGACCGGCGGCCCGCCCTGCGCGACCGTCTGCGCGCGGAGCTCGGGATCGCGCCCGGCACGCTGCTGATCGGCGGGGCGGGCCACCTGGCGCCGCGGAAGGGCTTCGACCTGCTCCTGCGCGCGTTCGCCGCCGCCAGTCTGCCCGATGCGCGCGTGGTGATCGCCGGCGGCGGCGACTACCTCGCCGAGCTCCAGGCGCTCGCCGCCGAGCTCGGCGTGTCCGACCGCGTGCACTTCCTCGGGCACCGCGACGACGGCCCGGACGTGATCGCCGGGTGCGACGTTTTCGTGCTGGGCAGCCGCAACGAGGGGATGGCGAACGTGATGCTGGAGGCGATGGCCGCCGGCGTCCCCGTCGTCGCCACCGACGTCAGCGGCGTGCGGCGCGCGCTGGACCGGGAGCCCGGCACCCCCTCCGCCGGCTGGATCGTCCCCCCCGACGACGCGGAGGCGATGGCCGCCGCGATCGGCGAGGTGGCCGGGGCGCTCGCGACGGACCCGCCGCGCGTGGCCGAGCGCACGGACGAGGCGCTCCGCCGCGTCCGCGAGCGCTTCGGCGTCGACCGCATGGTGGGCGAGTGCGAGGCGATCCTCTTCGGCGCCGCCCCGCCGACTTCGCGCGGCTGACGTGTCCGAGCTCCGCTACCCCTCGCGCCACGTGTGCGTCGTGCTGCTCACCGGCCTGGGCGACGTGGTGCACGGCCTGCCGCTGGTTAACGCGCTCAAGGACGACGATCCCACGCGCCGGATCACCTGGGTGGTGGAGCCGATGCCCGCGCCGCTGCTCGCTGGCCATCCCTCCATCGACCGGGTGGTGGTCTACCGCAAGCAGGATGGACTGCGCGGCATCCGCCAACTCGCGCGCGACCTCGCGGCGGGCGAGCGGATCGACTTGGCGCTGAACCTGAACGTCTACACCAAGAGCATCTGGCCCACGCTGCTGTCGCGCGCACGGCACCGGCTGGGCTTCGACCGCGGGCGCTCGTTCGAAGGCGTGTGGCTGGCGTCGAACCATCACCTGGACCGCCGGCCGCGCGCCCACACCGCCGACATGTTCCTGGAGTTCGCGGAGCACCTCGCGCTTCCCGTCACCCGCCCCGAGTGGCGCATCCCGCTCACGGCGGACGAGCGGACGGCGCAGGCGGAGTTCTTCTCCGCGTTCGGCGGCCGGCCCGTGGCCACGATCGTCCCCGCGTCCGCCAGCGCGAAGAAGGACTGGCCCGCCGAGCGCTGGGCCGCCGTCGCCGACGCGCTGGCGCACGACTTCGGCTACGCGGTGGTGCTCGCCGGCGGCCCCGGCGAGCGCGAGCAGCGGATCGCGCGGGAGATCGTGGAGCGCTCGTCGGCGGCGCCCGCCTGGGCGCTGGGCGACTCCATCCGCCGGCTGACGTGGACGATCGCCGGGAGCAGCCTGGTTCTCGCGCCCGATACGGGACCGGTGCACATCGCGCGGGCGTTCGGCGTCCCGGTGATCGGCCTGTACGGCCACACCAACCCGTGGCGCGTGGGGCCGTGGCGGACGTACCACGACCTGTGGGTCGACGCCTACACCGAGCCCGGCGAGGCACCCGATCCGTCGAACTTCACGCCCAAGCTCGGCCGCATGGAGCGGATCACCGTGGCCCAGGTGATCGACCAGATCGCCCTCGCTTCGGAGCGCTACACCCGCGCGAAAAGCTAGGCGCGACAACGCATCGCCTTTCGTCACTCCCGTCGAACGCCGCTCCGGAGCTACTGCCGGAGCGGCGTCTTTCTTTACCGAGCGGCGCACCAATCGCCCTGATAACGCTCTCTAAAGACACAAACGTTGACCGTTTACTTCGTGCACGTCATCTTGGGCGGGCGTGAGGTGGGGGGGACTTGAAAACTATAACACTGTGTGCTATGCTTCTGATGCCTGGGGTGGGAGCGCAAGGGCGGTACCTGGAGTTCGTGTTCCTGCCTTCCTTCGAGCGCAGCGCGGCGGGGCTCCTTTCCGACGCGGACATCCGCGAGCTGGAGCTTACGCTGCTCGAGAACCCCCGCGAGGGTGCGATGATCCGCGACACCGGCGGGGTGCGCAAGGTTCGCGCGGCCATCGGCGGGCGCGGCAAGAGCGGCAGCACGCGCGTGGTGTACCTGTACGTCGAGGTACGCCAGAAGATCTACCTCCTGTTCTGTTATCCCAAGAACGAACAGGCGAACCTCACGCCCGAGCAGAGCCGGCGCATCCGGCAGCTCGTGGCCAGTCTTCAGGCCGAGGAGCACGCATGAGCACCGAAAACGGAGGGGCCGCGTTCGGCGACGCGCTGATCGGCGCGCTCGAAGAGGCGGTGGCGCACGAGCGCGGCGAGCTGGCCGGCGCCCGCGTGGACCGGGTGGAAATCACCGCCCGCCACGCCTGGGTGCAGCCGCCGCCGGCCTACACGCCCGAGCAGATCCGCGAGATCCGGCACGCGCTGTCGATGTCGCAGCAGGTGTTCGCCGACCTGCTGAACGCCAGCGCCAGCGCCGTGCGCGCATGGGAGCAGGGCGCCCGCGAGCCCGACGGCCCCACCCGGCGCCTGCTGCAGGTGGCCGAGCTGAACCCCGACGCGCTCACGCACACCGTGCAAGGCGTGCGAGAGTTCCGGAAGGCGCCACCACCCAGGCTGGTGGCGGAGCGGCCCGCGATCCCGTTCGGCACGCCGCGAGCCGGGAAGGACCCGAAGTGATGAAGCCCCGCGCCGGTTGGCCGCGGGGCTTCTGATTTTCGTGCGATGCTCGCCGTTGAACAGAGACTTTCTCTGCGCCGGCTTCAGCTCGCGGCGCGGAGGCGGGCGACGATCGCGTCGCCGGCGGCTTGCGTGCCGAGGGTGCCGCCCAGCTCGCCGGTGGTCTCGCCGGCCAGGATGCAGTCGCGCACCGCGTTCTCCAGCCTGTCGCCGGCCTCGGCGTGCCCCAGGTGGCGCAGCATCAGCGCGGAGGTGAGCACGGCGGCGAAGGGGTTGGCCCTGTCTTGCCCGGCGATGTCGGGGGCGGAGCCGTGCACGGGCTCGAACATCGACACGCGGCCAGGGTGGATGTTGCCCGACGCGGTGAGCCCCAGCCCGCCCGCGATCCCCGCGCCCCGGTCGGAGAGGCTGTCGCCGAAGAGGTTGCCGGCCACGATCACCCGGTAGCGCTCGGGGCGGCGCACCAGGTCCATCGCCAGCATGTCCACGTACAGCGCCTCGGTCTCGATGCCGGGGTACTCGGCGGCCACCAGCTTGAACACGCGGCGCCAGAGGCCGCCGGCGCTCTCCATGGCGTTCGCCTTGTCGGACATGGTCACGCGTTCCAGCCCGTTCGCCTTCGCGTACTCGAACGCCGCGCGGATGATGCGCTCCACGCCCTTGCGCGTGTTCACGTCTTCCTGGATCGCGACCTCGTCGGGGGTGCCCTGCTTGAAGGTGCCGCCCATCCCCACGTACACGCCCTCGGTGTTCTCGCGGAAGATCACGAAGTCGATGTCGCGCTCGGACTTGCCCTTGAGCGGGGTGAGACGCTCGTGGTAGAGCCTGACCGGGCGGAAGTTGATGAACAGGTCCAGCCGGAAGCGCATCCCCAGCAGGATCTGGCGCGCGTGCTCGTTGCCGGGGACGCGCGGGTCGCCCAGCGCGCCCAGCAGGATGGCCTGGTAGTTGGCCTCGAGGTCGGCGAACTCGGCGTCGGTGATCGACTGGCCGGTCTCCATGTAGCGGTCGGCGCCGTGCGGCCACTCCACCAGCTCCAGCGCGGGGCCGCCGGCCGCCTCCAGCGCGCGCAGCACCTTCACCGCCTCGCGCGTGACTTCCTTGCCTACGCCGTCGCCGGGGATCACCGCTATGCGCGCCATGTGCCTGTGCCGTTCCGCTGTTGCGTCCGAGGGGTTGGATCCGGGAGGGCGGGAAGATACCCGGGCGTCCACGACGGCGCTAGAAACGGCGCGGGATCGCAGGGACGGGGACGGTAGCTGGGGCACGCGCGCGACCGCGGGCGGGGCCCCCACCCGGAGACCCGCGGACGGTACGGCTGTCCACGGATCTCCGACCTCCCCCAAAACCGACTGGGGGAGGTAAACGGCGACGGCTCGTCGCTGGCTGCCTGGAACCGTCGAGGCAGAGAAGCTCGGTCGAGCGATGCGTGAGGGATGCGCGCCCGGAGGGCCGGGAACGCGGCGGCGGCGCACAAACGCTTCGGATCCAACGAGATGCCCGTCCGCCGCCGCGGGCCCGGCGCGGTTGGGCACGGCGGTATCGTGCCCTACCGCGCGCGCAGCCCGGTTGCGCGCCCCGGCGCGCAACACGCCCAAACCACGCCGTGAGAAGGCCTACTTCGCGAACGACGCCACGTACTCGGCGACGCTGCGCACCTGCTGGTCCGTCCACGTCCCATCCCCCCGCGCCGGCATCGGCACGTGCGGCGGCTGCACCGACGCCACGCCGGCCTGGATCGCCTGCACCACCTGCTGCACGTCGCGCGGACGGTCGTCGAGCGCGGAGCCGAGCTGCGTGCCCACGCCGCCGGCGCCGTGGCAGGGCGCGCACCCGAAGGCGTAGAGCTCGGCCGGGGAGCCCGACCCGTCTTCCGATTTGCCCGCCTTGCCGGCGCCGCCCGCCGCCCCGGCCGCGCCACCGCCCGCGTTCTCGCCTCCGCACGCCACCAGCGCGACGGCCGCCGCAAGCGCGCCCACTCCGATCCGAATCCGCATCCGCTTGACCACTCGGTTCGCTGGCGACACCCGTGAAAAACCCGCGGCTCCGGCATCGGGGCCGCGGGTTCGTCGAAGCTTGGAGTGCGTCACCGCAAGCGCTGTTCCGGCGCCGGGGGCAGCGGCTGTCCGTCGCGCGGCCAGCCGCAGGCGATGCAGAAGCGCCACTCGGGCTCCACCGTGCTGCTGCACTCCGGGCAGGGGATCGGCGCCAGGCACTTGCCGCAGAACGGGCAGAAGCGCACGTCGCGCCCCGGCGGCAGCGTGGACCGGCACCCCGTGCACGCCTTCGGCCGCGGGCGCTGCGGCGGGGCGGCGGGAGCGGCGGCGGGCTCCGGGGAGGTGAAATCGAGCACCATCCCCGGCTCGTCCGCGTCGCCCTCGGCGGAGCGGCGGGCGCGCGCCGACGCGGCGGCCGGCGGTGGCGGGGCGGTGAGGTCGGGCACCGGCGGCTCGGGCGCGTACGGGTTCATGTACACGCCCACGTCCGAGTAGTCGCGGTAGACGCCCAGGATGGGATTGGTGGTGCGCAGCTCGCGCTGGAACTCCTCCTGCACCTCGGCGCGCTCCACCACCAGGTAGTCGCGCTCGCCGCTCAGCAGGCGCAGCAGCGCGTGCTCGTACTCGGCCAGCTCGCCGAAGCCAAGCTCGCTGCGCACCGTGCGGTACGGCACCAGGTGCTGGTAGATGTCACCCACGGTGACCGCCGTCCCCGGCTCGCGCAGGAGAACGTCGGCGATCCGCCGGTAGAGGCGGTCGAGCGCGTCCATGTGGAGAAGTGCGAGAGTGCGAAGTGCGAAAGCGCGGAACGGCCACAGGATAGCACGGGCGAGAAGGGAGCGCGAACGTCACGCTGCCTCGACTCGCCGAACGCCGGCCGCTACGGCTGCGTGAGCGGCGGCACGGCCACGGTGCCGGTGGTGTCGGGCGGATAGGCGCCGGCGGGCGGAACCGCCCCGGGCGCCATCGGGCCCGGCATCCCCGGCGCGGCGCCGGCCGGCGCGTAGACGCCCGTGTCGGCGCGGACGGAGGTGATCAGCGCGCGGACCTCCACCGGGGCGCGGGCGAGGACGGCCTCGGCCTGGTCGGGGCGGCCGCCGCGCCGGAGCGCGCTCACCAGCCCGGCCCAGGCGCGCGCGGAGGTGGAGTCGAGCAGGATGGCGCCGCGGAAGCGCTCGGCGGCCTGCGGGGCGCGGCCCTGGTCCAGCATCAGGTAGCCCAGCTCGGTGTTCAGCCGCGGGTCGTTGGGCGCCAGCGTGAGCCCCTCGCGCAGCTCGCGCGCGGCCTCCTGCGGGCGGCCGCGCACGCGGTAGATCTGCGCCATGTAGTAGTGCGGCTCGTGCGCCCGGGGGTCCTCGCGCGCGGCGTCCATGAACAGGCGGAACGCGGTGGCGGTGTCGCCCCGGCTGAAGGCGGCCTCGCCCTCGCGCAGCGGGTCGGGGCCGCGCCCCTTGAGGAGGAAGATCCCCAGCAGGATCGCCGCGAGCACCGCCGCGCCGACGGCCACCAGCGGCCACGGCGGCGTGCGCCGCGACGCGGGCACGGCGTGCACCGGGTCGGCGTGGCCGGAGGGCTGCGGGATCAGCGTCTCCTCGGGCTGCGCGAGGACCGGGTCCTCCAGCCGTGCCTCGTAGGGGTTGGAGAGGACGTGCCGCTCCAGCCCGTCGGCGGCCGAGACGGCCACCTCCACGTCGCGTGCCGTGGCGTCGCCGCCCTCCGAGGCGAGGCGGTTGGAGGCCGCGGCGAGCTCGTGGAAGGTGGCGGCGAGCTCCATCGGCAGGCGGTCGCGGCGGCGCAGCTCGGCCAGCAGCTCGCCGGTGCTCACGTCGTCGGGCGAGAGCGCGCGCAGGCGAAGCTCCACCTGGGCGGTGGGGTCGTCGCGCAGCATGCGCCGCAGCACGCTCTCGGCGGCGCGGGCGATGCGCACCACGGCGGCGGCGCCGCCCTGCCCCGTGCGCAGGGCGACCACGTCGCCTTCCACGGCGCGCAGCGGCTTGAGGGTGTTCTCCGGATCGTGCGTCATGCGGGCGCTTTCCAGCATGAAACAGGCCGCCCGGCACGGGCGCGGGGCGCCGGCCGGACGGCCTCGATCGGTGTACCGCCGGGGATCGGCCGCATGGCGAGGCGGAGAGTCATACCAGGTTCACCGCATCGTTCAGGATGCGCCTGCGAATGCCTGGGCGCGGACGGTGGACGGAAACACCGCGAATCGCGTGAGGGAGGCGCCCGGAGGGCCGAGACACCGGCGCGCCCGCGCCGGCCTTCAGGTCCGAAGCGCGGCCCGGCGCGCCGGGGGCTCGGCGCCGTTGGCAACGGTCGTTTCGTTGCCTACGGCGCGCGAAGCCCGGCCCGGAGCGCAGCGGAGGGACACGCCCAGCACCCGCGGTTTCCGTTTCCGGATCTTCGCCCGGCAGCCTCGTCTCAGGCCTCGATGTGCAGCAGGCCCAGCCGCGCGCCCGCCTTCACGAACGCCTCGGCGGTGTCGGTGGGCACGGTGCGGCCGGTGCGCTCGCGGATCTGGCGGGCGGCGCGGCGCATGAACACCGAGAGCGGCAGCGTGGGGTCGGCGTGGTCGCGCATCCCGCCCACGATCTCGTCCCAGGTGCCCTCGAAGGTGGTCCCCTCGGCGGTGCGCACGCGGTGCGACTTGACGCCGGTCTCGCGCGCCTCGCCGGCGGGGTTCAGCATGCGCATGATGAAGTCGATCTGCGCCGACAGCTCCAGCGGCGCCGCCTCGTCCTCGCCGCCCTCGAACGCCGCCTCGACCTCGGCCAGCAGGTGGTCGATCTGGTCGGGCTCGGCCTCCAGCTCGGCGATGCGCGTCTTCCACGGCTCCAGCACGGCGTCGTCGGCGTGCGCGTGGTCCACCGCGCACTTCAGCTCCACGTAGCGCCAGAGCGAGAGGGTGTCCCAGTGCTCGGCGGGCGGCACCTTCTCCAGCTCGCGCAGCGCGCCGTCCATGTCGCCGCGGTCG
>Ga0190275_10004509_pt1 | contig 10003 bp, 7 predicted proteins | sample Popmic550T_FD_133745 | JGI IMG/M metagenome (GOLD analysis project Ga0190275, IMG submission 133745) | Populus adjacent soil microbial communities from riparian zone of Yellowstone River, Montana, USA - 550 T | ecosystem: Environmental > Terrestrial > Soil > Riparian zone > Trees stand | place...
GAGCGCCACCGCGTCGGCGAGCGAAAGCGCCCGTGCTCCGGGGGTGCTCAGGTAACGGCCCACCGCCCACGACCCTTCGTGGTGGTGTGGATGCGTCGGCAGGCCGGGATCGGTGAGGACGATGCGCCGGCGATCGAGGAGCTCGCCGCCGGGCCCGACCGTGACGAGCACCGCCGCGTTGCCCTGCTCGGCAACGCCGACCGTCGCGCCTCGCTGCGTTCGTCCTCTCGCCACGCCTTCCTCCTCCGAAGCGCGCCCCCGCGGTCGACGCCGTCGCTCACGTTCGTCCGAAGCCCAACTTACGTCGGGGTGCGACCAGCGCTCAAGGCATCCGACGGGACAAAATCCGCCGGCCAAATGCCACGAGTGATCACGGTCTGGCGATCGGCTCGGCTTCAGCCGATACGTGGCCAGGCCGAGGCTGGAGTCTTGTGGAGCGGGTCCGGGGAGGCGCCGGACGGGTACGGAAACGGCTCGGCAGCCGCGGCTGATTTGCCGCGGCTGCTGCGTTTTCTCCCCGAACGCTGCGAGCCGGCGTGCCACCTCGGCGGCACCGGGACGGCGGTCCGAACGGGAGCCAGACCTCTGATCCGCTAATTCTCGATCTTGTAGATCTCGCGCCGGCCGAATTCGACGAGATCGTGATATCCCGTCATCAACTCATCCATCTGCTTCATCGTTTCCGCATCCATCGGCGCGCCCTGCCCCGACATCATCTTCTCGAAAGCATCCAGGCTCTCGACCTCGAACTCCGACACGACGGTCCAGTAGCGCTCCGCCACGAAATCCGTCATCACGCGCATCTTTCCCTGGCCCGCCTTCTCCATCAACGCGGACATGGCGACGAACTTCTCCACCAGGGGCCGGACTTTACCCGGCTTGCAATACATGAGCTCCCGCACGAGAAGCATGGTCGGTCTCCCCTGGTGGATGTGATCGGTCGATGGGATCGGCCCCTTCGGCAAGGCCATGCCGCCGGCCTGGCTACTCTGTTTAAGTAGAGCGGATTCCCGTAATGCGCAAGCGTCTGGACGCGATCGACTCGGCCTCGTCGTTCTGCTGCTTCCTGGCCCTCGTGCGACGGGTCGATGCCGGGTCGGGCCGTGGCCGTTGATACGCGTGTTTATTGTCCGGGCGCGCCCGCGCGGCTACCATGCGTTTCCGTCCGCTGTCGCCGTCTCACACTGGAGGTACTGGATGCGTCTTCCCCGTCTCTTCGGACTGCTCGCCTTCACGCTGGCCGCGGGAGCCTGCATCGGCCCCACCGGAGAGGAGATCGAGAACGAGCTCGAGAGGCAGCTTCGGTCGGTCGCCGGCCCGTGGGTCGGGACGTCCACGGTGCTCGCGCTGGAGTTTCAGCTCCAGGAGGGAGCGGGGAACGTCGTCTCCGGAAGCGGCACCATGAGGGAGGCGGCGGCCCCCGCCTCCGTGCCCATCACCGTGACGGGGACCTTCCAGCGTCCGCAGCTTTCGCTCACCATCGACGGGATGAACTTCGAAGGCCGCACCGTCCAGGGCACGGTGCAGGGGAACTACACCACCGTCGGGGGCATCAGCGCCCCGCTGCGCCTGACCGGGACGGGGGGCTACACGAGGGACATCACGATCCTGCTGCAGGAGCGCTGACGCGGCGAGTCGCCCACCCTCGCCGACGGAGACCGCGGGGGCTAGTTAGCGGTGACCTGCAGCGTGTATGCGCCCTGCATCCCCTTCTCCGAGGCGTTCGCGGTGATCCTGACCTGGTCGCCGGCGGGCACGTCCACCGTCACCGTTGCGGGGGTGCGGCCACGCGCGTCGTTGTTGCCAATGGCCTTCAGCTGCGCGGGGCTGCCGTAGACGACCCACAGGTACGGGCCGAACCCGGTCGCTCGCATGGTGATGCGCAGGGTCATCGCGGCCGGGGCCGTGAACGTGTAATCGTCCTGGAACGTGTCGTTCGACCCGACCGGGTCCCCGCTCTCCAGCCGGCCCCTCACGATCTCCCCGAGCTGGATCGGCTGCGTGAACGCCGGCCCGGAGTGCTGCAGCACGACGTTCGAGATCCCGCCGGGCCGCGCCGACGTCGCGCCGCGCCTGAACTGCATCTGGCGGCCCTCGTGCACCAGCCCCAGCACCCCGCCCCCGCACAGCACCTCGGTGACCTCGAAGGGTGACCCGGCATTGGACGGAAAGCGTACCGGCGTGCGGCAGATCAACCGCCCGGTGCGGGTGTCGGTGTAGGCGACGTGGCCTGCCCACTTCCCGCCGGAGCGAGGGACGATGTTCATCTCCACGCGAACGAACACGGCCGAGTCCGCACCGATCCATTGTCCGGCGATCGCCTGTGCGCGGCCCGGCGCGGCACTGCACAGGGAGACGACGAGCGCGGCGAGGATCGAGAGTGTCCGGTGAAGCATGGCGTTGCGGCGTAATGAGTTGACTTGTCTATCGCGTGGGTGCGGTGAAGTTCGCGGACAGGTGGAAGGAAGGCAAGCGGTCTAGATGGTCAGAATGCGCAGTCGTCGTCGACCGACGCGGAGCGGCCGTTGAAGTCCGCGAAGGCGGACTGCGTGCCGTCGTAGCCGCGAGTTCACTCGCATATTCTGGCGCACGGCCCGGCGGTCCCGCCACGACAGGAATGCGAACGGTCCACCGGCGAGCTAGTATTCCGGGACTGCCTCCCGAAACCGGGCGCGAGCGCGAATCCACGCTGGTCCGAGACCACCAACCCACACCCAGGAGCGGTCACGTGCGAGGGATCCAAACGCTGGTCATCGCGTCCCTGCTGCTCGCGCCGGCGGCGGCCCCCGCGCAGGAGCGCGCGGACAGCGCCGCGTTCATCGTGCGGCTGGGGCGCGACACCACCTCGATCGAGCGGGTGGTGAGCACCCGCACCACGCACGTCGCCGAGGCGGTGCAGCGCAGCCCGTCCACCATCCTGCACCGCATGGTGATGGATCTCACGCCGCGTGGCGAGGTGTCCCGGTCCGTCTACACCGTGACCCGCCCTGGAAGCGCGGAGCCGTTCTTCAGCCGCACCATCACCATCGCGGGCGACAGCGCGACGGTGGCCAACGTGCAGGGGGCCAACACCCGCACGAAGCGGGTGGCCGTGCGCAACGCGATCCCCATCGCCGGCCCGTTCTACTCGCCGTACGAGATGGCGATGATGCGGGCCGCGGCGGGGCGCCAGCCGCGCGCGACGGTTCAGCTGCTGCAGCCCGACACCACGGTGGACATCCCGCTCGAACGTGTGGGCGCGGACTCGATGGCGCTGACCAACCAGTTCCAGGAGCGGATGCGCGCCCGGGTGGACGCACGGGGGCGGCTGCTCGACCTGCACACCCCCGCGTTCACCACGGTGGAACGGGTCGCGTGGCTGGACCTGGAGCCGTGGGTCCGCGAGTTCACCGCGCGGGACGCCTCCGGGCGCGGCATGGGGCCGCTCTCCCCGCGGCAGACGTCGCGGGCCTTCGTGGGCGGGGCGAACCTGTGGCTGGACTACAGCCGGCCGTTCATGCGCGGCCGCCCGATCTGGGGGGCGCTGGTCCCGTACGGCGCGGTGTGGCGCATGGGCGCCAACGACGCCGCGCATTTCGCCACCGACCGGCGGGTCCAGCTCGGCGGCCTCGCCCTGGAGCCGGGCACCTACACGCTCTTCCTGCTCCCCACGGCGGACGCCTGGACGCTGGTGGTGAACCGCAAGACCGGGATGAGCGGCCTGGAGCACGACCCCTCGGCCGACGTGGGGCGCGTGGCCATGACCCGCGAGACGCTGGAGCGCCCCGCGGAGCAGTTCACCCTGGAACTGCGCCCCGCCGCGACCGGCGCGACCCTCTACGTCGCCTGGGACCGCCAGGCCGCCACCGTCCCCATCCGGGTTGCACCGTAGGGATGAGCGGATCGCCCGCGACGGGCGGCGATCCCGGGCTGGATGCGAAGGGCGGGGCCACGGAGGCCTCGCCCTTTCTTTTTCGAACCCGCCCGCGCATCGGAATGCGCGTCCATCCGCCCGGCTGAACGATCAAAACCCTTCCGCCGCGCACGGGGGAAGGGTTTTGAATTCCGCGCCGGCACGGTCGCCGCCAGTGGGTCGCTCGGTAGCACGCCGGTGAAGAACAGCCAATCGAGTGCATGCGGTGGTGCCGCGTCGTCAGCTCTCGACGTCCACCTCCTCGACGTTGTCGAACCGCTCCAGGTCGATCAGCACGAGATACGGGTCGATGCCGGCGTCGGAGGGCTTCTTCGGCACGGTCACGGTGATGGTCTGCGCGCCGGAGCGGATGCGGTGGCCGCGCAGGTAGAGCGTCTCGCCGAACTCCGGGCCCTGCTGCCCGCTGGGGGCGAAGACGCCGACCGGAATCCATTCATCCATCCGCACCTCCGTCTCCACGCCCGCGGGGTTCACCGTCACCTTGCGCGCATTCACGCGGAGCGTCACCTGCCAGGCGCCCGCCGCGGTCTGCTTCGCGGACGCCCGCTCCGTCTCAAGCTCCCAGAAGGTGTTCGCCGCGAAGAGATCGTGCAGCAGGTAGCGGAGCGAGTCGGGCGTGACCGCCTGCAGCTCGCGGTAGAGGTCCAGCGTCGTTGCCCCGGGCGGCGCGCCCGAGCGGTGCGTCTCGATCAACCGCCGCCACGCCAGGTTCACCCGCTCCTCGCCCATGTACTCGCCGAGCGCGAACAGCGCGGCGGGCCCCTTCCGGTACGCCGCGAACGGGTCCATCGCCCGCAGCAGCGGCACGGACTGGCGGATCGGGGGGATCGGCGTCGGCTGCCGGAAGAACCGCCGCAGCCGCTCCAGGTGCTCGCGCCCGTGGGTCTCCTCCACCACGCCCATCGCGGCGTACCACGCGAAGCTCTCCGACAGCAGCGGGGCCCCCTCGGCATGGGCGTAGGGGACGCCCCACTGGTGCGCCATCTCGTGCGCCATCACCGCGAACGGCATGTCGAGGGCCTTCGGATCGTCCCCCGGGTTGAAGCGGGAGAATCCTTCCGTGTAGTCGATCGTCGTCGCGTCGGCGTGCGCGCCCATCCCGCTGCCGGGGTTCTCGACCAGCCTGATGTAGGCGTGCGGGTACGGGCCGAACGCGCGGGTGTTGTGGTCCAGCGAGGCGCGCACGCTGCGCAGGATGCGGCCGAGGTTGGCGGCGTGCCGCGGGTGATGGTAGACCTCGATCGCGACGGGCCGTCCCGCGTCCGCCGGAGGATTCCACACTTCCCGGTGCACCGCGTAGCGGGCGGAGAAGAAGCGGAGCTCGTTCCCGATCGGGGCGTCGGTCGCGTAGTGGAAGTAGCGCCGCCCGCCCTGCGTCCACGTCCGGCGCAGCGCCCCCGGCGCGACGGCGACCTGGTCCGCGTCCGTACCCACCACCGCTTCGAAGGCGACACGCCCGGCGCCGGTGAAGTCGCGGCCCGCTTCGCCGGTGACGTCCGCGCCGGCGTCGGCGAGCGAGGGGAACATGCGGCGCGCGGCGAGCCCGTGCGCCCGTCGCTCGCCGGGCTTGAAGAGCTCGCGCGCGCGCTGGTAGCCGATGGCGGGGAGGAAATCGTTCGTGAAGAAGGAGCTGTTCGCCGCCACGGCCCGGCTGACGCCGCTGTTGCGGAAGCCCCTCGGCTCGACGTTCACCGTGAAGCCGAGCCGCAGCGAGTCGCCGGGCCGGAGCGGCTCGCGCAGGGCGTAGATCCGGTGGCCGAGATCGTCGTCCGCCAGCACGCGCGCGGCGGCGCGGTCGAAGGTGACCGCCCCCGTCTGGACGCCCGCGGTGGTGGCCACGTGGATCGAGTCGATCGGGGCCGCGGTGCCGTTCACGAGCAGGTAGGTGCCGCGGATCTCCACCTCGCGCCGCCGGGGATGGATCTCCACCCGCAGCCGGGTCCCCGCCAGGCGGGGCTGCGGAACGTTCGCGAACCGCCCGTAGCGCCGCTCGTACTCGGCGCCCCGCTCCAGCCGCTCGGAGGGGGTGACGTACTCGTTCAACACGTTGGTGTTGTAGAAGATGAATCCCCCCAGTGAGAGCACGAGCCCCGCCGCCGCGGCAGCTATTCCGGCCGTCGGGCGGGTGAAGCGGCCGCGCGCGAGCTGGAGCCGCGCCCGCGGCCCCGTCTCCATCCCCCGAACCCAGAGCAGCCTCGCCGCCATCACGAGCAGCAGCGCCCACGCCGCCCAGTAGAGCATGAACCAGAGCCACGGCCCGAGCGTCGCGCCGAAGCCGCGCATGTCGGTGTACGACCAGTGCGGCGCGGAGCCGTAGACGAGCAGGTTGTGCCCGATCCCCAGCCGCGCGGCGAAGAGGATGCACGCGTAGGCGACGAGCGCCAGCAGGTGGCCCAGGTACTTCTGGTTCACCACCCCCTGCACCACCAGCGCGAGCACGGCGAAGAGGAGGTACTCGGGGAGCTGGAGCCCGAAGAGGACCTTCAGGTACAGGCCGAACTCGAACCGGTCGTACCCCATGCTCGCCTGGATCAGCACGCCGGCCACGGTCAGGATCGCCATCCACGCGGCCAGGATCAGGCCCAGCCCCAGGAACTTGCCGAGGAAGAGGACCCACTCCGGCACCGGCGCCGCGTCGGTGATCTCGCCCAGGCCTGCCTCCCGCTCCCGCCATACCAGCTCGCCGGCGTAGAGGACGATGAGCAGGGGGATGATCACCCAGGGGGTGAGGAAGCTGGTGAGGGGTGCCGTCAGGAAGGTGAGGACGTACTCGGTGCGGGGGAGGAGCGGCGTGCCCAGGCTCTCCATGTTCTCCTGCAGCACCCTCACCGCGATCAGCGCGATGCCGGCCAGGAGGACGAGCCCGCCCCGGCTCTTCGCGATCACGCGGAACGACGTCCACGTGATGGCGAGCGTCTGCCGCGCGTACGCCGCGAAGCCGAACGTGCGCCGGACCTCGGGGACGGAGATTGGAGCCGTCCGGGCGACGTCGACACCCGCGGGCGTGGGGGCGTGCGCGTCGCGCCGCCGGGTGATGCGGCTCCACCACGGGCCCGGCGCGTGGTGGGCGAAGCGGAAGCGGCCGTAGGTGAACGCGAGCGTCCCCAGCGCGACGCCGATCCACATCAGGCGGCTGCGGAGCAGCGGGCCCTCCAGCTCGATCAGGCGCGTGCTCTTCTCGATCGGCGTCCACCCCAGCACCGCGTCGGACGTGATGAAGATGTGGCCGAAGACGTCGAGGAGCGCCGCCAGGTCCTGCCGCCCCACGAAGATCCCCAGGATGATCATCCCGCCGTACGCCACGAAGAAGAGGAGCACGCTCCCCACGTAGCTCGCGATCGCCCGCCGGCCGAGCGCCGCCCACGCGAACTGGATCGCCGTGCCGACGAAGGCGTTGGGGAGCGCGAGGAAGCCGTAGGCCGTGAGGTAGGCGGCCGGGCGGAAGGGGCCGACGATCTCGGGGTCCACCCCCGACGCGTACACGGCGAGCATGATCCCCAGCGGCACGGCGAGCAGGAGCAGCGCGTTGAGGACGAGGGCGGCGAGAAACCGTCCCCCCAAGTACGCGGCCTTCGGGACGGGGGCGGTGTAGGTGAGGGGGTGCATCCCCGTGGCCACGTCGCGCGCGGCGAGCTCGCCGGCGACCGGCGCGGCCAGCAGGAACCAGAAGAGGCCCACGAACACCGTCGTGGACGCGATGACGAAGGGCGAGTTGAGGAAGAAGTCGGCGTAGAGCGCGTCGGCGAGGTAGCTTCCCCGCACGAAGAGGAAGGCGACGACGGCGAGGAGCGCGAAGTAGAGCCAGGTCGAGAGGCGGCGTGCCTGGTAGGCGAGCTCGAAGCGGAAGATCTCCCGGAACTTCATGCCGGCACCGCGGCCCGTTCGCGGCGCCGGCCGATGTGCCCCGCCATCGTGGCGAAGTAGACGTCCTCCAGGTCCGGCTCGGCGGCGGCGAAGCCGGGGCCGGGCGCCGCGTCGGCATGGACGTGCACCACGGTCCGTCCCGCGAGGAGCTTGGTGGAGATCACCGCGTGCGCCCGCTCCACCTCCGGGAGCGCGCTCTTCTCGATCACGCTGCGCCAGATCTTCCCGCGCATCTCCTCGATCGCGCCGAGCGGCTCGGCCTCGAGCAGGATCTCGCCGCGGTCGATGATCGCCATCCGCGTGCACAGCTCCGAGACGTCCTCCACGATGTGCGTGGAGAGGATCACCGCGCTGTTCTCGCCCAGCTCGCTGAGCAGGTTCAGGAACCGCACCCGCTCCGCCGGGTCCAGACCCGCCGTCGGCTCGTCCACGATGAGCAGCCTGGGGTTGCCCAGCAGCGCCACGGCCACCCCGAAGCGCTGCCGCATCCCGCCCGAGTAGCCGCCCAGCTTCTGCCTGCGCACCTCCCACAGGTTGGTCTGCCGGAGGAGCGCCTCGACGACTTTCCTGCGCGCCTTCTTCCCGGGGATTCCCTTGAGGATGGCGAAGTGGTCGAGCAGCTCCTCCGCGCTCACCCTGGGGTAGACGCCGAACTCCTGCGGCAGGTAGCCGAGCGTCTTCCGCACCTCGTCCTTCTGGCGCACCACGTCCAGGTCGCCGAGGTGCACCGTTCCCGCGTCGGGCTCCTGGAGGGTGGCCAGGATGCGCATCAGCGTGGACTTCCCCGCGCCGTTGGGGCCGAGCAGCCCGTACATCCCCGCGGGTATCGTGAGCGTCACGTCCTTCAGCGCCTGCACGCCGTTGGGATAAGTCTTGGATACGTCGCGGATGTGCAATTCCATCACTGCCCCTGGTCCGTGGATGCCGCCGTGGAGAACGGGTGGAGCGGCACCCGGTCGGATGTATCCGCACACCGGCGAGGACGATCACGACGATCGCCGTCCCACGCCGTGTCGGAGGATAGCTTTGTCCATGAGATCCGGCCGCACCAGCGTCCGTTGCGAAGTACTTTATACTGCAAACCTCCTGTGCGCAATCGTCCGCGGGCGCGGAAGAGTCCCTGGTCCCGGGTTTAGCTTTAGCGCGTGATCTGGTGATTTCACCTGTTTACGAGCAGATTGTCCCGCGGGGATGCGCTTCCGTTCGTGCCTGGAGCGCCCATCTGTTTGCCGCGCAACTGCTTCCGGGCGGACGCGCGATGCGGTGGAGGGAACGTCCGACGCCCGGGGGGAGTACATCGGGGCGACGGCACTCCCGCCGTGGTCATCCCGAAAGATCTTCGATGAACGCACGACGCGCCCTGGTGGCGCTGATCTGTAGCATGGCGCTCCTGGCGCCGCGGGCGGCCGCGGCGCAGGGGCGGCCCACGCCGCTGGAGGGCTTCGTGGCCTCCATCGCCCGCATGTGGTCGGCGGGCGACGCCAACGCGGTGACCGCGCTGGCACCGGCGGACCACCGCATGGTGCTGGACCTGGGCACCGGCCAGGCCGAGGCCGCCGAGGCGCGCCACGTGGCCGCCGCGCTCCGCGAGCTCTTCCGCGACCGCGCCACGCTGAGCGTCCGCCCCACGCAGGTGAACATCGCCGGCGGGTCGCCGCTGCGCGGGTTCGGCGAGCTGAGCTGGACCTCGCGCCCGCGCGGGGTGACCGACAGCGAGACCAGCACCGTGTACATCGGCGCGGTGTGGGAGAACAGCGGCTGGAAGATCCGCGAGCTGCGCGTCCTGCGCTGAGCGTCGAGCCGACACGACGCCGGACGGGCGGGCCCAGCGCGGGCCCGCCCGTTCGCGTTTCCCCCATCTGCCGCTCCACCGGGCGCTGCATCGGCATCGAACCGTCCTGGCGAATCCATGGCGCGTGGCCGGGGCCGCTGACCGGCGGCTGAAGCCGCAGCAACAACTACGAAAAGCCTCGCAAACTGCGCGAGGCTTCACCGGATCGGGGAGATCGTCGCGGCTCCACGGCTGGAATTGAAATCAGCGAGCGGTTGCGTGAGGGATTCGCGCCCGGAGGGCCGAGACGGCGGCGCGCCCGCGTCCGTCGTCCAGGGAACGAGCCGGGGCCATGGCGCGACGGCGGCTCGGCGCCGTTGGCAACGGCGGTATCGTTGCCTACGGCGCGCGAAGCCCGGCCCGGAGCGCAGCGGAGGGACACGCCCACATCCGGC
>Ga0190275_10004510_pt1 | contig 10003 bp, 7 predicted proteins | sample Popmic550T_FD_133745 | JGI IMG/M metagenome (GOLD analysis project Ga0190275, IMG submission 133745) | Populus adjacent soil microbial communities from riparian zone of Yellowstone River, Montana, USA - 550 T | ecosystem: Environmental > Terrestrial > Soil > Riparian zone > Trees stand | place...
CCGACGCCTCCATCGCTCTTGTTTATCTCCGCCCCCGCATCGAGAAGGAGTCCGGCAAGCTCCTTCTGGTTCTTCATGACAGCGTACATCAGCGCGGTCGTGCCGTCTTTGTCCCCAGCGTTTACGTCGGGCTTAAACTCCAGAATAGTCCGCGTCGTCTCGACCGAGCCGTTAAGAACAGCGCGCATCAGCGGCGTGATGCCCTTCGCATCCTTCGCGTTTTTGTCAGCGCCGCGTTCGAGCAGCACGCGCACGGCCTTCGTGTGAGTATTGTGCGAAGCGATGTGGAGCGGCGTCTCGCCATCCTCGTTTCGCACCTCGGCGCTCATGCCCGCGTAGAGGAACAGCTTGATTGCAACAATGTCGCCCTCTTTCGCGCCGTCGAGGAACACTTCCGGCTTGTACGAGTATCCGCGCAGGAACAGCTCGCGCCGCGCCGTGTCCGGGCCGACATGCCGATCAGCTCTTTCGCCAACCGCGCAACCGGCGAGTAGAAGGCAAGCTAACAGAGCCGCGAGCTGTAACGTGCGGGTGCGCGTTATACGGAAAGAATTAACAGGGATGGACAGGATATACAGGATAAGAACCAATGTTTTTCCTATCCTGTTCATCCTGTCCATCCCTGTTAATTTCTTGCTTGCCAAGTTCGCACTCACTCGGTCAAACGGCAGCCGCTCGCTACATATTGCGGCTCTGTTTTGCCGCTCGCCTTTCACAGTCCACGCTCCGCCATCTCGATTGCGTTGAAGAGCGCGCGCGCTTTGTTGACGCTCTCCTCGTACTCGCGCTCAGGCACCGAGTCTGCGACTATGCCCGCGCCCGCCTGAACCTCCGCGAGCGAGTCGCGCAGCACGACCGTGCGGATCGCGATGCACGAGTCGAGGTTGTCGGCGTAGTCCGCGTAGAGAATCGAGCCTGCGTAGACGCCGCGCGCGTCCGGCTCAAGCTCGCCGATGATCTGCATCGCGCGCACCTTCGGCGCTCCCGTCACAGTCCCCGCCGGGAAGCACGCCGCGAGCGCGTCGAAGCGGTCGCGGTCGTCGCGCATGCGAGCGCGAAGCGCCGTCACCAGATGCTGCACGTGCGAGTAGCGCTCTATCGTCATCAGCTCGCCGACCTCGACCGTGCCGAAGTCCGCGACGCGCCCCAGATCGTTTCGACCGAGGTCAACGAGCATCGTATGCTCGGCGACCTCTTTTTCGTCCGCGCGCATCTCCTCGCCGAGCAGCCAGTCTTCGGTCTCGGTCGCGCCGCGCTTGCGCGTGCCCGCGATTGGGCGATAGTCGAGCCGCTGGCCGCGGCAGCGCACGAGCATTTCGGGCGACGCGCCGACGATTGCCTCATCGCCCAGCTTGAGAAAGTACATATACGGTGAAGGGTTCGTCGCACGCAGCGCGCGGTAAATCTGAAGCGGCTCGACGCTCACGCGCTTCGAGAAACGCTGCGAGACGACCGCCTGATAACAGTCGCCCGCGGCTATGTGATCCTTGACGCGCACGACCGCCCGCTCGAACTCCGCGCGCGACCAGTTCGACTCGAAGCGCGCGGCTTCGCTTTTGTCAGCATGACTTTCATCGTGCGCTCGCGGCGACGCGACGCCTTTCGACAAAAACTTCTCAACGCGCGCGGTCTCCGCGACAGCCGCCTCGTATAGACGCTTTAGTCGCGCTCGTTTCCCTGCGGCCTCTTCCGTCATCACGACGGACGCGATCTCGATCTGCTGGCGCACGCGGTCGAAGGCCAACACCGTTCGGAAGACCATGAACACCGCGTCGTCGCCCCCGCGCGAGACCTTCAAGCTCCCTTCAAGCGTCGGCTCGAACCAGCGCGCCGCGTCGTATGCAAGATAGCCGACCGCGCCCCCCGCCATCGGCGCGAGTCCAGCGCGCCTTGCGAGCCTGCGCGTTCGGAAGTAGTCGCGCAGGAAGTCCGTCGCGCGCACGCCCCGCAATTCCTCCGTCTCGCCGCCCTGCTCGACGAAAGTCGTGTCGCCGCGACCGCGTATGACCATTTCGGGATTCACGCCGATGAACGTGTAGCGCGCGATGCGCTCGCCGCCCTCGACCGATTCGAGCAGGAACGCATACCGCGCCTCGCCCGCGACGCGCAAGAATGCGCCCACAGGCGTCTGCAAGTCTGCAAGCACCGTCCGCACAACCGGCACGACGTTTCCGCGCGCGGCCTCGCGCTCGAACTCCTCGAATGTGGCGGGTTGAAGACCGATCATAAGAAAAGTCAGAACGCAGAACGCTGAACGCTGAAGTGAAAGGCAGAGGTTTTCAGTTCTGCGTTCAGCGTTCTGCGTTCAGCGTTCCGTTGTTGAGCCAGTGGCCTCCGTCAACGACGATGACTGCGCCGTTGATGAAGCTCGCGGCGTCGGAGCAGATGAAGACGGCGCACTGCTCTATGTCGCGTATGAGTCCGAAGCGTCCGAGCGGAATTTTGCGTCGCAGACGTTCTTTAACGTCGGGCGGCACGAGCCGGCTCATGCCTTCGGTGTCTTCGATGGGGCCGGGCGCGATTGCGTTGACGCGTATGCCGTGCGCGCCCCACTCGACGGCGAGGTTGCGCGTTAAGGCGTCAACGCCCGCCTTCGCCGCCGAGACGTGTAGCTGGTAGGGCGTGCCGAGATAGTGGAGCGTCGCACTGATGTTCAGAATCTGCCCGCGATTTTTTTTAAGCTCATCGAACGCCGCGCGGCAGACGTTGAACGTGCCTTTCAGATCAATGTCAACGACCGTGCCGAAGCCGTTCGGCGAAAGCTTTTCCGCCGGGCAGAGGAAGTTGCCCGCCGCCCCGTTGACGACAACGTCTATGCGCCCGAAACGCTCGACGGTCGCGGCAACGGCGCTCTCGACCGCGGCGAAGTCGCGCACGTCCGCCGCGAAAGGAAAAGCCTCTGCGCCCGCTTCGCCAATCTTCGCCGCAGCCGTCTCAAGATGCTCAATGCTACGGCTGACGAGCGCGACGCGCGCGCCTGCTTCGGCGAGCGCGCGCGCGACGCCGCCCGTAATCCCCGTGCCGCCGCCCGTTACGAACGCGACGCGCCCGGAAAGAACCCCATCCGCGAAAATTTTCCGCTCAACGATCATGCAGCTTTCAGAGCCTCCCTCAAAGTGAATCGCCCTTCGTACAGGGCCTTGCCGACGATGACGCTGTCAACGCCGCAACGTCCGATGGACTTCAACTGCCGAAGGTCTTCGAGCGACGAGACGCCGCCCGAAGCCGTGACGCGCAAGGAAGACTCGCGCGCAATCGAGCAGGTCTGTTCGAGGTTGACGCCTGAGAGCGTGCCGTCGCGCGAAACGTCCGTGTAGACGATGCGGTCAACGCCCGCGTCGGCCACGCGGCGCGCGAGCGCGGACGCCGTCAGACGCACCTGCCTCTCCCACCCATGCGTGAGGACTGTGCCGCGCCGCGCGTCAATGCCGACGCAGACGCGGAAGCCGAAGAGCTGCACGAACATTTCGAGCGTCTCCGGCGACTCGGCGGCGAGCGTCCCGATGACGACCTGCGCCGCGCCGAACTCGATCATCTGCTGAACGTCGGTGACGCTGCGAAGCCCGCCGCCGAACTGCACGGGAATCTCGACCCCGCGGATGATGCGGCGCACGACCTTGCGGTTCTTCGAGTTGATGTCGGCAAACGCGCCGTCCAGATCAACGACGTGCAGCATCCTCGCCCCCGCGTCCTCGAACTTCTTCGCGATCACTACAGGGTCGCCGTCGTAAACCTTCACGTCCTGCCGACGCCCCTGCGTCAGCCGCACGCACTTGCCGTCTCTCAGATCAATTGCCGGAATGACTAACATCTTCGATGCCCGTGACAGGTGACGGGTGACAGGTGACAAGTAAGAACGGGTTTTACTTGTCACCTGTCACCCGTCACCTGTCACGGCTTTTTCGGTGTTGGCATGGGCTTTCCCTCGTCGTCGGCGACGTTGGGGGTGATGGGGAGCGGGGCTGGTGCGCCGTTCTCATCCTCTTGCTCCGCGCCGCCGAGTTGTTCTTTGGTCTCGGCTGCGTTCTTTTGAGCCGCGTCGTTGTCGGGGTCGAGCCGCAGAGCGCGTTGGTAGTCGAGCAGCGCTTCGCGCAGGCGACCCGCGCCGCGCATCCAGTCGCCGCGACGGACGTATGCGCGCGCAAGCTCGCCGCGCCCGTCCTGATCGCCGGGGCTGCGCTCCGCGAGCTTCTCCAGCCGTTCGATCTCCGCGTCGAGCTTCGAGTCGTCAGAGGCCGCCGCGCCGCCCGAAGCGTCGGCCTGCTGCGGGGTTGGAGCGTTGTTGCCCGCCACCTCCGATTTAGGCTTCGCGCCGCCACACCCGCACGCGAGCAGGAGGAGCGCGAGACCGGAGGCCGCGGCAATTGTTTGTGTGCGCGTCTGTGTCGTCATCCGTCTAGCTCCCCTGCACGTAAGGGCGCGACTGCACGATGAAAATCTGTCCGCGCATGAAGACCCATTCGATGTCCTGCTCCTTGCCGCCGAAGACGTTTTTGATGAGCGAGGCGGCGCGCGCAAGCTTCCGCACAACCGCGTCGGTTAGAACCGCGCGCTCGCCCGAAATCGCGACCTCTTTGACGCCGCCCTGCTCGTCGAACGTGAGTAGGCTGTCTTCCTCCGAGCGCGTCAGGATTTTTACGGAGTTTGCGCGCGGCAGGTATAGAATCTGTTCGGCGATCTTCTTGCCCTCGACCACCTTGATGCCGAGGCCGCGCTTCGCGCTGATGTAGATCGCGCCGCGGTTGCCCGCATCGAACGGGTCGGTCGTAATCATCACGCCCGCGCTGTCGGCGTTGATGCCTTCCTGCACAAGCACCCCCATGAATGCCTTCGAGTGGTCAACGTTGGCGCGCTCGCGTGCCTCATACGCTCCGAAATTCCAGAGCGACGCCCAAACCGTCTTTATCGCCTCGATCAGCTTCTCTTCCTCCTTCACGTTCGGCACGGTGTCGTATAGCCCCGCGCCGCTGAAGTTCGGAAGGTCTTCGACGTTTGAAGAGCTTCGGACGAAAAGCCCTTTGCCCACAAACTCGGCGCGCATCTTCTTCAAGACCGCCTCGCGCAACTCCGGCGACACCGCGCCGCGCTGTATCGTCGCGCGCAACTCGGTCAGACGCTCGCGCCTGTACGCGGGGTCGTGCACGAACTTCTGGTCGTCCAACATCTCAAGGATCGCTTCGTCGAGCTTGTTCTCCTTCATGAACTGGTCGTAGTAAAAAATCGGTATGCCGAAGCCGTTGGGCACTGTGACGCCCGCGAGGCGCGAGCGCGCGACTTCGCCGAGGTTGGCGGACTTCGAGCCGTAGGCGTCGGCCATTCGCGCGCGCTGTTGTGAGAGCGCGAGCAGCCGCTTCTCTTCGAGGTTGAAGCGCGGCGTCATCACGTCCTTGAGAACGGCGAGACGCTTCTGGTACTCGTCGAGCGCCTTGTTGTCGGCGCGCTTGATGACGTACTTGTCCTGCATCGTCTCGAACGAAACCCACCTGCCGTCGTACTCCTTCAACAACTCGCCCGCGTTCTTTATGAAAGCGTTCGGCACGCCCCAACCCTTAACGAGAAGGTTTATGTGCGAGAGCGGCGTCGAAGGCTTCGAGATGATGATGCCCGCGACCGGCGGGAGGCTTATCGGCACTTCGTCGAGGACGAGAATTTCGTTGAAGCCGATCTCGACGTGGTCGTCGAGCTTTTCGATGATGTGTATGCGCCCGATGCCCTTCGCGACGTTCAGCGGCTGGTACTCTTGCTCGCGCGCGATGTCGCTCTGCGTCACGCGGTCGAGTCCGGCAAGGCCGGTCGTGTCCTGCTCCTGACGGAGCGAGTTGGGCTTGAAGGCGACCGGCTCAAAGAAACTGGCGTTGATGATGTCCGCTGTAAGCTTTATCAGCTCGGCGGGTATAAGGTCGCCCTCCCAGAACTCGAACGTGTAGCGCTTGACGGGCGACTGGTATGCGAGCGTGCCGAGAATGAAGCGGCGGTTCGCGTTTATGTAATTGTTCTTGAAAAATTCCTCGCCGCGCTCGAGCGAGAGATAGTTGGCGTTGACGAAGTCTTTGTGGAAGCGGTACAGACGCGAGTTTGCGTAGTAGATTTTGTTCCTGTCCTTGCGGTCAATGACGAAGATGACGTGCGGCAGCGCGTAGGGCTGGTCGGTGTAGACGCGCGCGAGATTGTCGAAATCGGCGCGAGAGCGGAGAGCGTGCGCGGAACGCTGTACGGGGCGCACGGGCTTCTGCGCGGCTTGCCGATTCTTATTCGAGCCTCCCTGAGCCTTCGCGATTTCCGAGACGAGCGTCGCCGCAAACAGCGCCGCGACGCAAAGTGTCGTCAGACGCATTTTCGAGGTCTTCATAATTTCACTCTCCGACTGAAAGCTTCGCGCCTTCGCGCATCAGTAATTCTACCAGATAGTCAACGTGCCGCCGCTCCGTCAAAAAACTGTTGACGTTTATTCGCAGCGCGCGGCGACCGTGAAGCTGTGTGGTCGCGAGCCACGCGCCGCCGCTTCGCTCCACGCGCTGCTGCAAGGCTCGCTGCAATTCGTCCTGCTCGGCCACGGACTTTTCGCGCGCGCCTTTAGGAAGGAAGCGAACGCAGCAGAGCGCGGTCTCGACCTCGCCGACTAATTCAAACTCTTCCAGTTCGTCGAAGCGCGCGGCCAGATGTTTGACCAGCTCGATCTGCCGGTCAACCACTTCGGCGTAGCCGCGCACGCCCACGGCCTTGAGCGCGGCCCAGACCTTGAGCGCGCTCGCGCGACGTGTGCCGAGTTGGCCGTAGCGGAAGAAGTCGTATTCAACGTCCGCGCCGCCGCGCTCCTCGCTAAGGTATTCGGGCGTGATGTCGAAGCCGTCGCGCAGCACGCGCCCGCCGTCGCGCACAAGCAGCGCGCCGCACATGAAGGGGACGAACATCCATTTGTGCGGGTCAATCGTCACCGAGTCGGCGCGCTCGATTCCCCGCAGACGCCACTTGTGTTTTTCGGAGAACGCGAGGCCGCCGCCATAAGCCGCGTCAACGTGGAACCAGAGTTTGAACTCTTCGGCAACGTCGGCCAGCTCGTCGAGCGGATCAACAATGCCGGTCGAGGTCGCGCCCGCCGCGCCCGCGACGCAGACGGGCGTGTGGCCTTCGGCGATGTCGCGCTCAATCGCCGCGCGAAGTAAATCAACGCGTATGTGAAAGCGCGAGTCCGTGTCAATCTTGCGTAGATGCTCGCGACCGAGGCCGAGTATGTCAACGCTCTTGACGAAAGAATAATGGCACTGTTCGGATGCGTAGACGACGAGTTCGCCCGACGCCTTTGAAGAACGAAGCCCACGGTCGCGCGCCCCTTCCGCCGCGCGGTCGCGCGCGCACTTCAGGCCGATCAGATTCGCCTCCGACCCGCCGCTCGTGAGCGTGCCGAAGCTCTCCTCGCCGTAGCCGATAAGCTCGCACAGCCAGCGCAGCACGCGCGCCTCGACGACGCTCGCCGAAGGCGAGTTGCGCCAAGCCGCGCCGTTCTGGTTGAGCGCTGAGGCGATGGTGTCGGCCCAGACGGCGACGGGCAGCGGCGTCGGGTTGAAGAGTCCGAAGTAGCGCGGGCTTGGGATGTTCATCGCGTGCGGGATAACGTCGCGCTTGAGACTGTCGAAGACGGCGGCTATGTCTTCGCCTTCGAGCGGGAGCGGTTCGTCGAAGAGCTTCTCAAGCTCGGCGGGCGTGGCCGTAGAGCAGACGGGCGCACTGTCGAGCGCGCGCGCGTAGTCGGCGACGATTTCAGTCACGACTCGTCCGAGGCGTTCGTGCTCGGAGGCAAGAGTTTTCGTGTCTGGGACGGGGGTGTGCTTCGCGTCGGACATCGGCTATGCTTCGTTCGGGATGCGGGAGATGACTGAAAGAAAACTATCACCACGCGAGGAATTTGACAAAGCGCTGGAGGCGTATGCAGAGGCGTTCGGCGTGCGAATGTGTGAAGAGACGCGCGCACGTCTCGGCGAATACTTCGAGCTTGTGTCCGTGTGGAATCCGCGCCTGCACCTCGTCGCGCCGTGCTCGCCCTCGGAGTTCGCCGTGCGGCACGTGCTCGAATCGTTGCTCGCGCTACCCTTCCTCGGCGAAGGCGCGACGGTCGTTGACGTGGGTTCGGGCGCGGGGCTGCCGATTATCCCGCTCCTCATCGTGCGTGCGGATTTGAAAGCCGTGCTGGTCGAGGCTTCGCGGAAGAAGTCTGTGTTTCTGCGCGAGGCTCTGTCGCGGCTCGGCAGAAGCGAGGCGGCGCGCGTCGTGTCGGAGCGGTTCGAGACAATCGAGCCGCCCGCGGCGCAGTTCCTCACGTGCCGCGCGCTGGAGCGATTCACGGAAGTCTTGCCCGCGCTGCTCGCGTGGGCATCGCGCGTGCCGGTGCTGTTGCTTTTCGGGGGCGAGGGTTTGCGCGAACGGCTTGAGCTTGCGGGGCTATCGTTCGAGGCGATTCGAGTGCCTGAGTCCGAGAGAAGATTTCTTTTCGTCGTGAAGCGGGCTTGTAATCTTACTTGAATAGGAGTGGATGTGAGATTCACCGCAGAGGCGCAGAGGACGCGGAGGTGGCGCAGAGAGAATTCAACACTCTGCGCCCCCTCCGCGTCCTCTGCGCCTCTGCGGTGAAATTGACGCCCGGAACACTCAACTCAAACTACGAACTGAACGTGACGAAAAAGAGGCGAGACCCGAAAGTCTCGCCTCTTTAAGCTGGCCGTTGAAATCCGACTCAGCGGATGACGTTGATGCCGATGAGCTGTTGGCCGGAGATAACGTACTCGGCGGCGGGCAGCTCCTTCTCGTAGAGCGGCGAAAGCACCGTGGGCGTGTAGCCGCCCGAAGCGCGGTCGCTGTTGAGCGTGGCGACGAACGAGGGCGGCAGGTTCGGCATCTCGTCCGTGCCGATGACTGCACCCGTCGTTATACGGAAGAGCTTGACGTAGAGGCGGTCGTTCTTCTTGATCTTGTTGATCGCGCCGACGAGCTGTCCGAGGTCTTTCGGGACGAAGCTCTGCGACGCGGAAGCCTGCTGCAAGCTGCCGCCGTCGCCGACGAAGAGGACGAGCTGTCCGGGCGGAACGTCCGCCGGAATCTGCACGGGTATGCGCTGGACGAACTGCTTGCCCGACTCCGTGCGGACGTAAGCCTGCACTTCGACGGTCTCGCCACGGTGCGCCTCGTTGCGGTCGAGCGAGATGCGGTCGAGCGTTGCCGCGCGGCGCGAGTCGGTGGCCGCGATGTCGAGCGTGATCGGCCCAAGCTCGACGTTGTCGAAGCCGGAAGAGAGCAGCGCGGCGATGGGCGCGGCCACAGAGCCTGCGGCGGAGATGGGCGCGCCGTTCATCGCGAAACGCCTTTCGAGCGTTATCGGCTCCTGCCCCTTGACTTCGATCTTGCCGCGCACGCTCACCGTCGAGTCGCCGAGGCTGCGCTCGCTCGAAGTGATCGTGTTGTAGACGGTCATGTTCAGAAGTAGCGGCGTCAGGAACTCGTCGGTCGCGACTTCGTACTTGAACGTCTCGACCTGCTCGCGGCTCGTGTGCAGGTTGATAGTGACGGGGATCATCTTGGGCGCGTGGCCGAGCTTTCCGTAGATGCCCGTCGAGCGATCCTGCGAGATTGCGCCCACCATCTGGCCCGGAATGGTCAGCTTGAAAGAGTTCAGAGTGTTCGGGATGACCGTGACGACCGTGGACTCGGCCATAGGCATGTCGGACGTGCCGAGGCTGAGGAACGGATGGCCGAACGCGTAGATGCGCTCGCCGTCGCGGTGCGTCACGGTGCCGGATGCCGCAATCGAATAGTCGCCGCGGATGAGTTGGACGCTTATGGAAGAGCCGGGCAAAAGCGTCTGGTCTGTCACCTTGCCCATCGGCGTGAGGGGCGACGCGCCGCCGACGCCCGCTACGGGAAGAAGTCCGAGTTGTTGAAGCTGCGGCGCGAACTGCGAGACTGCCTGCGCCGAAAATCCGTTGAAGACGAGCGGCGTTGCGATGGGCGCGAA
>Ga0190275_10004511_pt1 | contig 10003 bp, 6 predicted proteins | sample Popmic550T_FD_133745 | JGI IMG/M metagenome (GOLD analysis project Ga0190275, IMG submission 133745) | Populus adjacent soil microbial communities from riparian zone of Yellowstone River, Montana, USA - 550 T | ecosystem: Environmental > Terrestrial > Soil > Riparian zone > Trees stand | place...
CGCGCGCGCCGCGTCGTCCAGGTCGCCGCCGTCCCCCTCGAAGCCGTGCAGGAGGTTGTGGATCCGCTTCGTGACCGTGAAGAACTCCGAGTTGCCTTCGATGACCGCCCAGCGCGCGTCGACGCCGGCGCCCCTCGCGTAGCCGATCAGCGGCAGCAGCAGCTCCACCACGCCGCCGCCCTTGGCGGTCGAGCTCACGTTCCAGATCGTGCGCTCGCCCAGCAGCCCGCGGGCGCGCTGGATGCCGGCGACGAGCTTCTCGAACGGCTCGGGCTCGAGCACGGACTCGAAGCGCTCGGGCGGGTGGCGGGCGACGTCGACCATTTCAAGCGGCATGGCTGTGCCTTTTCCCGAACCAACGTGCGGACAACCCCCTTGAGGCCCGGCCAGGCGCCCGGTAGCTTTCTTGAGCGAAGACCTCTGCTCGTAACGCACGGACACCCCTCCCCCGCCGACTCGGTCGCCTGACGCGGCCGCGCGCCCGACGCGCGCGGCCCCGCTGACCGCCCTTCGCGACGACCGCCCGGTCGTGCGCGTCCCCAAAACGTCCGAGTCAGGAGCACCTCCGTTGTCCCCCACTCTCGCGGCCGCCGGCCGCACCCCAGAGCACGACCGCCTGATCGCCGAGCACGGCGGCGCGCTCGCGCTCGCCCGCGTCGCGGCGGTTCACCGCGGCACCCTCGAGCTCGTCACCGACGACGGCCCGCGCCCGGGCTTCGTCACGGGGCGGTTGAGCCATGCGGCGCTCACCGCGCTCGACCTGCCGTCGGTCGGCGACTGGGTCGCCCATGACCCCGAGTCGGGCGCCGTGCACTCCGTGCTCGAGCGCACGAGCGCGCTCGTGCGCGCGGCCCGCGACGGCCGCGAGCCGCAGGTCCTCGCCGCCAACGTCGACCTCGTCGTCGTCGTGGCGTCGCTGACGCGCGAGCTCAACGTCGGCCGCATCGAGCGGATGCTCACGCTGGCCGCCGACGCGCCCGCCGACGCAGTCGTCGTGCTCTCGAAGGCCGACCTCGACCCCGATCCGGCGACCCGCGTGGCCGAGGTACGGGCCGCGATCGGCGGCGCCGCCCCGGTGTTGCCGGTCTCCACGGTCGACGACAGCGGCGTCGACGCCGTCGGCGCACTGCTCGGCCCGGGGGTGACCGGCGTGCTGCTGGGCGCCTCCGGCGTCGGCAAGACGACGCTGCTCAACCGCCTCGCGGGCGGCGAGCGGGCGACCGCCCCGATCCGCGACGCCGACGACCGCGGCCGCCACACGACGACGTGGCGCGAGCTCGTCGCACTCACCGGCGGCGGCGTCGTGATCGACACGCCCGGGCTCAAGCTGCCGCGGATCTGGGAGCAGGCGAGCGGGCTCGCGAGCGTGTTCTCCGACATCGAGGAGCTCGCCAAGGCCTGCCGCTTCGCCGACTGCCGCCACGCCGGCGAGCCGGGCTGCGCGGTCGCGGAGGCGCTCGCGGACGGCCGGCTCACCCCCGAGCGGCTCGCGGCGCAGGAGCAGCTCGCGCGTGAGGAGGCGTGGGCGGCGTCGCGGCGCGACGAGCGCGCCCGCCGCGAGCGCAAGGAGCGCACCCGCCGCATCCACCGCGAGCAGAAGCGGATCCAGAAGGCGAAGGGCCGCCGCTAGGCGGCGGGGATGCGCACGGGCGCCTTGCGCGGCACGCGCAGGCGCTCGAGCGCGTCGCCGGCCGCGTGGCGGGCGCCGGCGAAGCCGAGCTCGCGCACGAGCACGAGCGCGGAGAGCGCGATGCCGACCGCGGTCAGCACCCCGGTCGTGCCGAGGTAGAACGCCGTCAGCTCGCCCGCGCCGGTGTGCGTGTGCGTGACGGCCGGGAACGCCGCGACGAGCAAGCCGAGGCTCGCGCCGGCGCCCGCGGGGCCGAACGGCACGAGCCGCCCGGAGCTGTGGGCGACCATCACGACGAGCGCGGCGGTCAGCGAGACGGGCAGCGCGAAGGCGGCGAGGAAGCACAGCAGCGAGACGATCCGCAGCGCGCGGCTGAGCACGCCCCATGACGCGACGCGGCGCAGGTAGCGGCCCGGGCTGCCGAGCAGGGCGAGGCCGCGGCGGGCGTCGGCGCAGGCGCGGCCGAGTGCGGGGAAGCGGCGGGCGGCGCGGCGCACGGCGAGCACGAGCGCGATCGCACCCGCGGCAACCAGCGCCGCGGTGGCGAGGCCCGGGCGCTGCAGCCCGGGGATCAGGCCCGCGCTCAGCGCCCACACCGTGAGCAGCGCGCCCAGCGCCGTCTCGGCCACGGTCTCGGCGGCCAGCGTGCCGGCGAGCCTCGGGCAGGTCGTCGTCATCCGCCGCCGCAGCAGCAGGATCCGCAGCGCGTCGCCGCCGCGGGCCGACAGCACGCCCGAGGCGCCGGCTCCGGCGACCCAGGTCAGGAGGACGTCGCGGCGGCGCGGATGGTCAGCGGCCGGGTGGGCGGCGCAGACGACCGAGTGCCAGCCGCGCCCACGGGCGAGCTGCGAGCCGAGGTGCAGCACCACGCCCGCGACCAGCCACAGCAGGTCGACGTTCCCGAGGGACAAGCACGGTCGATCCTACCCGTGCCCCCTATTTCTACGCCGGTGCCGGGCTCCCGGAACCGGGGACCTGCACGACCGGGCGGCGCCACGGGCCGCGGCCGGCGAAGCGGCGGTCGACGGCGTTGCCGACGACGTAGCCGGCGACGGTCACGACGAGGCCGGCGGCGATGTCGAACACGAAGTGGTTGCCGGTGGCGACGACGGCGAGGCCGATGATCGGCGCCCACGAGATGGCCAGCAGCTTCGCCCAGCGGTTGCTGAAGTAGACGGCGAGCGCGACGCCGACGGCGAGCGCGAAGCCCGAGTGCAGGCTCGGCACGGCGGCCAGCGGGTTGTAGAAGGACGTCGTCAGCGCCGAGTCGAGCCGGACGCCGCCGCCGCTCGTGATCGTGTCGAGCATGCCGATGTCGGCGAGCCGCGGCGGGGCGACGGGGAACAGCGCGTAGATCGGCATCGCGATCAGCCACGTCGCCAGCACGGTGTTGCGCAGCTTCACGTAGAGCTCGTGGTTGCGGCGGTAGAGCCAGATCAGCGTCCCGGGGACGACGATCAGCTGCGCCGCGAGATAGAGGTTGTTGAGCACCCAGATCACGGCCGTGCCGTCGAGCGCCGACTGCACGGAGGCCTCGATGTTGACGCCGATGCTCTGCTGCAGGTTGACGATCCACTCCGCATGGCCGGTCGCCGTCGAGAGGTCGCCCACGGACAGGTAGCGCGACATCGAGTACAGAAGGTAGGCGCCCAGGAAGAGGAAGAGCTCGCGGCGTCCGATGAGTGAGAGTGGCCGGGTGATCATCGTCAGTCGATGATCACGCCCCGTCTGGCCCGGGCCTATATGGGGGCCTCTACTCGTTGGGTGTGGACACCCGAACTGACCTCGAAGATTCCTCCCCGGTGATCAGCCGCGCGCCGCGGCCTCGGGTCATGAACGAGAAACTCCAGCGCAGCAGCACCAGCAGCCGGTTCTGGAAGCCGATCAGGTAGAAGATGTGGATCCCGAGCCACAGCAGCCAGGCCAGCGCGCCGCCGAAGTGCACGCGCTTGATCTCGGCCACGGCGTGGGCGCGGCCGATCGTGGCGAGATTGCCCTTGTCGACATAGCGGAACGGCTTGACCTCCTTGCTCGCGATCCGCCGCAGCACGGACCGGGCGGCGTAGCGGCCCTGCTGCATCGCGACCGGGGCGACGCCGGGCAGGTCCTGGATCTCGCCGTCGACGCCGCGCACGCGTGCCATGTCGCCGAGCGCGAGCACCTCGGGGTGCCCGGGCAGCGTGAGGTCGGGCTCGACGGTGATGCGACCGGCGCGGTCGACCTCGGCGCCCGCGGCCTTGGCGAGGCGGCCCGCGAGGCTCGCCGCCGCCACGCCGGCCGCCCACACGACGGTGCGCGCGCCGACGCGGCGCCGCTCGCCGCCGGGCGACTCGAGCTCGATGCCGTCCTCGTCGATCCCGACCACCATCGAGTCGACCATCGACGTCACGCCGAGGTGCTCGAGCTGGCGCACGGCGCTCTCCGACAGATCGGGCGGGAACGCCGCGAGCACGCGCGGCCCGGCCTCGACGAGCAGGATCCGCCCCATGGCAGGGTCCATCATGCGGAAGTCGCCCGGCAGCGTGTCGCGCGCGAGCTCCGCGATCTGGCCCGCCATCTCGACGCCGGTCGGCCCGGCGCCCACGACGGCGAACGTCAGCCACTTCGCGCGCTTCTCCATGTCGGGTTCGAGCTCGGCCGCCTCGAATGCCGCGAGGATCCGGCGCCGGACCTCGAGCGCGCGCTCGAGCGACTTCACCTCGGGCGCGAGGTCCGCCCACTCGGAGTGGCCGAAGTACGAGTAATTCGAGCCCGCCGAGACGATCAGCTGGTCGTAGGGCACCTCGACGCCCGGCACGTCCGTCATCGGCGGGTGCACATGGACCACCTGGCGCTCGAGGTCGATCTCGGAGACCTCCCCCAGCAGTACGCGCACGTTCTTGGCGCGCTTGAACACCGAGCGCAGCGGGGTGGCGATCTCGCCCGGCGACAGCGCGCCGGTCGCGACCTGGTAGACGAGCGGCTGGAAGAGGTGGAAGTTGCGGCGGTCGATCAGCGTCACGTCGACGTCCCCGCGCCGCAGCTTGTTGACCGCCTGGATGCCGCCGAAGCCGCCGCCCACCACGACGACGCGGCGCCCGGCGGGCACGTTCGGCGTCGGGCCAGGGGCCCGGGCGACCGGGCGCCGGACCAGCAGCAGCGCGCCGCCCACCAGCGCGAACGCGACGACGAGGCCGATCAGGGGAGCGAGGTAGGCCGCGTTCACCCGCCCAGCGCCCCCTTCACGATCTCCTGCGCCTCGGCGATGATCCGCTCGAGGTGCTCCTCGCCGCGGAAGGACTCCGCGTAGATCTTGTAGACGTCCTCGGTGCCCGACGGGCGCGCCGCGAACCAGCCGCCCTCGGCGCCGACCTTGAGCCCGCCGATCGGGGCGCCGTTGCCGGGCGCCTCGGTGAGCACGGCGGTGATCGGCTCGCCGGCGAGCTCCGACGAGGAGACCTGGTCGGGCGAGAGCCGCTTGAGCACCGCCTTCTCCTCCGGCGTCGCCGCGACGTCGGTGCGCTTGTAGACCGCCTCCCCGAAGCGCTCGGTCAGCGCGCGGTAGCGCTCGCCGGGGTCGCGGCCGTCGCGCGCGGTCATCTCCGCGGCGAGCAGGCACGGGATCAGCCCGTCCTTGTCGGTCGTCCAGGGGCCGCCGTCGCGGCGCAGGAACGACGCGCCCGCGCTCTCCTCGCCGCCGAAGCCGAGCGAGCCGTCGAGCAGCCCCTCGACGAACCACTTGAAGCCGACGGGGACCTCGACGAAGCGACGGCCGAGGTCGTCGGCGACGCGGTCGATCATGCTCGACGAGACGAGCGTCTTGCCGATGCCCACCTCGCCCCACTCACGGGCGCCGCCGAACAGGTACTCGATGCAGACCGCGAGGTGGTGGTTGGGGTTCAGCAGCCCCGCCGCGGGCGTGACGATCCCGTGGCGGTCGGCGTCGGGGTCGTTGGCGAACGCGACGTCGAAGCGGTCCTTGATCTCGGTCAGCTTCGCCATCGCGTGGGGCGAAGAGCAGTCCATCCGGATCTTGCCGTCCCAGTCGAGCGGGACGAAGCGGAACGTCGGGTCGAGCTCGGGGTTGACGATCTCCAGGTCGAGGCGGTGGCGCTCGGCGATCAGCTCCCAGTAGCGCAGGCTCGCGCCGCCCAGCGGGTCGACTCCGAGGCGCAGGCCGGAGCCGCGGATCGCCTCGAGGTCGATCACCGCGTCGAGGTCGTCGACATAGGCGCCGGCGTAATCGCGGCGCTGGACCTCGGCCTGCTCGAAGCGCACCCGCCGCACGCCGTCGAGCCCGGCCTCGAGCAGCTCGTTGGCCGCCTCCTCGATCGCTCCCGTGACGTCGGTGTCCGCCCCCCCGCCGTGCGGCGGGTTGTACTTGAAGCCGCCGTCGCTCGGCGGGTTGTGCGACGGGGTCACGACGATCCCGTCCGCCGTGCCGCGGCCGCCGCCACGGTTGTGGGCGAGGATCGCGTGCGAGATCACCGGCGTCGGCGTGGCCCCGTCGTCCGCGTCGAGCACGACGTCGACGCCGTGGGCTCCGAGCACCTCGACGATCGTCCGCGCGGCGGGCGCCGACAGCGCGTGCGTGTCGCGGCCGAGGAACAGCGGGCCGTCGATCCCGTGCGCCGCGCGGTGGCGGCAGACGGCCTCGGAGATCGCGAGCACGTGCGCCTCGTTGAAGGTGCGGCTGGTGGAGCTCCCGCGGTGGCCGGAGGTGCCGAAGGCGACGCGCTGGGCCTCTTCGGAGGGGTCGGGGCGCTCGTCGTGGTAGGCGGCGATCAGCGCATCGACGTCGATCAGGTCGCCGGGGCCGGGCAGGTGTCCAGCGCGAGGGTCTTCGCTCACGCGCGGGACGGTACCCCGCGGCGAGCGATCAGCGCGGTGCGGGGCGGGGTACGGCGTGACGCTCGCGGGGCGCCGGGACCGGGTGGTCGGTCACCGTCACGCGGGCGAGGCTGGCCGCGATGTGGTTGGCGAGCACGCGGGCGAGGTCGACCTGCGTGTTGGTCCACGCCTGGGGGGCGCGGCGATAGATCTCGAGCAGCGCGATCGTCGCCCCGCCGATCACGAGCGGCATCAGCAGCACGGCGCGCATCCCCGCGGTCTCGAGCACCGCGAGCTCGGCGGGATCGCCCGCCGGGTCGCCGGCGATGACCTGGCCGATCGCCTGCTCGGCGACCACGTGCGCGGTCGTCGGGTACTCGTCCAGCTGCCAGCGCTCCCCCTCCGCGGACCAGTCGTGGTCGCTGACCGTCACGAGGCAGCCCGCCGCGGCGTCGAGCCGCGAGATCGCCGCCTCCTCGGCGCCGAGCAGGCGCGTGACGCCGTCGAGCGCGTGCGTGAGCTGCTCGATCGATCGCGCTCGCGCGAGGACGTCGGTGAGCTCGCCCAGCGACGGCGCCGACCCGGCTTCCGAGAGGCCGGCGAGGCGCATGCCGTGGGCGCCGGCGGACGCGGACTGGGCGGCGACCGCGACCGGGATGCCCGGCCACGCCGGCGCCGGGCGCGCGACCGCGAACCCCTGCGCATAGGTGACGTCGAAGCCGGCGAGGGCGCGCAGCTCGGCGAGCTCCTCGACACCCTCGGCGCAGACGGCGGCTCCGGTCGTGCTCGCGAAGCGGGCGAGCGCCTCGAGCAGGGCGAGCTTGGACGCGTCCTCGTGGATGCCGGCCACCAGCGAGCGGTCGACCTTGACGATGTCGGGGCGTAGGCGGATCAGCTGCTGGAGCCCGGCGTAGCCCGCGCCGGCGTCGTCGAGCGCGATCCGCGCGCCGCGCTCGCGCAGGAGGGCGAGCTCGAGCTCGAGCGTGCCGTCCTCGTCGAACGCCTCGTGCTCCGTGAGCTCGATCGCGATGCCGTCGAGGTCGAGCGGGAGCGCGCGCTTGACCTCCGGCGAGAGCAGCGCCGCGGGTGACACGTTGAGCGCCAGGAAGGTGCCCGGCGGCCGGTCCGGGACGGCGAGCGCGGCACGGATCGCCAGCGCCTCGAGCGCCGGGCCGAGCCCGCAGCGGTGCGCCTGGGCGAACCACAGGTGGGGCGGGCGCGCGTACGGCGCGGCGAAGCGCGCGAGCGCCTCGAAGCCCGCGACGCGGCCGGTGGCGACCTCCATCACGGGCTGGAAGACCGGCGCGATCACCGCGGGGGTCGCGAGCAGCGCCTCGACCTCGCGCCGCTGCTCGTGCAGCGACAGCGCCACGACGTGCCGCGGGTCGAAGACGCGCACGCGATTGCGGCCCGCGCGCTTCGCCCAGTACAGCGCGCCGTCGGCGGCGTGCAGCAGCTGGGCGACGCCGTCGGCGTGCGCCGGGAACGCCGCCACGCCGGCGGAGCAGCGCAGCGCCGGCCCCGAGAGCGCGAGCCCGCTCAGCGCGCCGCGGCAACGCTCGGCGACCGTGGCGGCCGCCGGATCGCCCACGCCCGGCAGCAGGATCGCGAACTCCTCACCTCCGATGCGCGCGACGAAGCCCGACTCTCCGACCGTGCGCGCCAGCGTCGTCGCGGTCGCCTGCAGCACGCGGTCCCCCTCGGCGTGGCCGAAGGTGTCGTTGAGCGCCTTGAAGTGATCGAGGTCGAGCACGACGACGCTGACCGTCGTGTCAGACGCGGTGGCCGCCGCCACCGCGCCGGCGAGTCGCTCCTGGAATGCTCGGTAGTTGCCCAGCCCGGTCAGCGGGTCCGAGGCCGCGAGCGCCTCGAGGTCGGCGCGCTGGCGCGACAGCCACCACAGCGTGAGGCCGAGCCGCAGCACGACGGCGAGCAGGGTCAGGCGGATCAGGGCGACCGCGAGCACGTCGAGCTCGGTGAACGCCTCGTAGGAGACGAGCGCGAACGAGGCAACCGTGAACGTGATCGGCAGCGCCACGCGCGCGGTCGCCGACGCGTCGACCGGGGCCGGCTGCGAGCGCCAGGCCGACGTCGCCAACAGGATCGACCCGGCGGCGTAGCCGAGGTCGGTGGTCGAGCCCGGCGTCCAGCCCTCCCCCGCCTGCGCGGCGACGTAGACGCCGTCGCTCATCGCGATCAGGGCGAAGCCGGCCGCGAGCCCGAACCAGGCGTCGAGCCGCCAGCGGCCGGCGCCCCACAGGACGACGGCGAAGCCCATCAGCAGCAGGTCACACAGCGGGTAGGCGAGGTGCGCGGCGCTCGCCCAACCCTTCCCGGCCGACATCTCGACGATCGGATGCAGCAGGAAGACCGCCGCCACGGCCGCCACCACGGAGCCGCCGATCAGCGCGTCGAGCCACAGGCTCGCGTTGACCTGGAGGTGGCGCGCACGCACGAGCGCGACCATCCCCGCGAAGCTCAGGGGGACGAGCGAGAGCCAGAACGCGTCGGCGAGCGACGGGAACGACACGGCGTTGCCGGCGGCGAGTTCAAGGTTGTAGACGAGGCTGCCGCCCGCGTACAGCAGCAGGCCGGCGCCGATGAGCCCCCACGCGAGCCGCTCGGCGCGCACGCGCACCACCCGCGCCATGCAGGCCAGCCCGCAGGCGAGGAAGACCGTGGCAAGGAACCAGGTCGCGACGACGTTCTCGAACCACTCCATGACCCTCGTCTGATCGACAGCCCCGACCGCGGGCTTGAAGCGAGCCCGATCAGCGCAGCGGAGCGGGGTCCACGAACAGATCGCCGATGAGCTCACCGTCGCCGGGACCGGCGCGGTAGGGCTCGAGATCGGTGACGCCCGCCGCGGCGAGCACCTCGTCGTCGATCAGCGACTGGCCCGTGTACTCACACGCGGGCTGGATCAGGACCTGGTAGGCCGAGTCGGCGTAGATCTCCGGCGTGCGCGCGCGGCTCATCGCCTCGTCGCCGCCGAGCAGATTCTGCACCGCGGCGGTCGCGATGATCGTGCGCGGCCACAGCGTGTTCGCAGCCACGCCCGCCTCGCGCAGCTCCTGCGCGGCGCCCAGGGTGAGCAGGCTCATGCCGTACTTCGAGAGCGTGTAGGCGGCGTGCGCGCCCAGCCACGCGGGATCGAGGTTGACCGGCGGCGACAGCGAGAGGATGTGGCCGTTGTCGGAGTGCTTGAGGTGCGGGATGCACGCGCGGATCGCGAGGAACGTGCCGCGCACGTTGATCGACAGCATCAGGTCGTAGCGCTTGGGCTCGGTCTGCTCGATCGGGGTCAGCGAGATCGCGCTGGCGTTGTTGACGAGGATGTCGATGCCGCCGAAGCGCTCCGCGGCCTGCTCGACCGCCCCCGCTACGGAGTCGGCGTCACGCACGTCGCCGACGATCGGCAGCGCGGTGCCGCCGGCCGCTTCGATCTCCTCCGCCGCCGTGTAGATCGTGCCCGGCAGCTTCGGGTGCGGCTCGGCGGTCTTGGCGAGCAGCGCGACGTTGGCGCCGTCGCGCGCGGCGCGCAGCGCGATCGCGAGGCCGATA
>Ga0190275_10004512_pt1 | contig 10003 bp, 8 predicted proteins | sample Popmic550T_FD_133745 | JGI IMG/M metagenome (GOLD analysis project Ga0190275, IMG submission 133745) | Populus adjacent soil microbial communities from riparian zone of Yellowstone River, Montana, USA - 550 T | ecosystem: Environmental > Terrestrial > Soil > Riparian zone > Trees stand | place...
TCTCGCCAGAACTGGCTCTCGCCTGCCAAGAACTGCGGCAATACGTACTTCAGCGCGATGCTGTTGAAATGGGAGCGGCGGCCTCTACGTAAGTGCCACGTTCCCCCGCCGCGTGCAAATATTCACGCCCATCTTTGCTGTCGCTAAAAAGAGAGCGCCGTCGCAACCTGCCCCCAACGTGCACAGAATCGCGATGGCGCCTTTGATTTGGCCATCGACCTGCCCCGGTCGATTCGATGTCTGCGTTGCTTTATTTGATATCGTCCGGCCTCGCTGGCCATACGCCACCAAAGTTTTGATTCCCGCCATTTGCGGAACGAAATACCGGCCGATTCCGCGAAAAATCCCCCCGAACCAGCGCAATCCTAGCAAAATAACGTGCAGGTCCAAGCTGTCCGTTTTGCTCGAAAAAAAACTGCGCTGCGAGCGCTTTCGCCCACTCTCGCAAAAATTCACCCTTGTCCCGGCGGCTCACTTTCGCGCAGACTATCGGGGCTAATGCGGGCGGATTACGAGTGGTGTCGCCAGACGGACCTGACAACGCACTTTCCAATCATGCCCTGAATGGGGGGCTGGCGATGGGATTCGCCAAGCCATCCAGTTATGCGAGGAACTACATTCGATGAGTCAAGCAACCGTGGGAACAAGGAAGAATATCGAACGCCATGCCTGGACGGAGGTCACTCCGCAGGCGCTCTATGACAAGTGCCAGGTGTTGGCCAACAATTTGTGGTGGAGCTGGCATCCAGAAGTGGTCAACCTGTTTCGCGACCTCGATCCGATCAAGTGGCGCAAAGTTGACCATAATCCAATCGTGCTCCTGGCCGAGATGACGCCGGAACAACTGGCCGAGCGGGCCTCGGAAATGGTCCTCTCCACGCGCATCAACCAGGCCCATCGCCGGTTGAAGGAATATCTCTCGAACACGCGCTCGACGTGGGGTGCCCGCGAGACGGGCGTTTTGGGCTCGAAACCCGTCGCGTATTTTTCGGCCGAATTCGGGCTGCACGAGTCAGTGCCCATTTATTCGGGCGGCCTGGGCGTGCTTTCGGGCGACCATATCAAAAGCGCGAGCAGCCTGGCAGTTCCGCTTGTGGCGGTTGGTCTGTTTTACGATCAAGGTTATTTCAAGCAGCAGCTCGATCAAGACGGCTACCAGCGTGAAGAATATCAAGACACGCGCGTGGAGAATCTTCCGATGGAGCCCGCCATCGGCGCCGATGGCAAGCAGATCACCATCTCAATAGAAACCCGCGGCGGCGGATTGCTGGCCAAGGTCTGGCTGATGCACGTCGGCCGTGTGTCGTTGTACTTGCTCGATTGCGACGTGGATGGCAACAGTCCACAAGACCGCGAACTGACCTCGCGGCTGTACGGCGGCGACGTGCGAACGCGGATCCGCCAAGAGCTCGTGCTGGGAATCGGCGGCGTGAAAGCGCTGCGCGCGCTGGGCATCATTCCCGGCGTCTATCATTTGAACGAGGGCCACAGCGCGTTTGCGCCGCTGGAAGTGATCCGCGAGCGAATGTCTGATGATGGCCTGACCTTTGATGAAGCGTTGCGTGAAATTGCGCATCGCACTGTGTTCACAACACACACGCCAGTGCCGGCAGGCCACGACCGCTTTGACGCCGGCCTGATCGAAGAGCATCTTGGCCCGCTTCGCGACAAGCTCGGCATTTCCCAGGGCCAATTGATGGGCCTGGGCCGCGTTGAACCGCAAAACGAATACGAGCCGTTTTGCATGACTGTGATCGGCCTGAAGCTTTCTCGCCGGGCGAACGCGGTCAGTGCGTTGCATGGCGATGTTTCGCGACGGATGTGGGCCCATCTTTGGCCGTGGCGCGTGGAAGAAGAAATTCCCATCGGGCATATCACCAACGGCGTACACATCCCCAGTTGGCTTGCGCATCCGATGTACCAGCTTTACGACCGCAACCTGGGCAGCAACTGGCATGAGCAGATGGGCGACCCCAAGGTTTGGCAGCCGCTGTACAACGTCGACCCGGGCGAGATGTGGGAAACGCACAACGCACTTAAGAGCCGGCTGTTGGAATTCGTCCGCCGCCGCGTGGGTCGCCAGGCCCGCCGCCGCCAGGAGCCGGATGAGGTGATCGAAGCAGCCCGCTCCGTGCTGCAACCGGAGGCCCTCACGATCGGCTTCGCGCGGCGTTTTGCCACATATAAGCGCGCCGATTTGATTTTCCGCCGCGTCGATGAATTGGCCGCACTCTTAAGCGACCCGCAGCGACCTGTGCAAATCATTTTCTCCGGCAAGGCCCATCCGGCCGACGAGCCAGGCAAGCAACTCATCAAGAAAATTGCCAACATGCGGCACGACCCGCGGTTCGCCGGCCGCATCGTGTTCGTGGAAGATTACGACATCAACGTCGCGCGCCATCTGGTGCAAGGCGTGGAAGTCTGGCTCAACACGCCGCGACGGCCCAAAGAAGCGTCCGGCACCAGCGGAATGAAGGCCGTGCTCAACGGTGCGCTCAATCTGTCGATTCTCGACGGCTGGTGGGCGGAAGCCTACAACGGCCGCAACGGCTTTGCGATCAGCAACGGCACGCAGCACGTGGATGATGAGATCACGGACACCCGCGACGCTCAAAACCTGATCCGTACGCTGCGCGACGAAGTGATTCCGCTCTACTATGACCGCGACGCGGACGGCTTACCGCGGCGCTGGATTGAAATGATGGTCGAATCCATCGCCACACTCGCAGCCCGCTTCAGCGCCAACCGGATGGTGATTGATTACGTTCGCAAATGTTATCTCGTGGCTGCGGGCGGACTTAGCTCGGAGATGATTCGGCGGTAGGGATGTCGTCGCATGTCACATGACCGCGCATCGAATCACATCCCCCGATGAAATCGCTTTGACGGATCTTTGCGCGGCACTTGCTGCCAATGCGGGAGATTTAGATATCCGACCGCGCTGGCCAACCGAGCAACTTCAGCTCTGCGCGGACTATGGCGTCTTTGAATGGTTCCTCGAAACTCGTTGGGGCGGCCAGAGCTGGAACGAAGAACAGATCGTTCGTGGTTATCTGGCCCTTAGCGCTGCCTGCTTAACGACGACGTTCATTATCACGCAGCGGACCGGCGCGTGCCGCCGCATCGCCGGATGTGAGAACGAGCCGTTAAAAAAGCGTTTGCTGCCCGGCCTCGCCAGCGGAGCGCTTTTCGCCACCGTGGGCATTTCCCATCTCACCACAAGCCGCCGCCACTTAGCCAAACCAGCGCTTACCGCCACCGCGGTAAGCGGCGGTTTTCGCTTGGACGGTCTGTCGCCTTGGGTCACCGGCGCGGCCGCGTCTGATACGCTCGTGCTCGCCGCGACATTGCTTGAAAACGGCGACCCGACCGACCGGCAGTTGCTCGTCGCCTTGCCAACCGGTTCGCCGGGCCTGACAGTCGACCAACCGCTGCCGCTCGTCGGCGTGTCCGCCAGTTGCACGGGCCCGGTGCGATTGAACGGAGTCTTCGCATCCAACGACACGTTGATCGCCGGCCCAGTGCCAAATGTCATGACCAGCGGCCTCGGCGCAAGCACGGGCGGGCACGAAACGTCGACGCTGGCCATCGGTCTCGCCGACGCGGCAATTGAGTTTGTGACTGCTGAGGCAAAAAAACGTGACGATCTTGAACCGCCGGCTACAGCACTTCGCGCAGAGCATCGAACTTTGCGCGATGATCTCTTAGCGATTTCCCAAGGGCAAAACGTTTGCAGCAAGGAATCGCTTCGCGGGCGTGCCAATAGCTTGGCGCTGCGCGCAAGCCAAGCTGCGCTGACTGCCGCCAAGGGCAGTGGCTATGTCCTGGGTCACCCGGCCGGTCGCTGGTGCCGCGAAGCGCTTTTCTTTCTCGTGTGGAGTTGCCCGCAACCGGTCGCGAATGCGAATTTGTGCGAATTGGCGGGGATAGAGTAAGCAGGGCGAGAAGAGCGAGCGAAGCGAACCTTCCAATTTCGCCGGTGTATTTCCACCTCACGCTCCCTGGACGCTGCTAGCACACCCCCCAATCCGCGTATGACAACACGTGCCATGGATTCCGCATGAAGAGTGTGAGTCAACGCAAGTTCAGATTGACATTGCGGTTTGCGAAGAGATAGATTGCTCGATGTCACGCAGATCCCTCACTACTTCGGAACGACGACGCAAGTGACGAAAGCGTGCAGCCATGGCTGGCCGGCACGCCAGTTGTGCATGGCCGGATGGATCCGCGATGGATCGAACTTTGCTGGTCTAGCGCCGAGTTTTCTGTTTTTCGCACGTGGCGAGCGCGGTTGTTCGCACGCGATGCCGATAATCGCTCATCGCGATTGGTAAACAAAACTCGCGCAGCGCCGGACGGCAATCGCAATTGGGGCAGTGGCTGCACGATTCGATGCAGTCTCCAAAAAGCCAAGGAACATGGCCCATGCGAAACGCAGGCCTACAACGAGCCGCCTCCGCGAGCGCGGTGCTGACCGAACCCGCGACGCTGGTTCCCCACAACGATTCTCGTCGTCTCACGTCTTGTGACATCGGGCCCGTGAGCACGGCCGATCCGCCAAACACGCAGGTCTTGCTGTCGTCCGCGGGCACGTTCCTCAACAATGGGCCGTCGCCTCTGGATCAGCAGGTCGAACGGCACCGGCAGCTCGCGATCGCGATTCGACAGCGGATCGAATCACGGCTGCTCGGCAGGGTCCGCGATTTGACCATCCGCATCAGTGGCAATACGGTCATTCTCGAAGGAAAGTGCGCAACGTATTACACGAAGCAGCTTGCTCAACACGCTGCGATGGGGATTCTCGAAGACGAACACTTGGACAACGAAATCGTCGTCTCTCTGCCGCGATGAAGTGGGCATTGAATAGTCAATTTCTGCCCCTGCCGATTCGTCATTCGTCATTCGTCATTCGTCCCTCCGACGTCATTCGGACTTTTTCAAGGGCCGCTTCCATCGCGTCCTGTCCGGCGAGAAACTCGATCTCAATCGCAACCGCCCACAGCGGATGCCCGGCGAGATTTTGTCGCGCGATTTTCACCAGGTCTTTCTGAGTACAGACTGCGATTTCGGCCCGCGCGCGCTGAGTCGCTTCTGCCAGCTCGTGCAGGTCGGCTTCCGTGTAAGCGTGATGATCCGGAAACTCTCGCCAGTCGACGATCTCTCCGCCCGCGACTGCAAGCGTATGTCGAAATCCGGCCGGGTTGCCGATGCCACAGAACGCGGCCACGCGCCGGCCTTGCAATGTTGGCATACTTTGGGAGTCGCCGCTGGTGTTGATCAGCCCGCTGGGCGCATGCGACACTTCACACCAGGCAACTTGCGGCGCAATCTCGGAGACTCGGTGACGAATGGCTTGACGCTCGTCCGGTGAAACGGCGTCGGCACGCGAAAGGCAGACTATGTCCGCCCGTTGCAATCCGTTTAGTGGCTCGCGCAGCGTCCCGCGCGGAAATACATGCTCATAGCCAAACGGCTCAAGCGCGTCGAGCAATACGATATTTAGATCTCGCGCCAACCGACGGTGCTGAAAGCCATCGTCCAATAAAATGACGCTACAACAGTGATCATCAATGGCTGCGCGGGCGGCCGCGACCCGATCGGCGTTTTGGACGTGGGGCACGTCGGGAAGAGCCTGGCGCAATTCAAGTGCCTCGTCGTTTGGCTTTCCGTCGGCCGAGCGATATCCGCGGCTGATGATCGCCGGCTGCGCGCCGCGGGAGGTCATCCAGCTTGCCAACCATTTCACCAGCGGCGTTTTTCCAGTGCCGCCGAGCGTCAAATTGCCAACGCAGATGACCGGCACGGCGACGCGCTCGATTTTCGCGCGCAGGAGGTCGTAGCGCCGATTTCGGAACCCAACGGCCATTGAATAGGGTAATTCCGCGACGCGCAGCACGCCTCGCAAAAGCGGCCCAGAGAGACCGCCACGGCGGCCACTCACCACTTCGCGAAAGTCTTCAGCTCGTAACATGGTTTCGCTGCTTCGTCATGTTGCGCATGGGCCCTGGCCGTTAACGCTTATACCATTTCCTATCCGTTCGGCGACGGATACAGCTGGTCGATGAGGGCATGCTCCTCCGCATCGCTGAGTTCCTCGGCCGCTTCCATCGCCTGATGATAATGATCACGAGCGCGAACCAAATCCCCTCCGCAGGCGTATGCATTCGCGGCCGCCCCGAGCGCGCTCGCCCGGTCGAACGGGGTGGCCAACTCGCCGGCTTCTTCGCAAAGCGTCAAGCATCGCTCGGCGTGTCGAATGCTGGCCTCGGGAAGGCCGGCTTTGACATAGGCGGTCGCTAATAAACATTGTCCTCGCAACTGGTTGACGATCGTGCCGACCGCTTTCCAGTGAACGCAGGATGCATGGGCCAGGTGGAGCATTTCCTCGGTTTCTTCTCTCGATCTTTGAGGCTTTTCGACCAATTCCCAAGCCTGATTATTGAACTCGACGGCAAACCAGCGTTGCACGGTGCGATCGTCAAACGGAGGAGTCACCATTGGGCAACCTGAGTGGGCGAAAACGGCAAATCAGCGTAACAAAACGGGCTGCGAGTCGTTAGCCCGCGGGTGGTGTTTATTATTGACCGGTCCAAAATAGCGTGGAAGACCGGGGCGACTCCGCCCCTGGCATAAGGTTGAAATTGAGGACACAATGGACGTGCGACCCTAGCAGGCCCACTTTTTCCAGTGCCGGAGCATCGCCTTGTCGGATCTCGTCGGAAAGAAACTGAAAGACTACAACGTGCTGAGGCGTCTGGGGCGCGGCGCGATGGCGGAAGTCTATCTGGCCCAACAAACGTCGCTCAACCGCAACGTCGCGCTGAAAGTGCTCGACGAGAAGCTGGCCAGCGACCCGTCGTATGTTCGCCGATTTCATCACGAAGCGCGGGCGGCCGCGTCCCTTGTTCATGCGAGCATTGTCCAGATTTTCGAAGTGGGCGATGCCGACGGCATTCATTACATCGCGCAAGAATATGTGGCCGGCCGCAATCTTGGCGAAATCATTCATGCCCGCGGCGCGATCCAGCCGCGATTGGCTTTGGACATCTTGCGGCAAGTGACTGGCGCTTTAGTTAAGGCCCACAGCGAAGGGATCGTTCACCGCGATATCAAACCCGAGAATATCATGCTCGCACGCAGCGGCGAGGTGAAGGTCGCCGACTTCGGCCTGGCCCGGGTGCAGGGTGACGGCAGCGTGAACATGACGCAGGTCGGCGTGACGATGGGCACGCCCCTCTACATGAGCCCGGAGCAAATCGAAGGGGGTGAGCTCGATTCGCGTAGCGATATCTACTCGCTGGGCGTCACTGCGTATCACATGCTGACAGGGGCCCCCCCCTTCTCCGGCGATTCCCCGCTGTCGGTCGCGGTTCAACATTTGAATCAAAACGCCGAGCCGGTCGCCAATCGACGTCCCGATATTCCCGTAAGATTTGCCGCCATCATCGACCGGATGTTGGCCAAGAAGCCCGCCGATCGATACGCCGATCCGTCCGCGCTGCTCCGCGATCTGCACCAACTGGCGGGCGAGGGCGCGGCGGAAGGTTGGGCCACGAAGCCGGATGAATGGTCGCTGGCAGACATGATTATGGTCGCTGACGACCGCGCCGAAGCGACCGCCCGCCTCGACGATCTGATGAAAACTCGGATCTTTCCGCGGAAGCGCCGTTCAACGGAACGCTGGCGGACGGCCATGATTGCCGGCGCCGCGCTGCTCGGCGTGGCCGTGGCGGCCATCATGGGACGTCCCACTTTGCTGGCCGATCGCGCTCAGGGTACGGTTGATTATAAAGATCCCTGGGAGCAGCTCTATCACGCCAAATGGCTGGACAGAGCCGACGCTTGGGAAGCCGCCGTCCAGAAAGCAGTCGCCGCCAATGATCAGTTTTGTCTGAATCTCGCCCGCATGGGGCTCGCCAATCGTCTGATTCGCGAAGGAAATTATTCGAAAGCGATTGGGACGTTGACTCGGTTGGCAAGTTTGCCAGAAGCCGATTCAGAGTCGTTCCGGTCGTTTGGAATCGCCGGACTGGTGGTTGCCTATACGCACTTGGATCGCTTAAACGAGGCCGAAGTGCAGCGGGCACGCCTGGGCGATACAGCAGTCCGCGCTCGCCTCCAAGCGGAATCGCCTCAACTCTACAATCTCTTCACAGAAGCCGAACAGATCATTCGCGCTAGCGCGGGACTCGGCAACGACTAAGCAGCCGCTTTGTCAATTCTCACGTGGCCGCCACGGACGACCGGATCGTTGTGTGGATCTATCGGCGCATCTTTTTCTTGTCGCGCGGCCAATTGCCCCAGCCGCAGAATTGTCACACCGACGTACGCCCAAACGAGGGCAAAGCAAACACCGAGCATGGTGGAGATAAGAGCGAACGACATGCTTGTCTACCGTTCTAAAAATTTACCACGCAACCGGAATTCGACCGTCGCCCGGTCCGACGGCATGGGCGACCGAAATTACAGCCGGAAGTTGACAGCGCACATGCATTTCGCGCCTCAAGGCCGTCATTTCCGGTTATCGGCTATGCCGCTGGCCACGCGTGAACAGTCACGCTCGGCGCCGCTCAACTCCGCCTAGCCGGCAAAATCGGACCCGCAAATCTTGCCGAAGCCTAAAGGCGGCCGCGGTATTCAAGCGCCAGGTCAATCACTCGATTGCGCTGACGTCAGTTTCGTCAGGCTGCACACTAGCAATTGTGGTGTTTTTTCGGCGGAACACAAAACCCACACAAATAGTGTACAAGCGTATAGTTTTTGGCCACCTGCTCTGCTAGATTTCTGCTCGCGAGGTTCGGTGGTGGCACTACTTCCGGGGCGAAACGCTTCGGCGGCCGGCCGCACGCCCGGCCGAGCTTTCGACTTTTTATTGTCGGTTTTTTGTCCGCGCCTACTCATCGAACAGGAGCCAGCCGTGACCGCTTTGCTAATCAGACCAGCCACTGCATTCGAGTCCAGCATGAAATCAACTTCAGCCTGGGAGAACGCCGACTCCTTCGCCGAACCACAGGCGTTCCAACCGCGGCGACAGCCGTTCGATGATTCCAACGGGCCGGCTGATCCCGAAGAGCCGAGTGACCTGGAAGATCCATTACACCCCTTCGATGACGACCGTTGGGATGTATTTCTGCCCGATGACAACGATCCCGACGGTCCCCGACCCGAACCAGGCGACTTTTGGATCGATGCGGATGAAGAGTAGCACTGTTTGTCCGGCGTCGCCAGCAGTGGCTCGTGGTCCGTTGTGGACGTTGAAAGCTGGACGTCGACGCAACGGGCAAACAATTGAAAACTTTTTACTTCCGCTCACCTTTTCCCGACTTCTGCGGAGATTGCATCCATGCTCGCATTGCCGACCGTGCTGGAGATCGATCGCTTGTTGCGCGAGGGAACGTTGTCGCAACGGCAGATCGCGGAACAATTGGGTGTCAGTCGCGGTTCGGTCGCGGCCATCGCCAGCGGCTGCCGAGCCCTATTCGGCCGTCTGCCATCGCGAAAGAGCGTTTCGACAATGCGGCGTTATCGTTCGTTGCCCGAACGCTGCCCAGAATGTGGACATCGAGTGTATGTTCCCTGTTTGATCTGCTTAGCGCGAAGTTATCAAGCAATGCGAAAATTGCGGGCACCCGAGAGCCTAATGTTCTTCAAGCTCGAACGGCCGAAAGTTCAGGCGCGGCATCGTGGCCGAACGTTAGGAAGCAAAACCGCAGCAAATTCGACGGTTCCCACCGCCAGTTCCAACCCATACGCCCGCCGTGCGCGACTTTTCTCGAAGCGAATGGCCGATTGAACGAACGCCGTTGCGTCGGTAGACTTAAATTCCGTCATTCCTTTGGTTTGACCGGCGTATCGCGCGTTTCCGCCGCTGCCACGCAGGCGGCTGCCGGCCGGCGAACCTGGCGCGTACTAACTGGCCCGTCCCGGCGTACAGGTGCCTGAGTATTACGTTTGAAAGGAAGTCCTCGATGAGCGAGGTTGCCAAGCTTTCCTTCGATGGTAA
>Ga0190275_10004513_pt1 | contig 10002 bp, 7 predicted proteins | sample Popmic550T_FD_133745 | JGI IMG/M metagenome (GOLD analysis project Ga0190275, IMG submission 133745) | Populus adjacent soil microbial communities from riparian zone of Yellowstone River, Montana, USA - 550 T | ecosystem: Environmental > Terrestrial > Soil > Riparian zone > Trees stand | place...
CCCCCAAGCCAGGAGTGGGGCCCGGAATGAGGAGAGCAGTGCCCAGCACCCGCACCCGGCGCGGCGCCGCACGAGGCGCGCCCATGCTGCGACTGCGCATCGGATTCGTGCTCATCGCGATCGTGCTCTCCTTCTTCGCCGCCCGCCTGGTCCAGCTGCAGGGCGTCGATCCCCGCTCGTACGCCGCCATGGCCGCCGCCGAGGGCGCGGTGAAGGTGCCGCTGCAGGCCGAGCGCGGCGACATCCTCGACCGCAACGGCATCCCGTTGGCCGACTCGATCAAGGGCAAGATGGTCATCGCCGACCCGGCCCTGACGGCCGACCAGGCTCCCGAGCTCGCGCGCCTGCTGTCCGACCGGCTCTCCGTCGACTACTTCAGGACGCTCGAGGCCCTGCGCGGTCGCAAGGAGGGCAGCCGCTACGAGTACGTCGCGCGCCGGGTGCCGAGCACCCTCGCCGGCGACACCCTGGCCGCCGTCGACGACGCCGGCTACGCGGGCATCTCGCTGCAGGACGACCCGATCCGCGACTATCCCGCGGGCGACGTCGCGGCCAACCTGATCGGCTACATGGGCACCGACGAGCCCCTGGGCGGCTTCGAGCGCACCTTCGACCAGCAGCTGGCCGGCACCGACGGCGAGGCCACGTGGCAGTCCTCCTCCGCCAAGGGCGTACGCATCCCGCTGCGGGAGAGCACCCTGAAGGCCGCGACGAACGGTGAGCCGCTGCGCACCACGATCGACCGCGACCTGCAGTGGTTCACCCAGAAGGTGCTGGCCCAGGCCAAGCAGCAGTATCGCGCCGAGAGCGCCGCCGCCATCGTGATGGACACCCGCACCGGCGAGGTGCTCGCCCTGGCCGACGTGCCGACCTTCGACGCCAACAAGGCGAGCGAGGCCAAGGAGGAAGACCTCGGCTCCCGCGCGCTGAGCGACACCTACGAGCCCGGGTCGGTCGAGAAGGTGCTCACCGCCGCGTCGCTCATCGACGCGGGCAAGGCCTTCCCGCGCCAGAGGTTCAGGGTGCCGCCCAGCCTGGCCCGCCAGGACCGGGTCATCGGCGACTGGTTCGACCACGGCAACATCCGGCTGACCCTGGCCGGCATCATCGCCCAGTCGTCCAACATCGGCACCGTGCTGGCCGCGGACGCGTTCACGCCGGTCGAGCTGGTCGACTACCTGCAGCGCTTCGGGCTGGGCAAGCGCACCGACATCGGGGTGCGCGGGGAGACCGCGGGCCTCCTCACCCCCGGCGAGGCGATGACCTCGCAGACCAAGGACCGCGTCGCGTTCGGCCAGTCGCTGTCGGTCAACGTCGCCCAGATGGCCGCCGCGGTCAACACCGTCGCCAACGGGGGAGTCCGCGTCTCGCCCAGCCTCATCGCCGGGTCGGCCGTCACCGACGACGGCGTCACCGTCGGCACCGACACCGCCGTCCGCACCCGCGTGGTCAGCAAGGAAGCCGCCCGCGCCACCGCGAAGATGATGGAGAAGGTCGTCGACCCCGAGGACGGCGTCGCCCCCCGGGCCCAGGTGCCCGGCTACCTCGTCGCCGGCAAGACCGGCACCGCCCAGCGGGTCGCGGCGAAGTGCGGTTGCTACGACGGCAGCACCTCCGTCTCGTTCGGCGGCTTCGCGCCGGCCGACGACGCCCGCTTCACCGTCTACGTCGTGGTCCACGCCCCGAAGGTCGATGGAGGCGGCGGCTCGATCGCCGGCCCGGTCTTCTCGCGGATCATGGGCTACGTGCTCGGCCGCTACGGCGTCGAGCCGACCGACGGCAAGCCGTCGCGTCTCCCCGTCGAGTGGTGAGTCGATACGCTCCATCGGTGGACCAGGCAGGGAAGGCGATGACCGCGACGCGACCGCGACAGGCGCCCTCGACCACCGCCACCGAGCTCGCCGACTGGCTCGGCGACGCCACCGACGTCTCCGTCCACGGCGACCTCGCCGTCGCCGTGTCCGGCATCTCGCTGAGCACCGCGCGGGTGCGTCCCGGTGACCTGTACGCCGCCCTCCCGGGCTCGCGTGCCCACGGTGCCGACTACACCGCCCGGGCCCTCGAGGCGGGCGCCGTCTGCGTGCTCACCGACCCGGACGGCGCCGACCGGCTCCCGTCGGGGACCCCGGCGATCGTCGTCGCCGAGCCGCGCCGCGTCCTGGGCCGACTGGCCGCCCGGATCTACGGCGACCCGGCCACCGACCTGCGCGTCATCGGGGTCACCGGCACGCAGGGCAAGACGACCACGACCCGCATCCTCGAACAGGGCCTCACCGCGTCCGGGGTGACCTCCGCCGTGGTGGGCACCGTCGGCACCCGCATCGCCGGCGAGGACGTCAAGACCGAGCTCACGACACCGGAGGCACCGGACCTGCACGGCCTGTTCGCCGTGATGCGCGAGCGCGGCGTCGACACGTGCGCGATGGAGGTCTCGAGCCACGCGCTGGTGCTCGGCAGGGTGGACGGCGTCGTGTTCGACGTGGCGACCTTCCTCAACCTGGGGCGCGACCACCTCGACTTCCACGCCGACCTCGACGACTACTTCGCCGCCAAGGCGAGTCTCTTCACGGCGGAGCGGGCCCGCGTCGGGCTGGCCAACGTCGACGACGAGCACGGGCGACGCCTCCTCGACGTGGCGACCATCCCGATGTCCACCTACTCCTCGCAGGGCCGCGACGCCGACTGGCGGGCGGTCGACGTCTCGCTCCGGCCCACGGGAGCCGACTTCACCGTCATCGGCCCCGGCGTGGAGGTGGCGGCCTCGATCCACCTCCCCGGCGAGTTCAACGTCTCCAACGCGCTGGCCGCGATCGCCTCCGCGGCCCTCGCGGGACTGGACCCCCGATCGGTCGCCGACGGCATCGCCCGCGTGGGTGGCGTACCCGGGCGCCTGGAGCAGGTCTCGCAGGGCCAGGACTACTCGGTGGTGGTCGACTACGCCCACAAGCCCGATGCCCTCGAGGCGGTCCTCACCACCCTGCGTCCGCTCACGCAGGGGCGGGTCATCGTGGTGATCGGGGCGGGCGGCGACCGCGACACCATCAAGCGACCGGTCATGGGCGAGATCGCCGGGCGCCTGGCCGACGTCGTCATCGTCACCGACGACAACCCCCGCAGCGAGGATCCCGCGGCGATCCGGTCCGCCGTGCTGGACGGCGCCCGCGGCGGCGCGGCCGACGTGTCGGAGATCGGCGACCGGCGACTCGCCATCCGCGAGGCGGTGCGCCGCGCGGAGCCGGGCGACGTGGTCCTGATCGCCGGGAAGGGCCACGAGAGCGGCCAGGAGGTCGACGGCGTCGTGCACCCCTTCGACGACCGGGTCGTCGCAGCGGAGGAGGTCGCGGAGCAGATGGGCCACATCACCGGGCAGGTCGTCGAGGGCGGGGCCGCCCGGTGATCGACATGACCCTGGACGAGATCGCCGGCGTCGTCGGGGGAGAGGCCCACGGAGCGGCGACCGTGACCGGGCCGGCCTTCCTCGACACCCGCACGCCCGAGCCCGGCGGCCTCTTCGTGGCCCTCGCCGGCGAGCGCGTGGACGGCCACGACCTGGCCGCGTCGGCCGGCGAGGCCGGCGCGGTGGCGGTGCTCGGCAGCCGCCCGACCGAGCTGCCCACCGTCGTCGTGGACGACGTGACCGCCGCCCTCGGCCGCCTCGCGCGCCACGTCGTGGACCGGTTGCCGGACGTCGTCGTGCTCGCGATCACCGGCTCCCAGGGCAAGACCGGCACCAAGGACTACCTGGCGCACGTGCTCGGCGAGGCCGGTCCCACGGTCGCCACCCGCGGCAACTTCAACAACGAGCTCGGTGTGCCCCTGACCGTCCTGCGCGCCGCCCCTGACACGCACTACCTCGTCGTCGAGATGGGCGCACGCGGAGTGGGGCACGTCGCCGAGCTGTGCGAGATCGCGCCGCCGCGCGTCGCCGCGGTGCTCAACGTCGGCACCGCCCACATCGGCGAGTTCGGCAGCCGCGAGGCGATCGCGCGGGCCAAGGGGGAGATCGTCGAGGCGCTGCCCGCCGACGGCACCGCGGTGCTCAACGCCGACGACGACCTCGTCGCGGCCATGGCCGCCCGGACGTCCGCCACGGTCACGACGTTCGGCAGCGCCCCGGCCGACGTCGCCGTCCGTGAGGTCACCGCCGACGAGCTCGGCCGGCAGTCCTTCGAGCTCGTCCACCGCGGCTCCGGTGCCACGGTGCACCTCGCCCAGATCGGCAGCTTCCAGTGGCGCAACGCCGCAGCCGCCGCAGCGATGGCGCTGGCCGCCGGACTCGACCTCGACACCGTGGCCGACTCCCTGGGAGACGCCGGACCCGCCAGCCGCTGGCGGATGGAGCTGACCGAGCGCCCCGACGGACTGGTCGTCGTCAACGACGCCTACAACGCCAACCCCGAGTCCATGCGGGCCGCCCTCGAGACCCTCGCGGGCATCGGGACCCGCAGCGGTCGGCGTACGGTCGCGGTGCTGGGGGAGATGCTCGAGCTGGGCGACGGCGCGGTTCTCGCCCACACCGGTGTGGGCGGTTACGCCGCCGAGGCCGGAATCGACCTGCTCGTCACCGTCGGGTCCGCGGCCGACGCCATCGCGGAGGGCTTCGACGCCGCCGGGACCGCAGGGGTGACGGTCAGGACGGCGGGGCGTGACGCTGCGAGGGAGTGGCTGCGGCACAATGTCTCGGCTGCTGATGTCGTCCTGGTGAAGGCATCACGAGGCGCGGCGCTGGAGCTGATCGCCGACGACCTCCTCGAGAAAGGGACCAGCACGAGATGAGAGCCATCCTGTTCGGAGGAGGACTCTCCCTTCTGATCTCCCTCCTGGGCACGCGCTACGCGATCCGGTTCTTCACGCGCCAGGGTTTCGGCCAGCCGATCCGCGACGACGGGCCCACCACGCACCACACCAAGCGCGGCACACCGACCATGGGCGGTGCGGTCGTCGTGCTCGCGACCGTGGTCGGCTACTTCGCGGCCAAGCTCATCACCGGCGCGGCTCCCAGCGCCTCGGCGTTGCTCCTCCTCTTCCTCCTGGTGGGCCTCGGTGCGGTCGGCTTCCTCGACGACTTCCTGAAGGTGAGCCGTCAGCACAGCACCGGCCTGCGCAGCCGCGCGAAGATGATCGGCCAGACGGTCGTCGCGGCGATCTTCGGCATCCTGGCCCTCTCCCCGGCGCTGGAGGACGAGCGCGGCTGGCGTCCTGCCTCGGACCACATCTCCTTCATCCGCGACTACGAGCGGTTCGCACTGCCCGCGGTGCTGGCCCTGCTCCTGGTCTGGTTCATCGTCACCGGCTTCAGCAACGCGGTGAACCTCGCCGACGGCCTGGACGGCCTCGCGACGGGCTCGTCGATCCTGATCTTCGCCGCCTACACGCTCGTGAACATCTGGCAGAACAGCCAGTCGTGCGCGCTCGAGGCCGGCCCCAAGTGCTACGAGGTCCGCGACCCGCTCGACCTCGCCGTCGTCGCAGCGGCCCTCACCGGGGCCTGCTTCGGATTCCTGTGGTGGAACGCCTCGCCGGCCCAGATCATCCTGGGCGACACCGGCTCGCTCGCCCTGGGCGGCGCGATGGCCGGGTTCGCGATCCTGACCCGCACCGAGATCCTGCTCCTGGTCATCGGTGGCCTGTTCGTGGTGATCACGCTGTCGGTGATGATCCAGGTCTCCGTCTTCAAGGCCAGCCGCGCCAGCAGCGCCTTCCGCAGCGTCTTCCGCGTGCAGGCGGGCCACCGCGTGTTCCGGATGACGCCGCTCCACCACCACTTCGAGATGCTCGGGTGGGAGCAGGTGACCATCGTGATCCGCTTCTGGATCATCACCGGCCTCGCCGTCGCGACCGGCCTCGGCATCTTCTACGCCGAGTGGGTCGCCGGAATCGGATGAGCACTCCCGCCATCGACTCCCTCGGCCGCACCAGCGACTGGTCCGGCGTCCGCGTCGTGGTCGCCGGGTTCGGCGTCTCCGGCTACGCCGCGGCCGACAACCTGCTCTTCCTGGGAGCACAGGTCACCGCGCTCGACGAGGCCACGGACGAGGAGCGGGCCGAGAAGGCCCGGCTCCTCGAGACGCTCGGAGCGACCGTGCGGCTCGAGCCCGGTGCCACCGCCGTCCTGCCCGACGACGTCGACCTGGTGGTGACCTCGCCCGGCTGGAGGCCGACGGCGCCGCTCCTGGCGCAGGCCACCGAGCGCGGCATCCCCGTGTGGGGTGAGGTCGAGCTGGCCTGGCGGCTGCGCGACCCGGAGCAGCCGGCTCCATGGCTGGCCGTCACCGGCACCAACGGCAAGACCACGACGGTGCAGATGCTGCAGTCGATCCTCCTCGCGGCCGGCCTGCGGGCGGCGGCGGTCGGCAACGTCGGGCTGCCCATCGTCGAGGCGGTGATGGACCCCGAGCCCTACGACGTGCTGGCCGTCGAGCTGTCGAGCTTCCAGCTCCACTACAGCTCCTCGGTGTCGGCGGAGTCGGCCGTCGTGCTCAACGTCGCCGAGGACCACCTCGACTGGTACGACGACGAGCCCGGCGGGCCGACGGGGATGCAGTCCTACGCCGCCGACAAGGCCCGGATCTACGAGCGCGTGCAGCGTGCGTGCGTCTACAACCGGTCGGACCCGGCCACCGAGGAGATGGTCCGCGAGGCGGACGTGGCCGAAGGAGCCCGCGCGATCGGGTTCACCCTCGGGATGCCCGGTCCCGGAGAGCTCGGCGTCGTCGAGGACCTGCTCGTGGACCGCGCGTTCCTCGAGGAGCGGGCCACCAGCGCCGCCGAGCTGTGCACGCTGGACGACCTGGCCTCGACCGCACCGCACTTCGTCGCCAACGCCCTCGCCGCGGCCGCCCTGGCGCGCGCCCACGGCGTCAGCCAGCAGGCCGTGCGCGACGGACTGCGCGGCTTCAGCCCCGACGGGCACCGGATCGCCCTCGTCGCCGAGGCCGACGGCGTCACCTGGGTCGACGACTCCAAGGCCACCAACCCGCACGCCGCGCAGTCCTCCCTAGAGGCCTACGACCCGGTCGTCTGGGTGGCCGGTGGCCTCGCCAAGGGGGCCCGCTTCGACGACCTCGTCGTCGCGGTCCGGGAGCGTTTGCGAGGCGTCGTGCTGCTCGGGCGCGACCGCGAGGTCGTCGCCGCCGCTCTTTCGCGACACGCGCCCGATGTGCCGGTCATCGATGTGGGCGCCGACGAGACTGGTGACCCGATGGAGCGCGTGGTCGACGCGGCCGCCGGGCTCGCCAGGTCCGGCGACACCGTGCTGCTGGCGCCGGGATGCGCCTCCATGGACATGTTCGCCAGCTACGGCGCCCGCGGTGACGCGTTCGCCGCTGCCGTGCACCGCAGGATCGCCCGCACCGACTGACCACCCGAGGGGAGCGCGAGACGTGACGACCGCGAACCCCGAGGACGTCACCCCGGTCCCCGCACGGACGAGGCCACCGCTCGGCTCGGGCGTCGTGGCCGGCTGGCGGACGGCGCGCGAGGCGCTCGACAAGCCGCTCGCCTCCTACTACCTCCTGCTGGGCTCCTCCGCGCTCCTGCTCACCATCGGCGTCATCATGGTGCTCAGCGCCTCGAGCGTGCGCTCCTACGTCATCTACGACGACTCCTACGCCGTGGTGAAGCGCCAGCTGATGTGGGTCGTGCTCGGCGTGCCGGCGGCCTGGGTGGCGTCCCGGCTCCCGATCCGGCACGTCCGCCGCCTCGCCTACCCCGGGTTCCTCCTCGCGCTCGTGCTGCTGGGGCTGGTCGCGAAGTTCGGTGTGCTGATCAACGGCAACAAGAACTGGCTGGCCCTCGGGCCGGTCAACATCCAGCCCGCCGAGATCGCGAAGCTCGCCATCGTGCTGTGGGCCGCCAACATCTACGCCCACAAGGAGCGGCGCCTGCGCGAGCTCCACCACCTCCTGGTGCCGGTGGTGCCCGGCCTGTTCGCCGTCATCGCGCTGGTGCTGGTCGGACGCGACCTCGGCACCGCCATGGTGCTCGCCGCGATCCTGCTCGGCATGCTCTGGGTGGTCGGGGCACCCATGCGGCTCTTCGGGCTCAGCATCTCGGTCCTCGCGGTCGCGGCCGTCGCCCTCGCCGCCACCGACCCGGAGCGCCTCGAGCGCATCACCCACTTCACCGACCCCTTCAAGGACTACACGGACGCGGGGTGGCAGCCGGCCCACGGGCTCTACGCGCTCTCCAGCGGCGGCTGGTTCGGGCAGGGCATCGGCGCATCGACCCAGAAGTGGGGCGACCTGCCCGAGGCCCACACCGACTTCATCTTCGCCGTCCTCGGCGAGGAGCTGGGCCTGGTCGGCACGCTGCTGGTCGTCGGCCTCTTCTTCACCATCGCCTACGCCGCGGTCCGCGTCGCGCTCAGCACCCACGACCCGTTCGTCCGCTACGCCACCTTCGGGATCGTGGTCTGGCTGCTGGGCCAGATGATCATCAACGTCGGCATGGTGCTCGCCGTCCTTCCCGTGATCGGCATCCCGCTGCCGATCGTCTCCTACGGCGGCTCGGCGCTGCTGCCCTCCCTCGTCGCCCTCGGCCTGGTCATCGGCTTCGCGCGCCGAGAGCCCGACGCGGCGGCGGCGCTGGCGGCGCGCCGACGCAACCGCTCTGCCGGCCTCTCCGCCTCGACCCATCGGTAGATTCAGTCCGATGCGCGTACTCCTCGCCGGCGGCGGCTCCGCCGGCCACACCTCACCCCTGCTCGCCACGGCCGACGCCCTGCGCCGGCTCGCCCCGGCGACCGAGGTCACCTGCCTCGGGACCCGCGAGGGCCTCGAGGCGCGGCTGGTCCCGGAGGCCGGACTGCCGCTGGAGGTCGTGCCCCGGGTGCCGCTGCCTCGGCGCCCCGGCCGCGACCTGCTGCGTACGCCGATGCGGTTGCGCGCCGCTCGGGCGGCCGCCCTCGAGGTGGTCGACCGCGTGCGTCCCGACGTGGTCGTCGGCTTCGGCGGCTACGTCTCGGTGCCGGCCTACCTCGCGGCCCGCAAGCGCGGCCTGCCGATCGTGGTCCACGAGGGCAACGCGATCCCGGGCGTGGCCAACAAGCTCGGCGCCCGGATGACGACCCACGTCGCCACCAGCTTCCCCGGCACCGCGCTGCCCCACGCCGTCTGCACGGGACTGCCGGTCCGACGTCTCATCTCCACCATGGACCGGGTCGCGCTGCGCGGCGAGGCGCTGACCACCTTCGGCCTCCGCGACGACCTGCCCACCCTGATGGTCACCGGAGGCTCCCAGGGCGCGGCGCGCATCAACGCCGCCGTCTCCGGCGCCGCGTCGGAGCTGGCCGCCGCCGGGGTGCAGGTCCTCCACATCGTCGGGCCGCGCCACGAGCTGAGCGTCCCGGCCGGCGACGTCCCCTACGTCGTGCTCAACTACGTCGACCGGATGGACCTCGCCTACGCCGCCGCAGACGCGGTGCTGTGCCGCGCGGGCAGCAACACCGTCACCGAGGTGTCGGGCGTGGGCCTGCCCGCGATCTACGTCCCGCTGCCCATCGGCAACGGCGAGCAGTCGCTCAACGCGCGGCCCGTGGTCGACGTGGGCGGCGGCCTGCTGGTCGCCGACGCGGCGCTGACCCCCGAGTGGGTCGCGGCCAGCGTGCCCGGCCTGCTCAGCGATGCCGGGCGCCTGGCGGAGATGGGCGCGGCCGCCCGAGGGGTCATCCCGCTCGACGCGGACGAGAAGCTCGCCCGGATCGTCCTGGCGGCCGCGGGAGACAGGACCGCACGGTGAGGATCCCGGTCCCCGACGAGATCCTCCCGGCCTCCGAGCTCGGTCGCGTCCACTGCGTCGGCATCGGTGGCGCCGGCATCTCCGCCATCGCCCGCATCATGGCCGCCCGCGGGATCGCCGTCACCGGGAGCGACGACCACGACACCCCCTTCCTCCCCTCCTTGCGCGAGCTGGGGGTCACCTGCCACCTCGGCTACGACGCCGCCCACGTCGGTGACGCGGACACGCTGGTGGTCACGACCGCCGCTCGTGAGGACAACCCGG
>Ga0190275_10004514_pt1 | contig 10001 bp, 11 predicted proteins | sample Popmic550T_FD_133745 | JGI IMG/M metagenome (GOLD analysis project Ga0190275, IMG submission 133745) | Populus adjacent soil microbial communities from riparian zone of Yellowstone River, Montana, USA - 550 T | ecosystem: Environmental > Terrestrial > Soil > Riparian zone > Trees stand | place...
ACCAGGCGGTTGCGGAAGGCCTCGTCGTCGAAGGCGTTCCAGCGCTCGGCCGCGCGGTAGACGGGCTCGACGTCCTCGACGGTGACGCCGAAGTGGTGATGGCTGGTAGGGGTGAGGTCACGCTCGAACAGGTGCAGCTGGGTGCGCCCGACGGCGAGCCACTGGACGGGGATGCCGAAGTTGGGCGTCGCGATCGGCTCGGCCCCGAGGAGCTCGACGTAGAAGTCGGTGGAGCGCTGCAGATCGCGCGCATTGACGCTGACGTGGTTGATGCGCAGGCTCACACGGGCTCCCTTTCCTCGTACCATCCGCGTCCGTCGAAGCGGGAGGATCGCATGCCGGAAGTCGCCGTCGTCGGGTCATTCAAGATCAATCCGGGCAAGGAGGACGAGGCGCTCGAAGCCTTCACGGCGCTCGTCGAGCCCACGCACCGCGAGGACGGCTGCATCCTCTACGCGCTGCACCGCGGTACCGACGACCCGGCTCGCCTGACGTTCATCGAGCGCTGGGAGTCGCGTGAGCTGCTCGACGCGCACCTCGAGAGCGCCCACGTGGCGGCACTGCTCGAGCGCGCGGACGAGCTGTGGGGCGACAACGGCGAGATCACGGTGTACGAGGCCATCGCGGCGGGCGAGCCGAAGAAGGGCTCGCTGGCCGAGCACGCCGGCGGCTGACGCCGCGCACACGCGGCCGCCCGCCGGTGGGTGGGCGGCCGCCATCCCTTGGGTCCGTTCCTGCGATGCACCGGCGTGTGGATCATCGTGGACGGTACGCATGATGCGTGCCCCAGACCACCGAGGAACACCATGCGCCCCAAGTCCATTCGGCGATCCCTCGCCGCGGCCGCCGTGGCGGTGACGTCCGCCGTTGCCCTCGCCGGTGCCGTCACGCCGGCCGCGCAGGCCGCGACTGCCTGCACCCACCAGGACGACAACCGGCCGGCGCAGAACGCGCGGACCACCGTGGATGGCCGCTACAAGCCGGAGCAGTGGGACACGAAGGCGGAGGTGGCCACGATCTGCCTCATCAACGAGGCGCGAGCGGCGCGCGGCCTGCCCGAGCTCTACTTCTTCTGGGTCTCGCAGCCGCTCGTGAGCAACTCGATCGACCACGGCCGCGACCTCGTGCTGCACGGCAAGGTCGCCCCCAACGACCCCCACACCGGCTCGAACGGCAGCACGCCCGCGCAGCGGATGGCCGCCTACGGCGCGGGTGCCTCGTACTGGAGGGTCAACGAGATCGTCGCCGAGCCCGGCAACGGCACGCCCAAGGGGGCGTTCGACTGGTGGATGAACTCCCCGGGTCACCGGGCGATCATCCTCGACCGGGAGCTCACGGAGATGGCCGTCCACGTGATCGGGCAAGCCCCCGGCGGCGGCCGCGGCGCGACCTACGTCGTGTCCTTCGGCGTTCGTCGCTGAGCCGGCTCGGGCGGGGCGCGGCTTCTCGCGCCGCGTCCGGCGACGGGAACGTCGAGCACGTGGCGAAACGCGATCCCCATGACGCGGCCGGTGGGCGTAGGCTTGGGGGCGCGATGTTCGGGCGGCCTTCAACGGAGCGCCAGACCGGGCCGTCGCGCGTGCTCGGCCGGCTGTACGAGAGGCGGCCGCGGTGAGCACGGTGGGCGGCGAACGTGGCGTCCCGACGCCCGAGGTGCCGTTGGATCACCCGTTCCCCGACCGCCATGCCGCCGGCGTCGAGTTGGCGGCGCGGCTGGAGCGCCTGCGCCACGAGGCGCCCGTGATCCTCGGGCTCGAGCCGGGAGGCGCGCCGGTCGGCGAGGCGGTCGCCGAGGCGCTCGCGGCGCCGTTCTCGGTCATGGCCGTCGCGCGCATCGGCGACCCGGGCCGCCGCGTCGGCGCGGTCGCCGAGGGCGGTCCGCCGGTCATCGACCACGACCTCGCGCGCGCCCAGGGCATCGTTCGCGGCGATCTCGAGGCGGCGCGCTCGCGGGCGGAGGCCGCGGTCGCGGAACGAATGGCCCAGCGGGCCACGCCGCTGCCGGACCTCACCGGCCGGACCGTGGTGCTGGTCGGCGACGGCATCGCGACCGGTCGTGCCGCGGCCGCCGCCAATCGCGCGGTCAGGCGACGCGGTGCGGCACGCGTCGTCGCCGCGGCGCCCGTCGCGACCGCGCACGCGATCGCGAGCCTCGGTGACGAGGTCGACGAGGTCGTGTGCGTCCGCTGCACCCCGCTCCCCGGGACCCTGCGCGACTGGTACGACCAGCCGCTGCCGCCGCTGGACCCCGACGCGCCCAAGCCGTAGCGCGACGTGCCGGTCTTCTCGCGTGTCGCCTGACGACGGCCCTCGGCCGTTTCTGCCCGAGCTCGAGCGAGGGTCGGTGTTCGCCGGCTACCGGATCGAGAGCATGCTCGATCGCGGCGGCATGGGCGTCGTGTACCGAGCGATCGATCCCGTCCTCGGACGCGGTGTCGCGCTGAAGATCATCGCGCCCGAGCGCACCCGGGATCCGGCCGCGGTCGCCCGGTTCAAGAGCGAGGCACGCCTGGCCGCGTCGCTCGAGCATCCCAACATCGTTCCGATCTACGCCGGCGGCGAGTTCCAGGGCGTCCTCTACCTCGCCATGCGCCTCGTGCCGGGCACCGACCTGCGACACGTCATCGCCGACGGCCCGGTCGAGCTGCCCGTCATCGGGCGCGTCGTCTCCCACGTGGCGAGCGCGCTCGACGCGGCACACGCGCGCGGGCTCGTGCACCGCGACGTCAAGCCCGCGAACATCCTGCTCACCGGCACCGATGGCGCCGAGCACGCGTACCTCGCGGACTTCGGGCTCACCAAGCAGCTCGGCTCGAGCGCCGGCGTCACCCGCACCGGCGCCTGGGTCGGCACCCCGGACTACGTCGCGCCGGAGCAGATCCAGGGTCAGACGGTCGACGGGCGGGCCGACGTCTATTCGCTCGGCTGCGTGCTCCACGAGCTGCTGACCGGCGCCGTGCCCTACCCGCGGGACAGTCACGTGGCGAAGCTCTGGGCGCACATGAACGACCCGCCGCCGTCGCCGCGTCGCCGGCGGCCCGACCTGCCCGAAGCAGTCGACGAGATCGTCGCGCGCGCGACGGCGAAGCGCCCGGCCGACCGCTACGCCACGGCCGGCGAGCTCTCCGCCGCGGTGGAAGCTGCCGTTCCGCGGCGGGCGGACGAGCGGACGTACCAAGCCGGGCTCCGGCCGGCGACGCCCACGGACGAGACGACGGTGACCGAGCATGCGGGCGGGCCGTCGCCTCGGGTGATGCCGCGACGCGCACCAGCGCATCCGCCGCGCCGACGGCGCACCCTGCTCCTGCCGATCGCGGCGATCGCCGCGCTGCTCGCGGCCGTCGCCGCAGCCATCACGCTGCTCGGACGCGAGGGCGAGCGGCCGGCGGCCCGCGCGACAGCCGATGCGACCCGGGAGCCGGCCGAGACCGCGACGGGGCCGTTCGCCGTCCCCGGCGGACCCGACGAGCTCGCGACCGGCGGCGGCGCGGTCTGGGTGGCCGAGAGCCGAGCCCAGCGGCTGACCCGCATCGATCCTCGCACCGGCGTCACGACGAGCGTCCGCGTGGGCCGGAACCCCGACGGCGTCGCCGTCGCCTTCGGCTCGGTCTGGGTCTCGGTGACCGGCGCGGACGAGGTCGTGCAGGTCAGTGCGGACGAGCGGCCCAAGGTGCTCGGCGCGGTGAAGGTGGGCTCCCGCCCGGAGGGCCTCGCTGCGTCGAGCAACTCGATCTGGGTGGCGAACTCGGGCGACGGCACGCTCACGCAGATCGATCCCGCGACCCGCGCGACGCGCACCGTTCCGGGTGTCGCCCGCGAGCCCGTCGCGGTGGCCGTGGGTGCGGGCGCGGTGTGGGTGGCCGATGCGGATGGAGCCCTCGCGCGGGTCGACGGCGGGCGCCGCCGCCTCGTGGCCACGATCCAGGGGATCGGTCCTGACCCGCGCGCCGTCGCGATCGCCGGACGCGACGTCTGGGTGGCGACCGCCGCCGACGGGCGCGCGTGGCGCGTGGATGGCGATTCCAATGCCGTCGCGGGGGGAGTCCGGGTCGGCGGCAGCCCGCGCGGGATCGCGGCCGACGATCGGCACGTCTGGGTCACCGACCACGCCGGCGCCCGGCTGGTCGAGGTGGATCCGGCGGCGATGCGCGTCGCGGACAGCCGGCGGGTCGCCGCCGGCCCGATCGGCGTCGCCGTCGACCGTCGCGCGGTGTGGGTCGCCGGGTTCGATGCCGGCGAGGTCACGCGAGTCCCGCGCTGACACGCGATTGGGCGATACTCACGACGAGCATGGCGCTCGATCACCACGACCGCTTCCCGCGCGCCGCGCGGTACCACCCGGACTGGGTGCTCGCGAGCGCGAGCGGTGGCGCGAACGCCCTCTGGCTCACGGAGTGGCTCGCCGAGGCGATCGAGCTGCGGCCAGGGATGCGCGTCCTCGACCTCGCGTGTGGGCGCGCGATGTCGTCGGTGTTCCTGCACCGCGAGTTCGGCGCACAGATCTGGGCGGTCGACCTGTGGAACAGCGCGTCCGAGAACCTGCAGCGGATCCGGGACGCGGGCGTCGAGGACGGCGTCTTCCCCCTCCACGCGGACGCCCGCTCGCTGCCGTTCGCCGCCGAGTTCTTCGACGTCGTCGTGAGCATCGACGCGTTCGTCTACTTCGGTACCGACGACCTGTACCTGACCGACCTCGCCCGCCTCGTCAAGCCCGGCGGGACCCTGGCGATCGCCGGGGCGGGACTGAGCCGCGAGATCGACGGCCCGGTTCCCGAGCACCTGCGGAACTGGTGGGAGCCCGGTCATTGGTGCCTGCACTCGGCCGAGTGGTGGAGGCGTCACTGGGAGCGGACGGGCATCGTCGACGTCGAAGTCGCCGACGCGATGCCCGATGGGTGGCGACTGTGGCTCGACTGGCAACGCGCGGTGGCGCCGGACAACGCTCCGGAGATCGCGGCGGTCGAGGCCGACGCCGGTCGGTACCTCACCTACGTGCGCGCGGTCGGACGGCGCACCGATCTGCGCCTCGACGAGCCGATCGTGTCGCTCCCGTCGCAGTACGAGAAGCACCCGCTCCTGCGCGAGCGTTGACGCGGGGAGGCTGTCAGCTGAGGCAGCGGACGTCCGGGCCGGGGAACAGTCGCTCGCACGGCGGAAGCTCTGCGTCGTCGCGGACCGTGCGGACCACGGCGCGGATCGCACGGATGACGAGGTCCGGCTGGTCGTTTTGGATGAAGTGATCGCTGCGCAACGCCAGCACGTGGGCGTGATCGCTCGACAACCTCGCCAATTCGTGCTGCATCGCGCGCCACACCCGGTTCCATCGGGGGTAGACCGCCGACGGCACACCCGTGAACAACTCGCGCTCGCGGGCCGCGCTGAGGACGACCAGGGGCTTGTCACCGAGCGACCGGATGCCGCTGGCGAGCGCCGCGCTCGCTCTCATGTCGACACCCCTGAGGACCTCCCGCTCGGCGATCGCCCGGCGCGCGCCGGGCGCGAGCGACTTCGGCCACGCGGCCAGCCCGCGCCGCCAGGAGTCGCGGCCTTCGGCGTCCACCTGCACCACGCCGCCGGTCTGCTCGGGGTGCGCGTGCGCGAACAGCCGTGCGAGCAGCCCGCCGTAGGAATGGCCGACCAGCACGTACGGCGGCGCGATCCGGGCGCGGTCGAGCAGGCGTTCGAGATCCTTGATCTCGTCGCCCGCGTCGTGCACCCCCGGAATCGCGTCACTGGCGCCCAGACCGGCCCGGTCGTAGGCGCACGTGCGTGTCGTCCGGCCCAGTTCGGTCAACACCGCCGCCCAGTTGTTGGAGGTGCCGCCGAACCCCGCTTCCAGCAGGACCGTCGGGCTCCCGGAACCGATGCACTCCACGAACAGGCTGCGCCCCCCGACATCGACCACATCGGCCGAGCCGACGCCGGGCACCGTGACCTTCGTCGGTTGCGGCTTCTCCCTGGCGCCGTCATCGCCGCCGCAGCCCGCGACGAGCACGGCGACGAGGACGATGAGGAGCAGGCAAGCCGTCACATGCCAAGTCTGACGAACGGGTGTCCCGTGGGTACGGTGTCGCGATGCCCGACGATGGCGTCGAGTCGCTGCTCGCCGAGCAGATCGCCTATTACAACGCCCGAGCGCCGGAATACCTCGACGGGATCATCGACGCGCCGGGCGGCACGGAGATCGAGGCCGCGCTCGACGCGTTCGCGCCCACGGGACAGGTCCTCGAGCTCGCGTGCGGGCCGGGCCTGTGGACGCCGCGGCTGCTCCGCCATGCCGCGAGCGTGACCGCGCTCGACGCCTCGCCCGAGATGCTCGCCATCGCCCGCGCAGAGGTCCGCGACCACCGCGTCCGCTTCGTGCAGACCGACCTGTTCGCGTGGGAGCCGGACCGGCGCTACGACGTGGTGTTCTTCGGCTTCTGGCTCTCGCACGTCCCGCTCGAGCGCTTCGCCGCGTTCTGGGACCTCGTGGACGCGTGTCTCGCGCCCGGGGGCCGAGTCTTCTTCGCCGACGATGCGTATCGCAGGCCCGACGAGCTCATCGAAGGAGCGGAGTCCTCAACGATCCGCCGGCGGCTGAACGACGGCACGGCCTACCGGGCGGTCAAGGTCGCGCACACGCCGCACGCGCTGCAGGCGCGACTCGCGAGCCTCGGATGGGACATCGGGGTCACACCGACCGCGGGGCCGTTCTACTGGGGCGCCGGCGGGCGAGCGTAGCTATTCCCGCCGCCGCCGCAGGCGCACGAGCTGCCGGGCGCGCGCCAGCAGCAGGCCGGCGCCCGCTCCGCCGGCCGGCACCAGCAGCAGGAGCTCCTCCACCGGCACGCCCGCGACGTGGGCGATCATCGGTCCTCGCCGTAGGCGTCGTGGTAGTTCCACCACTGGTAGGGCGGCGTCTGCGGGGAGCCCTCGGGCGAGTCCTCCCACTCCTCCTGGCGCCCGAGCGCGGTGAGGTCGAGGTAGCTCCAGGTGGTGCCGATCGCCTCGTCGCCGCGGCTGTCGACGAAGTAGGTGCGGAAGATCCGGTCGCCGTCGCGGATGAAGGCGTTGTGGCCGTGCCACTCGTCGACGCCGAAGTCCTTGTCGAAGTCGTCGGTGATCGTGTACCAGGGGATGTGCCCCCACCCCATGCGCTCCTGCAAGCCGCGGATCTCCGCCTGGGGGGCGCGCGAGGCGTAGACGAGCGTCGTGTCGCGCGCGTTGAGGTGGGCGGGGTGGGCGACCTGGTCGGCGACCATCGAGCAGCCCACGCAGGCCCGCTCCGGGTACGAGCCGCCCGCCGCCGGATACGTGGTGACGTCCGGCCCGTAGAAGGCGCGGTAGACGATCAGCTGACGGCGCCCGTCGAACAGGTCGAGCAGGCTCGCCGGGCCGTCCGGGCCCTCGAAGCGGTAGTCCTTCTCGACCGCCATCCACGGCATCCGGCGGCGCTCGGCGGCCAGCGCATCGCGGGCGCGGGTCAACTCCTTCTCCTTCACCAGCAGGGCCTCGCGGGCGGAGGTCCACTCCTGCGGCGAAACGATCGGTGGCATGTTCATCGGTGTCTCCTTGGTCTCTCGTGTGTGGCCTCGTCAAGACGTCGCAGCAGGGAGGGCGATTTGGACAGCCCTCAGCGGAGGGCTGCAAGCCGCCGCTCGAGCTCCGCGCGCTCGACGGCGTTCGCGGTGAGCGCGATCGCCCGCCGGTAGGCACGCGCGGCGCCCTCGGCGTCGCCCGCGCGGCTGAGCAGCTCGGCGTGCGCCGCGTGCAGCGGCTGGTAGCGCTCGAGCGCCGGCTCGCCGAGCAGCGGCTCGAGCAGCTCCAGCCCGGCGGAGGCCCCGGAGGCCAGGCCGACGGCGACCGCGCGGTTGAGCTCGACGACCGGCGACGGGTTGAGCGCGGCCAGCGCGCCGTACAGCTCGGCGATCTGCGCCCAGTCGGTGGATTCGGCGTCCGGCGCCTGCATCTGCAGAGCCGTGATCGCGGCCTGGAGCTGGTACTCGCCCGGCCGCCGCAGGCGCACCGCGCGCTCCAGGCTCGCGAGACCCTCACGGATCCGGCCGTGATCCCACAGTGCGCGGTCCTGCGCGTCGAGTGCGACGTACCGGCCGCTCGGATCCACGCGGGCGGCGCGCCGGGCGTCGTGCAACAGCATCAAGGCCAGCAGTCCCCACACCTCGGCGTCATCGGGCATCAGCACGCGCAGCAGCTCGCCGAGGCGGAGCGCCTCGTCGCACAGCTCCCCGCGGACGAGGCGATCGCCCTCCGTCGCCGCGTAGCCCTCGTTGAAGATCAGATACACCACCCGCAGCACGCCGCGCAGGCGCTCGGGCAGCTCCTTGTCGGCCGGCACGCGGTACGGGATGTGCGCGTCCGCGATCTTGCGCTTCGCCCGCACGATCCGCTTGCCCATCGTCGGCTCCGCCACCAGAAAGGCGCGGGCGATCTCGCCCGTCGTCAGGCCCCCGAGCGCCCGCAGCGTCAGCGCCACGCGCGCCGGCATCTCCAGCGCCGGATGACAGCAGGTGAAGATCAGCCGCAGCCGATCGTCGACGATCGCGCTCCCGTCGTCCATCGATGGCTCCTCGTGCCGGGCGTCCACGCGCGTCAGCTCGGCCAGCCGCTCGGCGCGATCCGCCATCGACCGGTCCCGGCGCAGACGATCGATCGCCCGCCGCCGCGCCGCGGTCGTGATCCACGCCCCCGGATTGGCCGGAACCCCGTCGCGCCGCCACGCCGTGACCGCGGCCTCGAACGCGTCCTGTACCGCGTCCTCGGCCAGCTGAAAGTCGCCGGCCTGCCGGATCAGGGTCGCCAGCACGATCGCCCGCTCCTCATGGAACGCGCGGGCGGCCGCGGCCGAGACCGCGTCGGCCGGCTCCACGCCGCCGCTCACGCCAGGTTTCTCACGTCCTCGTCCGACAGGTCGACGCCGGCCCGGCGCGCCGTGCTCAGCCACTCGCCGGGCGGCATGACCGGACGCACCTCGACCGTCCCCCAGCGCACCATCGGCAGCCGCGCCGCCTGCTCGAGCGCCTCGTCGAGATCCGCGCACTCCAGCACGTAGTAGCCGGCCAGGACCTCCTTGGTCACCGCGAACGGACCGTCGACGATCTCCGTCTCCCCATCGCGCATGCGGACCGACGTCGCACTCCCGGTCGAGTGCAGCCGCTGGACGCCCACCAGCAGCCCGGCCTCACGCAGGCCGGCGTGCAGCTCCAGCAACAGCGGCGTCACCTTCTCGCGCTCGGCCTGCTCGGCCGGGTCCAGCTCCTCTTCATAGACCAGCAACATGTACTGCGACATCCACGCCTCCGATCTTCGCGCTGCGGCCCTCATCATCCCGTCGCAGCGCGCGGGACCGTTTGGACCGACCCGACAGTGGTTGAATCGCGGGCCTGGCGACGCTCCCGGCCACTTCCCTGCCAGTCCGGCGGAACACGCTCATCCTTGCCGCGGCGATGGCGGTGTACTCGGCCGTGCTGCAGCTCGTCGCGGCCGTGTCGTCGCTCACCTTCGTCCTCGTGACCGGCGTCGAGGGCCTGCTCGGACTCGGTCCCGCGATCTTCCTCTGCGCGTCTGGGCTGACGGCCGTGCCCGCCGGCCGGGCGATGGACCGGATCGGCCGCCGACCCGTCATCGCCACCGGCTTCCTGCTGGCCACCTTCGGCTGCGGGCTCACCGCGCTCGCCACGAACACCGGCTCGACGCCCATGGTGATCCTCGGGTTCGCGCTCACGGGCGCGGCGAGCGGCATCGCCCTGCTCATCCGCGTCGCGGCGGGGGACATGTACCCGCCGGAGCGCCGCGCCCGCGGCATCTCCTACGTGCTCTTCGGCGCCGTGTTCGGCGCGATCCTCGGGCCGGCGGTCTTCGGGCCGCTGTTCGCCGGGCGCGAGGCCGAGGCCGCCGCGCTCACCGCTCCCTGGCTCGCGGCCGGCGCACTCAGCCTCGTCGCGCTCGTCCTCGTGCTGCTCGTCCACCCGGATCCCAAGCGGATCGCCGAGCTGCTCGCC
>Ga0190275_10004515_pt1 | contig 9999 bp, 13 predicted proteins | sample Popmic550T_FD_133745 | JGI IMG/M metagenome (GOLD analysis project Ga0190275, IMG submission 133745) | Populus adjacent soil microbial communities from riparian zone of Yellowstone River, Montana, USA - 550 T | ecosystem: Environmental > Terrestrial > Soil > Riparian zone > Trees stand | place...
AGGAGCGCCGCAGCCTCTACCCATCGATCGCTTGCCTGGAGTTCCTCGATCTCTGCGAAGTCAACCGAAAGCAGTACGCATTGCGCCGAATGCAGACCGCCGAGACGCTCGCGGACGAGCTCGTTGATGACCTCGTAGTACTTGGCGCTGCTCTCCCAGCTCATCCCGCCGAGCAGGCCGATGGTCAGCACCCGACGATCATACGCCGACCCTTGCCCTGTCGGGCCTAGAGGATCCTCCGCGAGCCCGACCGCGAGCGGCGCAACTCACGCATCTCGGCCAGGCCCGGCTCGACCGCCGGCGCCGCTGTCTCCAGCAGGCGTGATTCGAGTGGGATCTCGAGGACGACGTCGTCGCCGGGCTCCACGCGGTAAGCCGCCGAGCCCTCGCGTGAGCGCACCGTTTCGATTACCTCCCCATCGCGGATCAGGACACCGGCGTGGTCATCGAGGGCAAGCCCGGGCTTCATCTCACCGCTCTCGACGAGACGGCGGTAGGCGTCCCGGCGCGGCGGGTCCTGGGAGTAGTGGACGCAATGGCTGCCGCTGACGAGCCCGAGGCCGGTGACGGACGTGGGCGCGCCAGTCCCCCGCGACACGCCCTGCTCGAACCAGCACATCGATCCGGCGCTGTAGCCGCAGAGAACGATGCCGCGCTCGTGGGCGGTGCGCATGATCTCGTCGATCCGGTGCTCGCGCCAGAGCGCCAGCAGGTTGACCATGCTTCCGCCGGTCACGTAGATCACGTCCTGGGCGAGCAGGTGCTCCGCGAAGTCGATCGGGGCGACGCCGAGCCGGAACAGGGAGATCGCCGACGCGACGCAGCCGCGGCGCTCCATGGCGCCGTGGAAGGAGACGATCTGGTCGTGGGGGTCGCCGCTTGCGGTGGGAAGCAGGCAGATCCGCAGAGCATCCTCATTGGGTGGTTCCGCCTGGGCGAGCACGTAGTCATGGAGCGCCTCGTTCTCGGGTCGCATCGTGAACTCCGCGCCGCCGATGGCGACGATGGCACCGCTCATACCGATGAGGCTAGGCGACGGCCTGCAGGTCGCCGGCCGACGCGTCGCCGGCCTTTGGCTGCTCGCCGAGGTAGCGCGTCGGGATTGCGGTCTCGACCACCTGGTCGCCGCGGTCGCCCACGCACCACGCCTGCGCCTCCGGTCGCGAGGAGATCGCCGCGACTAGCTTCGTACCCTGGTAGTGCAGGGCGGTCCCGTCCTCGGCCGCGTAGCCTGGGCACATCCCGCGTTGCAGGAGCTCGTGGTAGGCCTCGCGCCGTCCCTGACCGGTCCCGTAGTGGACGCAGTTACTCCAAGGCAAGAGGCCCAGGCCTCGAACCCGGTGGACCTCGCCGTGGAACGAGGTGACTCCCTGCGAGTACCAGCAGAGGGACCCGGCGCTGAGGCCGCAGAGGATGACGCCGGCGCGCCAGGCCTCGGCGAGGATCCGGTCGAGGCCGTGGGCGCGCCAGGTCCCGAGCATGCTCATGACGCTGCCGCCGCCGACGTAGATCAGATCCTGGGAGAGCATGTGCTCGCGCAGGTCGGCGGCACCGCGGTCTCGCCGGAACAGCGAGATGTGGGAGGACTCGCAGGTGCTCCCCGGGAACGCCCGGTAGAAGCGGACGATGTAGTGATCGGCGTCGCCGCTCGCGGTCGGGAGGAAGCAGACTCGCGGGCGCTCGCGGCGCTGACGCGCCAGGTCGAGGACGTAGGTGTCAAGGAGGGGGTTGCCGGCCTCCATCGAGAAGCCGCCGCCGCCGAAGGCGACGATCTGACGGCTGTCCATGAGTGGAAACGACACGACGGTTGAGTCCTCAGCTTCTGCGGTCACCTTGCTCCTCTCCGTAACGACGGCGGGCCGGCCCAACCCCTATGAGGCGGGGCCGGCCCGTGTCGGTCTTCGAACCTGCTTCCAGGGTGTCTCTAGCCCCCGGTCGGCACCTCCGCGCCCTCATGGGCCTGGAGAACGTCTTCGCCCTCCTCGCCCGTGCGGATCCGGATCGCCTGCTCGACGGGGATCACGAAGATCTTCCCGTCGCCGACCGACCCGGTTCGTGCGTGCTTGAGGATCGTCTCGACCACCATGTCCTTCTCGTGGTCGTCGACCACGATCTCGACCTTGAGCTTCGGCCGCACGTTGACGGTGAGGGTGGAGCCTCGATAGTGCTCCACCACCCCCTTCTGGCGGCCCGAACCCTTCACCTCGGAGATCGAGAGGGACGGGATGCCCCGCTCGAGCAGCTCCTGACGGATCGGCTCGAACGCCTCGTGGCGAATGAACGCCTCGACCTTCTTCATCTGCGTCTCCTCCTTTCTATGCCTGCGACGGGGTCGCGGGCGTTGTGGGTGCTACTCCGCGGCTCTGCTCTGGCGCTGAGGAATCGGGAACCACGCTCGTCTTGCTCGCGAACCCGAACTCCTCGGCCGGAATGAACTGCTCCGGGTAGCCGTACATGCCGTGGCTCGAAATGTCCAGGCCGGCTTCCTCTTCCTCCTCGTCGACACGGATGCCGATCGTCGCCTTGATCGCGTAGAACGTCGCAAACGAGATGACGAACACGAGGGCGAAGATCGACGCGATTCCGACCGCCTGCACGCCGAGCTGACCGAGCCCGGCCGTGAAGGAGGCGTCGCCGAAGATCCCGTACCAGATCCCGGGGCTCGCGCCGTCGAGGATCAGGCGCTCCGCCCCGAAGAACCCGAGCGACAGCGTTCCCCAGATCCCGGCCAGGCCGTGAGCTGAGAGGGCGCCGACCGGATCATCGAGGCGCTTGTCGATCGCGAGGATCCCGAGGACGACGATCACGCCTCCGATCGCACCGATCACCGGTGCGAACTGGAACTCGACGTAACCCGAGGGAGCCGTGATCGCAACGAGTCCCGCGATCGCGCCGTTGCCGGCCATGCCGACGTCCATCGTCTTCGTCTTCGCGTAGATGGTCGCCATCGCGGCCAGGGCACCCGCGGCTGCCGCAAGCTGCGTGTTGAGCGCGACCTGCGCGAACAGCTCACCGCCACCCGTGCCGAACGTGGAGCCGGCGTTGAACCCGTACCAGCCGACCCAGAGGATCAGCACGCCGAGGCCGGCGATCGGCATCGAGTGCCCGGGAATCGCCCGCGGCTTGCCGTCGGGCCCGTACTTGCCCCTGCGGGCGCCGAGCAGCAGCAGCGCCGCGAATCCACCGACAGCGCCGGTGAGATGGACCACCGAGGAGCCGGCGAAATCCATCACCGGCTTGCCGCCGACGTCGGACAGCAGGCCGCCGCCGTAGACGCCGTGCGCCACGAGCGGGTAGATGATCGCGCCGAACACGATCGCGTAGATCACGTACGCGCTGAACTTGATCCGCTCCAGGGTCGTGCCCCAGACGATCGCCAGCGAGACCGCCGCGAACAGCATCCCGAACAGCATCAGCGCAACGTCGGAGCCGCCGACGTTCACGCCGCCGATGTCCTGGTTGAACTGGAAGAGGAATCCGTCCGTGCCGAAGAAGTCGTTGCCGAACCCGGCGATCCCATAACCGACCGCCCACCAGGCGATGGTCACGATCCCGAGGTTGACGAGGATCTTCGCCACTCCCGATCCGACGTTCTTCTGCCGCGAGAAACCGATCTCGAGGAAGAGGAATCCGGCCTGCATGAACAGCACGAGAACGCAGGAAACGATCACCCACATGGTGTCGATCTGCGTCTTCAGGTTCGCCGTGCCGGGGCCCTGCGCGCCGGCGATGCTTGGCAAGACCAAGCATGCGACCAACGCCAGAAGCGCCGCGAGGCTGAGCCTCTTCGCCATATCTTTTGCCTCCTTGACGCCGGACAGGGGTGACCGGCGGTTGAGTTATTCCGACGGGGTCAGTGTGCGTCGGGGAGGCGGAGCGGTGTTTGTACCGGCGTCGAAAATTCCGGGGGTCGTGTTTAGCCAGCGCTTAGCGCCGACCCTCCTTGGTGGCTAGAACGAAACCTGGGAGGTTCCGACCGGCTCCACGACCGTGGGGGTGGAGCGAAGGCCCTCGTCGGTGGCCACCGTCACCTCGCAGCGCTCGCAGGCGATCTCGATCTGGCCGGGATCGCCACCCAGCTCCTGCCAGCGCTCGCGGGCGCGCAGGTGGAGGTCGTCGAGGAAGCCGTCTGTGTGCAGGGGGTCGTGGTGGAAGAGGAGGGTGCGCTTCGCCCCGACCCGGTGGGCGAAGGTGATCGTGTCATTGACTTTGGAGTGGCCCCAGCCCTCGTGGCCTGGGTACTCCTCGTCGGTGTACTGGCAGTCATGGATCAGGAGGTCGGCGTCGCGGGCGAGGTTGTAGCCGGAGATCCACTCGGGGTCGAGGTTCTCCAGCGGGCTGCCGAGCGCCGGCTCGTGGTCGGGGATGTAGCAGAGGGTCGTGTCCCCATCGGTGATCCGGTAGCCGAGCGTGGGCCCGCGGTGGGTGACCGCCTCGGCGCGGATCGTCGCGTTGCCGACCTTCCACTCGCTGGCAGGGGCGTCGAGGAAGGAGACGTCGCAGGGGAGCTCGCGGACCTCGACCGGGGAGAGCGGCGCCGAGATGTAGCGGGCGATCCGCGCCTCCAGCGTCGCCTCGGGCGAGCTCGGTCCCCAGATTCGGATCGTCGACTCGGCGCGGAAGCAGGGTGGAAAGAACATCAGGCCCTGGATGTGGTCGAGGTGCAGGTGGGTGAGCAGGATGTTGATCCGCGGCATCTCCGGCGGCAGCGAAAAGCCGAGCGTTCGGATGCCCGTGCCCGCGTCGAGGATCAGCGTCTCGCCGCTGGACAGAGTGACCTCGACGCATGAGGTGTTGCCGCCGTAGCGGTTCATCTCCGGTCCCGGTGCGGGAACGGACCCGCGCGCTCCCCAGACCTTCACTCTCATCCGACCACCTCGTGGCGACCCGTGGTCAGGTCGCGCGCCTGGTCGACGTCGACGGGCCAGAAGATCACCATCGCGCCGGATGCGCCCTCGCCGTGACCGACGATCGGCATCGCGCTCGCGGCGATCTTGTGCTTGACGCCCTTCGCGTCGCGGACTCGGAACTCCGAGTGCGCGGGACGCCCGTCCCTCAGCGCCGTGGTGAGCGCGAGATCCTCCAGCGGGATCGGCTGATCGTCCTCGTCGAGCGGGCCAAACGATGCGGTCCACTCGCCGGCATCGAGCTGGCCGACGTCCTCGAAAGGGCGGCCGAGCAGCGCGCCGGCACCCTCGTTGTAGAAGAGCAGAGCGCCGTCCCTCGCGACCAGGAACGCCGGCGTCGTGACGCTGGTCAGGAGGTTCCGGGCGAGGATCAGTTCCAGCGGTTTCTGTGAGCCGGACATGGGTGCCCGGTCATTCAACCACTCCAAGCGTCAATCGTCACGCGAACAGCGCACACATGCGCTCCGCGAATCGTTTCCTGCGCGGGACCTGCCCGCCCGCAGGTCAGTCCATCTTGCCGATCTTGAAGATCTTCGTTCCGCAGTCGGGGCAGGTGCCCTTGATGGCAGGGCGCCCATTCTTCATCGTGATCTGCTCGGGGTCCTTGATCTCGACCTTCTTGCGTTCCTTCACGCAGTAACCCTCTGGCATCTCGTTCTCCCTTTTTCGCGGCGCGATGCGCCTCTACCCCTCACGCTCGTGCCGGGTGGCACAAGCGCCGTTCAGATGCGAGCGTAGAGCCGTTCCCGGACGTCAGGGACTGCCGGCGCCGCCGGTTGGCGCATTCTGCTGGCGAAGATCCTCGATGTCGTCCTCGGTCACGTCGGTTCGCGACCCGAGCTCGTTGATGGTCGCGTTGAGCTCGGCGACCTGATCCTCGAGCGTCGAGATCCGGCTCTGGAGCTCGCCGATCTCCTCGAGGGCCTGTTCACCGGCTTCGGTCCCGGAGGTGACCGTTGCCGCGAGCTCGTTCTCGACCCGGGTCAGGTCGTCGATGCCGGCGGAGTTGTCGCGCGCGTCGATCGCGAGGACGATCGCAACGATCGAGGCGGCCAGCGAGAGCACCATCGCAGCGGCGCCCGCATAACTGCGGGTGCCGAGCTTGCGGTCGAGGTCCGCCAGCCAGGCCCGCTGTCCCTCGGCCTCGGTGCTGACCGGCGCCGCCGGCGGGCGGGCGACCGGGTGCGTGCCGGTGATCGGCGGCCGGGGGCCGTCGGCGGGCGTTGCGCCGGGCACCGGGCCGGGTCCGCTGCTCGCCGGCTGCTGCTCGGTGGGGGCTGGGGGCTGCTGCGCCGGCGCCGCGGGGGTCGCGCTGGGATCTACCGGCGAGGCTTCCGCGGCACCCTGCCCTCCCTGCTCGGCGGTCGAGGGAGTCGCCGGCGCCTGTGGCGGCGGGACCGCTTCGGGCTTGGGGCGCCTGAGTCGCATCAGGTTGCGTCCGGTCGAGGGCCTGCGACCTCGCCGCCGTCGGGCTCGATCTCGCGGCCCTCCTCGACCCAGGCGATCAGCCCGCCGGCGAGGTTGAATGCGTCGAAGCCAGACTCGTTGAAAGCCTGGGTCGCGAGGGCGGAGCGGCTGCCGCTGCGGCACTGGAAGACGATCGGGCGGTCGCGGTCGAGCTCGGCGGCGCGAGCGGGGAGCTGCTCGAGCGGGATGTGCGTGGCGCCCTCGATGTGTCCCGCCTCCCATTCGTAGTCCTGGCGGACGTCGACGAGCTGCGCGCCGGCCCCCACTTTCTCGGCGGCGGCGGCGGGACCGATGTCGGTGCTGGTGTCGACGGCTTCTGACATGCGAAGGGCGAGGATAGCGGCGGCTCGCGTAGCATTCACGGTGCACCCCTCACGACGCAAGAGGGCCCCGTCCACCTCTCGTCCCCTTCGTCACCCACCAAGGAGAAACCCATGCCCGAAGCAGTCATCGTCGACACCCTGCGCACCCCGATCGGCCGCGCCTTCAAGGGCTCGCTGGCCCAACTGCGCCCCGATGAGACCGGCGCCTTCGTGATCGACCGCCTGCTCGAGCGCAACCCCGACCTCGACCCGAAGCTGGTCCAGGAGGTTTTCTGCGGCGTCGGCATGCCTCAGGGCCTGCAGGGCTTCAACATCGCCCGGATCATGGTCCTGCTCTCCGAGAACCTCAGCGAGGAGACCACCGGCGTCACCGTCTCGCGCTACTGCGCTTCGTCTCTCGACGCGATCCGTCACGCCTCGAACGCGATCAAGAACGGCGAGGGCGATGCCTACATCGCCGCGGGCGTCGAGTTCGTCTCACGCTTCAACGAGCGCAGCGAGGTCGCGGGCGCCGACGACAAGAACGAGAAGCTGACCGGCGAGGGCGACCTGCCGAACGTCTACATCGACATGGGCCTGACCGCCGTGAACGTCGCCGAGAAGTACGGCGTCAAGCGCGAGGACATGGACGACTATGCGCTCCGCTCCCAGCACCTCGCCGTCGAGTCGCAGGAATCGGGCTTCTTCGACCGCGAGATCGTCGCGATCCCGACCCCGAACGGCGAGGTCTCCAAGGACGACGGCCCACGCAAGGACGAGGGCGACATGCGCGAGAAGCTCGGTTCGCTGAAGGAGGCCTTCGGCGGCGGCGGGGTCACCGCCGGCAACTCCTGCCCCCTCAACGATGGAGCCGCCGCGGCGCTGATCATGTCCGACACGAAGGCGAAGGAGCTCGGCCTGACGCCGCGCGCGAGGATCGTCACCGCCGCGACCGCCGGCAACAACCCCGAATACATGGGGGTCGCCCCGATAGGCGCCGTCAAGAAGGTGCTCGACCGCGCCGGGATGACGATCGGCGACGTCGACACCGTGGAGCTCAACGAGGCGTTCGCCGCTCAGGTGATCCCGATCATGGAGGAGTGCGGGATCGACGAGGACAAGCTCAACACCCACGGCGGCGCGATCGCCCTCGGCCATCCCTTCGGCATGACCGGCGCCCGGATCATGGGCACCCTGCTCAACGTCATGGAGACCGACGATCATCAGGTCGGCATCGAGACGATGTGCGTCGCCGGCGGCCAGGGCGAGGCGATGGTGGTCGAGCGCCTGAACTAAGGGTCGCTGCATAGGGTTGCCGCAAATGGATCTGGCGGCAACCCTCTTCAGCACCGGCTGGGCGTCGGGCGTCAATGCCTACGCCACCGTTGCGCTGCTCTCGCTCGCCGGCCGGGCGGGCGTCGGGGAGGTGCCCGACGGGATCGAGAGCGACCCGGTTCTGTTCATCTCGATAGGGATGTTCCTGGTCGAGTTCGTCACCGACAAGATCCCCTGGCTCGACTCGGTCTGGGACTCGGTCCACACGTTCATCCGGCCGGCGATCGCGGTGGTGCTCGGCTTCCAGTTCGGCGGCGAGAGCGGCATCTCCGGCATCGAGGAGGCGCTCGGCGCCGGCGGGTCGGGCGCGACGGCTCTGGCCAGCCACGCCGTCAAGGCAGGGATCCGCCTCGGGATCAATACGTCACCGGAGCCGGCGACGAACATCATCGCCAGCCTTACCGAGGACGGGCTGGTGGCCGTCGTCGTCCTTTTCTCGATCAACAACCCCGAGATCGCGGCGGCGATCGCGTTCATCCTGCTCGCGATCGGGCTGACCGTGATCGTCTTCCTGTGGAAGCGGATTCGCCTGGCGCTGAAGCGGCGCCGAGAGCGCAAGCTCGGAATCGCGCCGGCCGAGGAGCCCGACGCCGAGCATCACGACCCGCCCGACCCATCGCTCGAGCGTTCTCGCTAGGTTGCGCCCGGTGAAGCGCTCCCAAACCATCGCCCTCGCCGGCTTCGTCGTCGTCCTCGCCGTGATCGTGGCCGTGATCGTCATCGGCCGCTCCGGAGATGACGACGGCGGCAGCTCCGAGGGCCTCACCGATACATCGGTCAAGCCCGTGATCGAGGTTCCGGACGAGCCGCCGCCAACCGAGCTCGAGACGGAGGACATCGTCACCGGCGACGGGCCCGAGGCGAAGGCCGGCGACCAGATCAGCGTCCAATACGTTGGCGTCGATTACGAGACCGGCACCCAGTTCGACGCCTCCTGGGACAACGGCGCTCCGTTCGACTTCGAGCTCGGCTCCGGCTCGGTGATCCCGGGCTGGGACGAGGGAATCGTCGGGATGAAGGTCGGCGGGCGCCGCGAGCTCGTGATTCCCCCCGACCTCGCCTACGGCGAGCAGGGCTCGCCACCGAACATCGGCCCGAACGCGACGCTCGTCTTCGTCGTCGACCTGCTTTCAGTGAACTAGCCAGATAACCCACACCACGGAGGTCCACACCCCATGTCGCTAGAACAGTCGCTCTCCCAGTTCGCCGAGAAGGAAGTCAGCGAGTCCTTCACGCTGCAGAACTCGAAGATGCTCAAGGTCGAGCTGTCACAGGCGACCGTCCAGGCGAAGCTCGGCTCGATGGTCGCCCACCAGGGCGACGTCAAGTTCGAGCACGCGGGTTCCGGCGGCGTCGCCAAGTTCATGAAGAAGGCGATGACCGGCGAGGGGCAGAACCTGATGAAGATCTCCGGTACCGGTGAGGTCTTCCTCGCCGACCTCGCCCAGGACGTCCAGCTGCTGAAGCTCGACAACGAGTCGATCACCGCAAACGGCGCCAACGTCCTCGCCTTCGAGGCCGGGATCGACTGGGACATCAAGCGCGTCGAGGGAGGCTCGGGGATGCTCGCCGGCGGCCTCTACAACATGCACCTGCAGGGCTCCGGGTTCGTCGCATTGATCTCCGACGGCCCGCCGATGATGATTCAGATCGGCAGCGAGCCGACCTTCGCCGACCCGCAGGCCGCGATCACCTGGTCGGCCGGCGTTCAAACCGCGGTGAAGGCCGACGTCAACATGAAGACGCTGATCGGTCGCGGCTCCGGTGAGACGATCCAGATCGCCTTCAGCGGCCAGGGCTGGGCACTCATCCAGCCCTCGGAGGGTCAGGTTGCAGCTCCGTCACAGAGCGGCGGCGCGGGTGGCGGCGCCGGCGGCGCGCTCGGGAAGATGCTCGGGGGCTGAGCGCGCGGGGGAATCGGGACGCCGCAAGCGCGGCGTCCCGGCCCTCGACTACTCCTTGCTGTACTTGAACGAGATACCCAGCCG
>Ga0190275_10004516_pt1 | contig 9999 bp, 3 predicted proteins | sample Popmic550T_FD_133745 | JGI IMG/M metagenome (GOLD analysis project Ga0190275, IMG submission 133745) | Populus adjacent soil microbial communities from riparian zone of Yellowstone River, Montana, USA - 550 T | ecosystem: Environmental > Terrestrial > Soil > Riparian zone > Trees stand | place...
AGTTCGATCAGGCCGGTACGTTGCAAAACACGGGAAATTGGTGGGGAATTGAAAGTGGGTCGGTCGACCCGGACGGCGGAGACTTCATCTGGACGTTTAGCACCAATCGTAATTGGGGCGAACGCTCTGACTTTGCGGTGCAGTACAATCCGATCACGGGTGACCCGCTCGCCCCGGTTGATCCGATGACCGGCGAACTGCTTGGTTCGCCGCTTCAAAATGACTGGCGCTTGTATGTCGAGCACTGGTCAGGCGAAGACATGGCCGTTCAAGGTCTTGAGGTCGTGTGGCACGGCCGGCCGATCGAAGCGAACTCCAAGCGTATTCAAGGCGCGATTGGAATCGATGAAAATCAGGACGGCGAGTTCAACTTTAGTCGCGTGATCAAGTCGCTCTTTCAGATTGATCCGCTTGCGCCGCCGCGATTCGGCGATTTTATTCATTCGCGCGATTTGAACCAGGAAACGTTCGCCAGCAACATCACGGTGCAGGCAACGCGCGTCAGCGATGGCGTCGTTGTCGCGGAATTCGTGACCGGCGCGGACGGCAACTACTACTTCGACCTCGTGCCAGACGAATACATAATTTCCATCAGCGAAATCGATGGCATTCCGATCGACGAGATTATCGGGACGATGCTGTCAGAGGACACGCTCACCCCGGATGGGTTTCTGGAATCGTTCCGGCAGGAATGGCATATCGATGAGAACTGGTTTTTCGCCTGGGACCGCGAAACCCCCATGGATTTGCCGGTCGGCTTTGGCTTCGAGAAAGTTCCGCTGGATGCCGAGGGAAATCCGGTCCTATTTGGGGACGATGATCTCTTTGGCTTCATCACGCCGGACCACGTCAAAGGAATCAACTTCTTGCTCGACGTCGGCCCGCCGCCGGCTCAGGAAGTGGGCATCTCCGGTCGCGTCTTCGCCGATATCAACGGCGACGGCCAGCGCAATGGAGATGATGTGGTCGCCCCCAATGTGCTCGTGTTTGTCGATTTGAACAACTCGGGCGCTTTTGAAGGCACCGATGTTTTCACAACGACAGACGCCAACGGCCAGTATAACTTTACATTTCCGACCGGCGCCGGCGCCCAGCAATACCGCATCGCCGTGGTCACGCCGGATACGAATTGGACCATTACGGATCCAAACGCGGGCTTCCGCGTGATCGTGGGCTTCACGGGTGATTCGTTCACGAACGTCGATTTCGCGATGCAGCCGATCGCAGGCGTCGGTACTCCGGTCGGCGCGATCCCCGGTTCGATTCTTGGCGTCGCGTATCAAGACCAAAATGGCGATTCTAGTCGGCAATCTTTCGAAGACGTCGCTCCTGGGTTGCGAGTTTTTGTCGACCTCAACGAGGACGGAGACTGGGACAATGGCGTCGAGCCCTCCGCCATCACAGGTTCCAACGGCGCGTACTTCATCGCCGACGTTGCGCCTGGCACGTGGCGCGTCCGGATCGAGCTGCCGGGCGCCGATTGGACGCTCACCTCGCCGTCCAATGGTTTCCGGTCGGTGAATGTATTGTCCGACCGCGCCATCACCAACGTGCTGTTCGGGTTGATCAATAATGCCGTCAACGACTGGGGTGATCTGGCCGATTATCCGACTCTGCCTGGCGAAGATGGTCCCAGCCACGTTGTCTCACCAGGATTCCGCCTCGGCGGGACGGTTGACCCCGAAATTAATATCAACCCAACTGCCGACGCCGATGGCGACGACCAGGCGGGCGTTGATGACGAAAACGGTGTGACAATTGTCAGCAATGGCGGCTTGCTCCAACCCGGCGCGAATATTCTCCGCGTCTCGGTCAATGGCGTCGGTGGATATTTGAGCGGCTGGATCGATTGGGATGACAACGGTCTTTGGACCGACGATGGTGAACAGGTATTCAGTAGCATGCATTTGAACCCCGGCACGTACAACTTGACCGTGAATGCGCCGGCCGATATGGCGGGCGGAGCACTCGCGGCTCGGTTCCGTTGGGGAAGCGCGGGTTTGAGCTTTACCGGTGCTGACGTTATCGGCGAGGTGGAAGACTATCGACTGGCGAATTCACTTTTGCCGGTCATTGTTTACCCCGACGGCGACTACAACAGCAGCGGCCTTGTCGATCAAGCCGATTACGACCTGTGGAAGCAAACGTATGGCTCGACGTCGGATTTGCGAGCCGACGGCAACGACGACGGCCAAGTCAACTCGGCGGATTACACGGTCTGGCGGAACAACGTCGGTGCGACATCCGCAGCCGGCGCAGGAGTGCAGGGCGAACTTGCTTCCGGCGCTTCATTAACGGCGCCGTGGGTTAGCCCCGACCTGACCGCCAAGCGGTTTGCCGATCGAAACCAGGCGGTTTTTGAGCTCGCTCGTTCGCTAACGCCACAAGCCGTCGAGCGACCGGAAATCGCGGCCCAGTTGCAGGCCATGAAGGCGCAAGAGACGACCGTCAATATTGGTGGCCGTCCGCGCACCGTTCTTCGGCTTCAGGGTGGCGTCGCGGACAGCGGCACGGTCGGCAGCGGCGCAGGCGGCGAGCTTGCCAGCGGTGCGGCGACATCCACAGTGCCCGGATTCTCGTTGCAAGGTCTTCAGTTCTCGACGACTGCGGACATCACGTCGTCGACGATCTTGCCGCAGTCGTCGGTTACTGCATCAGTTTCCTCGGATAATTTGCTACTGCTCCTGGATGAGGCGATTGCGACCAATGGCGACGAAATCGAATCGATCGAACTCGCGTCGTTTTCGTCGAATGATGAAGATGCGGAAGCCACCGAGCTTGCCTTCGCAGCGCTCTTTTCCGAGGAAGAACTCGTAAATGCGATGTAGTGCTGGGCGTGAAATTTCGCTGCCGGCGGCGAACTTACATTTGACCGTAGTGCGAGTTCGTTTGCAATTTGACCATCGCCGGACGACAATCAACCACCGATGTCGCAATGTAATGTGAACCTCGGTGGACATGCACATGGCCCGCTCCTGTGTCCGGTTTCGTTTCCCTCGGTCGTTGCCGCTGTTTGTTTTATTGTCGCTGGTTGTCGTCTCGGCAACGTTTGCGGATACGTATCCACGCCAACCAGGCGTGGATGTCGTCCATTACGTTTTTAATCTCAAGATCAGCGACGATAGCGCCCAGATTGAGGGCGACACGGCCGTCCGCTTTCGCGCGGTCACTGGCGGCCTATCGCGGATTGTCCTCGATCTTGGTTCGTCAGACGGCGAACGAGGCATGACGATTGCCGCCGTGAAGGAAGGCGACAAGTCGCTTGAATTCTCTCACGAAAGCGACCGCGTAGCGATCCAATTGCCCACGCCAACCGCAATCGGCGAAGAGCGAACGGTTAGCGTGCAATATCGCGGCGCACCGCGAAGTGGATTGCGGCTGACGCAAAACTTGCACGGCGAGTGGTGCGCGTTCAGCGAGAACTGGCCCAATCGCGCGCGGCAGTGGCTGGCCACGGTCGATCATCCGTCGGATAAGGCCACCGGCGAATTCGTAGTGACTGCGCCGGCCCGCTATCAGGTCGTCGCGAATGGGCTGCTCATGGATGAAACGGATCTGCCCGGCGATTTGCGGCGGACCCATTGGAAACAATCCGTGCCAATTTGCACCTGGTTGTATGCCGTCGGCGTCGCCCGCTTTTCCGTAGGGCACTTTGGCACGGCCAATGGCGGGGCGGGAAAAGACATTCCACTCGAAGGCTGGGTTTATCCGCAAAATCGCGAGATCGGCCACGCAAACTTCAACGAGCCGGGCAAGAGCGCGCTCGAGTTTTTCACCCAGCGCGTCGGGCCCTATTCCTACGATCGCCTGGCCCACGTGCAGGCGGCCGGCATCAGCGGCGCTACGGAGCACGCCACGGCCATTTTCTATGGCGAGCGCGGCGTGCTTCGCGATAATCGCGGCACGGTCGTGCACGAGGTGGCCCACCAATGGTTTGGAAACGCCGTGACCGAGCGCGACTGGGATGACGTCTGGCTGGCCGAGGGTTTTGCCACGTATTTCACGAATCTTTATTACGAGCACCACAGCGGCCGCGAAGATTTTGTCAACCGCATGCGCCGCGACCGCACGCGCGTGCTTGGCGCGGAAGCCCGCCGGCCCGACACGCCCGTCATTCATCGCAACATCAACGACATGAGCCAAGTGCTCAATACGTTTGTCTACCAGAAGGGGGGCTGGTTCCTGCACATTCTGCGCGGCCAGGTGGGTGACGATGCTTTTTGGCGCGGCATCCGCGCTTATTATGCGCGGTATCGCGACAAAAATGCATCGACCGCTGACTTCCTGGCCGAAATGGAATTGGCCTCGAAGCAGGAGCTCGATTGGCTGTTTGAACAATGGCTAACGCGTGGCAGCTCGCCAAAGCTGGCCGGCGACTGGTCATTCGACGCGTCGGCGAACCACATCAAGCTGAAGCTGCGCCAAACGCAGGAAGGGCCGCCGTACCGCTTGCCGATGGAGATTGGCGTTACGAGCGGGCCGCAAGGAGCTGAAGCGAAGACGTCGATTCAAAAAATCGAGATCACGGAACGTGAGGGCGAGTTCACCTTAAAGTCAGAGACCGCGCCGACCACGGTCACGCTCGATCCTAATGTCTGGGTGCTGATGGCCGAACCGGAGTTTGTAAAGCAGGCAGCGCCCAATTGAGCTTAGCCTGCGAGCCGTGCCTATCGCGGCAATCCAGCGCTTTTTTCCTCACCGGAGGTTTCATCCAATTGGTGCACCAGTTGCATCACCTGCTCCTCTTCTTGATTGTTTGCCCGCAACAGGAGTCGATTGTTGTCGACATCCGCCGTGACGAAGAAGCCCGCCCCATCGAAATCTGTTCCACCTTTCATGAGTTGTTGAATCGATTTCACCATCTCTTCCGCCCGCATCCGTCGGAGTTGGACGACTTTCACATTCCGCGGATTTTCAAGATTCCGCACAAAGTCGCGAATCTGCTTCAATTGGGCGGGCTTGGCGCGGACGACAATAATTTTCGCTCCGGCGATCGCGCGCACCTGTGGCGCATCATCAATGGGGTCATTGACTTGCGGGAAAGCGGCCTTGATCGAACTCATGACCGACTCAGCATCGTGCTTGTCGATGGAGATGGCTGCGGTCTGAACTTCGCCTGGCGGCGGGCCAGCCTTATCCTCTGCTGCCGGCTGCTCTCGGTTCTGTAGCGCCGGAGGCAATTTACGTGCCTTGTCGTCGTCCGGGACTTCCCCGAGTTGACGAAGGAGTTTCGATACTTCCTCCAACTCGATCTCGTTTGCCCGCAACAAGACCCGGTTGTTAGCGACATCAGCCTTTACCTGAAATCCTTCTTTTTCACCGGCCTTGCTAGCGCCCTTCACTAATTCTTGAATCGTCTGCGCGACCGCGTCTGCTGGCAATCGCCGGAGCTGCACGGTTTTCAAGACCCTGTCATTCTCAAGACTCGCGGCGTATTGAACAATTTTCTGAACCTGCGAACTCTTTCCGCGAACTACGATGGCCGAACCTTTGTCCGACTTGGAGACGCGTGGCCCATCAGGATCAGAAAAGTCAACAAGCTCCGGAAATCTTTTCTCGATCATTCGCACCACGGCGTCTTGATTGTTGCCCTTGAGTTCAAGGACTTTAAATGTGAGATCATCATCTTCGGGCGCCTTGTCACTTTGCGCTGTCCTCCGCTGTTCCGATGGCGGCGCGCCGGTCTTCGGGCGTAGCATGAAGTCGTCCTTTGCTGTTTTCTCTTTCTTGCCGCCAGCCTCCGCCTGCTTGATGATTCGCAGGATCTGTTCAACATCTCCCTGAGCGCCCCGCACAACGAGGACGTTTGATTCTGGGTGCCGCGTGATGGAGACGGGCCCGGCCATTTTACTTGTTTCGATCGCACCGCTACCCTCCGCCTGCGTGATGATTCGCTGGATCTGTTCAACATCGCCCTCCGCGCCACGCACAACGAGGATATTTGATACTGGATGCCGCGTGATGGAGACCGGCCCGCCCAGTGTGCTGAGTACCTCCGCGGGGCTTTGAACTTCCGCCGTAATTGCCGTCTCGGTTTTCTCACTCTTGTTTGTAGCGTTGTTGTTTGAGGTTTTCGTGGGAGCGGGGAATGTCTCGCCATCAATCTGCTTCACCAGTGCAACGACGGCATCCATCATTTTGGAGCTGCTGGCGCTAATGATGGTGGCCATCGCTTGATCGTCGGCCGCTACAACGGGCGCGTGGGGCAGCGGTTTGCCATCCGCATCGACGAACAGGCTCTGGATGAGTTCCACGACCCGCGATGGTTTCACCCGCTTCGTCAATACAACTACGCTGTATCTCTTGGATCCCGTGACCTGTTTTTCTTCGACGCCAGCAGCGGCTTTGGAGGGCGACGTATTTTCGTCATTCGTTTGACCCTGTGCCAAGTCGGCACGGCTGGCCGCAATCGCTGACACAATCAGCGCTACGGCAAGAGCACTGCTCAGCGCCGGCCATCCACCCGCGCGCGTACCAGGCGGATTGACCCCCACCAGCCGGCGAATTCGCGTTATCAGCGAGCCACCTGCAGCCTGCAGCGCGAGCGCCGCGGGCCGCATGCGCATCTGTTCCAAGACGGTAAGCGCCCGCCCATAGTTGAGCGAACCCCCGGCGACCGCCGCCGCGATGTCGTCACAGCAAAACTCCCGTTCCGCACGAATTCGACTCGAAATCCACCACACGGCCGGGTGATAAAAGAACAGCACTTCAATCGCGTTCTGCAGCAAATTAACGAGATAGTCGTGACGATTGATGTGGGCCAATTCATGCGCGAGCACGGCCTCGAGCTGTGGGCCGGTGAGACCTGTAACCAGCGCCGCGGGAATCAATACCACCGGCTTGACCCAACCAAAGGCCATCGGCACGCCCGCCGAATCGGATTGCCGCAATTTCACGAAAGCATGCACGCGAAGTAATGACTTCAAGCGGGCGAAGCATTCCTGCCAGGCAGGCTCGTCGAGCTCGCAGCATTGTGAGCGCAGCCGGCGCAGTGAATTCCAACTGAGTGCCAGTCGTAGCGAGAGCATGGCCACGCCGCCTGCCCAGAGCATCACGATCGACGGCAGCCAACCGTGTAAACGGCGAGATAGCGTTCCTAACCAGTTTGTTTTTGCGGTGCTCGCGGTCACATCGTCGGCCACCAGATCGGTGGGAACCGAAACGGTTAAGTCGTTCACTCCAGCTAATGATGAATCCCAACGGTTCGCCAGGTTCCATTGCCACGCGAACGTCGCCGCCGCCACGCAGACCATGAGCGTCATCGCCCCGCACGCTGACAAATACCTGGCGTTGGGCGACGCCCCGCGCTGGGCGCGAATCATGATTGCCGCGACGACCCCGATGGCCGACCCTTGCCAGATAAAGTGCAGGAGAGTCCAACCCAGGGATTCAATTCCGATGGAAAGGTTGAGAGCGTTCATGGTTTTTGCTTTCTGCCCTTGGATTCAATCTCGTCGAGTAAAGCACGAATTTCGGCCAACTCTTCTGGCGTGGTCCGCTGCTCTGAGAGCGCCTGCATGACCAGCTTCGCGGGCGAGCCAGCGAAGGCCCGCCGCAGCAAATCACGCACCAGTTGACGCCGCGTCTCATGCGGCTCGTAGGCGGCGTGATACACGTGCGACCGTTGCGATTCGTCACGAAGCACGAGGCCCTTATCCGTCATCTTTTGCAAAATGCGGAGCGTCGTCGTGTAGCCAGTTTCTTTTTCGCCGGCGATCGCATCGTGGATTTGCCGCACGGTGCTGGGACCGTGTTCCCAGAGAACGGCCAGTAAGTGGAGCTCGGCTTCAGTCGGTTTCGGTCCGGTTTTCTTGGCCATGCGGGTCAATATACGACGGACGTCGTAGGTTGTCAACGACATTTGTCGTACTTTTCTTGTCGGCTCGAATTTTGGCCTCTTCCGCAGGTTTCGGAGGAACGTTTCAACCGCGGCCGCCGCCAAGGGATGCGCTTAATGTTTGAGATTGCTATTCCGGTTGGAATACATCCCTCTGCAATGGGAAGCAGGCACTGACTTGACTGCGGCCTGCCGCGGAGTCGACAATTGCAACTCGTTGGCCACGAGCAGCGGATTGGCCGCAATTTGGCCGGCAGCAGGGCGTTTGAATATCCAATTCGTTGAACCGTTAAACGCCGGGGGTACGTCATGCATGTAGCCTCTCGTCGGCTGTTCGTCGCGCTGTTGGCTTCTGTGATTTGCACACAAGCGCTTGCGCGATCCCAGCAGTCCGTGCAAGCTTCGCCACGCGGCGACCAAGGAATCAAGCTGGATCGCTACGGTGATCCAATCCCGCCACAAGCACTCCTTCGCTTGGGCACCGTCCGCTTGCGGCAAGGGCAGGGGGCGAATGGCGTAGCCTTCACGCCCGACGGCAAATCGCTCGTCTCCTGCGACTGGCAGAAGCCGATTAACGTGTGGGACGTCGCGACGGGCCGCGAAGTGAAGCGATTCACCATTAAAGAACCGAATGAATGCACGTTCGGAGTCGCCTTTTCGAAGGACGGATCGCGAATGGCGACAATCGGCGAGCGCGGCCTTGTGAAACTCTGGGACCCGAGAAGCGACGCATTGCTCTCGAGCGTAAACGGGCACGCCGATCGCACGTTCGGTGTAGCCTTCTCTCCAGACGGTACGGTTTTCGCCACGGGCGGCACTGATTCCAGTGTGCGTTTGTGGGACGCAACCACCGGCACGCAGTTGCTGGAGTTTACCAACAACGATCGAGCAGGCGGCAATGCTCGGCCCGTTGCATTTTCGCCGGATGGAAACCTGCTGGCTTCCGCCACGTATCAGGGCACGATTCAAATCTGGAATCTTAAGCAGGGGGGCGAGCCGCTCACCATTCCGCAGGCGCACGAGCGCGATATAGCCTCACTTGTGTTTTCACCCGACGGAAAGCAGCTCATTTCCGGCGGCATACGCCTGGAACGCACGCCCGGCAGCGCCCGATCCATAGCGGAGATTTTCGTCTGGAATGTCGCCAACGGCAGCCAGCACTCGCTATTTGAAGCAGGCGAAGAGCTGCTCGGCGGTTCGGTGTTGGTTGCGTCCAACGATGGCACGCTGCTCGTTTCGGCGCACCATGAAAAAATCGTCGTTTGGGAATTGGCGACAAGGCGTGTTTTGCGCGCGATCCAAGTGCCCAACCTGGACGGCGCCAGGCGGACGCATAGCCTGGCCATCTCCCCCGACAATCGAATTGTGGCCATCACAAGCAGTTCGAACAAAGTTTTCCTTTGGGACGTCGTGACCGGTTCACCGCTGCTCCCTCAAACGGAATCACACCACGAAGGCGCGCTGACTATCGCATTCTCCCCGGATGACAAGTTCATCGCGACCGGCAGCGCCGATAACACCGTGCGGCTTTGGAATGCCGACACGGGCGAGCACATACGCAAACTTGACGAAGGCTCAGGCTGGGCTCGCTATGTCGAATTCTTCCCCGATGGAGAAAGGGTCGCCATCGGCCGCGAGACGTATGCGCCCGGAGGTCCAGGGTTTCAAGGAGAAATGAAAATCTGCCGCGTCGCCGACGGCGGACTGGTCCGTCTATACCGAACGCCCGATCGCGTCATGTGTGGCGCGATCTCAGCCGACGGAAGTCGGCTCGCGGCCGGAATCGGTCTCAGTTTGTATGAGATGGAGTCCACCGAAAGCGTGAGCCCGTCAAAAATCCTCGTCTGGGATGCCGATCTCGGCGGCTTGGTCACAGAAATGTCAGGAACGAAATCGCAGTTTCAGCAATTAGTGTTTACCAACGACGCCAGCGAGCTTTGGTCGCTCAGCAACCATGCTGATTTGCGCAAGTGGAACTCAAAAACGGGTAAGGAATTGCAACTTATTGACCTGCAAAAGTCGTTGGAGGGCAACCGCGCCGACCGATCTCTCCTCAACCCCACCGCTTCCCACGCCGTGTTCAGTTCGCTGGAAAGTATTGGGCCTTTGCGTTCGCGCGGTGCGCTGCGGGTCCATTCTTTGGCGGAATCGGCGAACACATG
>Ga0190275_10004517_pt1 | contig 9999 bp, 9 predicted proteins | sample Popmic550T_FD_133745 | JGI IMG/M metagenome (GOLD analysis project Ga0190275, IMG submission 133745) | Populus adjacent soil microbial communities from riparian zone of Yellowstone River, Montana, USA - 550 T | ecosystem: Environmental > Terrestrial > Soil > Riparian zone > Trees stand | place...
GGACCCGTGGAGTCGGCGGCGGCGAGGGCGGCCCGGAGGCGGAGGCACGTGCGGATCAGGGTTTCCAGCTCGTCGAGGGGGACCATGTTCGGCCCGTCGCTGGGGGCGGTGTCGGGCGTCGGGTGCGTCTCGACGAACAGCCCGTCGCACCCGGCGGCGACGGCGGCGCGGGCGAGGACCGGGACCATCGTGCGGTCGCCGCCGGTGCGGTCCCCGAGCGCCCCCGGAGTCTGTACGCTGTGGGTGGCGTCGAAGATCACCGGGGCGCCGGTTTGCTGCATCCACGGCACGCTGCGCATGTCGTTGACGAGGAGCCCGTAGCCGAACGTGGTGCCGCGCTCGGTGAGGAGGACGCGGCGGTTGCCGACCTCGGCCAGCTTGGCGACGACGTTCTTCATGTCCCACGGGGCCATGAACTGCCCCTTCTTCACGTTCACGACGCGGCCGGTCTTGCCGCACGCCTCCAGCAGGTCGGTCTGCCGCGCGAGGAAGGCGGGGACCTGCAGGATTTCGCACACCTCGGCGGCGGGCGCGGCCTGGGCGGCGTCGTGGATGTCGGTGGTGACGGGGAGGCCGGTTTTCTTGCGCACGGCGTCGAGGACGGCGAGCCCGTCGTGGAGGCCGACTCCGCGGAACGACTTGCCGGAGGAGCGGTTGGCCTTGTCGAACGACGCCTTGAAAACGAGCGGCAGCGCGAGCCGGTCGGCGAGTTGTTTGAGGCGCACGGCAACGCCGAGGGTGAAGTCGCGGCTCTCGATCACGCAGGGGCCGCAAATCCACAGGAGCGGGCTGCCGGCCCCGACGTTGTACGGGCCGACCGACACCGGCTGAACCGCGGCCATGCGAAGGTGCCTCCGTGCGGGGGTGGACGCGGTCAGGATAGGAGCGGGGAATAGCGCGGACGAGGGCACGGGCTTCGCCGCTTGCGGCGTTGCAGAGCACCCCCTGCAACGCCGCAAGCGGCGAATCCTCGAGCCAGCTACGGCCGGCTCATCCCCACGAAGCTGCCGTCGTTCTCGCGGGCCAGCGCCCACAGGAACGCCCCCAGGTCGGGGCTCTCGTAGTAGAACCCGATCGAGTGGATGCGCACCCGGCCCGCCGCGCCCGGGTTCCACGTCGAGCGGAGCTTCTCGCGGATGAACCGCCCCATGATCTCCGCCTGCCGCGTCTCCTCCAGCGGCGGCACCATCGCCTCCTGCGCCGGCGACAGGCCCGGCCCGATGTTCGGCAGCCCGTCCGAGAACAGGTAGATGGTGTCGAGCCCGCGCGGGCGGAGGCCGAACGCCAGGTCGAACCCGGCGTGCATGTTGGTGCCGTCGGCCGGCTTGATGCGGCCGAGCGCCTCGCGCACCTCGGCCACGCTCTTCTCCCCCTCGTAGCGCCGCCACGCGCCGCCGGCGAACAGCCACCGCGCCTCCTTCGCGAACACGATCACCTGGTACTGCTCGATGGTCGGCACGCTGCGCATGACGCGGGCGATGGTGTCGCACACGTTCGGCCACTTCATCGGGGCGGCGGTCACGCTGTCGGTCTTCTCCATGCTCCCGGACGTGTCCACCAGGAACACCACGTTCCGCCCCGTCATCGAGATGCCGGCGAACCGCTTCTCGTCGTTCGGGTCGAGCTTGTTCACCTTGTCCGCGAGCTTGGCCTTGTCCCCCTGGAGGTCGATGATCGTGGCGTTGGCGTCGTCCACCTGCTTGCGGAGGTCGCGGATCTGGCCGCGGGCGGCGAGCAGGTCGGCGTCGGCCTTGGTCGCGGCCGCCTTCGCCGCGGCCGCGTCGGCGGCGGCCTTCTCGGCGACAGTCCGCGTCGCGGTCAGGTCCGCGGCCGACTTCGTCGCCATCGCCTTGGCGTCCGCCGCGGACGACGCCAGCCGCGCGTCGAGGTCGGCGAGCGTGACGCGCAGGTCGGCGGCGCGGCGGTCGAGGGCGGCGCGCTCCTCCTCGGTGGTGCGGACGAGCCGGGCCAGGTCGTCCGCGTGGGCCGCGGCCATCGCCGCCTTGCGGGCCAGGGCGTCGGCGTCCTTCTGCTTGCGGCGCAGCTGGTCGTCCGCGTCGTCGTTCTTCTTGCGGGCAACGACCAAATCGTTGGCGGTGGCGTCGAGCTTCTTCTCGGTGGCGTTCAGGGCCGTCTTGGTGGCGTCGAGCAGTTCGCGGGCGGCCTTCGCCTCGTCGCGGGCGATGCCGAGGTTCCGGGCGAGGTCGGCCTTCTCCACCCGCACGGCGCCGAGCTCGGTGGTGAGGTTCTTCACCTCCGAGTTCAGCCGCAGCTTCGTGGAGTCGAGGTTCGTCAGGGCGAGTTTCAGGTCGTCGCGGACGTGGGCAAGGTCTGAGAAGGCGGCCTGTGCGGCGGTGGTCTGGTCGGCGGCCTGGCGGGTGTTGAGGAGCCACAGCAGGGTGACGCAGCCGAGGGCGCAGCAGAACACGTCCAGCATCCACATGCTGACCAGGGTGGGCTGCTTGTGCCGGACGCGCATCGGGGTGGCTCCGCGGGGTCGGGCGAAGTCCACCCGCCGCGGCGGGTGGGCTTAAGGGGGTCAATCAGCGCTGGGTTGAGGAGCGGGGCGAGATACTCACCGACGCCGCCACGTCGGCCGGGAGGGGGATCGAGCCGTCGAGGTGGGAGCGTGGCAGTTCGCCCGCGTTCCAGCGCGGCACGAGCGCCGCCGCGGCGTGGGCGACGGCCCCCGGCGGCAGCACCTCCACCGCGGTCCCCTCGGGCGTGTGGAGGTGAACGGCCCGGCCGAAGCCCGGCAGCCGGCCGGCGGCGTGCGTCAGCCACACGACCCGCGGCGGCACCGGCACCCCGGACGCGGCGACGAACTCGCGGACAGTTTCGGCGGCGGAGCGGGCCAGCGCCGCGGTGTGCTGCTCGAAGTCCTCGGCCGGTTCGGACAGGTCCTGGTACCAGTGCCCGATCCGCGCCGTCAGCGCCGCCACGCCGGCCGTCCGGTAGCCGTCGAGCGTGCCGTCGAGCTGCTCGAACAGCGCCTGTTCGGCGTCGGCCGAATCGCGCGGGTCGCGGCGGCAGACGCGGACGCAGCGGTCGGAGACGCCGTCGATGAGCCGGTCCATCCACGTCTTGAGGCCGGCGTGCGGCCAGTGCCCGGCGGCGACGGTCCTCACCGTCCCGCGGTCCACCTGGACCACCGTCGCCGTCAGGGCGAACTCGTCGGCGTCGATGACGACGGCGGCCCCCGGCCCGGTGGCACCTGGGCGGAGCGGGATGACGTTGCCGTCGGCGGTCGTGCCCGGCCGGCCGCTCAGCACAGCGTTCGCCCGGTGGGCAGCGACCGCGAGTGCCGCCGCAGCCGTCCCCTTCAGCGGCACCCTGGCCTTCGCCGCGAGGGCCGCCAGCCTCACCGCCTGCGGCGCCGTCAGGTACGACGGCACGACCAGCCCCGCGGCGTCGGTCTCCGCGGCGATGGTGGCACCGGCCTTCGCCAGGACGAGTTCGACGAGCGCGTCGGCGGTGAGCGAGTGGCGGCCGGCGGGGAACTCGCGCGGCTGCCCGACGGCCGGCAGGAACCCGAGCCCGACGGCGTGCGGCGCCGCGCGCCGGAGCGCGGCCCCGGGGTGGCCGGCCTCGGGGGTGCGGCGGTCGCCGGCGACGGCGAGGACGAGTTCTTCCGCGGGGTCGTCGAGGACGAGGACGCGCACCTTCCCGCCGCCGACGGCCACGGCCCGGACGCGCGACGCGGTCAGGTCAATCCCGACGACGCGGGATTTGTCGTGAACCGGAGGAGCTTTCCTCGACCACAGCATCGGTGGGCGCCCGTGGGAATCAAGCCGCAACACCACACGCCGTCACACTCTCAACCCGGGTCGTACAGCCTCAGCAACAGGTGCTCCTGGCAATACTCCTGCGCGTCCACGACGAGCGTCTCTTCCGCACGCTGGACCGTGTGGACGAGGTACATCAGCACCAGGCTCAACAGCAGCGCCACCAGCGTGCAGTCGAACGCGATCTTCAGCTGGTCGGTCGCCTGGCGGGTGAAGTCGGCCATGTTCACGTCGGTCACGCCGGCCATGCCGAACGCCCCCGCCAACCCCCGCACGGTGCCCACGAAGCCGACCGCCGGGATCGCCCAGGCGAGGTAGTGGACCGTCCCCATCGTGCTGACGAGCCGGCTCGTCTCCACGTCGGCCTGGCTGCGGACCACCTCGGCCACGTCGGGCGCGGACTTCGAGATGGCGTACTTGCCGAGGCCGAGGCGGATCATGTTCGCCAGGATGAACGGCCGCCGGCCGGTCACGTGCTCGACCTTCCGCGCCAGCGGCCGGGCGTCCTCCGGCAGGATGCGGGCGCCCTCCTCGTCGGGAAGGAGGCCGAAGCCGAACGCCTGCCGCTGCCGCCACACCTCGCGGTAGCGGCTCTGCAGGATCAGCGCCGCCCACACGAACGCGAGGTAGCACAACACCTGCTCGGGGCCGAGGAATAGCGCCCGCAGCCGTTCCGGCGTCCACTTGGCGGCAAAGTCCTCGCGGCTCTCGCCGCCGGCGAGGTGCCACAACGGCACCACCGCTCCGCCGACGATCGCCAGAGCCACCACCAGCAGCAGCCACTCCCGGGCCGGGCGGTGCGAGGCGGGGGTGGTCATGCGTCCATCCTTCCGTGGCGGGGATAGACCCGACCACATCATTGTCCCGATCCGAACGGCCCGGTCAACCCGGCCGACCCCCCGGACCGCGGCGGGAGGCGGTCGGGATGACGGCCGGTGCCGGGTGGGTAGACTGGGGGCACGCCTCAATCCTGTCAACCCTAGTTCACACTCCGAGGGTGTTCCCATGCGGCTCGCCGGATTCTTACTCGCCGGGCTCGCCGCCACGGCCGGTTACGCCGCCCGCCCCGACGCCCCCCTCCGGTTCCGCACCCAGGAGATCGACGCCAAGCTCGCAATCGGCTACGCCGTCCTCACCGCCGACCTGAACAACGACACGAAGCCCGACATCCTCGTCGTCGACAAGGAGAAGGTGGTCTGGTACGAGAACCCGACGTGGAAGAAGCGCGTCATTCTCGACGGCAAGAGCCGCCCGGACAACGTCACCGCCGCGGTCCTCGACGTGGACGGCGACGGGAAGCTCGACGTGGTGCTGGGGGCGGCGTGGCGGCCGTTCGACACCGCCAACCCCGGCACCCTCCAGTGGCTGAAGCGCGGCAGGAGCCTCGACGACGAGTGGACCTTATTCCCCATCCCGTGCGACGAGCCGACCGTCCACCGGGTGCGCGCCTTCGACATCGACGGCGACGGCAAGCCGGAGGTGGTGCACGTCCCGCTGATGGGCCGCGACGCGACGCAGAAGGGGAATTGGCTCGACGGCCGGCCGGTGCGGGTGATGGCGTACAAGGTGCCGGCCGAGCCCGAGAAGTCGGAGCGGTGGAAGGCCGAGGTGCTGTTCGATGACCTACACGTGATGCACAACTTCGCGCCGATCGGTGGCTCGTCCGGAAGTGACATCCTGGTGACCAGCTACGAGGGGGTGTACCGCCTGAGCCCCGCCCGGCCGAAGTGGCAGGCCACGAAAGTCGGCGCGGGGAACCAGACGACCCCGACCGGGAGCCGCGGGGCGAGCGAAATCAAGATGGGGACGGTCGGCGGCAAGGCGGTGATCGGCGCCATCGAGCCGTGGCACGGGAACCAGGTGGTGACCTACACGAAGGGCGCCGGCGAGCTGTGGGACCGGCAGGTGATCGACGACAAGCTCCGCTGGGGCCACGCGGTCGCGTTCGCGGACCTGGACGGCGTGCCGGGCGACGAGCTGGTCATCGGCGTCCGCGACAACCCGAACCCGAAGGCCGGCGACACGTTCACCGAGAAGTCGGGCGTCCGCGTCTACACGCACGCCGGCGGCGCGTGGACGCGGCAGCTCGTGGACGAGGGCAGCGTGGCGGTCGAAGACCTGACCACCGCCGACCTCGACGGGGACGGCAAGGTGGACATCATCGCCTGCGGCCGGGCGACGAAGAACGTGCGGATTTACTGGAACCAGGGGCGGTAAGGGGGCTCGGGTCTTCGCCGCTCGCGGCGTTGCAGGGCATGTCCTGCAACGCCGCGAGCGGCGAAGCCCCGAGCACATCACTCGAATTCGACCTCGCGGCCGCGCTCGGTGAACCGCCGGCCGGTCGCGTCGGTCACGTCCCACGTCACCCGGGCCTTCCCCGGTCGCTCCGAGTAGATCATCACCGTCACGCTCCCGGTCTTCTCGTTCCCGTGGATTCGCGGCATGATCGCCGGGTTGTCGGACCCGGCCTTCGCGTCCTCGACTTCCGCCTGCTTCACCGGCAGCGGGATCGCGATTCCCTCACCCGCCTTGACCTTAAGCACCGCCGGCAACTTGTCGTGGGGGAACTCCCGCCACTTGACGTTCGCGTCCGGCTGCTTCGGCTCCGGCTGCTTCGCCGCGACCAGCCGGGTGTGCCAGAACTCGGTGAGCGTCATCGCGTCCGGCGGGGCGGTTTGGCGGTTGGCGACGAGGAGGCCGTAGTCGCGGACGTAGAACGCGAACCCGTCGCGGTGCCCGCCGTGGTCCTGGAACATCTGGAACCACGCCCCGATCGGCAGTTCCTCGCCGTCGAGGACGATCCGCGGCATCGGCGACGGCGTCGGGCGGATCGGCACGTCGAGCCCGGCTTCCTTCTTGAACACCACCATCGCCGCGTCGAGGGCGATGCCGTCGCCCTTGTTCCCGAGTCGGACCCTCTTGTCGAGGGCCGCCCGAATCTGGTCCGGGATCGGGCCGGACGACACTTTCGTATCGACCGACCGGCTGAGGTACGCCCGCGCGCGGGCAACGGTTTGGGGGTCGGTGTCGGTCCCAGACGCGAGGAGCGCCGCAAGGGTAGCGGAGGTGTTGGTCGCGTTCATCGCGGCCGCCTTCGGCCCGTCCCCGGTCAGGAGGCGGAGTTCGGTCTCGGCCCGCGCCAGCACAGCGCGGGCAGCCGCGAGCTTCCCCTGGTATTGGGCTACGACATCGCGGCCCAAACCACCGTTTTTCGCCGCCATTGCCGCGAGCGACGCCTCTTCGTCCAGGACCTTCACCGACTGCTGGTACTGTGCGACCGTGTCCCGCAGCGCGAGCACACGGCCGACGGTCACCTGCCGGGCCTTCGCCACCTCGGCCTCGGCGAGGGCCAGCTTGGCCCGCGCCACCTGCACGTCGGGGTCGTTCGCCAGCGCCTTTTTAATCAGCGCGTCGGTCGGGTCCGGTGGCACGGCAGGGGGCTGACCCGCCGCCCCCCCCGCCAGCAGGGCCACGGCGAGCAGGGCGCTAGCCGTCGTTCTTCGTCGCATCGTGTCGCTCCTTCAGGAGGGAGACCTTCAAGTCCGCCAGCAACCAGCTGTCGTCCGCCGCGGGTCGGAGGCCGCCGTCCCCGGCGCGGGCGAGTGAGAGGCGGTAGCACCGGCGGGAGTTGCGGAAGTCCTGGGCGTCGAGGAGGAAACGGTCGCCGGCGATGCGGTACAGGCGCGCCGCGCGGGCCGGGTCGTCGGCCTGTTCGGCGAGTAACTCGGCGGCCGCGGCGGTGGTCGGCTCCGCCGTCACCACAGCGACCGGGGCGGACTCGGTGGGCACCGAGACCGGCACCACGACCGGAACGATGACGACCTCCACCCGCGGCTCCGCGGGATCGCTGTCGGGCGCCGGCGGTACGGGCCGAAGGCCCCACCCCAGGAGTCCGCCGACGGCGAACACCCCCGCGACCACCGCCGCGCGGCTGGCGCGCCGGAGGTGCCAGCGGCGGGCCAGCGCCCGTTCCGTCTGCGCGAACAGTGCGGCGTCGAAGCCGGGGCGCGGCTCGGGTGTCGGACGCGGGGCGAGGAGCGATTCCAGGTCGTCGGGGTCAGTCATGGTCGGCCTCGAACGCCTCGCGGAACGCCTGCCGGGCGCGGCCCAACAGCGACTCGATTCCCTTCGGGCTGACGCCCTGCGGGCTGACGCCCTGCTCGGCCGCGATCTCGTCCACCGTGCGGCGGTCCAGGTACTTCGCCCGCAGCACCGCCTCGTAGTGCGCGGGGAGGGCCGCGAGCGCCGCCGCGACCCGTTCCGCGGTGGCGCCGGCGGTCGGGTCCGAACCGGGTTCGGGCGCGTCCGTCAGCGGCCGGGTCGGCTTCCGCCGGCGCGACCGCAGCGCGTTGCGGACGGCGTTCGCGGCGATGCCGGCGAGCCACGCGGCGAACGGCCCCGCGGCCGGGTCGAACGCCCGCAGCCGGCGGACGGCCACGAGCCACGTCTCTTGCAGCACGTCGTCGGCGAGGTCCGGCAGCCCGCCGCACCGCCAGCGGACGTAGGCGGCGAGGGCGGGGGCGTGGTCGTCGTACCACCCGCGCCAGGCGGCGGCGTCGCCGGCCAGGACGGCGTCCCGGACGGCCCGCTCCCGCCACGCCCGCCCGCCGTCGCTCATCCCGCCCCCGGGGTCGCGGTCGCACCCGGGTATTGTCCGCCGCCGGGCCGAATCCTTCGCGTGATTCTGGGCGAGGTGTCGGGTACGATTGTGGGGAGGAGAACACGATGACACCGACCGCCACCCCGCCACCGACCCGGAGCAACAAGTCGCCGCGCGACCGGGTGTTCCTCATGGGTGTGTCGTGGGACGACTTCCGCCGGATGCGTCACGCGATGCGCTTCAACCGCTCGGTCCGCTTCGCCTTCGACCGCGGGGAGCTCGAAATCATGACCATCGGGCTCGAACACGACAAGGATTCCAACTTCCTCGGCCACCTGATCGAGGTGCTGACCGAGGAGCTTGGGCTACCGCTCGTCCGCGGCGGATCGGTGACCATTGGCCGCAAGCGGTTAAAGAGGGCGATCGAGCCGGACAAGTGCTACTGGATCGGCAACGCGACCGCCATCGCCGGTGTCAAGCGTCTCGACCTCCGCATTCACCCGCCCCCCGACCTTGCCGTCGAGGTCGATGTCACGCACAGTTCCCTCGACCGATTCGGCGTCTACGCCAAGCTCGGCGTCGTTGAGTTGTGGCGGCTGGACGGTGACGACTTGCGCGTCCGCGTCCGCAGCGCGACCGGCCGCTACGACGAGGTTCCGACGACGCCGACGTTTCCGGGTCTCGACCCGGCCGAGCTGATTCCCTTCCTCCGGGAAGCTCGCGAGACGGCGTATCAGAACGAGGTGACGCGGAGGTTCCGGGAGTGGGTGCGCGTGCGCTTCGGCCGCGAGGCCGGTCCGGTAAACGAGCCGGCCGCCGGGGGTGAGCCGGCGGCCGGGTGAGGTCACACCACTTCGAATACCAGTTCCGGGGCGTGCCGGCGGTGGACCGCGGCGGCGACCTCGCCGCGCAGCCGACCGGCGGCGCGGGCCAGCCCCGCCTCCGCGTCGGCCCGGCCAACGCCGCCGTCGGCCGGCAGCGCCAGCGTCACCCGTAGCCGGCCCGTGTGCGGGGCCGGCGTCACGCCCACTACCGTCAGCGCCTGCACCACCGGGTCGGCACAGCCGCCGACCGCCGCGTGCAGAGCGTCCGCCACCTGCCCGCACAGCTGCCGGGCCTTGCGGCCGGCCGCCTTCGGGGCGTCCCACGGCTTCCGGTGCCACTCCTTCGGGTCGGTCCCGTCCTCGGGGCCGGGCTCATCCGTCACGTCCGCCCAGTTCGCGGGCGGACCGAATCTGCGGCTCATCGGTCTCGCTGCCTCGGAAGATGTTGGGGAACCCACATGACGCCTCGACGCGGGTTCCGCTCGCAATCGGTCGCACGGGTCACCTCCTTCCGGGCTCGGGGCTCACGGGTAGACGGGCCGGCCCCTCCGCGGGTTCGCGCCGGTCACGGGCCTTTCACACCGTCGCCGAGCTTCTTGCCGTTCGTCGGCTCGCCGGTCTTCGGGTCGGGCACGGGTGCCTTCGGCTGCGGCGGGGCCGCGGGGCGCAGCGGCGGGGAAACGTACTCCAACCCCGCACGGCCCGTAGCCGGGTCGTAGGGTTCGACCGGGCCGCGGTACTCCCGTTGCTCGATCGGGTACTGATCCAGGCCGAGGCGGGGGAGGAGCCA
>Ga0190275_10004518_pt1 | contig 9999 bp, 8 predicted proteins | sample Popmic550T_FD_133745 | JGI IMG/M metagenome (GOLD analysis project Ga0190275, IMG submission 133745) | Populus adjacent soil microbial communities from riparian zone of Yellowstone River, Montana, USA - 550 T | ecosystem: Environmental > Terrestrial > Soil > Riparian zone > Trees stand | place...
AGCGTCCTCCGCGAACGGCCGCGTCCGCACCCACGCGCTCCACCCCAGCCGCGGCGACTCCGCCGTGCTTCCAGCGGTGAGGCGCGCACGCGGCACCTCGGCTTTGCGCAGGACGAGGGTGAGCACGAAGTCGGTCTCCACGCCGGCGTAGAAGCACGACGCCTGTCTGCGAAAACCGGGCTGCAGCCTCAGCCTCCGTGAGGTGTGCGCTTCCTGTGCGACAGCTTCCAGTGGCCCGCGGGGCACTCGTAGAAATATCAGAGCACGAGCGGACCGCGAACGGCCTTCGGCATCTCGGCCACGGTCGGTGCGCGGTTGCTGTAGATCGGCTGGAGGGGGGCGCCGCATTCACAGCGGGCGCGTTCCCACTCGCTGACCTTCCATCTCTCGTCCAACCAGTTCCAGTGCTTCCGGACGCATTGGGGAGAAGGCAGGCATGATCTTCCTCGTGCCGGTAAGGGAAAACGGTAACTGGTGGAGCGCAGGTCAGCGAAGCTGTGCGATCACCGTCTCGATCGTCGGCAGCTTATCGTATTCGCGAGCGCCACCGAACTCGTGAGACGCCGCCAGGCCGGCCAGGATCCGGAGGAACTGGATCCTGTTCTCCGGCCCAAGCAGGGTAAAGCCGCGCTCCACCTCTCGCCCCCACATCACTTCTCTGCGCGTGCGGAAGTACATCACGTACCGGCTGAATACGTACCATCCCAGGTGTCCGGCCTTGGCGCCGGCGATGTCGCCCGCCCGGCCCAACGCCTCTATCTGGACTGCGCAGAAGAGGCAGCAGAGCTTGTCCACGCTGATCTCGCCACGCTCGTACTGGTCGTCCTGGGCTTCCGCCAGCCGCACCTCGGCGTGTTGGTTGGGGGTCCTATCGTACCGTTGCAGCGGCAGGGCCGGCTGGTTGGCAAGACCGAGATCCTGGATGAGCTTATCACGGCTGGGATTTCCATACTTCGTGAAGTTCACCGCATTCGTCTTGTTCCCGGCAACGACGGCGCACGCGCGACAGTTGCCGGCGATGAACGGGCTCTCCTTGGATCCGATCAAATACTTGGTCGACCACTCGCGCAGCGCCTGGTCTCCTGCCCTGAGCGGTTGCCCGAAGCCGATGTTCGACCTCACCACGCGGTACACGTGGTTGAAGGCGTGCTTGGCAAGGTCCTGGAGAGGCCCCGACAGCGGGAGAGGACCATTGCCTTGTCCGAGGACCTCCGCGCCCCCGAACGGATCGTACCCGGCCGCGCGCGAGACATCCTTGAGGGCTTTATTGACTTCGGGAAGACGAGCCCGGTCACGCGTGGCGAGAAAGTTCGCGACCAGCATCAGCGCCTTGTTCTTAGGCTCTTGCACGTGGGCGGCCGCCCTTCTCACCGCATGCTCGTGCACATCCTCGCGCGGCGCATAGAAGGTGGTTTTGGAATCGAAGGTCTCCCAGCTCGCCACGTCCTGCAGCTCCCGACGGCAGTACGGCGCGCCGCAGACGGGACGCACCAGATGCCGCCGCGACGCGTTACAGTGGCCGGTGGGGCACTTCTGGAAGCGGGTGTGAACGACGCGGCCGAGCTGCCCGGCTGGCATCGTGGCCACGCGCGGCGCGTCCGTGAACGTCGGATCGAGTGGGGCACGGCAGGTCGGGGTGCCGCAACAGGCGCGGCTCCATTCACTTGCGTCCCAAAGCTCGTGCACCACGTTCCAGTGGGCCTTGGGGCATTGGGTGATAGTCGGCATCGTTCCTCGCAGGCAGCAGGTTAAGGGAGATGATGATGGAACGGGCGAGTTCAATAGACCGGCGCGCACCCGCAGGCGCGCGCCGGATCGACCCGCACCTCGGCGTCTGCGATAAACGGCCGCGTGCGCACCCACGCGCTCCACCCCAGCCGCGCCGACTCCGCCGTCCGCGCGGCGGAGAGTCGAGTCCGCGGCACCTCGGCCGCGCGGAGGACGAGGGTGAGCACGAAGTCGGTTTCCACGCCGGCGTAGAAGCGCACCAGCTCGCGAAGCTCCACCAGCGCCCGCCCGTCCGCCGGGTCGCCCGTCACGGGGTCGGCCGGGAGGAAGGCGCGGTAGAGGTCGATCCCCATGGGCCCCAGGCGGATGCCCACGGCGGCCGCGGGATCGTGCCAGCGCGCGCCCAGCACGGCGTCGCTCCCCAGCGTGCGGCTGGCGCCCGTGCGCCCGATGCGCGTCCGCTGGTCGTCCGGAATCGCCAGCCAGCGCCCCACCAGCGGCTCGACGTCGACCGGCACCCCGAAGTGGTCGGCCAGCAGCCCCTGGAGCCCCGCCTGCGAGCGGACCTCGTGCGCCAGCAGCCCGGCGCGGGCCAGCAGCGCCCGGTCGTCCACCCCCGGCAGCCGCCGCTGCAGCCCCGGCGTGCCCAGCCCCACCAGCGCGCGCAGGTAGCCGGCGGTCTCCGTCTTTTCCGGCAGCGCCTCCTGCAGCACCGGCCGCGTCCGCCGCCCGATGCGGTAGGCCAGCGAGACCAGGCGGTGGTGAAAGAGGTCCAGGAAGTCGCGGGTGGCGGTGTCGTGATCCGCCAGCTGGTCCATCGCCCGCTCCGCCAGCGGCACGGGGAGCGGGCCCTGCGCGCCCCCCAGCGCCATGAACGCCACCGTCATCTCCGGCTGCCCGCGGGGCCCCGGCCGCACCGCCACCAGGTCCGCGGGGGGATAGGCGAAGTCGCCCGCCGCCCGAAAGCGCACCGGCTCGGCCGCGGGGTCCGCCCCGTCGCCGGGGCTCACGCCGCCGCCCGCCACCCGCTCCAGCAGGCGCACCGCCTGGTAGAAGTCGAAGGCGCCGGGGTGCGCGTGCAGCCGGTCCAGCAGCGGCGTGCTCACAGCAGCGGCCGGTCACCGACGCGGGCGTCCCACGTCTTCCACACGCCCTCCTTCCCCTGGCGCCGCACCGAGAGGCGCGTCCACGAGTTGAGCGACGCGTACAGCGCGAAGAAGCGGTCCAGCACCATGCCCAGCAGCAGCGCGCTCCCACCGGAGTACGCCGCCTCGTCCACCAGCAGCTCGATCTCCGTGCCCCGGGCAAAGCCCGACCACGGCGCCGTGCCCGCGCGGCGCACGCCCGGGGTGGCCGCCAGCTTCCGGATCCCGCCCACCTGCGTCTCCACCGTGGGGTCGCCCCAGGCGGCGTACAGGCGCAGGATCTCCTGCAGGGCGTGCAGGCTGGCGTCCGCGTCGGCCCCGGCCAGCGACAGGTGGTTCAGCGAGAGCTGCGAGACCAGCCGCCACAGCGCCTGCGCGCCCAGCGGCGGCTCCACCGCGGGCGAGGGCGGGTGCAGCACGGTGACGGAGCGGACGGGGGCCGCCACCTCCATCTGCAGCAGGTCGCCGGGGAGGAGCTGCTCGGCCAGGCGGCGGTTGGTGCACAGCACCCGCCCCCATACCGTCTGCGCCGGCGGGGCCAGCGGCGCGCCCCGCAGGTCGAGGAAGGAGAGCATCACGTCGCTCCCCGGCAGCCCCGCGCGCTGCGAGGGCACCCGCCGCGCGTGCCAGAAGGTGCGCTGCCCGGCGTCCATGGCGTGCGTGTACGAGTAGAACGGCTCGAACACCGCCGCCGCCTCCCCGCCGCCGGGCGCGGCCGTGAGCCCCAGCACCGAGTGGATCTCCGTCACCCGCTCGCGGCGCGCGTCGGCCACCAGCCGGTACTCCACGCGCTGCTGGTCCACCCGCAGCGGCTCGGAAAGGCGCTCGAACAGGTTCACCACCGGCGTGCACCCCAGCCGGAAGTTCTGCGCGGAGACCGCCAGCCGCCCGGGCGCGCGGCGGTCGAGCACGAAGAGCAGCTCCACGTACGCCTCGGCCCGGTGCCGGTCCAGCCCGTCGAGGTCGAAGAAGAGCAGCTTGCGGGGGATGGTGAAGTACTCCTGCAGCAGCCGGTACGCGGGGTGCGCCGTGGGGGGAGAGGGGAGCAGCCCCTCGCCGGCGCCCAGCCCCACGGGCGTGAGCGCGCCGGGCGGCAGCATCCGCGGCCCGCCCTCGGGCAGCTGGCCGTCGGAAAGCACCGCCACCCCCAGCAGGTGCCCGAACAGCAGCTCGTACAGCGCCGCCCCCGTGCTCATCTCCCCGCCCAGGTAGAAGCGCAGCCGCGCGGGCCGCACCTGGCCCATGGGCACGCCCACCGGGTCCAGCCGCACCCGCACCACCTGCGCGGCGCGGGGCACGCCGCGCAGAAAGGGGTACGCGGCCGCCGCCTCCAGCGCCGCCTCGCCCACCTGCAGCGGCTGCAGCGTCACGGGGTAGCCGGTGCGAAAGCGGCACACCTCGCCGCTCCCGTCGGCGTTCGCGGCGAAGAGCGGCGTCCCGGCGGGCACCTCGTAGCCGGTGCCGGGCCTCCCCTCCGGTGCCAGCTCCGCCACCGTCACCGGCGGCACCGGGCTCAGGTAGTGGGGATACAGCACCTCCAGCAGCGCCGACGAGATCCCCGGTACCTCCACCTCCAGGGTGCGCTGCAGGCGGGCGGTGAGAAAGGCGAACGACTCGATCAGCCGCTCCACGTGCGGGTCGGGGCACTCGTGCGCGCCCAGCTGCAGGCGCGACGCCACCTTGGGGTGCGCGGCGGCGAACTCGCCGCCCACGTTGCGCAGGTACGCCAGCTCGGCGTTGTAGTAGTCCAGCAGCCCCTGGGGCGGCAGCTCGCTCATGGCGTCCTGGGGCGGGGAGCGCCCACGTGAAGGGTGAACCCGACGGGGACCGGCGCGGTCCCCACCGCCAGCAGGCCGTGCACGTGCACCCGCAGCTCCAGCGGGCGCCCGTCCACGGGTTCCACGGTCACCCGCGGCTGCCGCAGCCGCGGCTCGTAGGCGGCGATGGCGGCCTGCATGCGCGCCGCCACCTCGTCGCGGGAGCCGGCGGCGCCCGGATACGTGGGCGTCACGGCCGGCACGCCGTACTCCAGGGTGGTGCGCCCGCGCGCCTGGAGCTGGGCATCCGTAAAGGCGCAGCGGGTGTTGAGCAGGCAGTCGATCTCGCGGATCACGGACTGCAGCAGCTCGTCCCGGTCCAGCGCGCGCAGCGGCACCGGCTCGTGGCCGGCGGCCCGGTCCTGGTCCGCCAGGCGGTCGAAGAGCAGCGCGGGCGCCGCGGGCGCCGGCCGGGGGGTGGCCATGGTCAGATCGTCTTGTTGGCGCCCACGTCCCAGCTGCCGGACACGACCCCGTCCTTGCCGCCGGCTTCCTTCTGCGCCGTGTAGTCCCACTTGATGCCGGAGTAGTTGATGGACACCGACTCCACCGGCTTGTCGCCCCCGCCGCCGCCCACGCTCACCGACGACAGCACGGCCTTGTTGAGCGTGTAGATGATGAGCGGGATCACGGTGCCGTTGTCGTTGCGGCCCACGGTGATGGTCACGTCGCCCAGGTCGGCGGCCTGGCACAGCTTCTGGTTCAGCAGCGGCGACGACTTGTCCATGTACTTGGTGACGTGGAAGTCCTGGTGCCGCGGCTTCCCCGAGGTGCGCTCGGTGTTGCTCACGTCGCCGGTCACCTGCATGGCCACGCCGTGGCTGTACGACATGAGCTCGATCTGCGCGGCGTAGCCGTTCAGCTGGCTGGTTCCCGGCAGGTCCTTGATGTTCATCAGGATGACGTCCATGGCTCGTTCCTCGTTCGGTGGGTGAAGGTCGGTTGCGGATGGGCGGCGGCCCGCTCACCCGGCGGGGACGCGGGCACCGGCGCCCGCGTCCCGGATGGCCGGCTCAGGCGGCCGGCGGCGGCGGAAGCTGCGCCACCAGGCGGATGGAGGCGGTGAGCTCCTCCAGCTGGAAGTGCGGGCGCAGGAAGACGGTGGCGTTGTACGCGCCCACCTGCCCCGGCACCTCGGTCACGTCGATGCGGGCCTCGCGCAGCGGGAAGCGCGCCTTGGACGACTGGGGCGCGTCGTCGTTGAGCAGCACGTAGTCGGCGATCCAGTTGTTGAGGTACTTCTCCAGCCCCCCCCGCGTCTGGAAGCCGCCCACCTTCTCGCGGCCGATCTTCTTGATGTAGTGGGCGAAGCGCGAGGCGGCGAGGATGTACGGCAGCAGCGACGAGGCCTGCGCGTTGGCGCTGGCGGCGGGTACGGTGTAGACCTGCGGCTTCTGCACGGTGGCCCCGCCGAAGAAGCAGGCGCTGTCCGACCCCTTCTCGTAGCACAGGGCGATGAAGCCCAGGTCGTTGAGCTCCTTCTCGCGGCGGTCGGTGATGGCCACCTCGGTGGGCTCCTTGGCCACCATGTCGCCGGCGGGGGTGGTGAAGGTGTGCAGGGGCAGCCCCTCCACCAGGCCGCCGCCCTCCACGCCGCGAATGGCCGCGCACCAGCCGTACAGGCTGAACGCCTGGGTGATCTGCTGCCCCAGCGCCCACACCGCCGTGCCCCACAGGTAGTCCTTGTGCGCCAGCAGGGTCGACACCTCGTCGAACGCCATCCCGTCCACCGGCGCCGTGCCGGTCTCGGTGGCGCTGTCGGCGCCGTACGGCAGGCGCATCATCACCCGGGGCATCACCAGCGTCAGGTAGCGCGAGTCCTCGGTGGCGCGCAGGTCCCGCCACTTCGCCATGTCGATGCTCTCGAAGATCTTGGACAGGTCGCGCGGCAGGGGCAGCCTGGTGTAGTCCACCCAGTCGAAGTCGAACAGCTTGGGGCTGGCGGCGGCGATCACGGGGGCGTGGGCCGCGGCCGCCACCTGCGACAGCAGCGTGGCCAGCTCGATCTCCTGCGCGTCGCGGCCGAACTCGTGGTCGAAGAGGAGCACGCTGTAGGGGTTGCCGCCGAAGGTGCCGTACTCCTCCTCGTACAGCTTCTTAAAGAGCGCGCTCTGGTCGCTGTCGATGGCCCCCGCCAGGTCCTTGTGGACCTCGTCGACGGTCGCGCTCAGCACGCGCAGCTTGAGCATCTCGCTGGTCTCGGTGTTCATCACCAGCTGGCCGAGCCCCCGCCACGACGCCTCCAGCGTCTGGAAGAGGGAGTCGTGCAGCACGCTGCTCACGGCAGCGCTGAGCAGGGCGTCCAGCTCCGCGATGCGCTGCTGGATGGCGTACGCCACCGGCTTGTGGGGGGTGAACACGATGTCGCCGGCGGCGACCTGGCCGGTGAACACCGTCTGCCGCGCCGTCTGCAGGTCGGTGTTGGGAACGGGCGGGGCGACCACGGGCATTTTCGTGCCCACAAAAAGTGACAGGCCGGTGCTCGTGCGGGTCGCGATGGCTTCAGGCATGACGGGTCTCGCTTGCGAAAGTGGATGCATGATGGGCTCCCGGCCCACCGCAATGGTTTATTGAATCAGCTGCCGCGCGTACGTGCGCGGGGTGGGTGCCCCGCGGTCACGCTGCCGGGGCCGCGGGGTTTACCACCGCCGCGCTGTTGAGGCACAGCGACCCCTGCCAGGCGACCGGGACGAACGCGTCCACGCCGGCCGACGCGGCCTCCGCCGCCTTGATCGCCGTCTTCTGATCATCCGTGCCGGCGGTGGCGTCGTAGCCCTCCGTGATCCCCCCGAGCACGGAGATTCCGCCCCGCAGCGCCGTCACCACTTCCTGGAGCGCATCGGCGGCGGCCGTGAAGTCGGCCGCGGTCGGGGTCGCGCCCGTCGCGGCGGTGAACGCCTTGGTGTAGCCGCCGCTGGCATCGCCCACCGCGGCGGTGACCTTCGCCTGGGCGTCCGTCACCGCGGTCTTGTTGGGGTCGGCCGTCTCTACCTTGAGCACGTCCGCCGCGGCCGTGTCGAAGAGCGCCCTGGCGCCGGTGTCGGCCGCGGTGAGCGCGGTGTTGGCCGCGGTGAGCGTGGTTTTGACCGCGGTGAGCGCAGGGGCCGCGGCGGCGGTCTTGAGGTCGGCGTCCAGCGAGGGGGCGGTGCCCAGCTTGGCCACCAGGTCGCTCAGGTCCTGGCGCGTCTGCATGAGCCCCTGCAGGTAGGGCACGTGTCCGATGATGGCGCGCGGCCCGAAATCGTCCAGCTTCTGAAAGGCCAGGCCGACGACGGGGAAGACCTTGGTGGCGTCGGGATCCGGGGCGTACGTGTTGCCGTCCGGCGTGCGCTTCACCAGCAGCTGCGGCTTGGGAGCGAGCGTGAGCGTCGGCCCCAGGCGCTGCATCACCTGCTCGAAGCTGTCGCGGTCGATCTCCACGAACGTGCGCTTCTCGATCGGGACCTGCTGGGTCGACCCCGCGAAGTCGCCGATGATGCCGACGATGAACGGGATCTCCTCCTTGACCGTGGCGCCCAGGGTCTCCACGTCGTAGGTGATCTGGACGCGGGGCGGGCGGTTGCGGTCCAGCCAGTGCTGCATCTCCTTGTTCATTGCATCTGCTCCCGAAAGGGTGTGGGGTGCGTTCTCCCGCCCGGACGGACGAGAGAAAGCGGCGGAACCGTCCGCCTACGAACGCCCGTCGCCGGCCATGCCGAGGAGGAGGCGCAGGGACTTCAGGTCGTATCCTTCGTCGATCAGCGTTTCCAGCAGCTCGCCCAGCTCCATCCCGCCCCACCCCACGGCGCGGCGCACCAGCCAGGGCGTGGGGCTGTGCGGCTCGGTGCGGCCCAGGTAGCCGGCCGCCGCCTCCAGCAGCGCGTACGCCTCGTCGCGGCTGCGGATGGGGGGCCCCGCCGGGGGCGCCCAGGGCGAAGCGTTGGCATCTCCTGGATCGTCCGCCGCGGTGTACTCGGCCCAGGCCGGGTCGTCCGCACCGCGCGGGGCTTCCGCTTCCGCTTCGTCCACCCGGCCCAGCTGCGCCTGCACCCAGGCGCGGATCTCGGCCGCCCTGCGGGTGAGCGGCTGCAGCGACGGCGACGGCCCCTGCCAGCGGCGCCGCAGCAGCTCGTGCAGCCGCTCCACCGCGTCGATCACGGCGTCCAGCTCCCGCACCGCGCGGGCGTGGAGCTCGGCGGGGGTGCGCGCGGCGGCCTGGTCGATCTCGTCGGGGGTGGCCTCGCCGACACCAGGGCGCTCGCCGGCGGCGCCCTGCACCCGGTGCCGGTGCAGCGCGGCTTCGCGCTGCGCCCAGGTTAACCCCGCCCCGCCGCCGGCCGCGCGGGTGAGCTCCACCCGCGCCAGCGCCCGGGGAAGGTGGGTGGCCATCCAGGCGAAGGGCCGCTCCAGCACCTCGGGGTCGTGCGCCCCCCGCAGCGCGTCCCACCCGCCCTCGCACAGCCCCAGCACTAGGCCGATCCCGGCGCCGGCGCCCGCGAAGCCGTCGCTCATCGTCCACGCCTGCGCCAGCCAGCCGGCCACCTGCAGGTCGCCGGCGCCGGCCTCCAGCGCGTCCAGCGCCAGCGTGGCGGCTAGCCGCGGGTCGGCGCGCTTGAGCGGCTTCTCCCAGATCCCCTGCGGCAGGGCGGGGTCGTCCTCGCGCAGCGCCTCCTGGATGCGCGCCCAGGTGCCGTCGGCGCGCAGGTCGGCGGGCGCGGGCGCCGCGGCCAGCACGCTGCGGACGCGCTCGTCCAGCCCGGCGGGGGAGTCGGCGGGGAAGCGGGCGGTGGCGATCATGCGGGCACCAGGGGCTCACGGGTGGAAGCGGGGGCGGCGGAGGGCGCCAGCGGGAGGCACAGCGCCAGCTGGCGCGGGGCGGCGCCGGCGCACGCCACGGAGGGAAGCACGTGCAGCCGCTCGCCGGGGATGATCCAGGGGCACTCCGCCGCCACGCGCAGGTAGAGGCGCCCCTCGCCGCCCGGCAGCCCGGCGGGCGCGGGCACCACCTCGCGGGGGGCGCCCACGCACTCGCCCGCGGCCAGCCCGTGGATGCGCGAGGCGCTGGCGATGCGGGCGCGGGCCGCCCACGCGCTCAGCTCGGCCGCGCCGGCGCACGCCGGGGCCCGCACGCGCACCGTCAGCTCGCGCAGATCCCTCCACGCGGCGCGCGGCGCCAGGTCGAAGCCGCCCCGGCGATGGCGGAAGGGGAGCAGCACGTAGCCGTCCTGCACCTCCTGGGTGGCGCGCTCGCAGAACTCCAGCACCGGGCCCAGGGAGCCGTCGGGGTCGTCGTGGTCGTAGGCCCGGAAGAGGGGAACGGCGCGCCCGGG
>Ga0190275_10004519_pt1 | contig 9998 bp, 9 predicted proteins | sample Popmic550T_FD_133745 | JGI IMG/M metagenome (GOLD analysis project Ga0190275, IMG submission 133745) | Populus adjacent soil microbial communities from riparian zone of Yellowstone River, Montana, USA - 550 T | ecosystem: Environmental > Terrestrial > Soil > Riparian zone > Trees stand | place...
GCGTCGAAGCGGATGCCTGCGGCCTTGACCTGCACGCCCATGCGGAACTCCGAGAGCGACTCGGTGCCGAGCGGCGCGGCTGCCCCGCGCGTGTTTGCGCGCCCGTTCACTTCCGCCGCGATGTTCACGGATTTGTTGACGCGGAATATGCCCGCCAGTCCGTAGAGCAGCATGTCGTTCTGCGTGAAAGCTTGCGTGGGCGCGGTGTAGATGCCGAGGCCGAGATTGCCGAACGTGTTGATGCGCCCGTCGCGCCCGAATTTTTTGCCGACGAGTATCATGCCGAAGGCGTTCGTCTGGTTAACGCCGATGCCGCGCGTCTCGTTCGAGTTCGGAAGCTCCACCCCGAACTTGAATCCAAGGGAGGGGCCGCGCCGCGTCTCGTTGCGTACCTTAACTTTAGTCGAGAGGCGGAAGTCGCCCGTGTCGTTCGTCGAGTTTGCGCCGGGCGCGATGCCGAGGGCGATTGCCCCCGCGCCGCGCGTGTTGATGCTCAGGAAGTTCTGCGCCACGCCTTCGACCGAGAATTCGACGTTGGGCGAAAGCCCCACGTGAAAGCCTATGACGCCGATGCGCGTAAGATCGCCCGTCAACCCCGAAGCCGGGAACTGCGCGTTCTGCATGAAGTCAATGCCCGCCTGAATCCGCAGCGCTCCGGGCTGAAGCACGTCCACGTCCTCTGTTATCAAAGGCCGCTGCTGCGCGCGCGCGGCGAGACCGAAGCTCAGCGTGAGCGCGAGTGCGAAGACGGCGCGTGCGATTGTTCGGCTGTGAGTTTGCATCAGGCGGATTGTAATGTCGCTTCAACCAAAGGTCAACAAATCAGAAACGCGACCGTAAGGGAGCGTGTCATGCGGCGCTTCATGTGTCATGCAGCACTTCAAAGGACACGCTCCCTTACGGTCGCGTTTCTGATTTGAACTGTTCTCCAAACGGTTTTGGTATAAAAATGGAAGAAACTTTCCCGTCCTAACGTCCAAGTGGTCGAAAGCGCGGACGGAGGAAAGAATGGAGAGCGGCGTCTTGATGGGTGAGAGCAGGATGAGCGAGTCGGTCATCGAAGCCTGCAAGCTGGGCGACCGCGACGCCTTTCGACAGCTCTTCGAGCGGCACAAAGACCGCGTCTATTCCGTCGCGCTCTACTTCTTCGGCGGCGACGAAGCGACCGCCGGAGACGTTACGCAGCAGGTCTTTCTAAAACTCTTCACGCGCATCGGCCAGTTCCACGGCGAGTCGGAGTTCACGACGTGGCTCTACCGCCTGACGACGAACGCATGCGTGGACGAGCAGCGCAAACGTAGACGCTTTCTACAATTCGGCGAGGGCGTGGAAGTGAGAGAGCCGCGCGGGACATTTACGAACGAAGACAGGCTCGTGAAGGCGGAGGTCGCGGAGTCTGTGAAGCACGCCGTCGCCGCGCTCAAGCCGAAGCTGCGCGTCGTCATGCTGCTAAAATATTTCGAGGAGATGAGCTACGAAGAGATCGCCGCCGTCCTCGGTCTGTCGAAGGGCACGGTGGCGTCGCGCCTCAATCGAGGCCACAAGATTCTTGCACGCAAGCTCGCCCCACTGCGCGGCGCGCTGGTTCGGGCTGAACAGGAAGGATGATGTTCACAAAGCATTACAAAAAACAGCTCTCGGCCTACGCGCACGGCGAGCTTTCGCAGCACGAGTCGGCGTTGGTCGCGTCGCACCTCCGCTCCTGCGCGTCGTGCCACGCGGAGTTTGAAGAGATACGCTTCGGCGTCCGTCTCGCCGAATGCCTCCCGTCCGTCTCCGCGCCCGAAAAACTCTGGGAAGGCATCGAGTCCGCGATGGCGAGCGAAGAGTTCCGCGCCGGACAGCGCAACTCTCAAGCACGCACGCGCGAGTCTGCCGCACGCACGCGCGAGACCGCGCGCCTGCCCGCGCCTCGACTCTCCGGCGGCGGGCTGCTTCCCTTCTTCGCCGGTCGTCGCGCATACGCATACGCGTTCGCCGTCGCGTGCGTCGCGCTCGTCGCGGGCGGCACGTGGTTTTACGTCCGCTCGACTCGCCCCACTTGGGACGTGGCGCGTATAGAGGGCGCACCGCGCATTGACTCAGACAGCATCGGCGAGCGCGGGCGGCTCGGCGTCGGCGAATGGCTTGAGACGGACGCAAACTCGCGCGCCGAGATTGCCGTGGCGAACATCGGCGAGGTCGAGGTCGAGCCGAACACGCGCGTGCGTCTGGTGACGACGCGCATGACCGAGCATCGCCTTGAGCTTGCGCGCGGAACGCTGCACGCGCGAATCTTCGCGCCGCCGCGCCTCTTCTTCGTCAACACGCCTTCGGCGGTCGCGGCGGATTTGGGCTGCGCTTACACGCTCGAAGTTGACGACGAGGGACGAAGCCTTCTGCACGTCACGTCCGGCTACGTCGCGCTCGAAGCGGGCGAGCGCGAGTCAATCGTCCCCGCGGGCGCGGCCTGCCTGACGAAACCCGGCACGGGGCCGGGCACGCCCTTCTTCGAGGACGCCTCCGAAGAGTTCGTCGAGATGCTCTCGAAACTCGATTTCGAGAACGACCACACCGTGCTCGACCCGCTGCTCGCGTCGGCGCGTCCGCGCGACACGCTCACGCTCTGGCATCTTCTCTCGCGCGTCGGCGGAGACGAGCGCGCACGCGTCTACGCGCGACTCGCCGCGCTCACGCCGCCGCCCGAAGGCGTCACGCGCGATGGCGTGTTGCGGCTCGACCGCGCGATGCTCGACGCGTGGAAGGATCAGCTCGAATACGCGTGGCTCAGTGAAAGCATTCCCGCCGTTCGGCGCGTGTGGCGAAAACTGTGGAAGTGAGCGGCGTCGTCAAAAACGGCGGGCCGCCCGCGAGGTGAGTTGATGAATAAAATGACAAACATACTGGCTCTGTGCGCGCTGCTGCTCCTGACGTTCAACTGCGGCGCGAGTCCGGGACCATTAAAGCTCGCCGGTCAGTCGAACTCAGACCGTCCGCTTTTGAAGGCGACCGCCGCGCTCGCCGTCGGCGAACAGCCGGGTGCGTTGGAGTTGGGCGACGTGGACGGCGACGGTATTCTCGATCTCATCGTAGGCTTCGAGAATGGTAACGGCTTCGTCGTCATGCTCGGCGACGGTCGCGGCGGTTTTAAGGCCGCTCCCGGCTCGCCTTTCGACGCGGGGATGCCTGTGCAGCGCGTAGCCGTCGGCGACGTTAACAACGACCGCATACTCGATGTCGCCGTGACCAACCACGATTCCCTGACCGTCTCGGTCTTGCTCGGAAAGCGCGGCGGCGGTTTCGCGCACGCGCCCGGCTCGCCCTTCGCCGCGCTCAAGTCCGGCAAGCCGCACAACCACGGACTCTCGTTCGCGGACTTTAACGGCGACGGCCACCTCGACATCACCACCTCGAACAATAACGACAACAGCGTCTCGGTCTTGCTCGGCGACGGGCGCGGCGGCTTCAACGCTTCGACCGGCTCGCCCTTCCCCGTAGGCCGCGCGCCGTACCCGCACGCATACGGCGATTTCAACCGCGACCGTAATCTCGACATCGTCGCGCCGAACATCAACGGCGAGAACCTGTCCATCCTGCTCGGCGACGGAAGAGGTCGCTTGACGCCCGCGCCCGCCTCGCCCATGCGTGTGGCGAGCCGCCCCTTCTACGCAGCGGTCGGCGACTTCAACGCTGACGGCAACCCGGACATCGCGACCTCGCACGACGACATAACGCTTCTGACGATTCTCCTCGGCGACGGGCGCGGCGGCTTCTCGCCAGCCCCCGGCTCGCCGCTCGACCTCGGCCAGAGCGCATACAGGATCGCCGCCGCCGACATGGATGGCGATAAGAACGCCGACCTCGTCGTAAGCGGCGCCGCGTCGGGCGGCGGAGTGTCCGTCCTGCTCGGCGACGGCAGAGGCAGTTTCAGGCACGCCGCAGGCTCGCCCTTCGCTACGGGCCGGGGCGCGTACAGCATCGCCGTCGGCGACCTGAACCGCGACGGTAAAACGGACATCGTCACCGCGAACAGCGAGAGCGGCAACCTAAGCGTGCTTCTACATCAATGAAGAAGTAAGGAGACATCTATGTCTGCACAGGAGTTTCGATTCTTCAACCGGCGGATTTTCCTTCGTCACGCGGGCGCAGTCCTTGTCGGTCTCCCCGTCTTGAGTCTCAGCGCTTTCGCCGGCGGTTGCAGTAGAGACCGCCGCGCGCTCGCGCTTGCTTCCACTTCGGAAACTGAGCCGAAAGAACTTTCTTGGCAGACGGTGTTGGTGTCGAAGGACGAGCCGGGCACGCCGCTCGTCGTCACGGGTCGAATCTTCGCGCCCGACGGCAAGACGCCCGTCGAGGGCATCACGCTCCACGTCTACCACACGGACGCGCGCGGTCTTTACTCCGAAGAGGACGGCAAAGGCGGGCCGCCGAACCCGCGTCTGAAAGGCTGGATGCAGACCGACCGCGAGGGCCGCTACGAGTTCAGAACAATACGCCCCGCGTCCTATCCCAACTCGCGCAACCCGCAACACATACACGCGAAGGTCTACGGCGCGGGACACGCCGAGCGCTGGATTCCCGAATACTGGTTCGCGGACGACCCGCTCGTCACCGACGATATGCGCGCGAAGCACAGCGGTGAAGGCGCGTTCACGCCGATCATGTCCGCCACGCGCGGCGACGACGGCGTGCTACGTTGCGTGCGCGACATCAAGCTCTGACGCGCGCCTATAGTTTTTCCGATTGACGAACGATCACGAAGCCTCTCAAGAAGAGGCTCAGGAGAAGTGCGCCCTTATGAAACGACATAGAATAATTCTCTTCCTGCTCATCGCCCTATCCTTCGGCGTGCAGGCTTCGGCTCATCCGGCGACAGGCATCGTCGTTGACAGGCAGGGGCGCGTCTACTTCAGCGACCTCGAAACCGTGTGGAGGCTCGACGCCGGAGGGAGGCTCACGGTCTTCCGCGCGAGCGAGGGCGGCAGGCACGTTCACGAGCTGACGATTGACGACGAAGATAACGTCTACGGCGGGGACATCTCTTACGCGCCCGCGACGAAGAAGTGGATAAGCGCCGTCTGGCGCATGAGTCCCGCCGGACAGATGGTGTGGCTCGTCACGCCCACCGAGAATGACCAGCGCGACTTCTCAATCCACAGCGACCGCGCGGGCAGCACCTACTTCATCGAGCAGAACAACCATACGAAGCGCAAGACGCTCCTGCTGAAGAGAACGGCGAGCGGCGAGGTCTCGACCTTCGCGGGCGGAGCTTACGGCCACGCCGACGGGCGCGGCACGGAGGCGAAGTTCGGAAGCATAGGCGGCATAACTTTCGCGCGCGACGGCGCGATCTACCTGACCGACAGCACGTCTCTTCGGCGCGTCTCGCCCGACGGCACTGTGAGGACAATCGCGACGAATCTGAACGTGCCGGGCAAGGACGACTCGAAGCTGTCGGGCGGGCTTTCTGCGTCACTGATGGGATTGACGGTTGACGCGAGCGAGAACGTATTCATAGCCGACCATGGCAACCGTCGCGTTCTGAAGATAACACCCGACGGGAAGTCCGCGAGAGTCCTGCGCGCTGAGCCGCCGTGGTCGCCTACCGGAGTCGCCGCCGCGCCCGACGGCAGTGTCCTCGTCCTCGAAACCAGCTTCACGCTCCCCAACATTTTCAGCGGCCCGCGCGTCCGCCGACTCATGCCCGACGGGACGGTCAAGACAATCGCGACGGTCGGCGCGAAGGAGAAGACTGCTTCGCGTATGACGACCCGGCAGAGCGCCGCGTCCGGTGCTTCGGATAATGAGACGACCGATGCCGGCGAGACCGCCGACGCATACGAAAAGAACGTGGCGAAGGTCGAGCGCGGCGTCGCCGTCTATTTCGGACTCGGCTTTCTCGCCATCGTGGCGGTCGCCGGTCTCAGCTCGTTCGTGCGGAGGTGAAAGATGAAAAAGTTTCTCAAGTTAACTGTAGTCGCTTTGTCGCTCGTCTTCGCGGCAGTCCAGTTCGTCAGGCCCGCGCGCGTGAACCCGCCCGTCGTCGCGGGCCATTCGTTCGAGGAGAGCGTCGCGCTGACGCCGCAAGTCTCGGAGGTCTTGAACCGCTCGTGTATGGATTGCCACTCGAACCGCACGGATTGGCCGTGGTACTCGAACGTCGCGCCCGTCTCTTGGTTCGTCATTGACCACGTCAACCACGGTCGCAGCCATCTGAACTTCTCTGAGTGGGCGAGCTACGACCGCGAAGAGGCCGGGCAGCTCTTGGACGCGATCTGCGCGTTCTCCAAAGGCGGTCGGATGCCGCTCGACTCTTACACTTTGATTCATCGCAGCGCGCGGCTCTCGCCCGCCGACGTGAAGACGCTCTGCGATTGGTCGCAGGGCGAACAGAGAAGGCTGGCTCTCGCGCGATGAGCTACACACATCAGCGCACGGACGCTCGAACGATGAGAAAACCGACTCGAAAGGCGCTCGCATTGAGACTCGCCCTCGTCGCTATCGTCGCCTGTCTCGCAGGCTCGCTCGCCGGAACGCTCTTCGTCTTCGCCGGCGGCGAGCCGTTCAGCTTCGCAGACCTTCTTGGCTTCGCGTCGCTCTCATTCGTCGCGGCGCTTCTGCTCTGCGCGATTCTATACGCGCCCGCGCTCGCCCTGCTCAGGCATAGGCTCAAGGGGCGCACGCCGACGCTGCTCTTTCTCAGCGCGCCGTTGCTGCTCAACGTGCCGCTGTTTCTGTTGTTGCTTGCCGCCGCGCGAAGTGGAGGGTTTTTCTCCGGCGCGGGCGAGGTTGCCGTCTTCGCCGTTGCCTTCGCGACGACGGGCGCGCTGTTCGGGCTTGGGTTCGTCTGGAGCTTCCGACGCGCAAGAGCATCGCACGCCTAAACGGACGGCGCTGGAGGTGTCGAGTTATGAGGATGCAGCATGTTTCCGCGGCCTTCGTCGCGGTCACACTCGCCATGTGCCTGACCGCATGTCAACGCTTCAAACAGGACGCGCGGCACGGCACCGTCTAAGCGCGGCAACCTTCGGCCCCACACGCGCGCTTCGCACGTTCGAGCGCACGCGGCCTCGACCACAACCCGCCTGTGCTACCATTGCATGCGAGAACCCCGTTATTAGATTTCAGACTTTCGTTCCCGGCGCTCTGCGCGGGTCGTAATGCCGGCCATGACACTGAAACCCATGCTTCTCGGCGGCGCGTGGCGCACGACCGCGCAGACGCGCGAGGTTCGCTCGCCCTTCGACGGCGAGCTAATCGCGCACTTCTCCGTCGCCTCGCAAACGGAGGTCGAGGAGGCGTGTGACGCGGCCACGCGCGCCGCCGCCGAGATGCGCGAATTGCCGCGCCACCGTCTGGCCGAATCGCTCCGGCTCATCGCGGACGGCATACGCGCGCGCACCGAAGAGCTTGCGCGAACCATCGCGCTCGAAGCGGGCAAGCCGATCAAGACCGCGCGCGTCGAGGTCGAGCGCGCCGTGATGACCTTCACGCACGCTTCGGAAGAGGCGCGGCGTTTCGCGGGCGAGGTCGTGCCGCTAGACGGTCAGGCGACGGGCGCGGGCCGCGTCGGTTGGACGGAGCGCGTGCCGCGCGGCGTCGTCTTCGGCATCACGCCCTTCAACTTCCCACTCAACCTCGTCGCACACAAGGTCGCGCCCGCGCTCGCATCTCGAAATTCAATCATCGTCAAGCCAAGCCCGCGCACGCCGCTCACGGCGCTTCTGCTCGGCGAAGTATTCCTCGAAGCGGGGCTTCCCAACTCAGCTTTGCAAGTCGTACCGATGGAGGTCGAGACGATTGACACGGTGCTGGGCGATGAGCGCGTCGCGATGATCTCTTTCACGGGGAGCGCGGAGGTCGGCTGGCTCTTGCGAGGGCGCGCGGCGCGCAAGTACGTCGCGCTTGAGCTTGGCGGCAACGCGCCCGTCATCGTTGACGAGGACGCCGACGTGGATTACGCGGTCGAGCGAACCGCGCTCGCAGCCTTCGCATACGCGGGGCAGGTCTGCATCTCGGCGCAGCGCGTGTTGGTGCATGAAAGCGTCGCCGAAGGCTTCACGGAAAAGTTCGTCGAGCGGGCTACGCGGCTGCGCGCGGGCGACCCGCTCGACGAGGCGACGGAGCTTTCAAACATGATTGACGAAGCGGCGGCGCGACGTGCCGAGGCTTGGGTAGGCGAGGCTGTCGCCGCGGGCGCGCGTCTTCTGTGCGGCGGGCGGCGCGAAGGCTCTCTGCTCGAAGCGACCGTGCTGACGGACGTTCACAGCGAGATGCGCGTCTGCTCCGAAGAAGTTTTCGCGCCCGTCGCGACCTTGCAGACCTTCGCGGACTTCGACGCCGCGCTCGACGAGGCGAACAACACGCGCTACGGTTTGCAGGCGGGCGTCTTCACGCGCGACATGAGCCGCGTGATGCGCGCGTTCCGGCGACTTGAGTTCGGCGGCGTCATCGTCAACGACTCGCCGGCCTTCCGCGTGGACAACATGCCTTACGGCGGCGTCAAGCTATCGGGCGCGGGGCGCGAGGGCGTCCGCTACGCGATGGAGGAGATGACCGAGCCGCGCCTCATCGTGATTAACCCCCAACACTGAAAGCGCAAGAAGAATTAACATGGATGGACAGGATAAGCAGGATGAAGGCAACCGCTTTTACTATCCTGCATATCCTGTCCATCCATGTTAATTTTCCTTCCCGAAGCGACGTACCCCGCGAGGCTTCCGCTCGCGGTACTGATTCACGACTCATGCCCCAGATTAGTCAAACACACTGGCGCGTGTTCTGCGCGATTGACTTGCCCGGAGAGGTGAAGTCGCGCGTCGCCGCTCACATCGCGAGCCTCCGCGCGCGATTTCCGAAAGTACGCGCGTCTTGGGAGAGGCCGGAGAAGCTTCACCTCACTTTGAAATTTTTAGGCGATGTTGAGATTTCGCGCGTCGAAGAATTCTCGCGCGCTGCCGAAGGCGCGGCGTCGTCCTTCGAGCCGTTCAAGCTGGCAGTCGCGGAGGCTGGTGCGTTTCCACCGCACGGCTCGCCGCGCGTCCTCTGGCTAGGCATCGAAGACGCCGCGGGAAGACTCTCCGGCCTGCAACGCTCGCTCGAAGACGTGTGCCACGTCGCGGGGTTCGAGCGCGAGGGGCGACCCTTCAAGCCTCATCTGACGGTCGCGCGCATTCGCACACCGCACGGCGCGCGCGAGCTTGCCGACGCGCATCGCGAGACTTCATTCGAGCCACAGACTTTTATAGTCTCCGAACTCGTCATCATTCGCAGCGAGATGGGGCCGGGCGGCTCGCGTTACACGCCCGTCTCGCGTCATCCTTTTTTGAGAATGTGAGGGCATGGTTAAGCCAGCCACTGGACGCGAAGCAGAAACGCGAGCGTGAGCGAGCGTGTCTCTACCTCGGAGACACGCTCGCATTTCTGTTTGAGTATTAGCTATTCGGCAACTGGCGCGGGCGACCCGGCGGCAACTGCTCGGCGTCGGACTTACGCTTCTCGCTCGTCTCGGAGAGCATCTCTTTGATGGCTCCGATGCTGGAGAGCATCGCGGACGTTTCGACCGGCATGAAGACGACCTTCGAGTTCTGGCCGCGCGACATCTCCTTGAGGCTCTCGATGTAGCGCTGCGTGATGAGGTACTGCGCGGGGTTGCCGTGGTCTTCCATTACGCGCGCGACCTGCGCGATGGCCTCGGCCTCGGCCTCCGCGTTGCGAAGCCGCGCCTGCGCCGCGCCCTCGGCTTGGAGGATGGCCGACTGCTTCTCGCCCTCGGCGCGAGTCACGGCGGCCTGCTTCTCGCCCTCGGCGCGCGTGATGGCGGCCTGCTTGTCGCCCTCGGCCTGTAGGACGAGCGCGCGGCGGTTGCGCTCAGCCGTCATCTGCTTCTCCATCGTGAGCCGCACGTCCTCGGGCGGGGTGATGTTCTTCACGTCCACGCGCGTCACCTTCACGCCCCACTTGTCCGTCGCCTCGTCGAGGATGATGCGCAGCTTCGAGTTGATCTGGTCGCGCGAGGA
>Ga0190275_10004520_pt1 | contig 9998 bp, 10 predicted proteins | sample Popmic550T_FD_133745 | JGI IMG/M metagenome (GOLD analysis project Ga0190275, IMG submission 133745) | Populus adjacent soil microbial communities from riparian zone of Yellowstone River, Montana, USA - 550 T | ecosystem: Environmental > Terrestrial > Soil > Riparian zone > Trees stand | place...
GTTCGGCGTCGTCCTCGCCGTGCTCGCGATGGCAGCGCGGCTCATCGTCGCGCGTCGATCCGGAACCCTCGCGATCGCCTACGGGCGCGGCGCCGCCGGTTGGCAGATCCGCACGATGATCGGCTTGGAGGGTCTACTCGTCGCGATTCCCGCGGCCCTCACCGGGATGGTGTTGGCGATCGCGCTGATCCCGGCGGAGGTTGATGTCGGAGCCTATGTCCTGCCGGCAGTTCTCGCGATGTCGCCGGGAGTGGCGCTGGCATTGGCGGCTTCTCCGAGGGCGTACCGCACTCGCCGCAACGATCTGAGCCCGACTGCCCGCGGGCGGTTGCGATGGCTCGGCGAGGTCGGGGTGCTCGGCCTTGCAGGGGTCGCCGTCTTGCTGTTGCTGCGACGCGGCCTCACCGCTTCGGGTTCCGGGGCCGGTGTCGATCCGCTGGTTGCCGGCACTCCGCTACTGCTCGCGCTGGCACTGTGCGTGATCATGCTTCGCCTTTACCCGCTCCCGATGCTCGGACTGGCCGCAGGCCTTCGCCGGCGACGCGGCCTGGTGGGACACCTCGGCGCGCTGCTCGCCGTCCGAAACCCAACAGCTGGTCTGGCTGCCCTGCTCGCCCTGGTTCTCGCGGTGTCCACGGTGGTGTTCTCCTCTGTCGCCCTGTCCACCTTGGACCGCGGCGTCGCCGACGGATCACGGGCGAGCGCCGGTGCCGACCTGCGGGCTTCCGGGCCGACGTTCGATGGGGCGACGGTGGCAGCCCTCGATGCGCTACCCGGTGTCACAGACACCGTCGCCGTCACCGACCAGCCGGCCCGTCTGATCCTGGACCTGTCCCGGAGCACGATCCGACTGTTGATCGTGGACAGCGTCGCGCTGGGCCGGGTGCAGGTGGACGTCCCGGGTGCAGTCGACGTGCCGGCCGCGCTGCGCGAGTCGGCAAACGGCGCGCTACCGGTGGTGGTATCCGGCTCCATCGCCGCGCGCGTGGCTCGGGCAGGGGAGGCGACCTTGGAAGGCCTGCCGATCGACCTCGTCGGCACCGCCGAACGGGCGCCCGGTCTGGTGAGCGCCGACCAGTGGATTCTGGTGGACCGCACGGTCGCCGACGAACTTCTCGGCGACGTTCTGCTACCCCGCACCGTGCTGGTTGCGACCGAGCGGGGCGTGGACGTCACTGCCCTGCAGGCCGAGGTACAGGTCTCTGTAGGGCGCGAGCTTTCGATCGAGACGCCGGCCGGGGTCGCCCAACGACTGCTGGATTCCCCGGTGATCGGCGGGCTGCAGACGATCTTGCTCGTTGGCATCTCGGCGGTAGCCCTGTTGGGTGCCCTTGCCGTCATACTCACCGCGGTGGTCGGAACTCCCGCGCGCACCCGGGTGCTCGCCGTCTTGCGCACCCTTGGCCTGGCCCGTGGTGAGGGCCGTGCGTTGATCGGCTGGGAACTGGGTCCCATCGCGCTGACCGCGTTGATTGCCGGCGCGGTGCTCGGTGCCCTGACCAGCGTGGTAGTGATCAATGCCGTCGACCTACGCCCTTTCACCGGTGGCCTGGACCGGCCGCAGCTGAGCTTGGATTTCCTGCTGCTTGGTTTGGCCGGTCTGGCTTTCGTGCTCGTCGTGATGGCCGCCACCGGGGTCTCCGCCTGGGTTGCTCGGCGGATCAACCCGGCCGCTGAGCTTCGTGCCGGCGATGCCGGATAGGAGCGCGATGACCAAGGAGAGTCCAGAGCTGGCGGCGGAGGCGGACATCGTCTGCTCCGACGTGGTGCGGATCTTCACTGCGCAGGGCGTCGAGGTGCAGGCGCTACAGGGCTTGAACCTACGGATCGACTCCGGTGAGCTGGTGGCCTTGGTCGGAGCTTCGGGGTCGGGCAAGTCGACCCTGCTGACCATCCTGTCCGGTCTCGACGTCCCAACGGCAGGATCGGCGCGGGTCGCCGGCCACGACTTGGTCACCATGCGCGGCCGGGAGCGGGTGCATTATCAGCGGCACACGGTTGGATTCGTCTGGCAGCAGGCGACACGCAATCTGCTTCCGTACCTGACCGCGGCAGAGAATGTCGCGGTCCCGATGGCACTGGCCGGGCGCGGGCAACGGGACGTCCGCGCCGCAGAGCTGCTGAGCATGCTCTCCGTTGGACACTGTGGTGATAGGCGCCCAGGAGAGATCTCCGGCGGCGAGCAGCAACGGGTGGCCATCGCCGTCGCCCTGGCCAACCAACCGCGCGTTCTTCTGGCAGACGAGCCGACCGGGGAGCTGGACGAGGACACCTCGCAGGACGTGCTGGGCGCGATGAAGGCTGTCAATGAGGAGCTGGGCATCACCACGCTCATCGTCACCCACGACGTGACGGTCTCCGAGCATGTCCGACGGACTGTCCAGATCCGCGATGGCCGGACCTCCACCGAGGTTCTGCGCCGGACTCGACGCGACCAGCACGGCGGGGAGGAGCACATCGCCGAGGAGTACGCGGTTCTCGACCGGGTCGGTCGACTGCAGCTGCCGCAGGAGTTCATGTCGGGACTCTCGCTTCACGACCGAGTACGGCTGGTCCTGGAATCCGACCATGTCGGGGTATGGCCGGACGGGTTGGCCAGGCACGACCCCGAGGAATCGCAATGACCGATCCGGTGCTGCGGGCGGTGGGTCTGCGGAGGGTCTTTCGGACCGGTGCGGGGGAGATCACCGCGGTGGACGATGCCAGCCTGACCCTGCATGCCGGCGAACTCCTGATCGTTCGTGGCCCGTCCGGATCCGGAAAGACGACATTACTGAACATGCTTGGTGGGCTGGACCGACCGAGCGCGGGTCACGTGTGGCTCGGGGATGTGGAGCTGACCGCACTGTCGGAGCCTGAGCTGGTCGCGCTACGTCGGGACCGTCTCGGCTTCGTCTTTCAGTCTTTCGGGCTGCTACCGGTGCTCTCAGCGGCAGAGAATGTCGAGGTTCCGCTTCGGATCCAGCGCATCCCGGTAGCCGAACGGGCAGCCAGGGTCGCCGTCATGCTCGAACAGGTTGGGCTGGCCCAGCACGCCGCACAGCGGCCCTTCGAGCTCTCCGGCGGCCAGCAGCAACGGGTTGGTCTGGCTCGGGCCCTGGCCGCACAGCCGCAGATCCTCATCGCCGACGAGCCGACCGGACAGCTCGACAGTGCGACGGCCGCCCAGATCGTCGATCTGATCAAGACGTTGGTGCACTCCGAGGGCATCGCTGCGGTCATGTCGACGCATGACCCCCTCCTGCTGGCCGATGCGGATCGGGTGATCGAAATTCACGACGGCCGGACAGGCGACATGTCGTCGTCGATGAGTCCAGGCGCATGACTAGGACAAGATGAGCCCGTGATCAGCTCATGACCGCCCCCAGCGGCGATTCCGGGCGTTCGCGTCGGCTCCAGTCGACCTTGGCAGCCGTCGCCGGTGTTTCCTGGCGGATCCTTGCCATCGCCGCGCTGGTGTGGCTCATCGGCTACCTGCTCGGCCTGATGTGGGTCGTCCTGCTGCCCCTGGTGCTCGCGCTGTTCATCACGACACTGCTGTGGCCGGCGACGAAGTTTCTCCGCAAGCACAAATGGCCCCCCGCGCTCGCGGCGGCCACCGTCGTCCTTGCCTTCCTTGCCGTACTGATCGGAGTCGGTGCGGTCATCGTCGTACCCGTCGCCTCGCAGGCAGAGGAGGTCAGCGACGGCGTCACCGGTGGAATCGCGTCGGTCCAGGAATGGCTGGCCGGTCCACCGCTGAACCTCGGCGACGACCAGGTCGGGGCCGCACTGGACGAGGGTCTGGCCAAGCTGCAGGAGAAAGCCGGCGACATCGTCGGGATCGTGCTGGGTGGGATCGGGGCGATCGGCAGCGCGCTTGTCACCATCGCGCTGGTCCTCGTGTTGGTCTTCTTCTACCTCAAGGACGGCCCACGATTCCTACCCTGGCTCGAGAAGCAGACCGGGAGTAGCGCAGCACCACATGTCGCGGCCCTCGGCGCGAGTTACTACCGGAGTCTGGCCAGCTTCACGATCACCCAGGGAGTCGTCGGTCTGCTGGACGCGGTCGTGATCGGCGTGGGGCTGCTGCTCGTCGGTGTCCCGCTGGTACTTCCGCTGGCTGTCCTCACCTTCGTCGGCGCGTTCGTACCGATCATCGGCGCCTTCGTGGCCGGCGGCGTCGCCGTGCTGGTCGCCCTGGTCAGCGAGGGCTTCACCGCGGCCCTCATCGTGCTCGTGATCGTTGTCGTGGTGCAGCAACTCGAGGGCAACGTGTTCGCCCCGATCCTGCAGGGCAAGAGCCTGAAACTGCATGCCGCGATCGTCATCCTCGCGGTCATCGCCGGCAGCAGCCTGGCGGGAGTGACCGGAGCCTTCCTAGCCGTACCAGTTGCCGCATTGTTCGCGATCACCTGGCGTTATATACGCGGAGAGCTCGACGACCACCCCGCCCCGGGCGATGAGCAACCCGTCGACACCAAGAGCTAGTTGGCTCCCATGCGGCTATCCGGAGCGCAGCCGAGCCCGGTCAGGACGCCGCCCGGGCAGCGGAACCGTCTGGGCTGGCCAGCAGATGCAGCACGCGGCGAAGCACCATGTGAATATCCCCCTCGGCGCTGACCCGCCCGCCTGGCTCGTCGGGCTCGAGGGACTCCAGGGTCCGTAGTTGACTGTGCAGCAACGAACGAGGCATGTAGTGCTCGGAGCGGGCCTCCATGCGCGCCTGCAGAACGCCGGTAGAAGCGTCCAGTTGGCAGAAGCGCACCGACGAGTGCCCCTCACACAGTAGGTCGCGATACCCGCGCTTGAGGGCGGAGCAGGTGACCACACTGCTGTGCCCGGCCTGCTCCTGATCGCCGATCCAGGCGGCGATGGAGCGCAGCCACGGCCAGCGGGCCTCGTCATCCAGCGGGATACCTGACTGCATCTTCTCGACGTTCGCGGCTGGGTGAAAGTCATCCCCCTCCGCGAACTGCCACCCGGTCGACTCGGCCAGCGCATGTGCGACGACACTTTTCCCGGCTCCGGAGACGCCCATGATGATGACGGTCGTCGGTGCGGGGCCGTCTGCGGAGTGTCTCGGAATGGTCACGGTGAGCAACGTTATGTCTCCGTGACCCGTCGGTGCAACCTCGCCCCCTGAGTCTTCTGCTCAGGGCCAGGCACCGCGGCTGCCCGGACTGCCCCGGCTTCAACCGGCGACTGTGTAACCCGCCTCGTCAACGGCCGCGGCCACTGCGGCGTCCTCGACCGGCTCGTTCACCGAGATTGTGAGGACCCCGGTGTCCAGGGCGACCTGCACACCGGTCACACCCTCGAGGGCACTGACTTGCTCGGTCACAGCGTTGACGCAGTGTTGACAGGTCATGCCGCTCACGGCGTAGACCTGCGTCGTCGCCTCTCCTTGACTGGTCATGCTCGTACTCCTGATCGGCCGGCGCCGTCTGCAACCTTTCCGGCTACCTCGACGTCATCTAGGTTATGACCCCCTCAGTGTGCAGATTGACTGCCCGTACGGCACTTCTGGGTTGCGGATGCGTTCTCGCCGTGGTCCTCGCCGGCTGCGGGAGCGTCTTCGAAGGCGAGCCGGATGACGGGGACGGTGGCACTGGTGGCGCCGGTGCGGGTCCCTTCGAGCATCCGACCGGCGCGCAGGACGTCCTGGTCTCGGTGGACATCGCCGGTGGTTACACAGCGCTGCAGTACGAACTTCGCAACACCCCGGACTTCCTGTTACTGGGGGACGGAACGGTCATGACTCCCAGCGTGACCACCGCCATCTTCCCCGGCCCGGCGATCAGAACACTTCAATCGACGACGGTGGACGAGGAGCAGATCCAGGAGCTGCTGGCCGCAGCCGACGACGCGGGGCTGCTAGGCGAGGAGATCGACTACGGCGAGCCGGGGGTGACCGACATGGACACGACCACCGTGATCGTCAATGTGGACGGCACCACCCACACTCAGTCTGCGTACGCCCTTGGCCCGGATGACGCCAACTCGCCGGACCTGGACGAGGCCGCCCGCAGTGCGCGCGAGGCGCTCCAGGAGTTCATCGAGACCGCGCAGACACTCGTGGGCGCCGATAGCCAGGCGTACGTGCCGAGCGAGGTGCTTGCCTTTCGGCTCAGCACCGAGATGGTCGCGCCGGTCGAGGAGCCCGATCTTGTGCAGCCGCCGATGCCGTGGCCAGTCGCGACCGTGCCCCCACCGGTGACCGGATCGGAGCCCAGCAGCTGCGCGGAGATCTCCGGACAGGAGGCAGCCGACCTGTTGGCCGCGCTGGCCAGTGCCAACGAGCTGACGCCGTGGGTGATCGGTGACGAGCCAGCCGTGGGGATGGCCTTCCGGCCGAAGCTTCCCGGAGATGCCGGCTGCAAGTAGCGGGCGTGACCTCACCGCTGATGTCCTGGCTATGCAGGGGACTCGTCCGGCGCGTTGCCTGCAAACCTGCGACATCTGGCCTGATTGACGGAATGTCGACGGCGCTGCCGGCCTTCTAGATGAGGAGTGTCCCGGGCCGAGGCAGTGTCCGGGAACCGCACATCGAGAGGACCACATGCTCTACGGCAAGGAACACGTACGCACATACCGGGAGACCGATGGTCGGGAGGGGCATGACTGGAACGGCACCCAGGCGCTGATCCTGACCACCAAGGGCCGCAAGTCCGGCGAACCCCGGGACAGCGCGTTGATCTACGGCTTGTCCGGGGACAGCCCGGTGATCGTGGCGTCCAAGGGGGGACATCCCTCGCACCCGGCGTGGTACCTCAACCTCGTGGCCAATCCCGAGGTGGAGGCACAGATCTGGGGGGATCGTTTCAAAGCGCGGGCCCGCACGGCCACCGGACAGGAGCGCGCCGAACTCTGGGCCGAGATGCTCAAGCACTGGCCGAAATACGACGACTACCAGGACAAGACCGACCGCGAGATCCCGGTCGTGGTCCTCGAGCGCCTCTGACCCGGTTCGGTCGCCCCGCCAACACCTCAGGCGGCGCGTGCAACCTCTCCCGGACCCGGGACGTCACAGCGTTATGACGACGCCATCCCGCCGAGCAATGCAGACGACGACTGGATCGCCGGGAGCGGCCGCCACACCAGGGGCCCGCGACCGCCTGGCTAGAACTTCGATGGTGCTGGGAATTCTCGCCATCTTCGCCAGCATGCTGGCCTATCCCGCAATCCCACTCGGGGTGCCCTGGGTCGTTCCCGGGATCATGCTGGGGGTTACTGCGGTCATCTTCGGCGGCCTCGGCCTCGCCCGCGCCCGCCGCGACCGGGTAAGCAACAGGCGGATGGCCGTTTTCGGAGTGATCACCGGCATCGCCGCCGCAGCTGTCGCCACATTCTTGCTCGTCTTCACCATTCGGCTGGGTAGCCAGTGCCAGGAGACGTACGGCGCGAACATCACCGAGCATGAGCTTGAGATCTGCAGCGAAGCCGAGATCTACGGCTGACTAGCGGTACGGACTGAAGTCCGGCGGGCGCTTCTCGGAGAACGCAGCCGCGCCCTCCTTGCTCTCCTCGGTCTCGGTGAACAGGTCCAGCCCGTCGAATGCCAGCGCGCCGATCGCGCCCATGTGGTCAGTGTCGGCGTTGAACGAGTGCTTGAGGAACTTCAGGGCAGTCGGTGAGTACGAAGCGATCTTCGTCGCGTACTCACCGGCCTTGCCCATCAACTGATCGGCCGGGACCACCTCGTTCACCAGGCCCCAGCGCTCGGCAGTGGCGGCGTCGTAGAGGTCGAGCAGGAACCAGATCTGGCGGGCCCGCTTCTCCCCCACAACCCTTGCCAGATAGGCGGATCCGAACCCGGCGTCAAACGACCCGACCTTGGGCCCGGTCTGCCCGAACCGCGCGTGCTCCGCGGCTATCGACAGGTCACAGAGCACGTGCAGGACATGGCCGCCACCGACCGCCGCGCCGTTGACCGCGGCGATCACCGGCTTGGGGATCTCCCGAATGATCCGGTGCAACCGCTCGATCTCGAAGCTGCCCCACTCGGTCTCGCCGTATCCACCGGTCTCGGCTCGCAGCTTGACGTCGCCACCGGTACAGAAGGCGCGATCGCCGGATCCCGTCAGGACGACCGCGCCGACCCGCTTGTCCACCCAGGCGTGCTTGAACGCGCTGATCAGCTCATCGACCGTCCGGCCGGTGAAGCTGTTCATCCGCTCCGGACGGTCGATCGTGACCACGGCATAACCCGTGCTCTCGATCCGGTAGAGAACCTCGGTGAACTCCTCGGGTCTGATCACGTCGCCGACCCTAATCGTTGGGCTGAGGCCTCAGCCGATCCTCGATCGCCGAAACTCAGCCCCCGACACCAGCTCGCTAGGCATTGCCGCCAGGGCTTGTCCTGTTGCCGACCCTCTGGGCGGAACCTTGATCGGGGTGCTGCCGCAGGCCTTCACCTTGGCATTCAGTGCGCTGAACTCGGCGTTGTTGATGCTCAGGTCCCACCGGTACTTGACCTGGATCCACTCATGGGCATACCGGCACTGCGCGTTGGCCGCCGGAGGCTTCCATTCTGCGTAGTCCTTCCCACCCTTGGCGGAGTTCAGATTGTCTGTGACTCCCACCAAGCCGGCGGCGAAGCGCAGATCGTTGGCGTAGGCCTGTCGCTTGGCGGCGGTCCATCGGCTGGCGCCCGACTGCCAGGCTTCCTGTAGTGGCACGAAGTGATCGACGTCCACATCGCTTGCCCGGGTCCAGGTCACCCCGTCGTAGTACGAGGTCCACCTGCCTCCTGACACGGTGCACCCGGAGCTGAACCTCACCGGAGTTGCGGACTCGGCGATCAGGACCTCCGCGCGGGTGTCGCACCCGTCACCATCGGTGTCGACCCAATGCCTGAAGGCGTCCCGGTTGTAGGCCGGACTGGTCGATTCTGGTCTGACATCTAGTTCCTGAAGCAACCTGGCAGGGGTCAGGGTCGCGGCGGAGGCAGGCCCGGCGACAGCGATCAAACCTGCCCCCATGGCAATGGCGACAATGCTTATCGCAAGGAATCGGGACAGTTTCGGCATCAGTCTCCCGGGTATTCAGTTATCGGAGACTTCGACGCTAGAGGTACCCGCCACGACCAAACCGATCGAGCCGAAGGTTTCTCGACTTCCCACCAGGGAATGAGCTAGCCGGGGTTACCACGCGAGGAAGGGTGACTGCATGCTCACGGGTACTACTCAGTCGTACTGGATGGATTCCACCCCGCCGACGGCCTACCCCCCACTGATCGATGATTGCGAGGTGGACGTCGCCGTTGTCGGCGGTGGCATCGCCGGCCTGTGCACTGCCTGGGAGCTCGCGCACACAGGGCGCAGTGTCGCGTTGCTGGAGGCCGACCGGATCGCGGCGAGCGTCACCGGCTACACGACGGCGAAGCTGTCGTCACTGCACACACTCATCTACGCGAAGATCACCAAAGCGCTCGGTGCGGAGGCGGCACGGCTCTACGCGCAGTCGCAGCAGCAGGCCGTCGAGCACGTGGCCGATGTGGCCACCCGGATGGGCATCGAGTGCGATCTGGAGAGGGTGCCGAGCTTCACCTATGTGGAGTCACCAGACCAGTTGGACCAGGTCCGCGATGAGGCCACCGCGGCGCGAGAGGCCGGGCTTGACGCCTCATTCGTCACCGAGACCGGCCTCCCGTTTCCGGTGGCCGGCGCGGTGCGCGTCGAGGCACAGGCCCAGTTTCATCCGCGAAAGTACCTACTCGCTCTGGCTGAGGATCTGACCTCACAGGGCGGCCGGATCTTCGAGCGCACGCGGGCGGTGGGCCTCGACGAAGGGGACCCGTGTCGGGTGACCACCGAGCAGGGCGCGACCGTCACCGCGCGAGATGTCGTGATCGCGACGCACTATCCGGTCTTCGACCGCGCGCTGCTCTTCACGCGGCTCAAACCCCGGCGGGAACTGGTGATCGCCGCCCCGGTGGCGGCCGAGGCCGCTCCCACCGGCATGTACCTCAGCCCGGAGGACTCGGTGCGGTCCGTGCGCAGCGCACCCTACGGCGA
>Ga0190275_10004521_pt1 | contig 9995 bp, 8 predicted proteins | sample Popmic550T_FD_133745 | JGI IMG/M metagenome (GOLD analysis project Ga0190275, IMG submission 133745) | Populus adjacent soil microbial communities from riparian zone of Yellowstone River, Montana, USA - 550 T | ecosystem: Environmental > Terrestrial > Soil > Riparian zone > Trees stand | place...
ATGGTCAGCTCACGCAGACGCTCCACGTCGGCGTACGCCGACTCGCCCGCCTGCTCGCGGATGACCACGCCGAGTGTCTCGCCGAGCAGGCGCACGTCGGCGCGCATGCGCGGAGGTACGTCGAACCGGGGCGACGCTCGCGAAGCCTCCCGGGCGTTCAGGGTCTCGGCGACCATGTCGGCACCTCCTCGAGGGACGACCCCACGCGGACTTCCGGCATGGTCACGCACCGGCCCGTCCGCGGAGGCCGACAGCCGTCGGGGCGTCCTCCGGCCGCTCGGCGATCTCTTCGAACTCCACGACGTTGTCGATCTCGGTGCCCATGGAGATGTTGGTGACCCGCTCGAGGACCACCTCGACGACGACCGGCACCCGGTGCTCGACGACGAGCTTCTTGGCCTGTTCGAGCGCCGGGAGGATGTCGTCTGGCTCGAACACCCTGAGGGCCTTGCAGCCGAGTCCCTCGGCGACCTTCACGTGATCCACGCCGTAGCCGCCCAGGTCGGGGCTGTTGATGTTGTCGAAGGCGAGCTGGACACAGAAGTCCATGTCGAACATCCGCTGCGCCTGCCGGATCAGGCCGAGGTAGGCGTTGTTCACCAGCACCTGGATGTAGGGGATGTTGAACTGCGCGCCGACCGCGAGCTCCTCGATGAGGAACTGGAAGTCGTAGTCGCCCGAGAGCGCCACCACGCTCGCGTCGGGGTCGGCGGTGGCCACCCCGAGTGCGGCGGGCACCGTCCAGCCGAGCGGGCCGGCCTGGCCGGCGTTGATCCAGTGCCGGGGCTTGTAGACGTGCAGCATCTGCGCTGCCTGGATCTGGGACAGGCCGATCGTCGAGACGTAGCGGGTGTCCGGCCCGAACGCCTTGCTCATCTCCTGGTAGACACGCTGCGGCTTGACCGGGACGTTGTCGAAGTCGGTCTTGCGGAGCAGGGTGCGCTTGCGCTCCCCACAGGCCTCGGCCCACGCCGTACGATCGGGCAGCCGACCCGCCTCGCGCCACTCGCGGGCAACCTCGACGAGTCGCTCGAGCGCCGTGCCGGCGTCGGACACGATCCCGTAGTCCGGTGGGAACACCCGGCCGATCTGGGTCGGCTCGATGTCCACGTGGACGAACGTTCGACCGCTGGTGTACGTGTCGATGCCGCCGGTGTGCCGATTCGCCCAGCGGTTGCCGATGCCGAGCACGAAGTCGGACTCGAGCATCGTCGCGTTGCCGTAGCGGTGCGAGGTCTGCAGGCCGACCATGCCCGCCATCAGCGGGTGGTCGTCGGGGATCGTGCCCCAGCCCATCAGAGTCGGCACGACGGGGACGCCGGTCAGCTCAGCGAGCTCCACCAGCCGCTCCGAGGCGTCGGCGTTGATGATCCCGCCGCCCGCCACGATGAGGGGTCGCTCGGACTCGGCCATCATCGTCAGTGCCCGCTCGACCTGGGCGCGGGTCGCGCTCGGCACGGCGACCGGAAGCGGCTCGTAGGTGTCGGGGTCGAACTCGATCTCGGCGAGCTGCACGTCCAGCGGCAGGTCGATGAGCACCGGCCCGGGGCGGCCGGACCGCATCGTCTGGAACGCCTTCTGGAACGTGCCGGGCACCTGGGCCGGCTCGAGCACGGTCCCCGCCCACTTCGTCACCGGCTCCGCGATGTCGGGGACGTTGATCGCCTGGAAGTCCTCCTTGTGCAGCTTGGCGACCGGCGCCTGGCCCGTGATGCACAGGATGGGGATCGAGTCGGCGATGGCGGAGTAGAGCCCCGTGATCATGTCGGTCCCTGCCGGACCCGACGTACCGACGCAGACGCCGATGTTCCCGGCGGCCGCGCGGGTGTAGCCCTCGGCCATGTGCGAGGCGCCCTCGACGTGGCGGGCCAGGATGTGCCTGAGCTCACCCTGCTCGCGGACGGCGTTGTAGAACGGGTTGATCGCGGCTCCGGGGAGGCCGAAGAGGTGGCTCACGCCCTCCCGGCGCAAGATCTCCACCGCGGCGCGTGCTGCTGTCATTCGAGGCATGCGATTCTCCTGAGGTCTGCCGGATGTGAAGGAGCGCCGGTCGGTCAGGCGGCAGATACCCAGCCGAAGCTGTCGACGCTGCTCACGGAGGGCTTGTACTCGAGGCCGACCCAGCCGTCGTACCCCTCGCGCCTGAGGTCGTTCAGCCAGCGGGCGATCGGCAGGTAGCCGGTACCGGGCTCGTTGCGCCCGGGCGCATCGGCGATCTGTACGTGGGTGACCCGATCCGTGTACGTCGCGATCACCTTGTCCACGTCGTCGTCATTGACTGCCAGGTGATAGAGGTCCGCGAGCAGGCCCAGGTTCTCCACACCGGACTCGCGGATGACCCTGTCGATCACATCGATGGCGGACGACGCCGTGTGCAGCGGGTAGCGGACCGAACCGCTCAACGGCTCGACCAGCACCGTGCCGTCGATCGAGGCAGCCGCGGTCGCGGCCAAGGCCAGATTCTCCGCGGCCAGGTCGTCCTGTGCCTGCGGATCCACACCTTCGACCCGGTTGCCGTACAGCGCGTTGAAGGTGCGGCAACCCAGTCGCTTCCCGATGTCGAGCGTGACGGGAATGTTGGCGCGGAACGCATCGGAGTGGGCCGGCCACGACACCAGTCCCCGGTCCCCGCCCGCCATGTCGCCGGCGGCGAAGTTGAGCCCGACCAGCTGTACGCCGGCGTTCTCGACGACGGCGACGAAGGTGTCCACCGTCGCGTCCCCCGGTACCGGTTCCGCGAACGGCCACCAGAACTCGACTCCGTCGAAGCCGGCTGCCTTGGCGGCCGCGGGCCGTTCGAGCAGTGGCAGCTCAGTGAACAGGATGGAGCAGTTGACGGCATACCGGGACATGTCCTGGAAACGGTTCACAGGGTCTGCCTTTCGCCGGAATTGGATTCCGTAGGCGGTATACAGTATGTGTGCGAGATAGACCGGGTCAAGGTCCGCGCCCGGCCGACCCCCTCACGGTTTCGCCCCCCACGGCCCCGGACGATCAGGAGCTGGGCACCACTGCGCTCAGCGCGGCATCGAACCGCACACTGACCAGGTCGCCTGGCGACGGAGCGGGCTCGTCGAGCCCGAGGTGTGCGATCAGCCGCACCCGCCGGTCCGGGAGCTGGCCGTCCAGAAGCACCACACGATGGCCGGGACCGGGGCTGACGCCGCGCACCACGGCCGGCAGGCCCGCCTGGTCCGTCGAGCCGAGCCGCAGGGCATTGGCGAAGGCGGCGACCACCACCGGCCCGGGATCCGCGTTCCCCGCGACCGGCCCGACGGGCTGGTCCCCCACCCTGACGCCTCCGTCCGGGGTGGCGCGCGCCGGCACCAGGTTGTCGTAGCCCACGACGCTCGCCACGGCGGCGTCGGCAGGCATCCGGTGGATCATCTCCGGCATGTCGACCTGGCGTACGGCGCCTGCGACGAGCACCACGACCCGGTCCGCGTACCGCAGCGCTTCCTCGGGACGGTGGGTGACCTGCACGGTCGTGACGGCCCGGTCCGACAGGGCGTGGTCGAGGTCGGCGAAGAAGATCGCGCGCGCCTCGGCATCCAGCCCGGCCGCGGGCTCGTCGAGCAGCAGTACGTCGGGGTCACAGGCGAGCGAGCGGGCGAGGTTCACCCGCTGCTGCTCCCCTCCGGAGAGCGCCAGCGCGGGTCGCTCCGCGAGGTGCCCGACCTGGAGCCGCTCCAGAGCAGCCTGGGCCTGTGCTCGACGCCGGGGGCGCGGGACCTTGCGCCAGCGCAGCGGCAGCTCCACGTTGCGCAGCACGGTGGTGCTCAACAGCGCCGGCCGCTGCGTGACATAGCCGATCCGCCGGCGCTCGGCGAGGCCGAGCCGCCGGATGGGGACGCCGTCGACCTCGACCGTGCCCCGGTCCGGCCGGTCGACCGCAGCCAGCAGCCGCAGCAGCGTGGTCTTGCCGGCCCCGTTGGGCCCGAGCACGAACAGGTGCTCAGAGGGCTTCACGTCCAGGTGGTCCACCGCGAGCACCTCCCGGCCACCGCGGCTGATCCGGACGCCGCGCACGGTCAGCTCCGCGCCCATGCCCCACTCCTCTGGTGGACCGAGGCGAGCACCCCGTTGACGACGAACGCGAGGGCCAGCAGTACGCCGCCGTACACCAGCGCCACGCCGAACTCTCCTCGGCCGACGTTCTCCACGATCGCCGTGGTCATCACCTGGGTGTGGCCGTGGATGTTGCCGCCCACGATGGTGGCGGACCCGACCTCGGAGATCGCGTGGCCGAACCCCGCCATCGCGGCGGCCAGCAACGGAAGCCGCGCCTCCACCCAGATCCGCGACACGACCTGCCACCGGTTGGCGCCCAGTGATCGCAGGTGACCGGGCAGCTCGGGCGGCAGCAGCTGTATGGCGGCCATGGTGATGCTGGTGATCAGCGGGGTGGCGATCAGGACCTGCGCGATGATCATGCCGCGAACCGTGTAGATCAGGTCCAGGTCACCCAGGGGCCCGCTGCGCCACAAGAGCATGGCGACGAACAGCCCGACCACCACTGTCGGCACTGCCATCCCGGTGTTCACCAGCGCCGTCACTACCCCCCGTCCGGGGATCCGCGCCAGGGCGAGCCAGGTTCCCAGAGGGATCCCGATCATGGCAGCCACGAGCGACGCCGTCAGGGAGACCAGCGCTGACCGCGCCAACACCTCGTAGACCGGATCGACCACCTACTCGCTCGCCTCCGCGTCGGGGACGAACAGCGGCTCGCCGTACTCCTCCGCGCCGAAGCCGGCGATCCGCTCCTGCACCTCGGGGTCCTGCAGCCAGGTGGCGAACTCGTCGGCGCAGGGCACCGGCTCCTCCTCACCCCGGTCGACGACGATCACGTGGTAGTAGTTCTGCAGGTCGTCGGAGCCCTCGAACGCGATCGCGGAGGTCAGTCCCGTGGTGGCCAGGAAGGTGCCCCGGTCGGTGAGTGTGTACGCCGACTTCTGGCCCGCGATCGTGAGCGTCTCGCCCATCCCCTGCCCGGTCTCGAGGTACCAGTCACCGGACGGCTCGACGCCCGCCTGCTCCCAGAGGGCCAGCTCCTTGGCGTGTGTCCCGGAGTCGTCGCCGCGCGACGCGAAGGGGGCCTCCTGGTCTGCGATCCGCGCCAGCGCATCCGCGGCGTCGGCCGCCTCGCTGACGTCGGCCGGGTCTGCCTCGGGTCCCACGATCACGAAGTCGTTGTGCATCACCGGGTCCCGGGTCACGCCGTGCCCGCCGGCCATGAACTCTTCCTCCGCGGCCGGGGAGTGCACGAGGAGCACATCGGCATCACCCTTCTCCCCCATCTCCATCGCCTCCCCCGACCCGACCGCCACGGTCTTGATCGTGCAGTCGAACGCCTCCTCGAAGTCCGGCACCAGCTCGTCCAGGAGGCCCGAGTCCTGGGTGCTCGTGGTCGTCGCGAGGATGGCCTCGTCCGAGGAGTCAGCCCCCGAGCACCCGCCGGCGAGCAGGGCTCCGATGACGGTGACCAGGGCCACGATGCATCGCGGGGTCATGCGTTTGGGGCCCCTACGAAGTTGTTCGGGGTAGCGAAGCGGAGGAGAAGAGCTTCGTAGGGTGTTCATGCGGCCACCCGGACCTCTCCGCTGCGCCGCAGGTCGTACCCACCCAGGGCGGCGAGCCGGTCCTGGACGCCGGTGCTGGCGAGCACGTCGAGCAGTGGCAACATGAGCTCGAGGGACTCCGGCGCGACCGCGAGCTCGAAGTCCTCCCACTCCACGGGCACGAAGTCCGCGCCGATGCTCTCGCTCGACGCCCGCACCGCAAGCCCCGCGTCGGCGGCACCGGTCGAGACGGCCACCGCGACGCCCAGGTGCGAGCCGAACTCCGCGCCGCCGCCGGGCTCTACCCCAGCCGTCCGGAGCAGCCTGTCCAGCAACAGCCGCGATCCCGTGCCGGGCGAGCGCCAGGCCAGGGTCCGGCCCGCCAGGTCGTCGACGGAACGGATCCCCAGCGGATTGCCCGCAGGCACGACGATGCCCTGCTGCCGACGCCACAGGTGCACCAGGCCGGCCGGTTCACCGCCGATCACCCGACGTACGAACGGGTCGTTGGCGGCGCCCGTGCGCTGGTCACGCAGGTGCACCGCTGCGACGTCGACCGTCCCGCGGGCCAGCTGGGCGAGCCCGGCGACGCTGCCGGCGCCCTGCGTCGACCGCTCGACGGTGGGGCCGACCGCGCGCACCAGCAGGTCGAGGCCAGGGTCGTCGCTCCCGGCCAGGCGCACCGCGCCGGTGGCGGCGCGGAACGCCAGCGCCCGGGACAGTCCGTCCTCGGTGACCACGGCCGCGGCGCGGGGCGGCCCGGCGATCAGGCCCGCCTCGCGCAGGAGGGCATGGGCCCGGGCCGCCGTGCCCGACGCGCATCCCATCTCCTCGGCCAGGGCACGAACGCTGGGCACCCGGTCGCCCGGGGTCAGCGCCCCCGCCACGATCCGGGCCGCCACCTTGGACGCGACCGCATGCGGGAGCTGTGCTATCTGTGTCATGTATACAGACTACAGCTCTTTCTACAGGACCCTGGCGCCAGACTCCTCCGTGCCGTATCCGCCGAGTGCGACGATCGAGTCGTGGAACTCGGGTGAGGAGAGCAGCTCCCACAGCGGCGCGAGCAGCGGGTCGTCGAGGGACGCCGCGTCGAGTACCAGATCGTAGGGCTCGCGCGCTACCGGGACGAAGTCCAGTCCGAAGGCCCGGGCCGCGGCCAGGATGCCGAGGCCGCAGTCCGCTCGGCCCGCGGCCACGGCGGCCGCGACGGCCAGGTGGGTCGGCTCCTCGCGGGCGTAGCCCTGCACCTCGCCCGGGTCGACGCCGAGCCGGCTGAGCTCCTGGTCGAGCAGCATCCGGGTCCCCGCTCCCCGCTGCCGGTTCACGTACGACAGCCGTCCGCCGGCCAGGTCGCCGAGCCCGGCGATCCCGCGCGGGTTCTCCGGCGGCACCAGCAGGCCCTGGTCGCGGTGCACGAGGCGGACCACGGCCAGCTCGCGCCCGGGCATCATCTCCTCGAGGTAGGGCAGTGTGTACTTCCCGGTGGCCGGGTGCAGCAGGTGTGACCCCGCCACGTGGCACAGTCCATCGCGCAGGGCCACCAGGCCGCCGAGCGACCCCACGTTGGTGGAGACCAGACTCATCGTCGGATCCTCGGCACGCAGGGCATTGGCGGCGAGGTCGAGGACCAGGTCGTGGGAACCGATCGCGACGATGGTGCGCTCGATCTCCGTCAGCCCCCGCAGCAGCTCGACGGAGACCCACTCCCCCGCGTGGTGACCCTCCACGCCCGCCGGGACCCGCAGCAAACCGTCCGCACGCACCAGCGAGGTCAGGACGCCCGCACCGCGCGGCAGGGGGGAAGCGACGACCTCGCCGCGCACCGAACCGAGCCGGACCCGCACCCAGTCGTCCATCCCGACCACGGACGGCAGCTTCCGGGCGAGCCGCGTGCTGACACGGGCGCGCCGAGCCGCGGAGACCCCCTCCAGCCCGGCCAGCAGCGGGGCCGCGAAGATCTCGAACGTGAGCGCCGCCGACACGGGGTATCCGGGACAGCCCAGCACCGGGGTGGCGTCCACCACGCCGAGCACGACGGGATGGCCGGGCCGGACCGCCACCCCGTGCACGGCAAGTACGCCGAGCTCATCGACCACACGGGCGGTGTAGTCGTCGCGACCGGCGCTCGAGCCGGCCACCACGATGACCAGGTCCGCTCCGGCCGCGGCAGCCTTGACGGCCGCGCCGATCTGGTCCGCGTCGTCCGGCTCGATCGCTGTCGACCAGGCCTCGCATCCGGCCTCGCGGGCCTGGGCGACCAGCATCATCGAATTGGTGTCGAGGATCTCGCCGTGCTCGGGTGCGCTGCCCACCGGAACGATCTCGTCGCCGGTGGGGATCACCGCCACGCGCGGGCGCCGGTGCACGACGACATCGGTCGCCCCGGCGGCCGCGGCCGCGGCGATGTCGACCGGACGCAGCCGGTGCCCCTGCGGGAGCAGCAGCTCGCCGGCACTGACGTCTTCGCCGATCGAGCGCACGTGCTGGTACGGCGGAACCGCGGCCATGATCTCGGCGGCCTCGCCCTCGTAGTGGACGTGCTCTCGCATCACGACCGCGTCGAATCCGTCGGGGATCGGATCCCCGGTGTCGACCACGACGTACTGGTCCGGTGGCAGATCCAGCGGCGTGGTCGGCGTGGCCCCGTGGGTCTCCTTGGCGCGGACGGCGATCCCGTCCATCGCCGAAAGGTCGCTCGATGGGGACGAGCGGGTCGCCCACACCGGCTCCGCGGTCACCCGACCGAGCGCGTCAGCGACCGGCACGGCGATCGGGTCCAGGCGCGTTGGACAGCCGGCGGCGAGGCAGGCGTCGAGCCACGCGGAGACGGCGTCGGCAGCGGGTACGTCGCTGATGAACGGACTCTCGGGGCCGGGACGGCTCACGGGGCCATCTTGCTACGACAGGTCATGAGTACAGCGTGACGGCCACCGCGGCGCCCGAGTCCAGCCCGGTCGCAGGCTCGGGCACCACGACGTACCCGTCCGCAGAGGTGAGCAGGGACAACAGCGCCGAGTGCCCGAACAGCGGGGTCGCCACGCCGTCGCGAACCTGCACCTGGACCACGTCGAGCCGACCGGCGGCGGACGCGAGCGACCGGGACAGCGTGGCCGGCATCGACGGCTCCGGTGGTGCGACGTCGATCCCGCCGACGAGCCGAAGCACCGGGAGCCCGACCATCCGGAACACGACCAGCGCGGACAGCGGATTGCCCGGCAGGCCGATCACGGGCACCCCGGCGGCCTCGGCGAGCACGGTCGGCTTGCCGGGCTTGATCGCGAGCCCGTGGCAGAACACACCCGGCTCGCCGAGCGCCTCGACCGCGGCGCTGGTCTCGTCCCGAGCGCCGACGGAGGAGCCCGCGGAGACCAGCACGATGTCGGCCTCGGCGGCGGCCGATGCCAGGGTCTTGGTCAGCTGCTCGAGGTCGTCGGGCACGATGCCGTGGTACGACGGCTCTCCTCCCGCCCGCGTCACCAAGGCGGCCAACGCGGACGCGGTGGCGTCTCGGACCTGCCCGGCGGCCAGTTCACGGGTGTCCGGGGGCACCACCTCGTCCCCCGTGGACACGATCGCGACCCGCGGCCTCGCGCGGACCTCGAGCCGGGTGACGCCGGCCGCGGCGAGCAGGCCCAGGTCCTGGGCGCGCAGCGGTCTTCCCGCGGGGGCGATCACCGCGCCGACGGCAACGTCCTCGTCCGCCCGTACGATCCCGTCGCCCACGGCGACCGGTCGCGTCACCTCCACCGCGCCAGGCATGGTCGCCTGCGTGTGCTCGACCATCACCACCGCGTCCGCGCCTTCGGGGATGGCCGCACCGGTGGGGATCTGCACCGCGCCACCGGGTCGCAGGGTGGTGTCGGGGACCGAGCCCATCCGGACCTGACCGATCACGTCGAGGTACGCCGGCAGCCCATCCCCCGCCCCGTAGGTGTCGGCGGCGCGGACGGCGTACCCGTCCACCGTGGAGCGGGCGAACCCAGGCAAGGCCTGGCCTGAGGTGACCGACGACGCGGGCACCCGGCCGAGCGCCTCTTCGCGTGGCACGGACTCGACCCCGGTCCGCCGGCTCGGCCGGAATCCGGCGAGCGCCTCGGAGACCGGCAGCGCCGTGAAGAACTCCCTACCGCCCACCGGAGACAGCCTTCACGCGTCTGGCGGACTCTGGCGCGGCTGCGGCCGCGCGACCGTGCCGCCACGCTGACGACCCAGGACGCTGACCACCGGACCCATGGCAACCTGGCCGAGTCCGCAGATCGAGGTCTTGCGCATGGTCAGCTCGAGCTCGAGGAGCCGCTCGCGCCGCGCGTCGTCGAGCTCACCGCCAGCCTCCAGGGTGTCGGTCAGCAGTGCATGGGCCTTCGTGGACCCGACCCGGCAGGGAACGCACTTGCCGCACGACTCGTTGCGGAAGAACCGCAGCACGTTGGTCGC
>Ga0190275_10004522_pt1 | contig 9995 bp, 8 predicted proteins | sample Popmic550T_FD_133745 | JGI IMG/M metagenome (GOLD analysis project Ga0190275, IMG submission 133745) | Populus adjacent soil microbial communities from riparian zone of Yellowstone River, Montana, USA - 550 T | ecosystem: Environmental > Terrestrial > Soil > Riparian zone > Trees stand | place...
CAGGAGATGAACGCCACCGTCTACCGCCACCACCCCGGCGTGATGACGATCGCCGAGGAGTCGACGGCGTGGCCCGGCGTCACCCGGCCCACCCACCTCGGCGGCCTGGGGTTCGGGTTCAAGTGGAACATGGGCTGGATGCACGACACGCTCAGCTACATCGGCAAGGACCCGATCTACCGTGGGTACCACCACAACCAGATGACGTTCTCCCTGATGTACGCCTTCAGCGAGAACTTCGTGCTGCCGATCAGCCACGACGAAGTCGTGCACGGCAAGGGCTCGCTGTGGGAGCGCATGCCCGGCGACCCGTGGAACAAGGCGGCGAACGTGCGGGCGCTGCTGGCGTACATGTGGGCGCACCCTGGCAAGCAGCTGCTGTTCATGGGTAGTGAGTTCGGCCAGGCCCGGGAGTGGTCCGAGGAGCGCTCGCTCGACTGGGAGCTGCTCGGCAACCCGCTGCACAACGGCATCAAGTCGATGGTCGGCGACCTCAACCGGGTCTACAAGGACAACACGGCCCTGTGGACCCGGGCCAACACGCCCGAGGGCTTCTCCTGGATCGACGCCAACGACGCGAGCGGCAACGTGCTGAGCTTCCTGCGGCATGGCGTCGACGCCGAGGGCAACCCGACCGTGCTGGCCTGCATCGCGAACTTCTCCGGCGGCCCGCGCGACGACTACCGGGTGGGCCTGCCCTTCACGGGCCGCTGGCGCGAGGTGCTCAACACCGACGCAGAGATCTACGGCGGCTCGGGGGTGGGCAACTTCGGGGTCGTCGAGGCGGAGCCGCAGGTGTGGCACGGGCGCCCGGCGTCGGCGGCGCTGCGCCTGCCGCCGTCCGGGGTGCTGTGGCTGGCCCCGGAGCGGACCGAGCCCGGCCAGGCGGCCGACATCGGGCAGGCAACGCCGGTGGCCGCGTTCGCGCCGGAGGTCGTGGGCGACACCACCCCGGCCGTCACCGTGCCCGACTCCCCCGCCGGGCTCGCCGACATGCCCGAGCTGAACAGCGGGGACGGGGGGATCGACGACCGGACCACGGCCGCCGCCGCCCTCGGCGACGACGTCGACCTCGCGTACACGGCGGACGACGACGAGTCCCCGACCGCCGCCACGGACACGGACATCGACGCCGGGCAGGTGCCGTCGGCGACCGACGCCGACGCGCCGCACTTCCCGGACGACGCCCCGCCCGAGGCCGTGGCGCACCACGCCGAGCTCCTCGACACCGCACCGTCGGCCGGCGTCAGCGCGGAAGCGCCCGTGGTCGCGCCGGATGTGCCGGAGGTCGAGGTCGCGCCGCTGGGGACGGAAGTGGATTCGACGGGGGCGGATCAGGTGCCGCCGGACGCGGCCACAGAGGACGCCCCACCCGCGATGGAGCTGGCTCCGGGTGCGGGCGCGGTGCTCGACGAACCGCGACCGGGCTCGGAGGTCACCCAGACGGCCGTCGCCGTGGGCGGCGTATCGGAGGGGGCGACGCCCTCGGCCACCCGCCCGGCCGACCCGGGGGCCCCCGAACGCAATGGCTCGGTGCGCGACGACGAGAGCAGCACCCACCAGTAGGCCAGCAGCACGGCGCAATACGCCATCCGGCCGGGGAGCGCCCACCACTCCCCGGCCGGCCACAGCGCGTTCCACGACACCGGGATCACGGCCACGGCGAGCAGCACCGCGGCCCGGCCCGGCCGGTACGGGGTGCTGCGCCGGATCTCCGGGCCGCCGCGGCCGAGGAGCAGCAGGACCCCGGGCCAGAGCAGCATCAGGTAGTTGTGCCAGGCGATCGGCGACATCAGCAGCCCCGCCGCCAGCACGGCCCACGGCGCGGTGCCGGCGGGGTCGACCTGGCGGCGCCATCGGCCCAGCACGGCCAGCGTGCCCACGAGCACCGCGAGGCCCAGCAGCGTCCCGATCGCGGCCGGTAGTCCGAGCCGCACGGCCAGGCCGGGCAGCGAGGCGTTGTCGGCGGTGTCGGGCACCGGCTCGGTGAGACCGATCCGCAGCCACTGCAGCCCTGTGGCCGGGCCCGCGACCAGCACGCCGAGCAGCGACGCCCCGGCGGCCGCTCCGAATCCCGCCGCCGCCGACCGCCACCGGCGCAGGGCGAGCGGGAGCAGCAGCAGCGGGGCCAGCGACGGCTTGAGCGCCACGGTGGCGCCGTAGCAGGCCGCTGCGAGCAACGGGTGACCTCGACGCTCGGCGATCCACCCGGCCACGAGCCCGACCAGCAGGAGGCCGTAGATCTGCCCCAGCAGCAGCGTCCCGTGCAGGGGTGACGAGGCGAGCACCACCAGCACGACGGCCGTGGTCACCCGGGCGGTCAGCCGCAGCTCACGGGCCACCACGAGCACCGCGCCGACCACCAGGAGCAGCGTCAGCACCGTGAACAGCCGGTAGGCCGGCAGCGCGTCGAGCAGCGCGAACGGCGTGAGCAGCACGGCCAGCAGGGGCGGGTTGAGGTTCCGCAGCTTCGCGGGGGTGTCGTAGATGTCGCCACCCTGGACGAGCGCGACGGCCGACGCCCGGAAGGTGTCGAAGTCCGGGTGCAGCTCGTGCATGTCCGGCGAGGGCAGCAGCGCGACCAGCCCGGGCGGGAACGCCACCTGCAGCGCGACGGCGACGGCGACACAGGCGAGCACGAGCAGGCCTGCGGCGAGATGCCGCCCGGGAACGCGGGAACGGCCGGGGCGGGCCGGATGGACGTCGGGCACGACCGTTCACGGTAACCGCTCACCGCGGGCGACCGAGCCCGAGGTGCCGGCGGCCCCAGCCGACCGTGCACACCGCAGCCGCCCGTGCACACCCCAACCCGGCCGTGCACACCGTCTGCCATGTGCACGAGCACCGGCCGGTGTGCACCGAAGGCCGGACGAGCCTGCCCGGCTAGACCTGCGGGCTAGAAGAGGGCGCGGGCCAGGGAGCGGCGGGCCGTGGCGACCCGCGGGTCGTCGGCCGGGAACAGCTCGAACAGGCCCACGAGGTGCTGGCGCGCGCGGTCGCGGTCGTCGCCGAAGGTCCGCTGCACGGTGGCGACCAGACGGGTGAAGGCGTCTTCGACCCGGTCCAGGGCCACCTCGGCGTCCGCGGCGGCGAGCTGCGCGTCGACGTCGTCCGGCGCCGCGTCGGCGCGCCCGATCGCCGACGGGTCGACGCTCTCGGCCCGGGCCAGGAAACGGACCTGCGACAACGCTGCCGTGGCCTGCTCGTTGCCCGGCTCGTCGGCGAGGATCCGCTCGTAGGCCGCCTCGGCCGCCGCGTAGTCGCCGAGCTCCAGGGCGTCCTCCGCCGCGGTGAACCGGGGGTCGTCCGGCTCCTCCTCTTCCGGGACCGCACCGCCGGCGGCGGCCGCCGCCTTCTCCGCCGCGCCGATCCCCGGCATCCGGTCGCGCAGCTGCTCGATCATCGAGTCGATCGTCTGGCGGACCTGGGGCTCGGGCAGGACGCCGTTGAACAGCTGCAACGGCTGGCCGCCGACGACCGCCACCACCATCGGGATCGACTGCACCCCGAACGCCTGCGCGATCCGCGGGTTCGCGTCGACGTCGACCTTCGCCAGGATCCAGGTGCCCTGGTCGGCGGCGGCCAGACGTTCCAGCACCGGCGAGAGCTGCTTGCACGGGCCGCACCACTCGGCCCACAGGTCGACGACGACCGGGATCTCGAGCGAGCGCTCGAGCACCTCGGCCTGGAACGTCGCCTCGGTGACGTCGATGACCCACTCTCCGGCAGGCGCGGCGGCGGGCCCGGAACCGCCGGTCGCGGGCGCCTTCGCACGAGCGGCAGCGGCCTCGGACCGGGCTTTCACGGCGGCGAGATCGACCGCGCCGGCCATGGCGTGGGAGAGCGCAGCGGTCTGGGCCGCCTTGCGGGGATCGGGACGCGACACGCCCTCCATCCTGGCACGCCGCACGGCCGTCGGATCCGCGAGTCCGACTCCGCGACCGCTCTCCCCCGAAGCGAGTCCTCCGTGCCTGTACGCGAGTCCTGCGTTTCAGTACGCGAGTCCTGCGTCCACGCACACGAGTCCTGCGTTCGTGCACACGAATGCCGCCCGTGCCCGCGATTCCTGCGTCCGTGCCCGCCAGCCGATCAGGCTTGCGCGACGGCCGACGGCAGCGGTCGCAGACCCATCGGGTTGTCGTGCATGAACCCGTCGCCGGCCAGGATCGCCCCCACCAGCGGTGTCACCAGCTCGGCCAGCCGGGCTGCGCGGACGTCGCCGAGTGCCGCGACCGCGGCGTCGGCGAGGACGTCGGTCCGTTCCTCGACCGCGGTGCGCAGCGCCCGGCCCGCAGCCGTGAGCGCCCCGTCGCCGTCCAAGAGCCCCCGCCCGGCCAGTCGGGCCACACCGGCCGCCCACTCGTCCTCCGTCCAGCCGCGACGGGTACGCATCCAATCGGGGTCCATCGCGATGTCGGCGGCGAACAGCACCAGCGACTCGACCGGATCCAGGCCGGCGGTGAGCAGGGCGGCGACGTGACCGTCGCCCCGCAGTTCGCGCAGCACCGTCTGGGCGTGCCACAACACGAGGTGCGGCGCCTCCGGCCAGGGCAGGGCCGCGTTGGCCGCACCGAGCGGCCGGCCCGCAGTCGGCGCGGCGAGCGCGGCATCGCGGGCGAGCGCGGCGGCCTCGGCCACGGCGGGCGATCGCAGCACCTCTGCCCCGAGCAGCCGGTGCAGCGCAGTGTCCACCGCCTCCAGGCGGGCGTCGAGGAACCGCTGCGGCGACGCCACCTTCCACGTGTCGGGCACCGCGCGGGCCACGAGTCGGGGGGCGAAGCCGTAGAACATCGCCGTGATCAGCTCCGGTGGGGCTGCGCCGAGCGGCGCCGCCCGCAGCGCGAAGTAGGACATCCAGTACCCGCGCGTGCCCAGGCCCGTGCAGGCGGCCTGCGACTCGGGCGCGAAGTACACGACGGCGTGGTAGGGCTCCAGCCCGCGCCACAGGCGTCGGGCCCGGTGTTCGGCCGGCTGCTGCCCCGGGGTTGCGCTCGCGACGCCGTCGTCCCGCACGGATGGACCGTAGATCCTGGCGCACGGCATGACCAGACCGGCGGCCGTCAGCCGCTCGGGCCCGACCGTGACGGGGCGCAGCCGAACCGGGCGGGGTCACCCCGACGGGGACGGGTTGATCACCGGTCCGGTGGAGCACCCTGCCGCGCGATCGACTCGTTGCAGGGGTGCGCGGCGTACGACACCGGCCGGACACGTGCCTCGCACGTCCCCGCCGGGCCCGCCGCCCCGCGCGGCTTCCCTCACCCGTCGTCAGTAAGGACTCTCGATGAGCTCGGACAACACCGTCGCCGACCGCCTCCTCGACGATGCGCGCAAGAAGACCGCGCGCCAGGAGAACCCCGCCACGGGCAAGGTGGCGCTGATCGTCGGGGCCATCGCCCTGCTCGTCAGCCCCGTCTCGATCCTCGGCTGGATCGTCGGGACCGCCGCGGTCGTGACGGGTGTCATGGCCGTCAAGCACCCGGCCACCGCGAAGCAGGGCAAGATCGGCATCGGGCTCGGCGTGGCCGCGATCCTGATCGGCGTCTTCTTCTTCACGCTGAACATCTCGATGCGCTGACGGCGCAATCGCGCTCGGCGGGGCCGGCGGTCGCCGGCCCCGCCACCGTCAGACGATCTCCGGGTCCTCCCCGGCGCTCGGGTCGCCCAGCGCCCGCTCCACCCGCTCGACCTTCGCCTGCAGCTGGCCCGTCCAGCCGGGCCGGATGTCGGCCTTGAGCACCAGGCTCACCCGCGGGGCCCGGGCCGCGACCGCCTCGACGGCGCGCTTGACCACCTCCATCGCCTCGTCCCACGTCGGCGCCTCGATCGTGGTGAACATCGAGGTGGTCTCGTTCGGCAGGCCCGACTCCCGCACCACCCGCACCGCCTCGGCCACGGCATCGCCGACACTGTCCGTTCCGCCCCCGGAGGGGGCCACGCTGAATGCCACGAGCATGCGACCAGCGTGCCCTAGGCCGTGTCTCGCAAGCCACCGATCGCGGCTTTCGCGCCCGACGTGTCGGGACTGCTGACCGCCACCGTCCACATCAGACTCAAGCCTCACCGAGCCGATGGACTGCGCCGCCGGTGAGCTCAACGGTGACCGGAGACGCTGCCGGCGTCCGACACTGCTAGCGTCGCCCGCCATGACGTCGCGGGAGCCCCTGCCGTTCGACCCCATCCTGCGGGCGGCGGCGCTGTGGGACGAGCGGATCGGCCCGTCGCGCACGATGGCCGCGGTGACGAGCGTGATGCGGGTGCAGCAGATCCTGCTCTCGGCCGTCGACGGTGCCCTGCGCCCACACGGACTGACGTTCGCCCGCTACGAGGCACTGGTCCTGCTGAGCTTCTCGCGCCACGGGCGGCTGCCCATGCGGGTGATGGGCGACCGGCTGCAACTGCACCCCACGAGCGTCACCAACATCGTCGACCGCCTGCAGGCCGACGGGCTGGTGCGCCGCGTGCCGCACCCCACCGACCGGCGGGCCACGCTCGTGGAGATCACCGACGGTGGCCGCGCGGTGCTGGAGGACGCCACCAAGGCGGTGATCGACGTCGACTTCGGTCTCTCCGGCCTGACCCCGCAGGAGGAGACACAGCTGACGGTGCTGCTCAGCAGGATCCGCCACGCCGCCGGCGACTTCGCCGCCGAGCCCGACACGGGATCGGCGGACGACCCCGCCGACGCTCCCTGACCCTGTCTCCACCGCCGTCAGCGGCCGTGGCGCCGGCGGGAGCCGCGGCGACGCCCGGGCCAGATCCGGCCGACCCGCCGGCCCGGGCCCTGCTCGCTCCGGCCAGGAGGGAATCGTCGGCGAGCCCGCCGCCCACCGAACCCGACGAGCGCCCCGCCCGTCGCTCCCGCCAGCGCACACACCCCGCACGTCGTCGCGTCCATCCCGCACTCCCTCCGACCGGTGTTGACGGCCGTTGCGTCAACACCGTTGACAGTACGGTCGGCCACCGACATTCTCGGGGTGTGACCGCGCCACCGTCCGCCCTGCGCGCCGCGCGTGGCGCGCAGGGCTGGTCGCAGACTGATGCCGCCCGGGCGCTCGCCGAGCTGGCGCGCATCCGCGGCGTCGACGTCGCCTCCCCCGCGAGCCTGAAGACGCAGCTGTCCCGCTGGGAGAACGGACACGCCGCTCCGGAGGCGCCGTACCGGGCCCTGCTCGCCGAGCTCTATGCGGACTCGGGCGTTCACCTGGCGCCGAAGGATCCCGGTCCGGCCGCCACCCCAGGGCCCGTCGAGCGCATGCAGGCCCGGCTCGCGGCGGCCGCGGCGGTCGACACCGAGGTCATCGCGCTGTGGCGCACCCAGCTCGCGACGGCCCAGCTGCTCGACCACCGGCTGGGCGCCGCCGGCGCCGCGAGCGCGGTGTGCGCACTGCTCGAGCAGCTCGACGCCGTGCTGCCCCACCTGCCCGACCCGGACCGGCACCGGCCCGTCGCGGCCCTGCTCGCTCGGGCCTGCCTGCTCGCGGGCGCGCAGGCCCTCGACGAGGGCGACCCGGATTCGGCCTTCGGCAGGTTCGTCCGGGCCGCCGAGCTGGCCGAGGCGGCGCCCGACCTCGCTACGGAGGCGGCGATCGGCCAGGCGGCGGCGCTGCTCGAGGTGGGCGCGTCGCGCGACGCGCTCGCGGTCCTGGAGCACGCGGGCGTGGACGTCGCCCACCCGCCGTCCGGGTTCCCGGTGGAGCTCATCGCGCACCGGCCCGACGATCCGTCACCTGACGAGGTCGAGCACCTGGCCGCAGCCCTGGAGCGCTCGCGATCCGCCCGGGAACGGGCCGCGCTGCACGCCGAACTCGCCCGCGCTCTCGACACGGCCGGTCGCGGCGACGAGGCCGCCACCCACGCCCGGGAGGCCCGGATGCTCGCCACGCGAATCGGGTCACGCCGCGTCCTGCGCCGCCTCGACGGTCAGGGGCCCTCGGCCGGCAGCGTCGGCAGCGCCGTGTCCAGCAGCGCGTCGGCGGCCCCGTAGGGATCCAGCTCCCCGGCCACCACCCGATCGGCCAGCCCGGGCAGCGCCCCTGCGCCCCGGACGTCACCGATCCGCGACCGCACCTGATCCAGCGCGATCGCCTCGATCTCGGCAGCGGCCCGCGCCCGGCGCCGAACCGCCCGCGCACCCGACCCGTCGAGCCACGCCCGGTGCGCGTCCAGCGCCGCCACGAGGTCGTCGATCCCCTCACCCCGCACCGCCACCGTCGACACCACCGGCCGCGTCCACCCCGCGCCGCCGGCCCGGCCCGCTGCGCCCTCTTCGGACATCGCGATCGCGTACTCGAGGTCGCGCACCGTCCGCCGGGCCCCGTCGCGGTCGGCCTTGTTCACGGCGAGGACGTCGGCGACCTCGAGGATCCCGGCCTTCGCGGCCTGCACGCCGTCGCCCATCCCCGGGGCGAGCAGCACCACGGTGGTGTCGGCCAGCGCGACGACCTCCACCTCGGACTGCCCGACCCCCACCGTCTCGATCAGCACGACATCGCAGCCGGCCGCGTCGAGCACCCGCAGCGCCTGCGGCGTCGACCAGGCCAGGCCACCGAGGTGGCCGCGGCTGGCCATCGACCGGATGAACACGCCCTCGTCGGTCGCGTGCTCACCCATCCGCACGCGGTCGCCGAGCAGGGCACCGCCGGAGAACGGCGACGAGGGGTCGACGGCGAGCACCCCGACCCTGCGCCCGCGCCGCCGCAGGGCGGTGACCAGCGCGGACGTCGTCGTCGACTTGCCAACGCCGGGCGGGCCCGTCAGCCCCACGACATGCGCCCTGCCCGTGTACGGCGCGAGCCGGGCGGCCACGTCGCGCAGCAGCGCGCGCCCGGCCGCCGTGTCGGTCTCGACCAGCGAGATCAACCTCGACACGGCGCGCGGATCCCCGCACCGGGCGCGCGCGACGAGGTCCGCGACGTCCCACCGACTCACCGCACTCCCTCGCTGCAGTTCCTCGCTGCGCTCGGTCGACGGCTCGCCGAAGCGCTGTGACCCGAAGCGCTGTGACATTGGTTCGCTCGCTCCGCTCGCTCTCCGCCGGACCATACCCGGGGCGGTGGCGGCTGCGGATGTGGCGAAAACCGCGGCTCACCCTGTCGCCCACACGGGCGGCGAGGACCACGTGACCCGTCCCACACGGCGCAACGCAATCTCCCGCTTACATTCCGGACATGACGACCTCATCCCTGGGTGCACTGGTCACCGGCGTCGATCATGTGGGTATCGCCGTCGCCGACCTGGACGAGGCGATCGCCTGGTACGCCGACACGCTCGGCCTGGTGGCCACGCACACCGAGACCAACGAGGAGCAGGGGGTCCGCGAAGCCATGCTGTCGGCCCCCGGCGACGCGGGTGCCGCGATCCAGCTCCTGGCCCCGCTGCGCCCGGACTCGCCGATCGGGAAGTTCCTCGACCGCAACGGGCCCGGGCTTCAGCAGCTGGCCTACCGGGTGACCGACATCGACGCCGCGTGCTCAGTCCTGCGGGACAAGGGCGTGCGACTGCTGTACGACGCGCCGCGCCGCGGCACCGCGAACTCCCGGATCAACTTCGTGCACCCACGCGACGCCGGCGGCGTGCTGGTGGAGCTCGTCGAACCCGCCGCTCACTGAGAGCCCTAATCCCATGACCAGGTGCCACACCAACACGTCCGGGAATGTGGGCGCTGCGCACATAGTGCGCCGCGGCGCAGCGTTCTTAGCGTCCCCGTCATCGGTACCGCTCGTTTCACCCTCGAGCGCACCGCGTGGTATGGGTCACAGTCCGGCCGCAGACATCGGTGGAAGCGCCCAGTCCGGTTAGTATACCAATCAGTAGCTTGATTAACCAAGCATACCGGGTCACGACTTCAGCCAGCGGAGGCCAGCCGTGCAGGAGATCCTCGACGCCATCCTTGCCGAGCAGTACGACGCCGTCGGCGCGCTCGACATCCCCGACCACTACCGGGGGGTGACGGTGCACGCAGACGACGTGGGGATGTTCGAGGGAATGCCCTCCCG
>Ga0190275_10004523_pt1 | contig 9993 bp, 17 predicted proteins | sample Popmic550T_FD_133745 | JGI IMG/M metagenome (GOLD analysis project Ga0190275, IMG submission 133745) | Populus adjacent soil microbial communities from riparian zone of Yellowstone River, Montana, USA - 550 T | ecosystem: Environmental > Terrestrial > Soil > Riparian zone > Trees stand | place...
CGATCGTGTGCACCGACCCGGCCGGGTAGTCGTTCTCCTTCGTCCACGCCTTCATCGCCTCCTGGAAGGCGTCCTCCTCCGGGTACTTCTTGCGGAACTCGCGGGCCACCTCGAACATCCGCCGCGTGGCGCGGGCCCCCTCCGGGACCAGGAACCCGGAGTAGAAGTTAATCATCACCACGCCGCCGTTATGCTTCACGAGCGGGAGCACGTCGTCCGGCACGTTGCGCGGGTGGTCGGCAACGCCGCGGGCCGACGAGTGCGAAAAAATCACCGGCGCCCGCGTCACCTTCAGCGCCGCCTTCATCGTCTCCGGCGAGACGTGGGAGAGATCGACGAGCATCCCGAGGCGGTTCATCTCGCGGACGACCTCCTCGCCGAACGGGCTGAGGCCGTTCGCCTTCGGGGCGTCGGAGCAGCTGTCGGCCCAGTCGAGCGACTCGGAGTGCGTCAGCGTCATGTAGCGGACGCCGAGGCGGTAATAGTCGCGGAGAACGCCGAGGGAGCCGTCGATGGAGTGCCCGCCCTCGACGCCGATCAGCGACGCGATCTTCCCGGCCTTGCGGATGCGGGCGATGTCGGCGGTGGTGTACGCCATCTCCAGTGCTTCGGGGTGCCGCGCGCAGAGCTGGTGGACGATGTCGATCTGCTCGAGCGTGGTGCGGACGGCGACGCCCTTCTTGACGGTGTCCGTCGGCACGTAGGCCGACCAGAACTGCACGCCGACGTTCCCCTTCTTCAGGCGCTCGAGGTCGGTGTGGAAGCGCGGCTGCGGCCGGCCGATGTCGACGGAGCGGAACGCGGGGCCGTCCTTCTGGCGCAGCTCCCACGGCAGGTCGTTGTGGCCGTCCACGAGGAGCGCGTCGCGGTGGATGGCGAGCGCTTCCGGGGTGACGACAATGTCTTTCGGGCTGGCCTTCGGCTGCGCGGGGGCGAAGCCGGCGGCGAGCGCGACGAGCAGGACGGCGGGGCGCATGGGTGGTCTCGGCGGCGGGGAGGCAGGTTGAGGATACCGCCGCGGCCGGCCGCGGGCACGCCGATTCGCGGCCGAAGCCGATCTTGCCGGCCGCGTGGGTCGTGGGTAAGATTCCGGTGTTGAGTCAGAACCGCTGGGGATTGGTGTAACGGTAGCACGACTGACTCTGACTCAGTTAGTCTAGGTTCGAATCCTAGATCCCCAACTAAAGAAACCCCTGCAAATCCTAGCGATTCGCGGGGTTTTTTATTTGTCCTCACATCCGACCGATCCGAACCCCAACATTTCCCCAACATTTTCAAAAACCCCACATTCCCCCGGCGTTCCGGGTCGAAACGACGCCGCCCCCGGGGGCGGGGGCGGAATGGCTACAAAACGGTAACACCGACACTCATCCCGGCTTGTCCGGGCGATTCGGCCGCAAGTCGTCCGCCAGGCCCCCGAGCACTTCGTCTGCCGTCTTCTTCTTCTCGGTCGCCGTGTAGTACTTGAGCATCGTCTCCGGCGTCACGTCGAACGCCGCCGCCGCCCGCTTCGGGTGGACGTCCTTCTCCGCCGCCCGTGTGAACGCCGCCCGGCGGCAGTCGTGCGAGCTGCGGTCCCTTCCCGTCTCGTGCTCGTCCCGTGGCATGGTCTGGACGACCCACGCGTACAGCCGCCGGGGGGCGAACTCGGGGTTCTGCCGGTGGGTGGGAACGCCGAGCTTCTGGTTCGCGGCGATCAGCTCCGCCGGGTACTTCTCCCACAGGAAGGTCCGCCCAGCGTAGGCGCAGAGGTCCGCGTACACGTCGGTCGGGAGCGGGGCGTACCGCTCGGAGCGGTTCTTGGTCACGTCGGCGGGGAACACCAGCCGCCCGTCCTGGAGCTGGTCCGAGCGGAGGTGGCACAGGTCGTCGAGGCGGCAGGCGGTCATCGCCTTGACGGTGAAGAACAGGCCGGGCATCGCCCACCCCGGCCACCGAGCGTCGAGCCAGCCGAAGAAGTCGGTCACGTCCCCCGGGCGGACGTACCGCACCTCGTGCCGGTCGAGCTCCGGCCCCGTCACCCCGGCGAACGGGTTGGCGTCCACCAGGCGGAGCGTCTTGAACCAGGTGAAGACGGCCTTCAGGGTGCGGATGCGGCTGTCGAGCGACTTGGCCTGTCGCCTGTAGGCCGGGGCCTCCTCCCCTTCCCCGAGGTTCCGCTTCCGGACGAACTTCGTGGCCGCGTACTTCACCTTGAAGTCGCCCGCCATCCGGTCGGTGACGTCGGCCGGCCCCTTGGCCCGGGGGAACATGGCGACGAGCTTGTCGAGCGTCTCCACGTAGCCGGCGATCGTCTTCGGCCGCTTGCCGTCGGCGGTGAGGGCCTCGACCAGCTTCTCCACCCCCACCTCCCACGGGACGGTCTCGGCGGACGGGGCGACCTGCCGGTACTCCTCGAGGATGATCCGGTGGGCGGCCCCGACGGCGTCCGGCTTCTTGGTCGCCCCCGTCGACCGTTCGAGCCGCTTGCCGTCCGGGCCGGCGAAGTGCGTGAAGTAGACGGCCGACCCGGGCCGCTGCTTGAGCGAGTAGCGGACGTGCTGGCCGGTCGAGAGCGTGACGTGGTTGCGCTGCCAGTTGGCCACGGGTCACCGTGCGGCGGGGTTTCGGGCGAATCAGTCGGTTAAGGCTAGCGCGAGCCGACGAAATGCGCGATGTCAGTAGTTACCGCTTCCCCGCCAGGAACCGGTCGAGGCCATCGCGGGTGAACAGCAGTTTCCCCGGGCTTCCGGGCAGAGGGTACAGCCGCCGCCGCTTCACCAGCGAGTAAATCGCCTGGACGGACCGGCGGATGTACGCGGCCGCCTCGGCGACCGTCAGGTAGGGGCTGGGAACGAGGGGCGTGGCGTCCACGACAATGCTCCGATGCGTACTCCGTTGGGGCTATCTGTCCATCTCGATCACCACCGCCTTCTTCGTCCGGGGCGGGTCCGGTTGCTTCGGCGGGAACCACGACTCGGCCGTCGCCTTCGCCCAGGCGGAGAACCCGGCGGCGGCGAGCGTCTCGCGGGGCGATGAGGCCGCTCGTTCCACCTCCTCAGCCCACAGCGACACCCGGCCGACGACGTGCCCCACCATCTCCTCCAGCCCGGCGTTCAGGGCGTGCGCCCCGCCCGCCTCCCGCGCGTGCTGGACGACCGCGCGCTCCGTGTCGCCGAGGAGCGTCTCGACCGGCCGGAAGAAGTCCGCCACCGCCCGGCGGAGCGAGGCGTCGGCGCCGTAGGCTTCCAACAACGCTTGAACGCCGCTGGACATCGCGTGGGACGCCACGGTCATGTCGGTCAAAACTCTGCCGACCAGCCGCTCACCCCGGTCCCGCTGCTTGTCGTTGTCGTTGGCTGGCATGGTTGCTCCAGTGGTGAAGCCCGGCCGGAGCCGGGCATTGTCGGCGGGATCTAGGCCGGGACGCCGGCGAGCAGCACCCGCTCGATCTCGCCCACCACCCCGGCCACCAACTCGTCCTGGTCCGCATCCAGTAGCCCCTCGCCCAGGCGGTCGAGCACGGCCTGCCCCGCCTGGGCCGCCAAGGCCCGGATCGTTTCCCACAACATCGAAGCCTCCTCGGGTTAGTCGTCCTGCGCCCAGTCGTTGAGGGCGTCCAGGTACGCGTGGATCGTCTGGGCGAGGTAGCGTTGCATCAGCCCGAACAGCTCCGCCGGCGTCGCCGTGCGGAAGGCGGGCATCTCCTCCGCCACGAGGAGCGCGGCACTCGCGGCGGCAACCGTCTCGATCGTGGCGGGGGAGTCGGTCATCGTCTCCTCAGTTCGCGGACGGGGACAGGTCGGGACGCCGCACCCGCTTCCGCAGGGCGTGGGCGAGGCATCCCAGGACGGCACTTAGCACGGGGCCGCGGAGCAACTGGTACAACTCGGCCCGATCGGCCGGCGGGGTGTCGGGGAACAGCTGGGCCAGCTCCTTCACGGCCAGGGCGGTGTACTCCTCGGCGAGGCGGTCCATCACGGCTCCCTACTTGGTCGCCACCACCGCCACGCAGACGATGCTGGCCACGAAGGACCAGCCGGCGAGGAGGGCGGCGCACACGGCGATGAGTTCCAGGGGCACGAACATCACGGTCTCCGGTTGGGGGTTCGGGCGGTCACTCCGCCTCGGCAGCGAGGCGGAGCTGGACCCGCTGCTTCAGGTGGGCGTTCCGCTCCTCAAGCGCCTTCAGCCGTCGGGGGAGCCTCTTGTCCATCTCGCCCCCCACGACCCAGGCGATCCCGGCGACGACCAGCGCGATCGCGACCACCATCGCGTCTCTCCTTCAAGTTGGGCCGGTTCAGTTCCTGCAGTAGCTCTTCGTTCTCGATCTCCAGGGCCACACATCGCGACTTCTGCTCACGCTCCTTCGCCTCGTCCTTCCACAGCGACCAGCCGGCCCAGACGAGGATGCCGCCGATCACGACCACGTCGAAGGTGGTGACCACACCGATCAGCATGGCGAACTCCTGAGTGGGGGCCTCCGTGCCGGGGTGGTCACGCCGGTGGCGCGATGTGGATGACCGGGCTCGGGTCGGGCCGCTGGCCGATCCGGAGCTTGCGAGCGACGCCCCGCACCATCCACATGGCGTAGCCGAGGTAGACCAACAGCACGGTGTACTTCAGGTCCGAGAGTTCCACGAGCCGCTCCTTTCGGTGACGGTGAAGAGGACTCGGCACCCGTCGGGGCAGTCCGCCGCGTGCCGCTGGAGGGCCTGCTGCGCCGCCGGAAGTTGCGGCGCGCAGCCGGGGAGGTGGGTGCGGATGTAGATCACCACCATCGGGATGGAGTTGAAGGCGTTCGGAAAGGCCGCCCGCAGTTCCGCCTCGACGGCGTCGTTGACGTAGTGCGTATCGACGGTCACTTCCGCCCCCGCCGGCGGCGGGCCGAAGCGACGGATCAAGCCGACCGAGCAGGCGGCGAGCTGGTAGGCGCCGAATCCGAAGGCGAAGAGGATTCCGCCGGTCATGAGCGGGCTGATGAGCAGCAAAAAGTCGTCCATGCGTCACCCTGGGTAACGGGGGCCGGGCGCGCCCCCTGGTTCGGTTCACACCAACGGCTGCGGCGGCTTGGCCTTCGCCACCGCGATCACGATGCACATCACCAGAGCACACAGGATGAAGCCGATCCCAGCCATCGCTAGAACCCTCGCTTGAGTCGGTTGAGGATGTAGTTCGCCGCCCGCTTCTTCCCCCAGGCGACGTGGGGCCGCGTGGTCGGCGCGTCGGCCGTCTGCTGCACCGCCTTCACGGCGGGCCGCACCACGATGTACACGAACAGACCCCAGAAGATCAGGAACGCCAGGAACATGTCCCCGATCCCGACCGCGAACGCCGGCTGCATGGGTGTCTCCCTTGGTGGTTTGCCCGACTTACTCCATCTCGATCTCGGGGCCGCTCTGCTCCACCGCCTCCTTCGCGTCCTTCAGCGGGTTGGGGTTGGTGGTCAGCACCCCGCCGGGCTCAGCGGCGCCCTGGACGCTGTCGGGAAACGCCTTGAGGGCATTCCCCAACTCCGCCGCGCCCTGCCGGATCGCCGCGTGGACCGGCACCGCCCCCGGGCCGTCGCTGATCTCCCGGGCCGTCTCGATCCCGGCCGCGACCGCGGACACGCCCGCCGTCAGGATCTGCTTCGCGTTCATTCCTCCCTCCGCATGTGGATCGCAATCGCCTCCTGCTCGTACCTCGCGTCCTGCATGGCGCGGGTGATGGCCCGCATCCGCTGCTCGCCCTCGAACCGCTCCAGGAACAGCGCGATCGACCCCCAGCACAGGTACAGTCCCATCGGCTTGCACACTGCGGACAGAGGTAGACCGACCAGCACGCACAGGAGCGGCTCCCATTTCAGCCCGACGATCGAGTTCCCGACGTACATCGAGTGGCACCGGTAGCCCCGCGCCCGCTTGTGCTTCCCCTCCACCCGGTGCATGAGGAGGAACAGCACGTAGCAAATCACCATCACGTTCACGCCGTGGGCTTCGAGCGGCGTGCGCGCCGTGTACGACCCGACGACCACGATCGCGAACACGGAGAGGTACGCGTGGACGCCGAAGTACCGGTCGCCGCACGTCCCCGGCCGGCGCAACAGGACCGCCAGGGGCGGGGTGACGACCGCCACCAGGAACCGGAGGAACACCATCCCCTGCTGCGGCTTCTGCTCGTTCACGACTTCCTCTGGTCGAAGGTGACCTTCATGAACGTCTTCCCGTTGCTCCACACGCGCCCGCCCTGGAACGCGTAGGCCTCGACGCGGCAGCCGAAGGCCGGACCGCCCTTGGCCAGCCGGGTGAACTCGTGCGCGGGCAGCGCGGGCAGCCACTGCTCGTGCCAACCGCCGCTCACCGTCACACTCTGCTGGCCCATCATGTCGGCCATCAGGTCGAAGCCCTGCGTGTTCGTGGACCCGCTGAAGCTCCGTCGCCACTCCATCCCGAAGGCCGCCTCGAAGAACCGATTGGTCTCCGCGCACCCCGAGGCGCACACCAGCTTCGTTTGGTGGTTCCCGATCCAGCTATCCATGGCCTGCTTCGCCTTGTCCCCGCCCCCGGCCGAGGAGTACAGCGTGGGTAACGACTGGGTGAGCGCGAGGCTGATGAGGCGGCTCTGCCGCGCCACCGTCTGCGTCATGGCGTCCTGCTCCGGGTCGCAGAACAGTTGCGCCTCGTCGGCGATGATGACCACGGGCCGCAGGTCGTCCGTCACCTCCCGCCGGAGCACCTGCCGGGCGATCGACTGCTTCAACAGACACCCGAAGAACTGTCCCAACTCCCGGTGGGTCAGGACCGCCATGTCGGCCACGACGATGGCCCCGTCGCACACCGAGGGCAAGTTGCTCGACCCGCTGGAAACGAGGTCCGCCAGCGGCCCGGTCACGAACCTCGACGTGATATTCTGCACCATCGTCTGACCGATCGACCGTGTCTTGTCGGCGAGCGCCACCCACTCCGACAGGAAGAATTGCGCGGCGTGGTCCAGGTCCCTCCGCTCCGGCGGCGTCAGGTCCAAGAGCTTCGCGTGGAGGATCAGCCGGGCGCAGAGCGACTCCTGATCGAGTGCGGGCGAGTCGGCGGCCTCCCGGCTCTGCGGGGCGGAGGCGACGATCTGATCCACCAGCCCCATCGAGGCGGTACCGGTCGCCGCGCGGGCGACACATAGTGACATTCTTATAATTCTTGAAGCCAGCGCGGCCCAGAAGGGTTCGTCTCCTCCGCCGGCCGCGTTCCGTTGCGCGAGCCGCAGCAAGGTGTCGATCAACTGCGCGGCCGACTCGACCCCACCGCCTGGGGCCGTGATTTCCTCCCCGACGACATCGAACGTCCACCTCTCGCCGGGCGCGAAGCGAACGACATCAGATTCACGTCCAGTCGCACGCGCAAGGGCAAGGGCGTGTTGGTACTCTCCCGGCTTGGCACATAGCCACAGCGCGCCACATCCGAGCCTCAGCAGCCCCGGGATGATGGTGTCGGCGATCCCGCTCGATTTGCCTGAACCGGTCGCCCCGAAGACCATCACGCCCTCGCAGCACTGCCCGAGGGTGAGTTCATCCTTCGGCGATAGCCAGGACACGGGCGTCTGGAGGCTGAAGGGAGCCGGCGGGCGCGCGGGCTCCTTACGCCGCCGTGGGGGCAGCATCATCGGTGCATCTCGCTGGAAGCCGTTGGTCAGTTGCCCTGGAGACGCAGGAGGGCCGGCAGGTCGGACATCTGGCCGCCCTTGTCCGCCAGCGCCTTGCACGCCTGCCACAGTTGCTTGGCGGCGGCCAGGACGCTGCTCACGTCGTGCTGGAGCACGGCCCGGATGCCCGGCAGCTCGACCAGAACCGGCGGCTTCTTGGCGGGCTTGCCCTTCGCGTCGAGGTGGTCCGCGATCTTCGCCTCGAACTGGTCGATCGGCAGCGCCTTGTTGGCGTTGTGGAACGGCACCTGCTCGGCGGTGTCCAAACGGCTGAGGGAGTAGGCCATCCTGGGGTTCAAGGCCAAGGTGGCGACCATCGCCTTGAGCGGGTCCACCAGGCGGGCGTTGATCTGGAGGGCACGGCTGACCGTGCTCTCGCTCACCCGGAAGTGCCGGGCCACCTGCTTCCCGTTCAACCCGCCGGTGGACATCGCCCGGGTGAACAGGGTGGCCAGCTCGATAATCGTGAACGTCTTCCTGTTCGCATTCTCGGCGTGCTGGAGCGACAGGTAGTCGAGCGGGCTCGGGGCCTTCTCCATCACCGCACAGACCATCTCCGTACAACCTGCGCGGATGTGCGCCTCCCGGCGGTGCAGGCCATAGACGAGCTGGATCACGCCCTCCTTCACCTCGTAGCCGAGGGACGAAGGCAGATGCACCTTCTTCTTGATCGCCTCGACCATGCCTCCGACCACGTGTTCGTCAAGGGCGTTGGCGGGCGGGTCGGGTGGCAGCACGCCTTCAGGGAGGCGGAAGGATCGTTCGGGGTAGCTCATCGCGCTCCTCGGTACGTACTCTCCACGCAGAGCCCCGGTGAGTGCCGGGGACTCGCGATGTGCTGGTTAATTCCTGCCGCACTAAAAGAGATGCGCGCCGGCAACAGGAAAATCCTGTTTGACCGATTTCTCGGTCGAATTATTCGACAACGCCCTTGTAGAGGATTTCCTTGATAGCTGCGACGCGGGCGAGGTAATCGGCGGACCGGGCCGGGCTTGAGAGTGCCGCCAACTCGGAGAGAGTGTAGACCTGATCCTCGGCCATCGCCGCCGTGGCCGGGTCCGGGAAGCGATCGTCCACGTGGACCTCCGGAAGCGCGACACACCGGCTGGTTCCACGCCTGGCCTGCCTGCGGTGTGTGGCTTTGGCGGCGTTGACGCCCACCGTCAGGAAGTAGGAGGCAGTCCGGGGTGTAGGGTTGCTGTGCACGAGCGCGAGAATCCCGACGACGGCGTCTTGGACTGCGTCTTCCCGATGGTGAAGCGGTACGCGCCGCAGTCGGCACCAGAGGCGACGCTTGAGCAACAGGACGGTATCAGGTTCTCTGCCATCCAGCAGTTCAGGACGTGGGGCTGACATGTTGATTCCCCTCGGGCAGGGGCCGACATGGCGGGGGTGGCTGCTCGGCGGTCGGCGAGCCAAGTAGCGGTGGCCAAGGTGACCTGTTGCCCGTGTGGCTTTCCACTGAGGTGAAGGTCGCCAGCGAATGGCCTCTTCCTTGTTGACCTGTTGACGCAGTCATTTCAAGGCCGGAAAATCCGAAAATCCGAGAAAATCGCGCCATCACCCCCTTGTCCTCAAGATCACGTTGTGGCAACATGTTGTCGGTGTTGCCATTCGATATCTCCCCACTGACAGGCATCGAGACACCGCATGGGAAAGCAGAAGCCCGGCAAGCCAGTCCTCGAGCCGCAACCGCCTCCCTCATCGGCACGGCCAAAGTTGGGGCCGACTCTGCTTAAGCGGATGAAAGAATTGGGCGAGCGGCAGAAACACGTCGCGGCGGCGGTCGGCGTCCAGTTCGCCACGTTCCGCAGTCACCTCGCCGACAACGCGTTCTACGACGATGAGGCAGGGGCAGCGATGAAGGTGCTGGAGCTCGATGGTTACGAGGAGCCGAGTCGGCATTACGAGTACGCGTCCCACGGCGCGACATACCGAAAGCAGGGCGGTTCCGCCTCAATCATTTCCGCCTTCGAGGAACTCGACCGCCAGAGTCAGCGGGTGCGGAAGAGTTGCACCCCCATTCGAGAGCGATTCGTCCGCACGCTCGGCCAGCTTGGGGAACGGGGATTGATGGTCACCTACAGCGCGACCCTTACGCCGGTTACTATGGAGCGCGGCTTCTTCGGAGACGAGACGCGGCGGCAGATCGCCCCGAGCATTGAGAGCGGGACAATCGTCGTATTTGTCCGGCCGACGAGCGAGACGCTCAGCCTGTACCAGAATTACTACGCGCTCGATCAAGTCGAGCGGCTGGAGCAGCAGCAACTCGACTTCACGTACTTCCGAGATCGGATGACGGAGTTGCTTCACGAGCGAGGGCACGAGCGCCATGTCGCG
>Ga0190275_10004524_pt1 | contig 9993 bp, 8 predicted proteins | sample Popmic550T_FD_133745 | JGI IMG/M metagenome (GOLD analysis project Ga0190275, IMG submission 133745) | Populus adjacent soil microbial communities from riparian zone of Yellowstone River, Montana, USA - 550 T | ecosystem: Environmental > Terrestrial > Soil > Riparian zone > Trees stand | place...
CAAGTTCACGGCCCAGAACCCCCCGCCACAGTACCTGAGGGACGAGTGCGAGAAGCTTACCCGCTTCGCCCTCGCCCACGCCTCAACGGCCCCGCGCCTGCAGACCAGCCTCGAAACCGAAGAGCTCTCGCCGGGGCTCCGGCGCATCGAGGTGGTCGTCGAAAACGCGGGGTACCTGCCGACGAACGTAACCAGGGTCGCCGCCGACAAGAACCTCGCCAAACCGGTCGAGGTCCGGTTGGAGTTGCCGCCGGACGCGAGCCTAGTACTCGGGGAGCGGGAAGTCGAGCTGGGACACCTAGCGGGGCGCTCCGCGCTCACCGGCAACCGGTGGAAGAGCCCGTCCTTCTTCCAGGGCCTGCCCTCGGATTACGCCCACCGCGCGGTCTGGATCGTGCGCGGCGACGGGCCCGTCGAGGTCGAGGTGCGCGGCGGGAGGGCAGGCACGACACGGCTCGAAACGAAATAAGCGCTTTGCTCTCAGCCCGCCGTCTACGCCGACGGTTGGGTAATCTTCCCCATGCCCCGCCACAAGCGTAGCGACCTCCTATGGCAGCGGTTCCTCGTGCGGGCAGCGTGAGGCTACAACAGGAGAGGCTGACGGCTGACAGCGTGGGCTGCTTTTGGCAGCTCGCTTAGTTCACTTCTACGACCCAGGCGGCGACCCAGCCTTCTTCGGACCTCACGTAGTCGCCCCTCCACGAGACACCCTTCAGCCGGTCGAAGACCCTTGCTGCCTCTTGTGGGTCTTCGAGCCCGATCTCGACGCCAAGAGCTTCGATCTCGCTTCTTGGAACCTGGACTGGGATGCTTTCGAGCCTGTCTTTCAAGACCTCGCGCATCCTGATCTGCTGCTGCCTGTCGGGGGTCCGGTATCTGCCCTCTCTGATGGCCGACCTCCTCTTCGTATATAGACAGTCTGCCCCTCACCCCAGGACGAAACTGTCGTAAAAAACACTGCGCAGAATCTAGTCCCGGCCGATCACCCCCAGCACGGCCTCCACGGGACGCTCCCCCTGGTAAGAGGCCGCGACGTTGGAGTCTTCGTCGAGGACCACGATGGCCGCCGCGCGGCCCGTGTTCCTGGCGCCGTAGTCGCGGCTGACAAGGCCGCCCCAGTCCGGGAGGATAACGACGTATTCGGCGGGATCTGCGTCGGGGGGCAGCTCCTCTGAAGCCCTGTCGTAGGCCTGGTTGAGGATCAGGCCGACAGACACCCAGTAGAAGGGCGGAACGATGGAGAGGTCTATGACGCTGGCGACAAGGACCTTTTCGGGGTCGGGGTAGCTAGCGCGGACAGCGCGGTTGATCTCACGCGCCGTCGGAGCCGTGCCCTGCAGGTGAAAGATGAGCACGGCCTTGCGCCCGGCCACGCCGCTCAAGTCTACCCGCCGGCCAGAGCCCGCTGCCAGGAGGCCGAAACCAGGCGCCTGTTCTCCGGTCTCGAGCCTCCCTGCCAACCGCAACCCCTCCGCTAGACCTTTTTTCTGCGCCTCAGGCCGCCGCGCATCAGCGAGTAGCCGACGGGCACGACCAGCAGCGTCAGGAAAGTAGAGGTCGCCAGCCCCCCGACGACCGTTATCCCCAAGCTCGAGGAGATCAGGCCGCTTCCGCCACCGGCGAGCCCGAGGGCCAGGGGCAGCAGGGCGAAGACGGTGGCGAAGGCCGTCATCAGGATCGGCCTGAGGCGCGCCCGGCCGGCCGCCAGGATGGCCTCGTCGGCCGTCTCGTAGTCTCCTTGTGCCCTGATGGCGAAGTCGACGAGCAGGATGGCGTTAGAGACCACGATCCCTATCAACAGCAGCACACCGAGCAACGAAGGCACGGAGACGGCCGTGTTCGTCAGGAAGAGCGCGCCGAAAGCGCCGACCGTAGTGAGGGGCACGGCGAGCAATATCACCAGCGGGACGCGGATCGAACCGAAGAAGACGACCAGTATCAGGAACACCAGCACCAGCGCCACGATTATAGAGAGGAAGAGGTTCCTGAAGCTCTCGTCTATGTCCTCGTTCTCGCCGCCCACCTGCGCGGTGACGTTGCCCGGCAACTCGAGGTCGGCGAGGGCGCCCTGCGCGTCTGCAGAGACGGTCTGGGTATCGGTCGAGGTGATCCTACCCGTCACGGTTACAGCCCTCTCGCCGTCAACGCGGCTGACGGCCGCGGGAGACGCGACCTCGCTCACCTCGGCGATGTCGCCCACGGTGGTGCCGCTCCCAGCGGGCAACGCCCGCACCTCATCCAGCGAATCGACGGAATCCTCGGGCACGCCAACCACGACGGGCGTATCGCCGAGCGATGTGACGGTACTCCCTCCGAGCAGGGAGGCCAGGGAGGTAGAGACAAGCCCCGGCGAGAGCCCCGCTTTGGCGGCCTTCTCGGGATCCACTTTGACCTCCACCTCCGGGTTGCCGCCCGAGAGGTCGCTCTCCACGTTGTTCACGTCGTCGAGGTTGCTGAACTTCTGCGTGACGAGGTCAGCCGCATCGGCGAGGTCTTGTTTCGAACCGCCGGTGAGGACTGCCTCGAGCCCCCCCTGCGGAGGGCCGTTCGTGAGGATCTCGACCTGAAAGTTTTCCCCGTAGAGGTCGTCGCCCTCGGCGTCTATCCGGTCCAACGTCCTACTGACGTCCGCGCTCTCCTTGACGTTTATGAAGGCCAGGGCTCTATTGCCCGGCCTGACAGGGGACTCCGGGTCTGTGGTGTCCTCGCCACCTATGGCCACCAGAGTACTCTTTACGCCTTCGTCCTTTTGCAGGAAATCCTCGAAGGGACGCAGCTTGTCGCTCGTCTGATCCAGGGCGGTGCCGGCGGGCAGTTCCACGTCGGCGATAAGCAGGCGCTCCTCGCTCGACGGGAAGAAGGTAACAGGTAGGAAACGTACGAGCCCTAGTCCCCCGGTGAAAGCCACGAGCGCGAGTAACAACACGATCAGCCTGTGCCGCAAACTCCAGCGCAACATCGGGGTGTAGAGCCGCAAGAGCAACCCCTCCGACTCGCCACCGGAGCGGCCTCCCGCCCTGGCGAGGAGAAGCACGAGCCCCAGGAGGACCAGCGCCACCACAAAGCCGATGATCGCGAAGATAACGGTCGACTCTGGTCCAATCCCCGCGACGAACGCTTCGGCGCCTTCGACGAAGCCGGAAGGGAGCCCGGGCAAGCCGCCAAGCACCCCCGCTTTGGCGGCGACGGCGAGCGCGAGCGCCGAGGCGACGAGGAGCGTGACAACACCAACGAGGAAGCGGGCGGGACCACTGATCCTCCGTCCGTCCTCAGGAGCCTCTGGGACGTCCTCGTCCTGCGAGGGGTCCCCGGTACGGTGCCTGAGGAAGATGCTGATGAGCACAGGGACTATGGTCACGGCCACGACCAGGGAGGCGATCAGGGCGATGGCCACGGTCAGTGAAAGCGGAACGAAGAACTTGGAGACGATGCCCCCGACGAGGGCGAGCGGGAGGAAGACGGCCGTCGTCGTGAGCGTCGATGAGGTGATGGCACTCGCGACCTCCGTCGTGCCCTTGAGGGCGGCTTCCTCCGGGTCGTATCCGTTCTGCACGTATTTGTAGGAGTTCTCCAACACGACGATGGCGTCGTCGACTACCCGGCCAATCGCGATCGTCAGGCCGGCCAGGGTGATGATGTTCAATGTCAGGTCCTGTGTCCAGGAGAAGAGAAGGGCGGCGAGCACGGAGGTTGGCAGGGAGACGGCCGCCACGAGCGTGGCGCGCACGGAGCGCAGGAAAGCGAAGATAACCAGTATCGCCAGTATCGCCCCGACGATCGCCTCCTCGACGAGCCCGTTCACCGACTCCTCGACGTCGGTCGCAGAGTTGATGACGACGACGACCTGATCCCGCCCAATCTCTTCGCGCACGTCGTCGAGTACTTTCTCGACATCAGCCGCGACCTCGACGGTGTTGGCGTCGGTTTCTTTGATGACGTTCAAGCCAAGGCTCGGCTCCCCGTTGGTGCGCGAGATGCCGGAAAGGTCAGAGCCAGCCTCCCGCACCTCCGCCACGTCCCCGAGCAACACGGGCTCCGGTGCCTCCGCCGCCTCAGGGGGAACGCTCGCCGCGGCTGCCGGCGCGGCAGTAGAACCCGCCGGGGCTCCTGTTGGAGCGCCACCGGGAGGGGCTGAAGAGCCGGCCGCCTCCGGCACGGCACCGCCTGGAATGCTGCCCGCTGGGGCCTCGGTCGGGGCTCCGGTCGGCGTGCCGCCCTCTACCCCGACGGGAAGGTCTTCGAGTGCGCTTATCCCTCCGAGATCGCTAGTCGCGCTAATGGGGGTCTCGCGCCCGTTCACGTAGACGCTGCCCACGGGTGCGTCCACCTGTGCCCCGCTTATCGCGCCGATCACAGCGTCCGTCGAGAGATCCTTATCCTTCAATTTCTTTGGGTCGAGATCCACCTGAACGCGTTTCTCCGCGCCCCCGATCACATCCACGCTCGACACACCGTCGACTTCCTCGATGGAGGAGACGACGTCGTCCTCGGCGTATTCGGTGAGGTCGGCGAGGTCCCGGTCCTTTGCCGCCAGCGAGAGCGACAGGATGGGGAACTGCGAAGCCGACTGGCTCTTGACCTCTGGGTCACCGGCCTGCGAAGGGAGTGCTATACCGTCAAGCGCGGCCTGCAGATCGCTCTCCGCCTCCTCCGTGTCCGCGTCGAGGTCGAACTCGACGCCCACGACGGAGAACTCCTCGGAGGAAGTAGACTGGATCGACTCGATCCCCTCCACACCGTTTACGGCGTCCTCGACGGGCTGCGTGACCTGCTCGTCTACAAGGTCGGGCCCGGCGCCGGCAACGGGGGTCGAGACGGTTATGATGGGAAACGAGATGTCGGGCAAGAGCTCCTGGTTGAGCTGAGTCGTCGCGTAGGCACCGCTCCCGACGAGCAGCAAGGTAGCCAGGATAACGACGGATTTGTTCCCCAGACACCAGCGTACGATCCTCTGCATCAGTTTACCTCCGCCCCTGCTCCCAAGTTCTCGGCCAACAGCCTTAGTCCCTTGACGAAAGCGAGCGCCTCCTCGTCCGTCATCTTGCTTATAGCCTTCTGGAGCGGGCGCCGCCGGTCTTCCACGATACACCTGGCTACCTCGTGCATCCCATCCACGTAGTCGACGAGCACAACCCGCCGGTCCGCCGGATCATGGTGCCGCCCTACCATCCCGTGCTCGGCCAGCTTGTCCACGAGCTGCGTCGCCGCCGGCGGGGAGACCTCCAACTCCTCGGCGAGCTTCCCAACCGACCGGGGGCCCCGCGTGAGCGCGATCAAAACCTGAATGTGCCCCGGAGAAACCTGGACGTCGGGCAAACCGCGGCGCGCGATATCCCCCATCTCCACAGGACTGGGCCGCTCAACCAGACGCATCAACGTCGGTAACAACATCAACGTCTCGTCGACGAGCCGCTCCCTGTCCATGTAAACCCTTTCACAAATTTAAGCTACTTATATAACTGACTTAAATGCTATCCTTAGTTCACGGATTGTCAACGTACAAATTTGGTGGATGCTTTCGGGTACGATCTTTATGTCTAAGGGTTTCTGAGGAGGCGGTATGAGGACGAGGACTGCGATGGCGATTGGGGTTGGCATCGGGAGTCTCGCGCTCTACAATCAGCTGTTGGAGAAGGGTGGCGGGGAGATCCCAGACCGGCTCGGTGGCGAGAAGCGCAGCTACCGGTGGAAGGGGTGGGACCTCGCTTACTCTGTAGCCGGGGAGGGTGAGCCGCTCGTTATGGTGCACGGCGTCTACGCGGGTGCTTCATCCCTCGAGTTCCGCAGAAACTTTCTCGCCTTGTCCAAGAACTTCAGGGTGTATGCCCTGGATCTCCTCGGATGCGGCATGTCGGGGAGGCCGAGGCGTCGCTACGGGCCAGAGGATGTGACGTCGCAGGTCGAGGACTTCGTGCGGGGGGAGATCGGGGGTCAGGCCCACCTCGTGGCCAGCTCGCTCTCCGCAGCTCTCGTCGTGCCCGCGGCCGTGCACAGTCCGCGGCTCTTCAAGAAGCTAGTTCTCATCTGTCCGACGGGCTACGGGACCTTAGATCGCCCCTCGGGTCGTCTCGGGGATGCGGTCTACGGTCTCCTCCTTGCGCCTGTACTAGGGAACACGCTCTACCACGCCATAGTCTCCCGGTGGGGTCTCCGCTACTACCTTGGGGGCATGACGTATGAGAATGCAGATCTCGTCACAAACGAGCTGGTCGACGACTACTACCGTACCAGTCACGGACCGGGAGCCAGGTACTTTCCGGCCGCGTTCATCTCGGGCAAGCTCAACCTCGGGGTCGCCGACCTCTGGCCGCGGGTGCCGCACAGGACCTTGATCTGCTGGGGCCTCGAAGCGAAGACGGCCCCACCCAACGAGGCGCAGCGTTTCGTGCGGCACAACCCCCGCTCCGAACCACGCCTCTTCAAGAACGCCGCCCTGCTACCCCACGACGAGCGTTACGAGACCTTCAACGAGGAGGTAAAAACGTTCCTGCTCGCCAAATCCGGGGGAAGATCGTAGGCCGAGGCTCCTCCGGCGCCATCAGCCTTCGTGACCGTAGTGTAGCCCTGTCCGTACCCTACTCCGCGTCTACCACGGCGACGGTGCAGCGCGAGACGCACACCGTCTTGTCATCTTCGTCGTTGATACGGACCTCCCACACCTGGCTCCTGCGTCCCACGTGCGCCGGCACTCCGACCGCCGTGAGCTCTCCGCTACGCTTGGGCCTGACATGGCTCGCGTTGATCTCCGACCCGAAAGCCGCCTTTCCCGGCGGACAATTCAAGAACCCGCCCACGCTCGCCACGCTCTCCGCCAGCACCACGCTCACCCCGCCGTGCAGGTATCCGAACGGCTGTAGATGCCTTTCGTCCACCGGCATCGTCGCCACCACCCGCTCCGGCGCAAGCTCCACGAACTCGATACCAAAGTTATGGCCGACATCCTCGCTATTCTTCAGAATCGCCTCTAGGTCCACGGTTCCTACCTTCTACCTCGCCCGAATTATCGACCGCGTAGGGGCCGTTCGCGAACGGCCCCTACGTTATTTCGTGTCATTGTTTCACGGCGACGCCGCTGGCGGTGCGTCTCTTTCGTAAGAAAGCGAAGAAGCCCTCGACCGCGAGTGAGAGGCCAAGCCACGTCCATCCGACGCCGAACAGGATCCACAACACGGCGCCGAAGGAGCCGAGGTCCCGCGAGAAGGAGACCAGGCCGCAAAGCGACCCGACGACGAAGGGTAGGAGGCCCCAGGTAGGCAGATCGCCGTCGCGGGGGGCGGTGACGGCGAAGAGGATCGAACCCACGGCCAGAACGAGGAGCCCCAACCGGAAAGCGTTGTATGCCGGCGCGGTCACGATAAAGATGTCGTCGATCCCGAGCCAGTACAGGCCGATGTCTCCGGCCATGATCATGACCAGCCCGAGGGTGGCCACGAGGAACCCGAGCTTGTTCAATATACTGGAACGCTCCGCCTGCCTCAACTGCAGGCCGGCCAGTCCGAGCAGGATGAGCAACGGGGCCGGCCAGAACATCTTCCAGAAGACGTTGGGGGTATGGAACGCGAAGTTGGAGAGGTAGATGCCCATCGGGGAGAGCGCCCACAGCGCGCCGCCGGGCACGCAGAGCAGGCCGCTCCACTTGAGCAGGAAAGATGATAGCCTACGCAACATTAGTAGTGGGGCAGGGGGCCGCCTGCGTCCTTGAGCACATATTCGTTGAACATCTTCTTGACCACCGCCGGGTTCGACGAGGCGATATTCTTGTCCATCTTCGGGTCTTGGTCGAGGTCGAAAAGGTAAGGGTTCGAGCCATCATAGAGGCTGAACATCGCGTACTTATCGTCGCGGGTCAGGACGTGATCGTGGTACCCGGCGGTGAAGTGGGGCCTCGCGCCGGGTTCCTTGCCTTCGAGCAAGACGGAGAGATCCTGCCCCTCCATCTGTGGGTGGCGCTCGACGCCCATCGAGCCGAGGATCGTCGGCGCGATATCGTGGGTGGAGGCGTAGTAGTCGCTTCTCTCGCCCGCGCCCTTTCCTCCCGGATGCCTGATAAAGAAGAAGGTGTCCGTAAGCTCAGGATATAGCGCGCTGGCGACCTTGCCAGCGTACCCGTGCTCCCCGAAGGCGTGCCCATGGTCGGAGAGCACGATCAGCATGGTGTTGTCCAGGATCCCGAGCCCCTGTGCCTTGTCCAGGAAGTGCCCGAGCCAGTGGTCGGTCATCGTTACCTCGGCGGAATATCGTGCGTGCATCCGCTTTAGCTGGGCCTCGGTCAGCCAGTCCGAGGGACCGCTGCTAGACGTGACGGGCTCGGGGCCGTCGAAGCCGTCGCTGTAAAGGTCGATGTACTTCTGCGGCGGGTCCCACGGCTCGTGCGGGTCGTAGGAGTCCACGAGCATAAAGAAAGGCTGCGCCTCCTTCGCCATCTCCAGGTACTCGGCGGCCTTCGTAAACACCTGCGGGGCGAACCAGTCCTCCTCGCGCTCGCGGCCGATGGTGTTCGCCCAGTACTGGCGCATGATCTCCTCGGAGTGCGAGGCGTTCGGGCCGCCGATCAGGGTGTCTTGCATCTTCTTCTCAGAGGCCGGCGAAAGCGGTCTGAATAAGTCCCTCTCCTGCCCCCGGATGAAGTCGAAGGCGTGGAAGCCACGGTGCATGTCGTAGAAGGGCCTGAACTGGTGCAGGGTGTCCGTGACCATCAGGTTGTAGAAGCCTTCGCCGAGCAGAATCTCCGCGAGCGTTACCTGCCCACGCGGGATCGGCTGCCATCCCCAGAGGTTGACGTCTTCGGCGTACCACTTCTGCCAATCCCTGAAAGGGAAGGTCCTTGTCCCCGTGTGGATCGCGCGCCGGGCCAGGATGGTCGGAAGCGATTCAGGGTACGAGCGGTCGAAGCGCAGGCTCTCTTTGGCCAGGGCGTCGAGGTTGGGGGTCTTGATCCAGTCGTTTCCATAGACGCCCAGGTGGTCCCTTCTCAGGCTGTCTATGATCACCACTATTACGTTCATTCTAGATCCCCCGCTCGGAAGGTACTCGTCAGGCACTTGCGTAATGCTGTTGGCCAGGGTGCCACACCCGGCCGCGCCGAGCATGGTAGCCCCCGCGGCGCCTGCGCCGGCCACCTTGAGGAAGTCCCTGCGCGTGAGGGTGCGGCCCTTCAACCCTCGCCGCCGGACGCGAGTCGGCAAGAGAGGAACGCGAACCTCTCCAGGCCCGCGCGCTCGCCACATTTCCGCCGTGCAAAGCGTGTTTTCCTGTCCATCTACAAGGGCCTCTCTCGTCGCCTCGAATCAGCCGCCGGAGATTGTAGCGAATACCTCCTCCGTCCGCAGGATTCTACTACGTCGCCCTCCAGATTCGCACCGAGGCGGAGGTTGGTCTAATGTATGCGCGGCAAGCAACGACTAGCGAGGACGAGTATGCACTCATTCACGGAAGGCTCGAAAAAACCTCACTCCCGGACGCGGTCCTCGTGAACTGGCTGGTTACGGGCGGATGCGGCTTTATCGGGACGGCCTTGATCCAAGCCCTCATAAAAGAAGGCGGCCACGCGGTGAGGGTGGTAGACAACCTGGCCGTGGGAACGCGCGATGACCTTGCCGCCGCGAGCGACTTCGTCGAAGTGTCGGCGGCGGAACCGGGTCCTATGCCCTCGGACGGCCGGGTCGAGCTTCTCGTAGGCGACATAACGGATGCGGACCTCGCGCTGCGCGCCGCCGAGGGCGCAGATGTGATCGTACACTTTGCGGCCAACACGGGGGTTATGCCCTCGGTCGAGGACCCCAGGGCCGACTGCATGAGCAACGTGGTCGGCACGCTCAACTTCTTGGAGGCAGCCCGTCAAAATGGCGTAGGACGCTTCGTCTTCGCTTCCAGTGGGGGTACGGTCATCGGGGAGGCCGAGCCGCCGATACACGAGGAGATGGTCGCGCACCCTGTGGCGCCCTACGGGGCGAGCAAACTCGCCGGCGAGGGCTACTGCTCGGCGTACTTCCA
>Ga0190275_10004525_pt1 | contig 9992 bp, 8 predicted proteins | sample Popmic550T_FD_133745 | JGI IMG/M metagenome (GOLD analysis project Ga0190275, IMG submission 133745) | Populus adjacent soil microbial communities from riparian zone of Yellowstone River, Montana, USA - 550 T | ecosystem: Environmental > Terrestrial > Soil > Riparian zone > Trees stand | place...
GCCCACCCGCATGGGCCGACGGCGACGGGGCAATGGTTGCTCGACAGTCGCCGTGCCCTCGTATTCCTCGGCCAGGGTTTCGTCCGGGGGCACGGGGTCGTCGCGATGCTGCGCACCGGCGGTCTGAGCAGCCAGGGCCCGCTCGTACGCATCCCTGTAAGCGGCGGCGAACTCCTCCGGCACCTCCGGTGGCGGGGAGCCCGGATTCGTGGGCCTGCTCACGCGGGGAGCCTATCGAGTTCCCGGGTGTGTGCCGGCCCTGTGTTTTCCCTCGAGCCGGTTGCTGCACCAGGCACCTTTCATCCCGACGCCGACTCTGAGGCCCCGCGCAGGCATTGGATCAATGCCATATCCGCTAGCGCCGCCTCCGAACGGCCGCGAGCCCGATCCAGCGCCGGTCATGATGAAACTTTTATCCTTTTTGTCCAAAACATCATATTAGCGCTGATATATAGGCACAATCAGTGCGCAAAAGGCCACTCAAGACCTCCCCCGGGGACCACCATGCCGTTCGTCGCAGCAAGCAGGAGGAGCCGACGCTTCAAGCGCAGGCTCGAAGCAGCCAGAACCCTCGTCACGGTTCGAGAGTTGGCCTGATGGCATATCCAAGTACTCCAACCTCGCTCTACATCAACGGCTACCCGGAGAAGGCCGGCAAGCTGACCGGGAACACTGACGGCGCAGTGGCGGTGTCCGCGGTCATCAACGACCCGGACGCGCGCGACAAGGTTCGGATGGTCGTCCGGTACAGCAGGGACAAGTCGTTCAAGACTTACTACACGGTCTACTCAGCGTTTGGTCGGCAAGGTGTGCGGCATCGGGCGACCATGACCCGGCTTTCCAGGAACTCGCTGTACTACGTCCGGGTCTACACCCAGCAGCGCGACCGAAAGCTCCTTTCCAGGCACTACAAGGCCTCGTCCTTTTGGACAGCGAAGTCGGAGTCGGAGTCGGTTCTGACAGGCCCGTTGGTAGCCACGGCACGAGAGCGGTTGTATCTGAACCGGTTCGGCACAGGCTTCACCCAGTCGGCCTTGATGTCGCTCCGCGCGGCAGGGGGGCCGGACGAGTGGTTGGCCGCCCAGCTAAATCCGTCCTCCATCCCGGAGGCGGCCAAGGTGGCCGAGATCGATTCCTGGTTCCCTCAGTTGTTCAGGACACCTTCTGCCAAGTACGCGTCGACCATGAACAACATGGGTGGATCGTCGTGGAGTTACGGGGAGGACTTGGGCAACTGGACAATGCTTCGGCGTATCTACTCTGCCCGCAGCCTGCTTGAAACGATGACCGATCTTTGGTCGAACGTCATGCATATCTCCACCGGGCACGGCTCCGCCTATGTCTACCATTCGGATTACGACGCGACCATCCGTCGCCATGCCTTGGGTACCTTCGAGGACCTGCTCCGAGAGTGCTCACTCCACCCCGCCATGCGCGTCTACCTTGACAACTGGAAATCGGTGCGCAACGCACCGAATGAAAATCAGGGTCGCGAGCTTCTGGAGCTCCATACCGTGGGTGCCACGTCAGGCTACACCGAGGCCATGGTGAAGGACTGCGCCAAGATCCTCTCTGGATACACAGTCGACTGGGGCAAGACTTTCGAGGCCTCCTACGACTCCGTGAGACACACCACTGGACCCGTTCGTGTCCTAGATTTCAGTAGTTCCAACAGTTCGACGGACGGTCGTGCCGTTGCGGTGGAGTTGCTCAGGTACTTGGCCCACCACCCGGCGACCGCGCGCAGAGTAGTGGCAAAAATAGCCACCTTCTTCGTGTCCGATGCACCCTCCACCGGTTTGATCGACACTCTCGCTGACGTGTATACGAGATCTGGCACGAACATATCCGCGGTACTGACCGCATTGGCCAAGCATCCAGAATTCCTCACCAGTGAGGGTCAGAAGGTCCGCACGCCGTACGGCGACCTCGTGGCGACCACCCGCGTCCTCGCAGTCGACGTCCACGCTCCGACCGCATCCGACTCGTGGGCCCGATCGATGAACTCACAACACGGTGGGCCCCAGTTGTTCTCCTGGCCACGGCCGGACGGGCCTCCGCTGACCAGCGACGCCTGGTCCTCCCCGTCACGGTTGTTTGGGAGCTACAGAATGCACTGGTCCCTCGCCGGTGGCTGGTGGCCAACGAAGAACTGCACGTACCGAAAGCCAGCATCATGGTTGCCATCGTCATCGCTACGGTTTGACGCCTACGTTGACCACCTTTGCCGGCTGTGGCTGGGAAAGGCAGCGGATGCCCGACTGCTACGCGTAGCCATTGAGGCAGTAAGCGGACCGGAAACGTGGGCAACCGTTACGGCATCCACAACGATCACCCCAGAGCACCAAGTGGCCAACTGGCAGTTCCCGCGTTTGGCCATTGCGCTGCTCGACACCCCCGACCACATGATCACATGACAAGCAGGAGCGACATGGGCTTCGATTCAGGCACTCACGACCGGCGCGAGCCATCGGTCACGGCCGAGGCAAGTCAAGACTGCTGCAGGGATTTTGCTCTCTCTCGGCGGTCGCTACTGCGCAGCGCGGCCGCTCTTGGCGGGGGTATGGCCGTTTCGCAGATGATTGGCGATTCGATGATGCAAGCGACCTTCGCTGGTAGCACTGGTGGCAACACTTTGGTGGTCATCAGCCTGCGCGGTGGTATCGATGGCCTGGGTGTGGTCGTCCCACACGGCGACCCCGGGTACTACCAGTCCCGGCCGAGCACGTCGATCCCCAAGGCTTCGGTGATCTGCGCTGACTCCATGTTCGGGTTGCACCCCAAGATGGCCCCTCTCGCCAAGTATTGGACCTCCGGTGAGCTGGCTGCCGTGCAGGCTGTTGGGCTCCCCGTAGTGAATCGTTCTCACTTCTCGGCCATCGAGGCCGTCGAAGACGCAGACCCAGGAACCGACCTCAGAACCGGGTGGGTCAACCGCATGATTGGACTTTCCGCAGTTCACAGCACGCCAGCGTGCCTTGACGCCGTCCAGCTCGGTATGAACTTCCCGACGACCGCACTGACTGGCGATGCTGAGACCTTCGCAACGGTCGACCTCTCGGGCCTCCAGTTCACCGGCCTGGAAACGGGCTACGCCGCCCGCCGCTACGCTTCACTCGAGACCGCATGGTCCAGCGCTACTGGTCCTCTTGCCCGTGGCAAGGCCGCGGCTTTGAAGATTTCCAAGGGACCGGGCGAACAGCTAGCCAGCGTGAAGGCAAGCGCAACTCAGTATCCCACCGAGTGGAATGCCGTCTCCTTTGCAGGGCCACTGAAGAGTGCTGCCAAACTGATCAAAGCCGACGTAGGCACCGACGTCATCGCAATCGACGCCGGCAATTGGGATCTGCACACCAACTACGGGTCCTTGACCTGGGGGTCGATGCAGTCCAACGTGGATGGGTTCGCTCGGGCCTTGGCTGCGTTCTTGGACGACCTCGGAGCCCTGCGGAGTCGCGTAACTGTAGTCACCATCTCCGAGTTCGGTCGCCGCGTCGCCGAGAACGGCAGCCAGGGTTTCGACCACGGCTGGGGCAACATGATGCTTGTCGCTGGTGCTGGCGTAAAGGGTGGACGGTATTACGGGCACTGGCCTCGACTCGATGCTGATGCACTGGCGGAAGGGGACCTCAAGGTCACGACCGACTATCGCAATGTTCTCGGTGAGATCGTTAACCGGCGCTTCCCCGACCGTTCATTGCCGCAAATCTTCCCTGGGATCTCGTTTGCGCCACTTGGGCTAATGAGCTAGGAACCGGTGGAACCCTCTACTCGCTATGAATTCAATCGAGCGCTTGACGTCCACCTCCGCAAGCACTTGCCTAGGAGAAGAGCAACCCCTGCGGAGCAAGGTGTACCCTCTTCGACACGCCCGTCTCTGACAGATTGAGTGCATCATTAGCAATCCGCTCTCGCAGGCCCCTCGCTCCTCGGGGAGAGGCGGGCGAAGCCGCCGGAAGCGCCCGACCCCTGGACCGTCCCATCGCGGGAACTCTCAGGTATCTTCTCGAGACGCGCTGGCCCAAACGCTGCCGATTGCAATCATTTTTCTGGGTTTTGTGGCGGTTGGCTTAGGACGTGGCTACCTCCCCGAAAGATTCAACTTCGACGGCAATGCGATAGGTCAGTTCGCGAAGGAAGGCGTCGGACCCCACATCGACGACAGTTTCCGAGCTATTTCTAGTGTGTACAGTGCGCTCGGCCTGGCAACTCATGACGAAGCGGCGGGTTTATTCACTTTTGGCGTCGCCGCTTTGAACCTGCTTCTCGTTGTTCATCACACTAGGTCGACCCCTCCCACCGTCAGTATTTTGGCGCTGTTCGGCCTTACGACCGCCCTATCAGTGGTTTATCTAGGTACCTACTCCAAGGATTTTCTGACCTCTGTACTGGTACTAATTGTTCTCGCCACCGCGGGGCGTCGGCTTGCGGGGGAAGTATCCGTATTGACCGCTATCTTTCTCTACGCAGCGTATTTTCGCAGCTATTGGTTCCTGGTCCTATGCGGATACCTAGCTTTCCGCCTACTTCTTGCACGCAGCCCGGATCGTCCTACGACGCGCAGGATAGGCTTCCTGATGGGAGCACTGGTCCTTTGCGTCGCGCTCGGCAGTCTCCTCGTCATTGTCAGTCAAGGCGTGAGCGCGAACTATTATCGAGAGGTCGTTAACGCCGACCGGGATCTTTCGCAAAACGCGAATACACTCATCGCGCCGTTCCTGAGCATCGATGGCCCAGTGGGAGGCGTTTTGAACAACGTAATCACCGCGGTCACACTAATGGTGCCCATACCCCTCGCCACCATAGGGGGCGCGTATTACCTGGTACTGGCCTTGACGATTTTCATCGTCTGGTTCCTGTTTTGGCGGGCCTTGACGACTTTGGCTCCCCTCGGGCCACGCCAGACTCCGCTTCTCGTCCAGCGCGCTGCGGCACTATCTCTCTCCTTCGTGGCCGCCCAATCGGTGTTCGAACCCGACTACGGATCATCCCTGCGGCACCTCACGCCCTTGCTTCCTCTCATGCTGTACGTGATGTGGTGGGCGCGTGGCGTAGCCATGTCCCGGGGCGGCCGACAGGTGCCGTCACCGGGGGCACCATCTAGATGCTCAGAGTGGTCTACCGAGAGCAGCGGCGTGGCTTCGACACACATCCCCACGACCAGGGCCTAACCGTCGCCACCCCGTGTGGCATAGGGCGGTGCACGCCTGCCCGTAGCCCCGGGGGCCAACCCGCGTTAACCAACCCGCCGAGAGTCCCTAGAGACATAGCAGTCCCGCAAGAGTGACGACCCAGTGATTCATGGAAGGTTGATCCGGATGAAGCAAGAATTGGTGCACAAGATAAGAAATGAACTCCTTGACCGGTTTTGGGACCTGTGCGCCAACACGTTCTTAGCATCGCACTTCATGCCTAGTAAGATTCGAGTTGCGGTGCTTCGTCTCTTAGGGTTACGCATTGGGAAGGCAAAAATCTTTGGTGGCGGCTATTTTGGACGTGGACGCATCACGATCGGATATGGAGCGGGAATCAACCAGGGGGCATATTTCGAGCCCGGCGCCCCCATAGTGATCGGCAACCAAGTGATGTTTGGACCAAACGTGTCCTTGATTACAACCACTCACCCGGTTGGTGCCACAGAAATCGAACGCACCCGGAGGTTCGGCACCGACATGATTCAAAAACCTATCAGGATCGGGGACAATGTATGGCTTGGGCTGGGCGTAACGGTTCTACCAGGAGTGCGGATTGGAAATGGCGCCGTCGTCGCAGCTCAATCGCTTGTGACGGAAGATGTCTTGCCCAACACACTGGTTGCGGGAACTCCAGCGCGAAAGATCAGAGACCTCCCAGTGGGCTAAATCGCAAACGCCAAGCAGGGATCCCAAGCCGCATCAGCAAATGCTGACATCTAAGAACTGGTTGCGCGCGCTCGGCTTGATCGCTCAAGGGCTCACCACCACAACAGCGCTCATTCCAATTCTTTTTGGCCGAGCCGACGTGATGGTAAGTCTCGTCGTGGTGTTAGCGGTCGTGGCATCGCTTAGCCCGGCGATGACCCTGGCTGCACAAACACGCATACCGATTGCGACATCGACAGAAGGTTTAGCGGTAACGAAGCGCGCCTCTCGAATCGCGCTCGCTACCCTGTCGGTGATCATCGGCGCGATCGCAATTCCTGTGGTAGGGCCAACCTACGGCGCGTTGACGGCTGCCCTGTGTTTGACCACGGGAACGTACCTGATCTCACTAGCGCTTCTGGCCCGGGCACAGGACTTCCGGAAGATGATGCTGGCTCGTCTGAGCTACGCGTCAACGAACGCCATCGCCACCCTCGGCCTGTGCCTAACTCACGCCCCAACACTGTTCTTTCTCGTACCACCGTCGGTGGCCTATCTCTTCGGCGCAAGTTTTGCTTGGACCTCGAGTTGGCGCCGCCGATCTCCGATTCACGTCACGGAGACGGTTCAAGACGCTTGGGCCGCTCTTCCGCTATCCGGCGCTTATCTGTTGAGTGGACTGTCTGGACAAATCGGGGCCTTCGCTACATCGAGCCTAGGTCCCTTGGCCGCAAGTTGGGCCACGTCGGTACGTATCACGTCGGGATTTCAGAACGCTTCAATCCAAATTGTGCAGCCCGAAATTGACATAGCTGCTTCGAAGGCGGTGCGGGAGGGGGACTCACAAGCCGTGCGCAAAGCATTCCGCAGCGGATTGGATCGCGGCCTCCTCATATGCGCAGTTGCCACGCCGATAGTCATCGCGGGCGCTGTCATTCTTGGAACCGACGCTCCGACCTCGGAGGAGATCGTGATCCTGGGTGTGGGCATTATTGGGTATCAGTGCTCGACGCTCGTCGTTATCCCGGTTGAGCGATTGCTCGCCATGTCTGGGGGCCGCTTCACTCGCCTGGCGTGGGATGCCGCTAGATTGCTTCTCCTTTCGCCCGCGCTACTCATGGGTTCCTATGCGGCAGCGATAGCTTGGTTAGGGGTCTCAGGCCTCGGCCTGAACGTGACGCTACTTTTCCTGACCAACCGGAGGCTCAGACATGGGTAACAGTCCTCCGACGCGCCGAAAGCCCTTGAAGATCCTTCATGTGACAGGGGTAGACGGCGGCGGCGTTGTCGATGCTCTTCGCACGTACATTCGCCTCCAGAATGAGGCCGTGCATTTTGTGGCCGCGACAAACGAAATCGTGCGGAACGATTTCGCCGCGTCGGGTGCAGACACATTAGATATGTCCGGCTCCCCACTTCGAGCACGGCGAGTCTTGAGACGATATGTTCGTGAGCGGGCCATTGACGTCGTCCATGCGCATTCAAGTTGGGGTGGTTTCCAGGCCCGCGCGTCGGCCTTAGGAGCGCCGATCATCTACCAGCCGCATTCGTTCTACTTCGATAACCCCAACCTGAGCCGTCTCCAGGTACTTCTTTATCAGTCGGCGGAGCGACTGCTGTCGCGGCGCACGGACGCTTTCGCTGTGCTCACAGCGCACGAAGAGAGGCTTGCGGCCGGCTTGGAGCCTGGCGTCCCCTTGTATCGTCTGCACAACGTCTCAAAATTCTCTGCTCGACACAGGATCGAATCGCGCGTTCCCACCTCGGCTCCCATTGTGATCATGTCGGGAAGAATAGCTCCCCAGAAGGACCCGCGCTTGCTCAGGGATATTGCGAGAGAAACTGCGAGCGCTGGATATACATTTGTGTGGGTGGGCGACGGTGACCCGACGTATCGGCAGGAACTCGAGCGAGCAGGCGTTGTCGTCACGGGGTGGTTGGCCGATCACGAGCTGCACAAGGTACTTGCCGAAGCCAGCGTCTACCTGCATACGGCAGCGTACGAAGGCTTCCCACTTGCCATTCTGGATGCTGCCCAGTTTGGTCTACCGATCTTGGTAAGAGATGCCAACTATGCCGCCGACACGGCGCTCCTTACGTTCCAAACAGTCGAGCAGGCAGTCGCGCAACTGGGCCGTCTTACCACGGATCGTTCCTGGCTCGAGCAGGCGCTGGCTATCTCTGCTGCCTTGAGCTGCCAACACAGTGATGAGGCGTTAACTCGCGACCTGGACCGGCTCTACTCCTCGGTTGCAGGCGTTGGGTGAGTGGTCGAACACCACTGTCGCACCTGGATGAGCGCGGCGCGTGCGCGCCCTATAGGTCGTCAGATTTGGGTCTGCGATGCGAAGGCCTCATAAATCTGGACGTGCAGCCTTGCGACGTTCGACCACGAATAGATTTCCATCCGCTCGCGGCACTCGGTGGATAGATCCGACCCGAGACGGCCCTCCGAGAGAACTCCGATGATCGCGGCGGCCAAACCATCACTCGTGGTGTCCGGGGCAACCAAGTTTACGGACAGGCCCCGAACAATCTCCGGGCTCCCACCGACAGGCGTCACAAGGCATGGCGTGCCGCACGCCATTGCCTCGACGGTGGACAAACCAAACGGTTCAAAGTCCTGCGTAGGCGTGATCGCGAGGTCGGCGCGTTGGTAGCACCCCACTAGCTCGGCGCCGTTCAGCTGGCCCAGCATCCGGACGTGGGCTCCGAGCTTCAGACTCCGAATGGTTCGGGCAATAACATCCAGTTGCACTCCATCACCAGCTATCTCGAGCCGCAACTCTGGAAAATGGCGCAGAACTTGAGGCATGGACTGCACCAACTCGAGAACACCCTTGCCCGGGGCAAGCCGGCGGGCCGTGAACAGGGTCGGCCCACGATGTGAGCGGCGGATGCTGTCGCGAGGAGGAGGTGGCACGAACATCGAGAGATCTACACCACCAGGAAGCACGCGCGTTCGTGACGCAGCCTCCCTGCTGAGGTTTGAGACTTCACCGCGCATGTACTCGCTTAAGGTCAGGATTTGGCTCGCCCCCGCGACAGCCCTGCGCTCAGCTTGGCGCAACCCGGTTCGCGCTACTCTTTGCACCGGAGTAGGTAAGAAATAGGAACCCTGTCGTTCCTGCAATAGTTCGCGCCAAACGGGCCCGTGCATCGTATAGACGTATTTCACCCGCCCCGTGAGCGCCGGCGAAAGCACTGGCACCGGAAAGTGGGCATGTACGACGTCATAGGGCCCTAGTCGCGTGAGAGCGGCCCGCACTCCACGGGCCACCGCAGAGGGGTACTTCAACGCAAACAGCGGGTCAGACTTCGGCGGCACGGGATAGCGGATAACACGCGTGCCGTTACCATCGACTTCGTCTGCAGGGTGTTGCCAGGAGCGACGTTTGGCCACGACGGACACGCGAAGGCCAGAGCCGACGAGGTTTTCTGAGAGTTCGCCTACGTAGCGCTCGAGGCCACCGAGGGCGTCGTCCGGAGCATTATTCGTCAGCATCACGACATGCAACTAACTTGCCTCCAATGATGCGGGGAACTCCCGCTTCTAGTTCGTGATCTGCCGATGTTGGACGGCCCCGTGCAGCGCTTGGCCGCAGAGTCAGCGCAGGCTGCTTGGACGTGTCGATGTCTCTGCGCCATTGCACGAGCGCCAAGCATTGTCTACCGGCACTCGTTCGGGCTACAACTCCAAGCGACTGACCGCGAAACGCTAGACGTTCACTGCCACCTCGGCGACTGAACCGATCTCGGCGGTCACGACGGTGTCCACCGGTTCGGTCTTCGGCGCCAGGGTGCGCAGGGTCCAGTTGCCCGGCCCCGCGAAGAACCGGAAGTGCCCGGTCGCCGAGGTCGGGACCTCGGCGGTGAACTCCCCGGTTCGGTCGAGCAGGCGCACGTAGGCGTTCGAGACCGGGTCAGCCTGGCCAGCGGAGGCGCCGCGAAGCACCTGTCCCTGGATGATGGCTTCCTTCGCGACGTCGATGCCGTCGAGCGGCAGGCCGCCCTCGGTTGCCCCGCACATCAGGCCTCCCCGGGCTCGTCGCCGAGGGCCACGGGTACGCCGACCAGCGAGCCGTACTCGGTCCAGGAGCCGTCGTAGTTCTTGACGTTCTCCTGACCCAGCAGCTCCTTGAGCACGAACCA
>Ga0190275_10004526_pt1 | contig 9991 bp, 6 predicted proteins | sample Popmic550T_FD_133745 | JGI IMG/M metagenome (GOLD analysis project Ga0190275, IMG submission 133745) | Populus adjacent soil microbial communities from riparian zone of Yellowstone River, Montana, USA - 550 T | ecosystem: Environmental > Terrestrial > Soil > Riparian zone > Trees stand | place...
ACCCGCGCCTCGCCCTCCACCCGCGCGGCGATATGGACGGCGATCCCGGCGATGTCGTCGCCGATCCGCTCGCACTCGCCGGTGTGGATCCCCGCTCGGGTTGTCACGCCGGCCGCGGTCCCCGCCTCGCTGATCGCGAGCGCCGCCCGGGCGGCGCTCGAGGGTCCATCGAACGTGGCCAAGAGTCCGTCGCCGGTCGATTTCACGTAGGTCCCGCCCTCGCGCTCGACCTCGCGCCGCCAGGCGCGGTCGGATCGCTCGAGCAGGTCGCGCCAGGGCCCATCGCCCAGCTCGCTCGCCCGGCGCGTTGAGTCGGCGATGTCGACGAAAAGGACGGTTGCGAGGATCCTCTCGGCTTGCCGCCCGGGACGCCGCCCGGTGACGAGCTCCTCCACCTCGTCGAGCATCCGTGTCGTGTCGCCGGCGAAGACGAGGTGCTCGTCGCCCTCCAGCTCGACGGCCTTGGCCCCGTCAATCCCTTCGGCGACCACACGAGAAAGCTGCGGCGGGATGAGCCTGTCGCCCTCGCGCCACATGACGACCGTCGGAGCGCGGACGCCGGCGAGCAACGGGCGGACGTCGAGCGAGACGAACATCTCGCCGATGGTCTGACGGACCGAGGGGCTGACCCCGGAGCGCAGCATCCGCCCCCAGAAGTCGAGGAGCTCAGGGTCGGCGCTCCTGCCGGGTGCGAACATCTCGAGGCTCTCCTTCTCGGCCCAGCCCTCGAGCATCCGGCCCCACGTGCGGGCCAGCACCTTGCCCGGGAGACCCTCGGAGAAGTCGTCGCCCCGATGGATTCGCGCGTAGGTGCCGTACTGCGCCATCACGTCCACCCGCTCCGGATGGATGGCAGCGAGCATGGTGCTGGCAGTGCCGCCCTCGGAGACGCCGAAGACCGCGGCCCGCTCGACTCCGGCGGCATCGAGAACGGCGACGGCATCGGCGGCGATGTCCTCGACCGTGTAGGGGCCGCGATCGGAGAGCCCCTGGCCACGCTTGTCGAAGCAGATGACCCGAGCGAACGAGCGCAGGCGCTCCCAGAAGGGAGTCAGTACAGGGTGGGTCAGCGCGACGTCGAGGTTGCCGACGAATCCGGGCACAAAGAGCAGGTCCGCGCTCCCCTCCCCGGAGACCGAGTAAGCGATCGATACGTCGCCGTTGTGTGCGTACTCGATCCTGGGTGAGCTCGCCACGCTCGTTCGAGCTACTCGCTCAGCTCGATCCGCTCGATCACCTGCGGCTCGCGGGGACGATCGCCGGCGCCGGTCTCGGTCCCCTCGATCGCGTCGACCGCGTCCATCCCGCCCGTCACGCGGCCGAAGACCGTGTGCTTGCCGTCGAGCCATGGGGCGGCGTCGACCGTGACGATGAAGAACTGCGAGCCGTTCGTGTTCGGGCCGGCGTTCGCCATCGCCAGGGCGCCGCGCTCGATCTTGTGCTGGTTGAACTCGTCCTCGAACTTGTAACCCGGACCGCCGGTGCCCGTTCCCTCCGGGCAGCCGCCCTGGATCATGAAGTCGGGGATCACGCGGTGAAACGTGAGCCCGTCGTAGAAGCCGTCGCCCGCGAGCTTGCGGAAGTTCTCGACCGTCTTCGGTGCTTCGGCGTCGTGCAATTCGAGCTCGATCGCCCCTGCGTTGGTGTGCATGGTTGCCTGTGACATAGCCGCCACGATAGATCAAGGGCCTGGCGGCCCATGATTAGCACTCGCTAACATGCCCGGCTTCGAAGGATCGACCGCGCAGGGGTCGAAGTGGGCCACGTAGGGCCCGGACCGGGAAGTCAGCCGACCGCGACTTCCCGCCCCCGAACCTGTTTGCGATGAGAGTGACCGCCACCACGACATCCAGCCGCCGGATCGCCCTCGCGGGCATCCTGCTCGCTGCGCTGCTCGCAGCCGTCCTCGCTGCGGGCGGGGAAGAGGCCGGAGCCGCCAAGAAGCCGGAGAAGAACGCGACGAAGCTCGAGACGCCCAACATCGTCCTGATCACGACCGACGATCAGGCTCCCCGCACCCAGACGCCGGAGTCGATGCCGAACCTCTACTCGCAGCTGATCCCCTTCGCGACGACGTTCACCGACTACATAGTCACGACGCCCCTCTGCTGCCCCTCGCGCGCGACGATGCTGACCGGCCAGTACGGCCACAACAACGGGGTCCTGCGCAACTTCTACCCCGATCTGAAGCAGCAGGCCAACGTCCTTCCCACCTGGCTGCAGGAGGCGGGCTACAACACGGCCCACGTCGGCAAGTTCCTCAACGCCTACGAGTCCAACGAGGGCGGAGCCGCCGCCGTCGCACCCGGCTGGGACCTCTGGTTCACGCAGCTCGAGAAGCGCCGCTACTACAACTGGAAGGCGTCGAAGAACGGCAAGGTCCGTCACTACGGCAACGGGGACAACGATCACGCCACCGCCGTGACGAACGACTTCGCTACGCGCTGGACCAAGCGCTTGGCGCGCAAGAAGGACCCGTTCTTCATGCAGATCGACCACTACGCACCTCACACGTCGACGGGCCGGGACACCCGCTGCGCCTCCGGCCCCGTCCCCGAGCCGATCGACGAGGGTCGCTTCGATCTCTTCGCGGTTCCCCAGCCACCCAACTACAACGAGGAGGACGTCTCCGACAAGCCGTCGCGAATCCGCGACCGCACGGAGCTGACCGATCTCGAGACGGAGGGGATCGAGCGCCGGTACCGCTGCACTCTCGAGGCGCTCTACGGAGTCGACCGTGGAATCGGCGAGATCATCCGCGTGCTCAAGGAGCGCCGCGAGTTCAACCAGACGGTGATCGTCGTCGTCTCCGACAACGGCTTCTTCTACGGCGAGCACCGGATCACGAAGGGCAAGCCGAGCCCATACGAGGAGAACATCCACCTGCCGATGACGATGTTCGTGCCGCCGAACTACCGCGAGGATGCGGAGCTCGTCCCCACCACCAACGCTCCGACCGCCAACATCGACATCGCGCCGACCCTGCTCGACTTCGCCGAGGCCGAGCCCTGCAGAAGCAAGCGCATCTGCCGGACCATGGACGGTCGCTCGATGCGGCCGCTCGTGGACGGGAGCGGCGGCTGGCCGAACCCACGGGCGATCGGGATCGAGATGGGCGAATGCGACTACCGCGGGATCCGCTACGACCGCCAGGTCTACTTCCAGTATTCGCTCCTTAATCAGTACGACATCTGCGAGCCGATCGGCGAGGAGTTCTACGACCTCGACGAGGACCCCTACCAGCTGGAGAACCTCGAGAAGGCGCAGGGCCTGGAGGACAACCTCAAGAGCCTCAAGGAGTTGACCGACAAGATCGGCGTCTGCTCGGGAATCAAGAACCGCGATCCGCTGCCGACGTCCGGCGTCTACTGCGACTAGGACCGGCGCGGTCAGTATTGATCCGCATTAGGGTGGCGGGACGTTGGGAGAGGTTCGGGGAAGGGGACAGGATTCGCAGCCGCGGTCGCGTCGGATCCTCCGGCTGCCGCTGCTCGCCGCGGCGCTGCTCGCGCTGATCCTCGTCCCGGCCGCCGCCTTCGCCGCGTTTCCCGGCACGGACCCGGCGGAAAGCCCGCGGCTCAACACCCCCGACGACTCGGAGTTCGACCGCTGCGAGGCAGACGACGAGCAGGGCCCGCCGAGCTGCGACACGTACGGCGAGGAGCAGTACGGGGCATTCGGGTTCAGCCCCGACTCCGCCAACGCGCTGCCCGTCACGCCGGGAAGCTTCCATTACGTGACCGGGACGCGATACGCCGACTGCTCGCAGCTCGACGCGCAGGGCAAGGCGGCCAACGTGGCCGCGGAGAACCCTCCTCCGGGAGCGGAGGCGCTCGCGGAATGTCTGCAGATCTCGGGAGTTCGCGCCGACACTGCGTTCAAGTACTCGACCGGCATCCCCGACGTCGCCGTTGCGATCCTCGACACCGGGATTCGCTGGCAGGCCTCCGAGCTGGTCGACAAGGTCCGCCTCAACCGCGACGAGCTCCCGCTGCCGCAGCTCGCGAACGGGACCAACTGCCCGGCCTACGACTGCAACGACCCCGGCGACGGTGGGGCGTTCAGCGTCAGTGACTACTCCGCCGACCCGCGGCTGGGGCCGGCGCTCGGTGACAGCGAGTCCGACGGAATTCTCGACGGCTCGGACCTGATCGCTCGCTTCTCCGACGGTAGCGACGCTGATTCCAACGGCTTCATCGACGATATCGCCGGCTGGGACTTCTTCGACGATGACAACGATCCCTTCGACGCCTCCAGCTGCTGCAACGCCGGCGGTCACGGGACGGGACGGGCGACCGAGGCCATCGCCGAGACGGACAACGGCGACGCCGGCGTCGGTATGTGCCCGGAGTGTCAGCTGATCCCCCTGCGCGTCTGGGACACGTTCGTCGTCCCGACCGACAACTTCGCGCAGGGAGTGATCTACGCCGCCGACAACGGAGCCAGCGTCGTCGAGGGCGCCGTCGGCGGCCTGACCAATACCCAGTTCGCGCGGAAGGCCTTCGAGTACGCCGATGAGCAGGGGGTCGCTTTGACGACGGTCTCCTCCGACATCAACAGCGCCAACCACAACTACCCGACCAACTACAACGAGGCGATCTACGTGGCGGGGTCGATCTACGACACCGCTCCCAACAACACCTGCTCCGGTCCCGGCGGGCTGCCCGGTGTCGGCAGCCTTCCCGGCCCGCCCGACCAGTTTCAGGAGGGCTGCGATGAGCTGTTCGGGCTACTGACCGGAAACCTCGGCATCGCCCCGAGCCTGCAGCCGCCCACCACCAGCTTCTTCCGGAACTCCAATCTGACGCAGTACGGCGGCAAGGCCGACATCGTGATGATGGGCTCGACCGGTTCGGAGAACACCGGGCAGGCGTCGGGCGCCGCGGGACTGCTCGCCTCGTTCGGGCGCCAGACCTACGGCTCCGGCGATCCGCTGAGCGGCAACGAGATCCGCCAGCTCCTGACGATGACGGCGGAGGACGTCCTGCCGCTGAACACCGGCACGACCGGTCTGCCCGACAAGGCAGCGGCCGGCTGGGACAGCCACTTCGGTTACGGCCGCGTCAACCTCGCCGGGGCCATGGAGCGGATCGACTCCGACCGGATCCCGCCGGAGGCGCAGATCAATGCGCCCGATTGGTTCGCCCCGATCAACGTCGATCGCGTGCCCGCGGCCGGCATCCCGGTCGACGGCCTCGTCGCCGCTCCACACTCGGGTGCGCCCGGGGACGGGATCGGCTCGTGGGAGCTCGAGTACGCCTGCGGGCAGGACGCGCTCGACTCCGCGTTCCTGCCGATCCCCGGAACGCCGGTCACCGGAACGGCACCGGTTGACGGCCGGCTCGGGATGCTGCCGAAGTCGCTGCTCACCGACCTGGCGACGAACTGCAACGGCGAGGTCGCCAACGACGCCGGCCGGCCGGCCGGCGGCGCGGCCGACGGCGCCTGGCCCGCCGACCCATATCCGAACCCCGACCCCGAGCGGCACACCTTCCAGATCCGGCTGACCGTCCACGAGGAGGGCGACCCGGCCAACATCGGTCGCTACCGCAAGACCTTGCACGCCTACGCCGACGACGGCAACCTGCCCGGTTGGCCGCGGCCGCTCGGTACGGGCTCAGACGGCTCCCGCTACATCACCGGCTCCGGCGGCGAGGTTTCGCCGCGGCTGTACGACCTCAACGGCGACAACGCGCTCGAGGTGATTCAGGGAACGTCGAGCGGCGAGCTTCACGTCCTCCGGGCCGACGGCACGCCGCTTCCGAGCTTCAACGGGGGCAACCCGGTCACCACCGAGCGCTACGCGACCGAGCTCAACCACCCGGTCCCCGCCGGCGTCCCGACCCCCCATGAGTCCCTGCGCGTCCCCTCGATCGGCGACATCGACGGCGATCGCGAGCCCGAGATCGTGGCCAGCGCCGGCGAGCACGTCTACGCCTGGGAAGCGGACGGCAGCAGCTCTGCGGGCTTCCCGGTGCGGATCGATCCGGCGCTGTCAGAGCCCTGCAAGCCGGGGATCCCGAAGCCGTGCTTCAACTCCGCCGATCGCGCGATCACCTCCTCCAACCACATCAAGCGCGGGATCTTCGGCTCCACCGCGCTTGCTGACCTCGACGACGACGGCCGTCTCGACATCGTCAGCGGCTCGATGGACCAGCACGTCTACGCCTGGGACGGCGACGGCGACCTCCTCCCCGGCTTCCCGGCGAAGCTCTCGAGCGCCGCCGATGGCGCGGACGGCACCGAGATCGTCACGTCGCCCGCGATCGCGGAACTCGACGGCGAGGCACCGCCGGAGATCGTGATGGCGACGAACGAGGTGATCCCCGGCACCCCGGCGTTCCCCGGCGGCATCTTCGAGCTCTTCGGAGCGGCGCTGGCATCCGGCACCGGCACCAACCCGGTCTACGCGCTTCACGGTGACGGGACCCCCGTGGCCGGCTGGCCGGTGAGGGTGCCGATCGCCGCCGGCGACCTCCTGCCCCTTGTCCTGCCGAGCCACGACGCCGCCATCCTCGACGATGACGGGGACGGTGACGACGAGGTCTCCGTCTCCGGCGGCACCGGGGTGATCGGCGCCAACGGATCATTCCTCGCCGACGGCGATGGCACCGCACTCAGTAACTACGCGAGCGCGGCCGGGAACCTGACCGACCCGGGGCCCGTCCTCAACCTCGCCGACTACGCCTCGATCGGGGACCTCACCGGCACCGGCAACCCCTATGTGATCAAGGGCGGGCTGTCGGTCAACGGCGCGGCGAACCTGCTCGCGGTCAACCAGAACCTTCCGTTCAACCACGTACAACAGGCCTTCGACCCGACCACGGGCGCGTCGGCGCCAGGCTTCCCCCGGGCAACCGACGACTTCCAGCTCGTCTCGCAGGCGTCGGTCGCGCGCGTGGCGGGCTCGACCGGGGCTCACGCGCTCGTCGGCACCGGCCTCTACCAGGTGCACGCCTACGGCGCGACCGGACTCGACGCCGCCGGCTGGCCCAAGTTCACAGGCGGGTGGACCCAGACCACGCCCGCGGTCGGCGACGCCGACGGCGACGGCGACCTCGACGTGAGCGTCGTCACTCGCGAGGGCTGGTCGTTCCTCTGGGACACGAAGACGCCCTCCTGCGACGGCGCCAACGACGAGTGGGCGAGCTTCCACCACGACGAGTTCGGATCCGCCAACTACGGCACCGATGCCCGCCCGCCGGGCACGGTCAGGGCCTTCACGGCCCTGCCGCTGACGAACGGGAGCACCAACCTCGCCTGGATCTCTCCCGGGGACGACTGGCTCTGCGAGATCGCCCAGCGCTACGAAGTGCGCGTCTCGGCCAACCCGATCACGAAGCCGTCGGACGGGCGCGCCGTGATCGAGCGAGACGACGTCGGACGCGCCGGATCCGTCCAAGCGGACGCGCTGACCGCCGCGCAGCTCGGCGACGCTCGCTACGTCGCCGTCCTCTACCGCGACGAAGCCGGCAACTGGGGTCGCCTCGCGTCGATCCGGCTCGACGGCGCCGACAACCCGGGTGCGGGCGGGAACCCCGTCGCGCCGATCGATCCGGGTGGAGGCGGCGGCGGGACAGGCGCCAAATGCACGGCGACGATCGAGGGCACTGACGCGTCCGAGCGCCTCGACGGGAGCGACGGCTCCGACCTGATCCTGGGCGGTGAGGGCAACGACCGGATAGTCGCCGGGCCCGGCGACGACTGCGTCGAAGCGGGTGGCGGGAACGACCGCGCCAAGGGCGGCCCCGGAAACGACCTGCTCAAGGGCCAGGAGGCCAACGACAGGCTCTCCGGCGACGAGGGCAACGATCTGATCCGCGGCGCCGACGGCAACGACTCACTCGGTGGCGGCGCAGGCGACGACCGGATTCAGGGGAAGACCGGCACCGACAGGATCCGCGGCTCGAGTGGCGACGACGTCCTCCGCGGCGGCGAGAACCCCGACAAGATCAGCGGTGGCTCCGACGACGACCGCATCGACGTCGTCGGCGGCGGCTTCGACCGGGTCAGCTGCGGTGGAGGCAAGGACAAGGTGACGGCCGGCAAGTCAGACAGGGTCGCCCGCGACTGCGAAAAGGTGAAACTGTTCAACCCCTGATCGCGGCGTGCTCCAGGAGCATCCGCATCTCCGCCGGCTCGCGCACGTAGGGGTCGCTGTGACCGGCGGCGACTGTGCGCGGCTCGAGCGCCGCCAGCTTGCGGACGCTCTCGATGGCGGCCGCGTGATCCTGGTTGAAGATGTGGCTGGGGACGTTAGGCCAGTCGACCTCCTTGAACTTCAGCGAGTTCACGAAGTAGACGACGTCGCTGACAATCGCGAGGCGGTCGCTCTCGCGCCAGAGGCCGATCAGCCCGGGGGCGTGGCCGGGAAAGTGCTTGACGACGAACCCGGCGACCTCGTCCCCCTCGACGACTGTCTCTGCAACCTCGACCGGTCCGCCGTCCCAGTGCTTGAGCAAGCGCGGGTAGGCCGCCTTCGCCAGCCGGAACGGGATCTTGTCGAGATCGAAGTAGTGCATTCCACCGTCGCCCTCGGTGTCGGCGCGCTCGTCCTCGTGGCAGATCACGGGCACGCCGAGGAACGGGGCGACGCCACGATGGTCGGGATGACCATGACCGAGAACGATCCGCTTGACCGGGCCGATCTCGGCGGCGGCGGCGCGGACGCCGTCGGCCATCGGCGCGGTACCGGCGTCGAAGATGGTGACGCCGCCCTCGTCCTCGAGGAAGTAGATGTTCATCCCGTGCTCGAGGTCCCCGGCGTGGCGCCAGACGCCGTCGGCGAGCTTCTCCGTGAAGGGCTTGAACGGCGATAGCGCCATCACCGTTCACCCTATTGTCTGCGGGGTGCCGACCTCATGGACCGTCGCGATGGTGATCCTCGTCGCCTGCCTGATGGCCTCGATCGTGATCGCCGCGATCAAGCTCTAGCCGGTCATGCCCTACGCAGGAGGGAGTAACGAGGTCGACGAGCGGTGGATGCGCCTCGCGCTCGCCCTTGCCGAGTCGGCGCCGATCCACGACGACGTCCCGATCGGGGCCGTCCTCGTCGCCGGCGGCAAGCCGCTCGCCCAGGCCGCCAACGAGCGCGAGCTGCGTGCCGACCCGACCGCCCACGCCGAGATCCTCGCCCTCCGCGAGGGGGCCGAGAGGCTCGGCGGCTGGCGCCTTCCCGCCACGACCCTGTACGTGACTCTCGAGCCATGCGCGATGTGCGCCGGCGCGATCGTCCTCGCGCGCGTCCCCCGCGTCGTCTTCGCCGCCAAGGACCCGAAGGCCGGGGCGGCTGGCTCGGTGCTCGACGTGCTCGGCGAGCACCGGCTCAATCATCGCCCCGAGGTCGTCGGCGGCGTGTTGGAGGACCGGGCGTCGGATCTGCTGCGGGCCTTCTTCCGCGAGCGCCGTGGGACCTGACGCCTATTCGTCGGGGTGCTTGCGCTTCGCTTCCCGCTCGGCCATCCGGCGGAGCGTGACCTCGCGCATGTACGCCTCGTTCTCGTCCATCTTCCGCTTGCGCTCGGGGTCGGCCATCCAGCGGCCCCAGTCGATGTCGACCCTCGGCGGGGTGCCCGAGCCGACCCGCACCGGTAGCTCGAGGCCGGTCCGGATCCGGCCCTGCTTGAACCGCGAGTAGCTCTCCGCCTTCCGCGGCACCTTGAAGCGGCCCTCGACCTCGAAGGGGGCGTGGGCATTGGTCGTGACCTCGAGCTTCAACTCGTACGGCTGCTTGCCGAGGTCGAATGCGCGCGAGACCTCGTCCCAGGTGGAGTACTTGTCCTCGCCGGGCTCATATCCCGGCTCGAGCACCTTCGAGGCGAGAACGCGCGCCGTTCCCGGGACGCCGCCCTCGAGCGCTCGTTCGTTGCCACGGCTGAGGAAGCCCATGAAACGGAGAGGGTGGGATTCGAACCCACGAGGCAGTTTTCACCGCCCACACGATTTCCAATCGTGCACCTTAAGCCACTCGGTCACCCCTCCAGGTGAGGGC
>Ga0190275_10004527_pt1 | contig 9991 bp, 6 predicted proteins | sample Popmic550T_FD_133745 | JGI IMG/M metagenome (GOLD analysis project Ga0190275, IMG submission 133745) | Populus adjacent soil microbial communities from riparian zone of Yellowstone River, Montana, USA - 550 T | ecosystem: Environmental > Terrestrial > Soil > Riparian zone > Trees stand | place...
CTTTATCGCAATACGATGACCGATCTCTTCGGTCGCTTGAAGTCGCCTCGAAAACGAGTGATGTCCGACCGTCACGTTCAGCTTCTTCACTTACTGCTCGATGAAGAGGAGATTCTACTCGAAGAACTATTTAAACGGACGGCACATTTCTACCGGATGAAAAATCCGTATAAGGCGCTCATTCGGGACTTAAGTTATTTGATAGAGCTGGGGGCCGTGGGAGCGACACGTCTTCCGGAGAATGCAGGATTCTTAATTGCCATCCGGCTCGACTGGCCGACGAGAATCACGGAGACGGAATTTTTTCGGCATGTGAAGGAAATGCCCAAGGCCAAATTGCACGGTTTCCTATCGCCATGATCCGAATGAGCCTCCCGAAAGCGGGTGCAAGGATGCGAACGTGATTTCGCGCCCAGATTTCCATTGAAGAGCGAACAGCCCACCGGACGGTTACGCCCGATGTCTCGCGAATACACGCTCCAGCCCGCCCCGCATGCGACGGCGATCAATATCGATTATGCGGCGGAGCTGAATGAGCAGCAGCTCGCGGCGGTGACGGCTTCGCCGGGACCGCTGCTGGTGATCGCCGGCGCTGGCAGCGGAAAGACGCGCACGCTCACCTATCGCGTGGCCTACCTGCTCGAGAACGGCATCGACCCGCGGAATATTCTGCTCCTTACCTTCACGAATAAAGCCGCGCGCCAGATGCTCGACCGGGTGGCGAACCTGCTGCCGGTGGACGCGAGCGGACTTTGGGGCGGAACGTTTCATTCGATCGGGAATCGGATGTTGCGGCGGCACGGGAGCGCGCTCGGGTATTCGAGCGGGTTCTCCATTATGGACCGCGAAGATCAGAAGGACCTGATCGATACGGTCGTTGCGGCGGCCGGAATCAATCCCAAGGAAATCCGGTTTCCGAAAGGCGACGTGCTCGCGGAGATTTTCAGTTTCGTCATCAACACGGAGACGCCGATCGACGCGTTGCTCGCGGAGAAGTTTCCGTATTTCCTGCCGCTTCTCGAGCAGATCAAGGACGTGCACGCGCGTTACGAGAAGAAAAAGAAGAGCACGAACTCGATGGACTTCGACGACCTGCTCGAAAAGACGCTGCGGATGCTAAAAGAGCACGAACACATCGCCGATTTCTACCGGCGCCAGTTCCAGTTCATCCTCGTGGACGAGTATCAGGACACGAACAAGATCCAGGCGGATTTCATCGACACGCTCGCGGCCGAGCATCGCAACGTCATGGTGGTGGGCGATGACGCCCAATCGATCTATTCGTGGCGGGGCGCGAATTTCAAAAACATCCTGGCGTTTCCCGAGCGCTATCCGGACGCGCAGGTTTTCAAAATCGAGCTGAATTATCGGAGCGTGCCGGAGATTCTCCACGTCGCGAACGCGGCCATCGCCGCGAACGTGAAACAGTTCCGGAAGGAATTGAGCGCGACACGGCTGAGCAATGCGTTCCGGCCGGCCGTGGTGGGACTGAACGATGGCAGCGAGCAGGCGCAGTTCGTGGCGCAACGGATTTTGGAGCTGCGCGATGAAGGGATCGAGCTGAATGACATCGCGATCCTTTACCGGGCGCATTACCACGCCATCGAGCTGCAGCTCGAGCTTTCCCGGCGCGGCATCCCCTACGTGATCACGAGTGGCGTGCGGTTTTTCGAGCAGGCACACGTGAAAGACGTGACGTCGTTCATCCGGTACATCGCGAATCCGCGGGATGAGGTCGCGTTCAAACGGATGGTGAAATTATTGCCCGGCATCGGGAACAAGAGTGCGGATAATCTTTGGCGAGCGTGGGAGAAAGGGTTGGACGAGCGCGGCGAAATTACCTCCTGGAGCGAGCGGCTTCTCCCCATGCAAGTCGGCGCGAAATCAAAAAAATCGTGGGAACAGCTCGCGCATACGCTCGATGAGATCGCGCCAGGCGGGCAGCCGAATCCGCCGTCGGAGATGATCACGTCGATCGTGGAAGCGGTTTACGATGACTACGCGAAGGCAAATTTCACCAACTACGAGCTGCGCCGGGAAGATCTGAACCAGCTCGCGGCTTTTGCGCGCCAGTTCAAGGACGTGCATGAATTTCTTTCTCAGCTGGCGCTGATCAGCAACATCGACGCGGAACCGGCGCTCGACCAGACGGCGGACAACGAAGCGGTGAACCTCTCGTCGGTCCATCAGGCGAAAGGGCTCGAGTATCACACGGTTTTTGTGATCTGGCTGACGGACGGGATGTTCCCGAGCACGCGCTCGCTCGAGACGCGTGACAGCATTGAAGAAGAGCGCCGGCTGTTTTACGTCGCGATCACGCGCGCGCGGGATGAGCTGTATCTCACCTACCCGCACATGCGCCTGAACGCCGGCTACGGCGACATGTTCCAGCGGCCTTCGCGCTTCCTGAAAGAGATCCCGACGAAGCTGATCGAGGATTGGCAGGTCCGGCGCGGGTAAATCGACGGGATCTCACACGGGAGGGCACAGAGGTCACAAAGGGGTTGAACAACAAAGCGTCCGTGGTGTCCTTTGTGCCCGTTGTGTGAAGTATGGAACTGTCTCCTGACAATAAGATAGCCGGCGTGCTGGCGCCGCTCTTTGCGTTGCGAACAGAGAGCGACCTGGGGATTGGCGATCTGGAGGGATTGCGGCAATTCATCGATTGGGCGGCGGAAATCGGATTCCGGCTTGTCCAGATTTTGCCGATCAATGAAATGGGCGGCGATCACAGCCCGTATAATGCGATTAGCGCTGTCGCCTTGGAGCCTTCGACGCTGTACCTAGCTCCCGGCTCGCCCGAAGATCTTACGCAGGCGGATTTCAACGAGGTCATTGGTCAGGTCGATCTCGATAAGTTGCGAAAGGGGCCGGTGAAACATGGCCGTGTCCGAAAGGCCAAGCTGGCCTTGCTCGAAAAAGCATTTGCTCGCTTTGCACAGCGTGGGGCCGAGGAGCCGGCCGGTTTTGAGGCTTTCTGCAACGAGGAAACCGCGTGGCTGGCAGATTACGCGTTCTTCCGCGCACTCATGGAAGAAAACGGCGGCAGGGAAATCTGGGACCAGTGGAAAGAGGAGCATCGCAGCCCGAAGGCGGCGCGGGAATGGATCGCCGCCCAATCTGCGGAAAAGCAGAGGCAATTCAACGGACGGGCGAGGTTCTTCCAATACGTCCAGTGGGTGGCATTCGATCAATGGAAGGCCGCGAGACAATATGCGGAAGAGCGCGGCGTGGCTCTGATGGGCGACATCCCGTTCGGAGTAAATCTTTACAGCGCCGACGTGTATTCGCGGCGGGATGAGTTTGCCCTGGAGTGGTCTGGAGGCGCGCCGCCCGAGCCGTATTTCAAGGACGACGAGTTTACCCAAAAGTGGGGACAGAACTGGGGCATCCCGCTTTATCGCTGGGACGTGATGCGCGGGCGCCATTTGGATTGGTGGCGCTGGCGCGTGCGCGGTGTGCGAAAAATCTTTCACGTTTTCCGCATCGACCATGTCCTGGGCTTCTACCGCATCTACGCCTTCCCCTGGCGCCCGACGCGCAACGCGGAGTTTCTCCCGCTCTCCTTCGAGCAGATGCGCGAAAAGACCGGCGACGCCTTCCCGCAGTTTTATCCGCGCGACGATTCCACCTGGGAAAACTGCGAAGCGAATCGACGGGAAGGTGAGGAATATCTGCGCGGCGTGCTGGAGGAAGCGCGAGCGACGCGGGTGGTCGGCGAAGATCTTGGGACAGTGCCGGATTATGTCCGGCCCAGCCTGCGCTCACTCGGCATCGCCGGATTCAAGATCCCGCAATGGGAGAATCATCCGGATGGCCGCTCGATTTCAGGGGCGGATTACCAGCGCCTTTCCGTGGCCACCTACGCGACCCACGATCACAAGCCGCTGCGAGCAATGTGGGAGGAGGCTTTCGAGGAACCGAGTTCTACGAAAGAGCAGGCCAGACAGGATCTCGCGAAGATCGCTGAGTTCGCCGGTTTTCCGGCGCCAACCGCGGAGAGCGATTTCGACCGGGACTTTTACGGACCGGTGATGGAGGCGCTTTTCCGTTCCGAATCGTGGATCGCGCTGGTGATGATCACAGATCTCCTGGCGCGAAAGGACCGGTTCAACGTGCCGGGCACGGCCGCGAGCTCGAATTGGAGCCGTCGCATGGGGAAAACCGTGCAGGGGTTGAAGGAAAGCCGGAGTGTTCGGAAACGGATGCAGGCGATCCGCGCGCTGCTCGAGAAGACGGGAAGAACGGAGCCACGGATAAACACGGATTTACACGGATGAGGAAAATGGGGTTTAAAATCCGTGTTTCATCCGGGTTAATCCGTGGCTAAATAATTTCATGAAATCACCCATCAAGGTCGCGATCACCGGGGCTGCCGGACAGATTGGTTACGCACTCGTCTTCCGCGTTGCATCGGGCGCGATGTTTGGCCCGGACCAGCCGGTTGCGCTGCATCTGATTGAAATTCCGGCGGGCTTCGAGGCGCTCAAAGGTGTCGTTATGGAATTGGATGACTGCGCATTCCCCCTCTTGAAAAATGTCGTCGCCACAACCGACCTGGACGAAGGATTCCGCGATGTGAACTGGGCGCTGCTCGTCGGCAGTGTTCCTCGCAAAGCCGGGATGGAGCGGAAGGATTTGCTCGGGATCAACGGGAAGATCTTCATCGGCCAGGGCCAGGCGATCGAAAAGAATGCAGCCAAGGACGTGCGCATTTTGGTCATCGGCAATCCATGCAACACCAATTGCCTCATCGCCATGAACAACGCGAAGTCGATCCCGCGCGATCGCTGGTTCGCCATGACGCGGCTCGACGAAAATCGCGCAAAAGCGCAGCTTGCGCAGAAGGCTGCAGCGGACATCACCGAGGTGACCAACATGACCATTTGGGGGAACCATTCCGCGACGCAGTATCCCGATTTCTACAACGCGAAGATCAAAGGCCGGTCGGCGGCGGAGGTCATCGGGGACGAGACGTGGCTAAAGGAAACGTTCATCCCGGCGGTGCAACAACGCGGCGCGGCGATTATCAAGGCGCGCGGGTCGTCTTCGGCCGGCTCGGCCGCGAATGCGATCGTGGACACGGTCGTCTCGTTGAACGGCGACACAGCGGAGGGTGACTGGCACAGCGTCGCGGTTTGCTCGGATGGCAGCTACGGCGTGGAAGAAGGTTTGATCTGTTCGTTTCCGGTGCGGGCGCGCGACGGCAAGTGGAAGATCGTGCAGGACGTGCCGCTGAATGAATTCAGCAAAGCGAAATTCGATGCGTCGGTGGCGGAGCTGAAGGAAGAGAAATCGATGGTGAGTGAGTTGATTGGATCGTAGCACGGGCATCTTGCCTGTGGGGACACCGGGCGTCTCGCCCGGTGCTAGAACGAGACGCACAGAAGGAAACGGGCGAGACGCCCGTTTGCCCCACAGGCAAGATGCCTGTGCTACCTTACGCTAACTGCGCTCCCGTGACCTGCTCGTAGGCTTCGCGATATTTGGCGGAAGTTTTTTCGATGATGTCGGCAGGCAGCCGCGGCGCGGGAGGCGTCTTGTCCCAATCGAGGGTCTCGAGATAGTCGCGCACGAATTGTTTGTCGAAACTCGGCGGGCTCTGTCCGACGATATATTGGTCCGCGGGCCAGAAGCGCGAAGAATCGGGCGTGAGGCATTCGTCGATCAGCAGTAATTTTCCGTCCACGGTCCCAAATTCGAACTTCGTGTCGGCCACGATGATGCCGCGGCCCTCGGCGTGTTCGCGGCCTTCGGAATAAATCTTGAGACTCAAATCTTTCACGCGGTTCGCCATCTCGTCGCCAAGGATGCGCGCGCATTCCTGCATATCGATGTTCTCATCGTGGCCCTCCTCGGCTTTCGTCGAGGGTGTGAAGATTGGCTCCGGCAACTGCGAGGCCAACTGTAGTCCCGGTGGAAGTTTGATCCCGCACACGCTCTGGCTTTTCTGGTATTCTTTCCAGCCGGACCCGGCCAGGTAACCACGGACAACGCATTCCACCGCGAGCGGCTGGGTTTTCTTCACGATCATCGAACGCCCGATGAGTTGTTCGCGAAATGGCTGCAGCTCCGTGGGGAACTGCTCGAAGTCCGCGGTGATGAAATGATTGTCGATCGTGTCGAAGCGTTTGAACCAAAAGGCGGAAAGCTGATTGAGCACCGCGCCCTTCGATGGGATCGGGTCCGATAGGATGACGTCGAAGGCCGAAAGCCGGTCGGTCACGACGAAGAGAAGAGTTTCGCCCAGATCGAAAACCTCGCGGACTTTTCCGCTGCGCAGTTTTTTGATTCCGGGAAGTTCGATATTCGATTGTGGAGTGGTCGGCATAACTGCGACATCATTAGCCCATGGCTGGAATCGTCGTCAAACCGCGCGCGCGCATTTTGCACGGGCACGACTGGGTTTTTTCCGGCGAAGTACTGAAAGCGTTCGGAAATCCGGCTGATGGCGACGTCATTTCGCTCAAGGATGGAAAAGATCGGCTGCTGGGCAGCGCGATCTACAACAGCAAATCGCAGATCGTGGCGCGGCGTTTTTCGCGGAGGCGACAGGAGCTCGATCTCGATTTTTTTCAAAGGCGAATCGCGCAGGCCGTGGAGTATCGGGCGCGGCGGGGGGTGAATTCGCGGTTGTGCCGCGTCGTCTGGAGCGAGAGCGATGGTTTGCCGGGCGTGATCGTCGATCGCTACGGCGATAATTTGGTTCTGCAAACGCTCACGCTGGCGATGGATCAGCGGAAGGAGCTGATCGTGGAGGCATTGAAGGCGACAGGCGAAGCGCCCGCGATCCGATCGATCGTTGAGCGCAACGACGCGGCCGTTAGGCGCGCGGAGGGGATGGAGCCCCGGGTCAGCGTGTTGTTGGGCGAAGGGCCGGGCGAAACAGAAATCGAAGTAGCCGGGATGCGCCTGACGGTGGACTTGATTCATGCGCAGAAAACCGGGTTTTACCTGGACCAACTGGCGCATTACGAAACGGTGGCGCGGCAGGCGAAAGGCCGGCGCGTGCTGGATTGTTTTACGAGCCAGGGGGCATTCGCGCTGGCGTGCGCGAAGACGGGTGCGTCACAGGTGACCGCAGTGGAAGGCAGTGCGGAAAGCGTGGCCCAGGCGCGACGAAATGCGGAACGGAATTCGTTAGAGATCGAATGGGTTGAACAGGACGTATTCCAGTTCCTGCGCGCGGCCGAAAAGAACAGCGCGGAGTACGACCTGATTATTCTCGATCCGCCATCGTTCACGAAAACGAAAGGCGGATTGCACGACGCGTTGCGCGGTTATCGCGAGCTGCACGTCCGCGCGTTCAAGCTGCTCTCGCGGGACGGATTGCTGGCGACGTTTTCCTGTTCGCACCACGTGACCGAAACCGTGTTCAACCAAACCATCGCGGATGCGCTGGTCGATGCCAGGCGCTCGGCGCGCCGGCTCCACCGCTTCGAACAGGCGCTCGATCATCCCGTGCTTCCCACGCTGCCGGAAACGGAATACTTCAAGGGCGTGCTGCTCGAAATGATGCCCGGAAGATGATCAGCAGAATATTATCGCGGGCTGATGCCGGCAGGTGGATCGCGCGCTCCGTCGCGCGATGCTTACGATTACCCCGCTCCGCGGGCACATATGTCATCGAGCGACGGAGCGCTCGATCCACCCAGGTATGACGACGGATCTAGCATCGGAATTCGCGAAGCTGGCTCCGTGGATTTTTCAATTCCGGATCGACGGCCATGATTACGGGGGCGGAATCAGCGCTGCCGGCGACGCGCGGATCGAACAATTCTTTCGTTTCGCTCCGAACCCGGCGACGATTCTCGAGCTCGGCGCGCTCGAGGGCGCGCACACCTTCATGCTGGCGGCGCGGCCTGGCGTCCAGCGCGTCCTGGCCCTGGAAGGGCGCGAGGCAAACCTGCGGAAGGCGCGGTTTGTCCAGGAACTGTTGCAGGTGCGAAACGCGGAATTCGCGCAGGCAAATCTCGAGCACGCGCGCCTGGCTGAATTCGGCGCATTCGATGTCGTATTCTGCTCGGGCCTCTTATACCATCTGCCGGAGCCGTGGAAATTGATCGAGCAGCTTCCGGCGGTCGCGCCCGCCTTGTTCATCTGGACGCAATATGCTGCGGAAGAAGAGGCGAAGGATGTCGGGCGCGGATTACGCGGGAAGATTCACGGCGAAGGCGGCCCGGACGAACCGCTCAGCGGCATGTCGCCTACCGCAATCTGGCTCACCCTCGCTTCCCTGCGCAGCGTGTTGCAGGCGAGCGGCTACCAGAAGATCGACATCATTCACGACGATCCCAAGCATGCGAACGGCCCGGCGGTCACGATCGGCGCCAGGATCGACGAATAATCACCGGGCATTCCCTTTCAGGATGAGGATGTGCTCCTCGTTCGTGCGCCACAGGTAAGGAACAATCGGGGTAAGAGCCCGGCCAAAGCTCGCCTCAACGGGCAGCGGTGAGGCCAAGGTCTTCCAACGATCGAGATAGGCGGACCAGGCGTTCGGATCGGGGGCGTAGCGGAGATTGAACTCGCCCGCAACGACATAATCGAATCGCTCCCGATCGAGGAGATCGGCCGCCTCGAACCACGAAACGACCGTCGTCCGGGCCGCCACGCGGCTCCATTCCGCCGGCAGGATCGCCGTCTCACGGAGACCAAGAACTGTCTGCTCTTTCGTGGTGTGCTTCTGGAGCCAATCGATGGCTTGGACCCGGGTATCGACGCGTTGCATGCGCCAGCGCACATGGCGAACAGTGGCGCGGCCCAGCGAAAAGGAGATAACGAAAACCAGCGCCGTCACGATCACAGAAGCCCTGATCGCGCCCTGACCGCGGTTTTTCAAAAATTCGGACAACCAGATGCAGAGCAAGGCGCTGGCGATGCAAAGCAACGGAACCAGCGGCAGGAGGTTCCGGAACGGTTTGAAACTGGATGACGCGAAACCCAGGAAGAGCAAAATGGCGAAGGCGATCCAACTCACGGCCACTTCTCGCGTGGTGCGATTCCAAAGCATCCAGACCATCCCGGCCAGGCCGGCCATCATCAGAGGCCCGCCGATCTCCCCGGCAGACATTGCCGCCTGCCAGTAGCCGTGTTCCGATCGGATTGTCTGATAGAACGTCGTGATATAATGCAATTCACCGACGACTACTTCCGGATGGAGCACGGCGGCCGGGACCCCGCAAAAAACGCCGAGAAAAAGCCCGGCCCCGGCGATGACGGTCAGGGTTGCCTTGGTCTTCCAGGTAATGCGGAGCGTCACGATGGTCACGAGCACCGCGACGAAAACGGCGCCGGCGGTGAATTTCCCGGCAAAGGCCAGGCCGGACGCGATGCCGGCTGAGGCCGCGCTCAGCCACAGCGCGCGGTTCGCCGCGGCGCCGGCAGCGCTGCGCAAACGCTGGCAAAGATAGAGCGCCGCGATCACGAAAAATGTTCCGGTCGGATCGAGGGCCAGGTTCGATCCGCGACTGACCAGGGCTGGGCACAAAGAGCTGAAGAGCATGGCCAACAACCCGGCCCCGGGACCAGCGAGCAGCCTCGCCAGGGCGCCCGCGAGAATAGCAGTGCCGATGCTCAGGCACCCGACCACGAGCCGCCCCAGCCAGATTATCTCCGGCGGGGTGATGAGATCATAGCGATCACCCAGGCTGGTTTTCAGCTCCTGGTCCGTTGGGAGGTCGTCCACCAACTCACGCTGGTGGACCATCCGATAAATCGGGGAGTAGGCTTTGATGGCGGCGACGACGAGATAACTGGTGAGCGGCGGGTAGGTATAGACCGTTGAATCGAACACCTTGGCTTTCAGAATGCCCATCGCCGGATGGAGAATGTGCCCTTCATCGACGTAATCGATGTAGGGAAGGCCGGACGTGATCGGGCTGAAACGGAGCAGCGCCGCCAGCGCGAGCAGGATAAGCCAGAGAGTCGACTCCGTTCGTTTAGTCACAGATAGTTCGGTTGATCTAAAGGGAACCTGATTCGAATACCA
>Ga0190275_10004528_pt1 | contig 9991 bp, 9 predicted proteins | sample Popmic550T_FD_133745 | JGI IMG/M metagenome (GOLD analysis project Ga0190275, IMG submission 133745) | Populus adjacent soil microbial communities from riparian zone of Yellowstone River, Montana, USA - 550 T | ecosystem: Environmental > Terrestrial > Soil > Riparian zone > Trees stand | place...
CAACCTGCGCCAGCAGGCGATCGCGCTCGGCCTCGGGGAGAAGTTCGAGCAGGTCGAGGACATGTACGCCGCCGCCAACGACATCCTCGGCAACGTCGTCAAGGTGACCCCGTCCTCGAAGGTCGTCGGCGACCTCGCCCTCGCTCTCGTCGCGGCCGGCGCCGACCCTCACGCGTTCGAGGCGGACCCCGCCTCCTACGACATCCCCGACTCGGTCATCGGCTTCCTCAACGGCGAGCTGGGCGACCCGCCGGGAGGCTGGCCGGAGCCCTTCCGCAGCAAGGCCCTCGCGGGTCGCACGTGGAAGCAGCCCACCGAGAGCCTCACGCCGGACCAGCTCGCCGGCCTCGCGACCGACCGCCGCGGCACGCTCAACGAGCTGCTGTTCCCCGGCCCCACCGCGGCGTTCCTCGACTCGCGCGAGCAGTACGGCGACCTCTCCGTGCTGCCGACCGTCGACTACCTCTACGGCCTGCGCCGCGGCGGGGAGCACCCGGTGCAGCTGCGCGAGGGCAAGCAGGTGCTCTACGGCCTCGAGGCGATCAGCGAGCCCGACGAGCGCGGCATCCGCAACGTGATGGCCACCATCGACGGCCAGCTGCGTCCCGTCTCGGTGCGCGACCGCAGCGTCTCGGCGGAGGTCGTCTCCGCGGAGAAGGCCGACACCACGAGCCCGGGGCACGTCGCCGCGCCCTACGACGGAGCGGTGACCGTGACCGTCGCCGAGGGCGACACGGTCGAGGCCGGGCAGACCGTCGCGACCATCGAGGCCATGAAGATGGAGGCCTCGATCACCGCCCCGGTCGCCGGGACCGTGAGCCGCCTGGCGGTGCGCGCCACCCAGGCCGTCGAGGGCGGCGACCTGGTGCTGGCGATCAGCCCTCGTTGAGCACGACGACGTCCGGGTCGGGCTCGGCGTACTCGGTGACCTCCGGCTCGTCGCCGGTGACCTGCCGGAACACCTCGGCGGCGACCGCACGCATCCCGTTGATCTTGGGGTGGAACGGTGCCGCGATCCCGGCCCGGAAGCGCGGACCGTTGACCCACGCGCGGCCCTTGGCGCACACGTCGTGCCCCTCGGAGACCGCCTCGATGTCGACGTACGACGCCCCTGCCGCCTCCGCGCCTCTCTCCAGGGAGTCGTTGAGGAGCCCGGCGACCTCGGTGACGGGACCCAGCACGTCGGCGGGGACGCCGACGGCCCCGCAGGTGCCGTCGGTCGGCAGGATGTCGGGATAGCCCACGACGAGCACGGAGGCACCGGGTGCGACCTTCGCGATGCGGCGCACGGCCTCCTGGATGCGGCCGGCGACCTTGCGGGCGTCGGCCCTGAGCGCCTCGACCGGACAGGTCGCCCCGCCCTGGCACCGGATCAGCGAGTCGTAGATCGAGAAGTCGTTGCCGCCGATGCCGATCGTGACCAGGTCGGTGTCGGCGGACACCGCGTCGAGCTGGGGTCCGGTGAGGTTCCCGTCGAACATCCGCATCGGCTCGTAGAGGTCGGCCGTCACGGCCGCGGAGCAGGTGACGTCGGTGTAGCTCGCGACGTCGAGCCAGTCGGCGAGGAAGGCCGGGTAGTTGTCCCGCGAGCGGGCGCAGCCCTGCGGGTCGGTGCGCATCGTGCCGATGAACGGGCCAGCGGAGAACGAGTCCCCGAGCGCGACGTAGTCGATGTCCGACGTCACCTCGGTGTCGACCACCGGGTCGGGCAGCGCGTCGCCGTCCGTCGTCCCGCCCGCCTGGCACCCGGTGGCGGCGACGACCAGGGCGGCGAGCAGCGCCGCCAGCCGTCGTCGACCCGTCACTGGCGCGCCGGGCCCTTCTGCCGCGGGACGACCGCGAAGGTGAACCAGTCGGAGTAGAGGCCGAAGTAGGAGCGCACCGTGTCACCGTCGACCCGCGCGGTGCCGGTCGTGCCGACGAACGCCATGTCGGTGATGCGGCCGCCCCACTCCCCGTTGCCGTCGCGCGAGGTCACCTCGATGGAGACCAGGTCGCCGATCGCGGGCCAGTGCCGCTCGACCTGCGTGTCGTCGATCGTGGTCGTCCACGTGGAGTACTTGTGAGGGGTCACGCCGTCGTAGGGGTCTGCCTGTGCGACGAGGTAGGGCATCGAGCCCGCGGAGGAGAAGCCGCCGTTGCTCGCCGAGAACTGCGTGAAGGCCGGGCGCCCTTCGTGGAGGAGGCCCTGCTTGGCCGTCGCCTTGATCGCCTCGGTCGCGGCCGGGTGCTCGACGTCGACCCCGCCGTAGACCTGGCACTGCGTGGTGTCGCAGAGGTCGTAGCGTCCGGCTCCGCGCTGTTGGCGCTCGAACGCGGCGTAGGTGCGGGCGGCCACCGATTGCGCGCTCACCGCGTCCGGCTCCCAGAGCGCCGGCACCTCCTGGGGCACGACCCCGCGCAGGTAGGCCTCCATGCTGACCTTGTTGACGGTCTGCCGCTTGCCCTGGCGGGGACCGACCGACTGGAGGGTGCCGCGGTAGTCGCGGCGGGCTCCGGGGAGGACGAGGGTCAGGATGCCGGTGGTCGAGGAGAACTCGGCCTCGCCGGGGACCTTCTTCCAGGTCTTCCAGCGGCCACCCTTGGTGTGCTGCACCGCCGTGTCGTCCCCGGCGGCGATGAGGCGCCACTTCTTCGCCGCGACCGGGGGGAGCCGCCAGGTGCGCTGGCGGGCGAGGCTGGTGACCTTCAGTCCGCGCTCGGCCGCGACCTGCACGTCGCGCCCGGTGTCGGCGGTGATGAGCACGCGGACCTTGCCGCCGACCGTCCCCCACGTGGTGCCGGGGTAGTAGAACTCGTCGATCTGCCGCCAGGTCAGGCCCTGCTGGGCCGCGCCCAGGGCGCCGTACTGCGAGAGGCCGTGGCCGTGCCCGTAGCCGTGCCCGGTCAGCGTGATCGCCGTGCTCCCCGGGGTCGCCCAGGTCTCCACTCTCTGGCGCGGCGCGGCGTCCGCGGGCAGTGCGGGCAGCAGCAGCGCGCCCGCGACGAGCGCGAGCAGGGTGCGAGGACGGGTGCGACGACGAGTCATGGTGGCTTCTCCCCCGAGAACGACGAACAGAACCACTGAGCCTACAGGCGTACGCCGAACGGCTGCAGCGGGTCGAGAAGTCCGGATCGGTGCCATCATGGTCGGGTGCTGGGTCGTCGACGGCGGGACAGGCAGCAGCGTGAGCTCGCGGAGCTCGACGCCTACCGGCACGTGCGCCGCGCGGCCGACGAGGACGTCACCCGCTTCGGGGAGGAGCTGACCGGCCTCCACCTCGACACCCTCGGCACCGACCTCGACGAGCAGATGCGCGCCGACTACCAGCGGGCCCTCGACGCCTACGAGGACGCCAAGTCCGCCCTCGCCCGGTCGACGGCGGCGACCGAGGTCACGGCCGTGACCTCAACCCTGGCCGACGGACGCTTCTCCCACGCCTGCGTGCTCGCCGGCGTGGCCGGCGAGGCCCGACCGCAGCGCCGGCCTCCCTGCTTCTTCGACCCGGCCCACGGTCCCGCCACCCGCGACGTGGAGTGGGCACCCGCCGGAGGGGTCCCCCGCGAGGTCCCGGTCTGCTTCCGCGACGCGGAGCGGCTGGCGCGGGGCGAGCAGCCCGACGTACGCCTGGTCCGCCTCGGTGACCGGCGAGTGGCGTGGTTCGCCTCCGGGCCGCTCTACGCCGCGTGGGCGGGTGGCTGGTACGCCGAGCTGGTGGCCGAAGGACGGATGGATGCCGAGCGGCTGACCATGACCTACGCCGGGAGCGTGCCGGGCCAGGGTGGTGTGCAGCTGCCGCTCGCGGCGGCATGGAGCGACCCGGGCGCGTGGTCCGACGGCGGGATGATCGGTGGCCACGACTACAGCGGTTACGGCGACGGTGGCTTCGGGGGCGACGGCGGCTTCGGTGGCGACGGAGGCGGGGGCGACGGTGGCGGCGGGGGCGGCGGCGACGGCTGATCAGCCGCGCTGGAGGGCTGGGAACGGGAGCAAGAGCCCCTACGGCGGCTGACCGGCCTCAGACCCGGTGCAGCCGTCGCGCGGCCTCGGCGATCGAGCCGCTCATCGACGGGTAGACGGTGAAGGCCTGCGCCAGCTGGTCGGCCGTGAGCGACTCCGCGACCGCGATCGAGACGGGGTGGATCAGCTCGGAGGCGCGGGGTCCCACGACCACTCCCCCGACGACGATCCCGGTGCCGGGCCGGCAGAAGAGCTTCACGAACCCGTCGCGCACGCCCTGCATCTTGGCGCGCGCGTTGCCGGCGAGCGGGAGCATGACCACCTCGGCCTGGATCTCGCCCGCTTCGACCGCACTCTGCGACCAGCCGACGGTGGCGATCTCGGGAGAGGTGAAGACGTTGGAGGAGACCTTCTTGAGGTCCAGCGGCGAGACCGCGTCGCCGAGGAAGTGCCACATCGCGATCCGTCCCTGCATCGCCGCGACCGACGCCAGCATCAGCACCCCCGTGCAGTCGCCGGCGGCGTAGATCCCGCGTGCCGACGTGCGGGAGACCCGGTCGACCGTGACGAAGCCACCGTCGTCGACCGCCACGCCCGCCTCCTCGAGGCCGAGGTCGGCGGTGTTGGGCACCGAGCCGAGCGCGAGGATGCAGTGGCTGCCGCTCACGGTGCGCCCGTCGGTGAGGGTCACCGTCACGGCGTCTCCCTCACGGGTGACGGACTGCATGCGCGACTTTCCGAGCACGTGCATGCCGCGACGCGTGAGCACCTCCTCGAGGACGGCCGAGGCGTCGGCGTCCTCCCCGGGCAGCACCCGGTCGCGGCTGCTCACGAGGGTGACGTCGACCCCCAGGGAGAGGTAGGCGCTCGCGAACTCCGCGCCGGTCACCCCCGAGCCCACCACGATCAGCTTCTCCGGGGACTCGGTGAGGTCGTAGACCTGCTCCCAGGTGAGGATGCGCTCGCCGTCGGGCTGGGCGCTGGGCAGCGTGCGTGGTGCGGCTCCGGTCGCCACGATGATCGCGTCGGCCCGCAGCGTCTCCTCGTGCCCGTCCGAGGACACGGTGACGGTGAGGTCGGGCCCGAGCCGGCCGCGGCCGGTGACCACGCGTACGCCGTCGCGGTCGAGGCGGGCCGCGATGTCGGTGGACTGGTCGGAGGCGAGCTGCTTGACCCGGGCGTTGACCCGCGCCAGGTCGACCGTGATGGTCGTGGCGGCGTCGCCCTGGTGGTCGTGGAAGTTGACCCCGAGCTCCTGCGCCGACGACATGTCGGTCATCAGCTCGGAGGTGGCGATCAATGTCTTGCTGGGGACGCAGTCGGTGAGCACGGCGGACCCGCCGACACCGTCGGTGTCCACGACGGTGACCTCGGCGCCGAGCTGGGCGGCGACGTGCGCCGCCTCGTAGCCGCCCGGGCCGCCGCCGACGATGACGATGTGGTCGGTCATGGGGTCCCGCTCGTCACAGGTTGATCATGTGGCCGGCGATGCCGTGGACGGCCTCCTTGACGGCCTCACCCAGCGTCGGGTGGGCGAAGACGTTGCGAGCCACCTCGTCGGCGGTGAGGTCCCACTTCTGGGCGAGCGTCAGCACCGGCAGCAGCTCGGTCACGTCGGGACCGATCATGTGGGCGCCGATGATCTCGTTGTGCTCGGCGTCGGCGACGACCTTGACGAAGCCGACGGCCTCGCCGAGGCCCATCGCCTTGCCGTTGGCCGTGAAGGGGAACGTCGCCGTCTTGACGTCGTAGCCCATCTCCTTGGCCTGGGCCTCGCTGTAGCCGAACGAGCCGATCTGCGGCATACAGTAGGTCGCCCGCGGCACGAAGTCGTACTCCACCGGCATGGTCTCCGCGCCGTTGATGGTCTCGGCGGCGACGATGCCCATCGCCTCGGCCACGTGGGCCAGCATCATCTTCCCGGTGCAGTCGCCGATCGCGTAGACGTTGTCGACGTTGGTGCGGCAGTAGTCGTCGATCTCGATCGCACCGCGCTCGGAGACGTTGACGCCGATCTCCTCCAGGCCGAAGCCCGCGACGCGCGGGGCGAATCCGAAGGCGGCGAGGAACTTGTCGGCCTCGAGGACCTGCTCGTCGCCCCCCGCTGCCGGGGCGACGGTGACCTTGACGCCGGACCCGGTGTCCTCGACCTTCTTGACCGCGGTCGAGGTCAGCACCTTCACGCCGAGCTTCTTGTAGTGCTTGGCGAGCTCCTTGGAGATGTCGGCGTCCTCGGTCGGCACCATCCGGTCGAGGAACTCCACGATCGTCACGTCGACGCCGAAGTTGGCCATCACGTAGGCGAACTCGACGCCGATCGCACCCGAGCCGCCGATGACGATCGAGCCGGGCAGCTCGTCGGTGAGGATCTGCTCCTCGTAGGTGACGACGTTGTCGCTGAGCTCGACGCCCGGGACCAGGCGCACCGTCGCTCCGGAGGCGATGATGAGGTTGTCGAAGGTGTAGCCGGTGGTCTGGCCGTCCTTGTCCTTGACGTCGATCCCCTTCGCGCTGGTGAGGGTGCCCCAGCCGTCGACCTCGGTGATCTTGTTCTTCTTCATGAGGAAGTGGACGCCCTTGACGATGCCGGCGCTCACGTCGCGGCTGCGCTTGTGGGTCGGGCCGAAGGCCATGGTGGCGTCGCCCTCGATGCCGAACTTCGCCTTCTCGTGCTGGAGCACGTGCGCCAGCTCGGCGTTCTTCAGCAGTGCCTTGGACGGGATGCAGCCGACGTTGAGGCAGACACCTCCCCAGTACTTGTCCTCCACCACGGCCACCTTCTGGCCGAGCTGGGCTGCGCGGATCGCGGCGACGTAGCCACCGGGGCCGGCGCCGAGGACGAGGGTGTCGAAGTGGGTGTCGGTCACGGGCCCACCCTAGTTGCCCCCTCTCGACGGGAACACCCGAGGTCGCGGCTGGGTAGCCTGTCGCTCGTGACGCTGTACGCCGCCTACGGGACGAACCTCGATCCCGCCCGCATGGGCGAGCGCTGCCCCCACTCCATCCTCCACTCGACCGGCTGGTTGACGGGGTGGCGCCTGACGTTCGGCGGCGAGGAGCACGGCTGGGATGGTGCCCTCTCGACCATCGTGCAGGACCCGTTCGAGCAGGTCTTCGTGGCGGTCTACGACGTCACACCGGAGGACGAGAGGGCCCTCGACGGCTGGGAGTCCGCGGACACCGGTCTCTACCGCAAGACCAAGGTCCGGGTGTCCACGATGACCGGCGAGCTCGTGGTGTGGGCCTACGTGCTCGACGCCTACGAGGGCGGGTTGCCGTCCGCCTCCTACCTCGGCGTGCTCGCCGACGCCGCCGACGCCGCGGGAGCCCCGGAGGACTACGTCGGCGCACTCCGCCGGCGCGCCTGCCGCTCGACCGGCCTCTGAGGCCTCGACCGCCGCGCCCGGGCCGCCGGGCGCGCAATAGAGTGCCGCCCATGAACGACCAGACGCCGTACGAAGCCGCCACCGCCGCCGCCGTGAGGCTCGCCGAGCTGACCGGCGTCGAGCGTCACGACATCGCCCTGGTCCTCGGGTCCGGCTGGCTTCCTGCGGTCGACGCACTGGGCGATCCCACTGCCGAGATCGACGCGACCGACCTGCCGGGGTTCCACGCCGCCGGAGTGGTCGGGCACAGCGGCAAGATCCGCTCGATCCGCACCTCAACTCCGACAGGCGACCGCAACCTGCTGGTCTTCCTCTCCCGGACGCACTTCTACGAGGGCAAGGGCGTCGCCGCGGTCGTGCACCCGATCCGCACCGCGGCCGCCGCCGGCTGCTCCGTGATCGTGCTGACCAACGGCTGCGGCGGCCTGAAGCAGGGCTGGCAGCCCGGCCAGCCGGTGCTGATCTCCGACCACATCAACCTCACCGGGGCCAGCCCGATCGTCGGCGCCAACTTCGTCGACCTCACCGATCTCTACAGCCCGCGGCTGCGCGCGATGTGCCGCGAGGTCGACCCGAGCCTCGACGAGGGCGTCTACGTGCAGTTCGCCGGCCCCCAGTACGAGACTCCCGCGGAGGTCCGGATGGCCGGGGTCCTCGGGGGGCACCTGGTCGGCATGAGCACCACCCTCGAGGCGATCGCCGCCCGCGAGGCCGGCATGGAGGTCCTCGGCATCAGCCTCGTCACCAACCTCGCCGCCGGCCTGAGCGGCGAGCCGCTCGACCACGGGGAGGTCCTCGTGGCGGGCAAGGCTGCGGCGAGCCGGATGGGCGGCCTGCTCAGCCAGGTCGTCACGAGGATCTGAGGGAGCCCGCGATGCGCATCCTGGTCTCCGGCGCCGCGGGCAGCCTCGGCCGCGTGATCACGGTGGGGCTGGCCGCGCACGGTCACGAGGTCGTCGGGCTCGACCTGGTCCCGGCCCCGGAAGGCACCACCTTCTCCTGGCACGAGGCCGACTGCGCCGACGCCGACGCCGTCGCGGCGGTCTTCGCCGAGGAGCGGCTCGACGCGGTCGTCCACCTGGCCGGTGTGCCGGAGGAGGTCTCCCTCCGCGACGAGCTCACCTCGCACGTCATCACGACGGCGGCGCTCCTCGACGCGATGGTCGCCCACCGGGTGCCCCGCATCGTGTACGCCTCCTCCAACCACGCTGTCGGCCGCACCCCTCGCGACAGTGGGGTGCTCACCGAGCACGCGCTGCCCCGTCCCGACACCTACTACGGCGTCGCGAAGGTCGCGGCCGAGGCGCTGCTCCGACTGTTCGCCGACCGGCACGGCATCGACGCGGTGTCCTGCCGCATCGGCTCGTTCCTGGAGGAGCCGGCGACGCTGCGCGGCCTCTCCACCTGGCTCTCGCACGGCGACGGCCTCCGCATGGTCGAGGCGGCGCTCACCACGCCCGCGCCCGGCTACGCCGTCCTCTACGGCATCAGCGCCAACACCCGGGCGTGGTGGGACCTCGAGCCCGGCCGGCGCCTGGGCTACGACCCCGTCGACGACGCCGAGCAGTTCGCGGACCGGATCGAGCCCGGCCCCGACGACGAGGCGGAGGCGCAGCTCGTGGGCGGCCCGTTCGCCCTCCCACAGTTCCACCGGCCGGCCCTCGACTGACGCTTGACTTGGAGCGCACTCCAAGTCGGACACTGGCGGGGTGACCAGCCTGAGCATCGCCGAGGCCGCCGAGCAGACCGGGCTCACCGCCCACACGCTGCGCTACTACGAGCGCGACGGGCTGATGCTGCGCTCGGTCGAGCGCGCCTCGTCGGGTCACCGCCGCTACAGCGACGACGACCTCCGGTGGATCCAGATGGTGACCCGGCTGCGGGCGACAGGCATGCCGATCCGCGACGTACGCCGCTACGCCGCCCTGGTGCGCGAGGGCAGCGGCAACGAGACCGAGCGACTGGCGCTCCTGCTGGCGCACCGCGAGGTCGTGGAGCGCCAGCTGGCCGAGGTCACCTCCCACCTGCGGGCGATCGACCACAAGATCGCGCTCTACGAGAACACCGTCGCACCCACCGCCTGAACCGGGGGTTGACTTGGAGCGCGCTCGAAGGCGAAGGGTGGAGGGCATGACCATCCAGAAGCGACAGATCGGCTCCCTGACCGTCTCCGCCCTCGGCCTCGGCTGCATGGGGATGTCGGAGTTCTACGGCACCCCCGACGAGCAGGCGGGCATCGACACGATCCACCGTGCCCTCGACCTCGGCGTCACGTTCCTCGACACGGCCGACATGTACGGCCCCTTCACCAACGAACGCCTGGTCGGCCGCGCCATCGCGGACCGCCGTGACGAGGTCCAGCTCGCCACCAAGTTCGGCAACGAGCGCAACCCGGACGGCTCGTGGGTGCGCGTCAACGGCACGCCCGACTACGTCCGGCGGGCCTGCGACGCCTCGCTCGAGCGACTGGGCGTCGACCACATCGACCTCTACTACCAGCACCGCGTCGACAAGACGGTCCCCATCGAGGAGACCGTCGGCGCCATGGCCGAGCTGGTCGCGGCCGGCAAGGTCCGCCACCTCGGCCTGTCCGAGGCCGGGGCCGACACCATCCGGCGCGCACACGCGGTGCACCCGATCACGGCGCTGCAGAGCGAGTACTCGC
>Ga0190275_10004529_pt1 | contig 9991 bp, 9 predicted proteins | sample Popmic550T_FD_133745 | JGI IMG/M metagenome (GOLD analysis project Ga0190275, IMG submission 133745) | Populus adjacent soil microbial communities from riparian zone of Yellowstone River, Montana, USA - 550 T | ecosystem: Environmental > Terrestrial > Soil > Riparian zone > Trees stand | place...
CGGTCCTCGCTGGAGGCGACCCGGGACTTCACGGCGTTCGAGCGGATGCAGGTGCAGCTGGCGACCAGATCGCTCAGTGACGATGACCCGCCTGGCTGGAGCCAGTTCTGGTTCGGGTCGCACCCGACGACGCTGCAGCGGATCGGGCTCGCCCGTGCGTTGGAGGAGCGCAAGCGCTGACCCGGTCAGTAAGCGGTGGGAGCGCACGTAAGTGCGCCCGGCCCCTTCACCTCGCGGTGTCGGGACCGGGCGCAGTGCAAAGGCGGCTCGCCACCCCCCGGTGTGCTGGGGCGCGATCTCACGCGCGCCCGCTGAGGAGCCGCTCTGCATCCCTGCGCTCGTGGTAACGCAGGAGTTCTATGGGTGGCCTAAGGGGTGCCGACGCAGCTAGTCGCGCCGCCGGAGCCGGTACCGACCGAGTCGCAAGTGTCGTCGAACAAGCCGGCCACTGCCCCTCCGAACAAGAACACGACTGTGACGATCAGTGCGGCGACCCCGGTGAGCAGCAGGCCGTACTCCACGGCTGAAGCACCTTCCTCGCCCCGCGAGGGCGCTCGACTCTCGCACGTCAACATGCTGTCCCCTTCAGGGTGCGTAGCGCCGGGATTCTGTCCAGACCTCGGGTCGAGAAAGTGCAGGACCCGGTAGGGCGTCATTCCAGCCCTACCGGGTCCGTGAGATAGATCAGCAGGCAGCGGTGGCGTCGATCTCGGTGCAGGTGTCGGTGAACACGCCGGCGATCATTCCGCCGAAGAGGAACACAACGCCCACGACCAGTGCGGCGATGCCGGCAACCAGCAGGCCGTACTCCACTGCGGAGGCGCCCTCCTCGTCGCGGCGGGCGATGACGGCGTCGAGGCCGGTGATGATGAGGATGTAGTTGAGCATGAGATGTCCTTCCCTCAGGAACTAGATGTTTTATCTGTTTGGGCCGAACCGGACGGCCCGCCAAGAGAAGTATGTCAAAAGGGACAGAGTGGGGCATCAGTCATCCGGTTTGTTCCAAGTAACCCATTTGGATGGTTTATCCCGTAGTCCATCCGGGTCATGCTGCATCCGAACGTCGGAGTCCAGGTCGAAACCGGTGCGCGCAGACGCATTGGATGCTTCAGGCGGGCGGGCTCGCCGAGCTGATCAGCCCTAGTCGCATCGCTGTGACCAGCGCCTGCGCGCGGTTGGCGGCACCGAGCTTCTCGTAGATCCGGCCGATGTGGCTCTTGGCGGTCGACTCGCTCAGGTAGAGCCGTGCTGCGATCGCCGTGACCCCCAGACCCTCCGCCAGCAGCTCGAGGACCTGGCGTTCCCTGTCGGACAGGCGCGGTGCCCCCGAGCTCATCCTTCGGACCATCGCCTCGGCGAGTCCCATGCAGCTGAACGTCAGCGGGGCAACGCTCGCCTGTCGGGCGGCACCGATCACGGTCGAGGTCGGGGCGTCCTTGCCGACGAACCCGGAGGCACCGGCATCCATCGCAGCGAAGAGCTGCTCGTCACCGGCGTACATGGTCAGCACCACCAGGCCGACCTGCTTGTTCTCCTTGCGCAGGGCACGGACCACGTCGAGACCCGAGCCGTCCGGCAGACGGACGTCGGTCACCACCACGTCCGGGGAGACCTCTCGGGCCAGCGCGAGCCCGTCCTCGACCGAGCCGGCCTGGCCCGCGACGTCGAACCCTTGCGTCTGGGCGAACGCGCCGGCCAGCCCTTGGCGGATCAGCTCGTGGTCGTCGATGAGCAACACGGTGGTCATTCGGCACCCGGGATGTCAGAGCCCGGCCTCCTCCTGCAGGCTAGCGGCTCAGGTCTACTCACTGGGGGAGCCCACCCGGACGACCACCCGGGTCCCGCGGTGTCCCGGCAGCGGCTCCTCGACTGCCAGTACGGCGCCGATGCTCCTCGACCGCTCGCGCATGATCGTCATCCCCTGCGAGTCCGGCTTGGGGTCGTGCGCGTTGACGCCGTCGTCCCCGATCTCGATCTCGGCGTACGGCGACCGGACGATGCACCGCAGCCAGAGGTTGGCCGCACCTGAGTGCTTGCGGGCGTTGGCCATGGCCTCCTGCGCGATCCGGAGCAGCTCGTACTCCACATCGCTGGGCAGGCGTGGGCCCTTTTCGTCCAGCGTGACGTGCACTGTCATCGGTGAGGTGGCGCTCACCTGGTTCGCGTAGGTCGACAGGCTCTCGCCGAGGCCTGCCCCGGCTGCAATCTCGTGCCGCAGGTCGAAGATCGAGTGGCGCAGCTCCGTGACCACCCGGGTGACCTCCTGGCGCAGCTGCCCGATCTGCTGCAGCTGCGCAGGGTCCGTCGAGCTGGTGGCGAGGTTGTCCACCAGGTAGCCCAGGGATGCCACGTCCTGGGCGACTCCGTCGTGGACCTCGCGCGCGATGCGCTGGCGTTCCTGGCTCATCGCGTTGTCCCGCACCCGACCGAACAGCAGAGCAGCCTGCAGCTGCACGGCGTGCCTGCCAAGACGGCCGCGGAGATCGAGAGCCGGAGCCGAGTCGATGCTCTGCAGGGTATCCATTGCGAGTACGGCGATCATCTCGTCGTTCGCGATCAGCGGGATGGCGACGTGACGTTCGCGCAGCATCATCGCCTCGTACTCCCAGCACTTGGCCGACAGTGACTCGGCCCAAGCCATCGCACCCGGCTGGGTGCCCACGGAGTACCGCAGCGGGATCATCGAGCCGGTGCCGGATCGGACGAAGACCCCCGCACTGCGGGTGGGCACCACGCTGTCGGCCTCGTCCATGATCTGCTCGGCGATGCCAACTGCATCCAGCCCACCGCTGAGTCGGCCCGAGAGCGCTTCCAGCCGCCTGATCAGGCCCACAGCGCTGCGATATGAGCCATCCGCATCCGTGTTGCTCATTGCCCGCCGCAGGGCAACGCCCATCATCCCCACCCCGGCCCCGGTGGTCAGCCAGGTGAGAACGCTCGCCGCGAGCGCACGGTCCCAGCGCCCCACCACCAGCGCCCACAGCACCATCAGAGCCCCGAGCTCGACCAGCGCAACATGGAGCAGGCCCCGCCAGCCGCGGTCCAGGGCCCCGATCAAGACCGGGATCACGAGGTATGGTGCCACGCTCACCTGGTCGGGAAAGGTGAGCACGGTCAGCGCCGCGACCACGGCGCCCTCCAGGGTCGCCACTGCCGTCTCCGAGAGCCGTCCGGTCAATGACACCACTGTGGCGACCGCTGCGGTCAGGGCGACCAGCAGTGCACCCGCGAGGTACTCGGGGCCAGCGAGAGTGGCGAGCGAGGTCAGGGCGGCGATGGTGAACACTCTGGCCGCGAGCGCCACCCGGCTGACGTCGGTCACGATCACATCTTGCCGGAGAAGTTCTCCATCATGGAGATACCCGCCGGACCGAGCACAGCGATGAACAGACACGGCAGGATGCAGAAGATCAGCGGGACGAGGATCTTGACGGGCACTTTCTGCGCCATCTCCTCGGCCCACTGGCGTCGCTTGACCCGGATCTCCGAGGCCTGCACACGGAGCACCTGCCCGACCGGGATGCCGAACGCATCTGCCTGGACCATCGCGCTGACGAACGAGCGCAGGTCCGGGAGGTTGGTGCGGTCCGCCAGTGAGCGCAAGGCCTCTGCCCGTCCGCGACCGATCTGCATCTCCTGCAGCATGCGGGCGAACTCGTCGGCGAGCGGGCCGTCGGTGTTCTTGGACACCTGGGCACAGGCAGCATCGAACCCGAGGCCGGACTCCACCGAGATGGTGAGCAGGTCGATCGCGTCGGGCAGTGCCCGCTGCAACTTCTCTGACCGGTCGTAGGTCTTCTGGTAGAGGTACATGTTCGGGGCGAGGTATCCCAACAGCGAGGCGATCACGACGCAGCCGAGCGTCAACAGGAAGCCAAGGCCCATGATCAGTGCCATGGTCAGCGAGACCACGAGGCCGAAAGCAAAGCCGACCACCTTGCCGGCCATCACCCGCTCCACCGTCCAGCCGCGAGGGTTACCTGCAAGATCGAGCTTCTCCCGGATGCGGTCGTTGGCGTCCTCCGGGGTGAGCCGCCTACCCATCGTCTGCGCGCGCGATAGCAACGGGAAGAGGACCCGGTCGCTGAAGTTGGGCTCCAGCTCGACCTTCATCTCCTTCGGTGCGGCTGTGAGGGCCTCGAGCACCGCGATGGAACGGTTGACGCCGGTGCGCTCCCTGGTGAGGCCGCCCACCGCAGCAAAGGTCATGAACAACGCGACGAAAACGAGGCCGAAGGCCACAGGCAGGAGCATGTTCATCACACGTCCACCTTCGAGACCTTTGACATCCAGAAGATACCGACCGCCAGGAGTACGGCCATGCCGATGCACATCATCCACCCGATTGGCGTGGTGAACAGCGGCTCGACATAGTCGGGCTTCGTGAGAGTCAGATAGGCCAGAAAGCCGGGAGGTAGCCCGCCGAGGACGTAGCAGGAAAGCCGGCCCTCCGCCGAGAGGGCATGCACGTGGCGACGGAGGTACTCGCGCTCGCGCAGGGTGGCCGCCACGGTGAGCAACAGCTCGGCGAGGTTTCCGCCGACCTCGCGCTGGATCCGGATCGCCATCACCACCCACCCGAAGTCACGGCTCTGCATCCGTTGGGCGACTCCCTCCAAGGCGTCCTCGACAGTCACGCCGAGGCGGCTCTCGATCACTACTCTGCGAAACTCGCTCGCGATCGGCTCGGCGCCCTCTCGAACAATCGTGTCGACGGACTGCGGGAGAGAAAGCCCGGCCGAGAGGCTGCCGGACATCAGCTGCAGGGTGTCGGCCAAGGCCTTCCCGAAGGCCTTCACGCGGCGCTTCTGCTTCCTCTTCAGATAGAACCGTGGTCCGAGAAGAGCCACGACCACGGTAACGAGTCCGAGCACGAGGTTGCCTGCGCCCAGGAGCAGGGCCAGCAGCCCGCCACCGACAAGAATGGCTGCTCTCAGCAGGAGCCACTCCGCCGGCTTGAGTGCTACTCCGGCGGCCTCGAGGCTCTGGGCGATCCGGGCCTCCATGTTCTTGTTGTTGGCAAGGGCCTTCTCCGCCGCCTGTCGTGCCTGCCCGGTGAACGCGTTCGATCCTGCATCGTCGCTGCGGGGACCAAGTTGCCCCGGGACAGCCATCACGCCGTATGCCTGGATCTGCTGGGAGAGCGTCACGTTGGCATTGGCGGCCCGGCCACGACCCGTGGCCATCACGATGATCATGCCGAGCAGCCCGACGCCGATGGCGGCGACAGCCCCATGCATGACGTTGGGGGAGAGGTCGAGCGGTCCGGCGCTCACCTGTCGGGGCCGTGCCTGGCTGGCCTTCTCCGTTGCGATTTCCCGCGCGGTCCGCACCGGCACGTACGCCGAGGCGGTGAAGGTCTCGTCGGTGGTCGGGACCGTCACGAGCACGTTCGAGCTGGTCTCGTCGTAGCCGGCCGGCACCTGGGCAGTCACCACGATCTGTCGTGCCAGGTCGTCGGCCTCCTGGGCGAAGGCGGCAGTGAGGGCCGCTGGGTCCGCCGTGGTGAGCATCGTGCCCTTGCCGGCTTTGGCGATCGCGTTCAACGGTGCGTTCGCCTCGTCCCCGCGCTGCAGCGAGACGACATTGACCTGCGCCTTGGACGCCTTGATCTGCTCCACCACATCGTCCAGGGACGTCCTGGTGGTGTCCTTCCCGTCGGAGAGCACCAGGATCTTGCGCTGGCCTGCATTCGCGCCTCCGGGACCGGCGGCCTCGAGCGCGCCGAGCACCCCGTCGTAGAGCGAGGTGTCCCGGGTGAGCTGAAGTCCGGAGACGACGCTGCGGGCGGCGTCGCGGTCCAGTCCCGGTGGCACCGCCAGGTCGACTGTGTCGTCGAAGGTCAGGACGCCGACCTGCACGTTCGCGGGGACTGCCTCGAGGTATGCCAGGGCCGCCTTCTTCGCCTCGGTGATCCGGGTCCCGCGCATGCTGGCGCTCGTGTCGATCGCCAGGATCACCGTCCGCTCAAGGCTGCTGCTCTCGGAGGCGTCCACGGTCTCTGCCTCGACGTCCTTGCCGTCCATGGTGACCTCGACCCCCCCGAGATCGATCTCCGAGTCACCGGGCACCGACACCAGCAGGCGTACGGCTCCCTTCTCCGGCAGCGCATTGTCGATGGCAGCGGTGCTCCCGTCGGCGTCCGGCGGGGTCTCCGCGGCCGAGGACGGGGAGGTCCCCGCGAGCCCGATCGCCACCACAACCAGGAAGGCGCCGACGATGGCTCGGCGCAGGGGGTCGGGCCATCGGGTCATCGGAAGTCCATGGTGGCGAAGATCCTGGGGTCGACGGTGACGTTGTTGTCCCGCATCTTGTCGAGGAACTTCGGTCGCAGGCCGGTGGCCTTCAGCGTGCCGAGGGAACGCCCCTCGGAGTCGAAACCGGCGGAGTTGTCGAACAGGAAGACGTCCTGCAGCGTGATGACGTCGCCCTCCATCCGCTCGACCTCGGTGACGTGGGTGATCCGCCGGGTGCCGTCCTTGAGTCGGGCCTGGTGCACGATCAGGTCGACGGCCGAGGCCACCTGCTCACGGATGGCGCGAACCGGCAGGTCCATGCCGGCCATCAGGACCAGCGTCTCGAGACGAGAGCAGGTGTCGCGCGGTCCGTTGGAGTGGACCGTACAGATTGAGCCGTCGTGACCAGTGTTCATCGCCTGCAGCATGTCCAGCGCCGAGGAGTCGCGGACCTCGCCGACGACGATACGGTCGGGGCGCATGCGCAGCGCGTTGCGGACGAGGTCGCGAATGGTCACCGCACCCTTGCCCTCGATGTTGGAGGGGCGCGACTCGAGGCGGACCACGTGGTCCTGCTTCAGCTGGAGCTCGGCCGCGTCCTCGATCGTCACGATGCGCTCATCCACCGGGATGAAGGACGACAGCACGTTCAGCGTGGTGGTCTTGCCGGCGCCCGTACCGCCGGAGACGACGACGTTGAGCCGCCCGCGCACACAGGCGTCCAGGAAGTCGGCCGTGCGGTCGCTCAGCGATCCGAACTTGATCAGGTCGTTGACCGTCAGGGGATCGGCGGCGAACTTTCGGATGGTCAGCACGCTGCCGTCGATCGCCAGGGGCGGTACGACGGCGTTCACGCGGCTGCCGTCGGGGAGGCGTGCGTCGACCATGGGGGAGGACTCGTCAACGCGGCGGCCGATGCGCGAGACGATCTTGTCGATGGTGCGGCGCAGGTGTGCCTCGTCCTTGAACTTGCCGTCGACCTTGACCAGCTTGCCTTTGCGCTCGAGCCAGATGTCCATGGGGCCGTTGACCATGACCTCCGCCACGTCGACGTCGCGGAGGTAGGGCTCCAGGGGGCCGTAGCCGAGGATGTCGTCCGAGATCTCCTGGGTGATCCGCTCGCGGTCGCCGCGGGTCAGGGGGCGGTTGCTGGCTGCGAGAACGTCGGCCAGGACGGTGCGCACCTTGGACTCGAGCTCGGCAGCCTCGAGGTTGGCGTCGTAGAGTTGCGGACCGAGCTGTTGCAGCAACTCGCTGTGCACGCTCTCCTTGAGGTCCTCGAACCGGTCCTTGGCGGCTTCGGCGCGGGAGGCGGTCGATACCGCAGATTGGCCGCTTGATCCGGTCCGGATCTGTCCAGCACCGTTCGACCCAGCGGGACCGGTCGGGCCACCGGCACTGCTGCCTCCGGCTGTCCCCGGCCTGGGCGGAGACGTCGGGTAGCCCGAGGTCGAGGAAGGCGCATCGGTGGGTACGTCGGCACGCCGCTTCGGTGCGGGCGAGTCTTCCCTGGGGGCTGTTGCGGGTGGCGCGGCCGCCTCGTTGGCGTGGTTGAGGGCGGCGAGGCGATCGCTGAGACTGCTCATCGGTATCCCTAGCGCTTCTTCGAGCGCCCGAACAGGCCGCGCTTGACGGGCTCACCCGGCGTAGCGCCGACGAGCTCGCCGACGACCTCCCGGGCGAGGGAGCTGATCGCCTTCGAGACCGGGTGCTCCGGCTTGGACAGGACGATTGGCTGACCGTGGTTGGTGGCGGAGGCCACGGCGGTGGCGCTCGGGAGAGATACCGAGATCTTCATGGAGAGGATCTCCTCCACGTTCGCCTGCGACAGGCCGACCTCCTCGTCGGCCCGGTTCAGGACCAGGTGCCGGTGGTTCGAGACCAGGTGGAGCAGGTCCAGGGTCTCGATCGCGACCTTGGTGTTCTTGATGGTGGGGACGTCGAGGGTGGCGACGATGATGCACTCGTCGGTCTCGTCGAAGGCGCCCAGCACCTGGTCGTCGAAGCCCGGTGGGGTGTCGATCACGAGGTAGTCGAAGTTGTGGCGCAGCGTCTGGATCACGCGTCGTACGAGCGAGGCGGAGATCCGGTCACGGCCCTCGGGGTGCGTCGGAGCCGCGAGGATGGTGAGCCCGCTCGGGTGGCGGGTGAGCAGGGTCTCGATCATCGAGAAGTCCAGGTCGTGCTCGGAGTCCGCCGCCTCGGCGATGGTGTGCTCGGGGATGAGCTGCAGGGTGATCGCGACGTCACCGAAGGCAAGGTCGAGGTCGACCACACAGACGCGGGACCCCGCCAGGGTGAGCGCAAGACCCAGGTTGACCGACATCGTGGTCTTGCCCACGCCGCCCTTGGGGGAGAAGACGGTGAACACGCGCCCGTTGCGGTCAGCGCCGTCGCTTCCTTTAGGTCCGTTGATCGCCTCCCAGGTGTTCCTGGCCCGGCCGAGGGCTGCGCCAAGCGCCACCGGATCGTCGGCGGCTACGACGGCCCCGATGCCGACCAGCATGGCCTGTGCGAAGACCTCCGGCTCGAGCTCATGGCGGATCAGTACGACGGTCGTGGCGGGGTGCGTAGCGCGAACCCTGTCGGCGACCGACCCGGCGGTCCGCATGTCCACGGTGGGGCCGAGGACGACCGCGGAGTCCCCTCGCGAGTTGAGCAGTCCGTCGACGTCTTCTGCGCGAGCGACAACCTGCGACCCCGCTGGCAGCGCTGTGACGAGCACACCAGCGGTCGTGGTGTCCGCCTCGACGAGGATCGGCATCAGGTTCCTTCCAAACAGTTGAGGAGCGAGCGAGGGTCAGGGCGCCTTGAACAGGTTTGCGGTGGTGACACCCTTCGACGGTGCGGCCTTGGAGTCGTTGTTGAGCAGGCCGAAGGAGAGCATGCCGTTCGCGCTGTGGCTGGCGACGAGGACTCGCTCTGCTTCAGCTTGGGTGACCGCAACGGTCAGCAAGGTTTTCGGCGGCGGCGGCTCGGCGGTCGTGCCATCCGCTTCGGGGGTAGCTGGTGCGGCGACCATGGTCGTCGCTCCAGCACCGATGACCTGGATGCTTGGGAGCAACAGCCGGCTATAAGAGCCGTCGGTAGCGGTCATGAAGATGGCGACCTTGTCTCCAGGGTTCACGAAGCCAGCCACCCGCGACGGATCGTTCAGCTCAACCGATATCGCGATCTTGCCCTTCGGGATGGTCAGTCCGCTGGCCGCTGCGCCGGTTGTCCCGAACTTGGCGCTGGTCAGCTGCTCCTTGGGATAGATCGTGCTGATGGCCACCTTGCCGGCGATTCCCTCCGTCGTGGTGAGTGCTTCGGGCAGCAGGTCCTTCTGGGACACCGCGCTCGTCTCGAACTTGCCCGCGGCCTGGGCCGCCTCGACGGTCTCCCCGGGCTCGATCTGCTTGACGGCACGCAGCACCTGGACTGCCTCGTAGCGTTCGTCCGCACGCGTGTCCGCGCCCCGTACGTACAAGAAGACCAGCAGCGTGCCGAGGGCAGCGATCACTGCCGCAACGGCGAGCAGGACTTTTCTGCGATCCATGGACGATGACCTATCTGGGTTCGTGGGGGAGCCGGCGGTGAACCACCACGACCCCCGTTGGCACCGCGAGAGCACTGGCGTTTCACGGCATGAGACAGATTGCCCCACGAGAGTCCGTTATGTCCGGAGAATCGGAAAGCCCACACCCAAACCTGGAAACCGGCCCAGAGCGGCCGAGAACAGGAGAGACTGGTGCGTCTCGGTTCAGGTCCCGGTC